>Ga0074193_1000843_pt1 | contig 45323 bp, 46 predicted proteins | sample EPASupsiteHSE605_FD_64523 | JGI IMG/M metagenome (GOLD analysis project Ga0074193, IMG submission 64523) | Bioremediated contaminated groundwater from EPA Superfund site, New Mexico - Sample HSE6-05 | ecosystem: Environmental > Aquatic > Deep subsurface > Groundwater > Contaminated ...
TTCGACAACAGATTGCTTAATAAATCTGTGGGTCTCGGTATCGACGCCGACAGGCTGCTTTGACAGAGCGATGAAAACATGGGTTTTGCTGTGGCTGATTGAATAATGATACTCCGGTCTGTCCGGCGAAAGGGGCTTTCCGGACAGAAGCTTCACGATTTTCGGCAGCGGGGCGCCCGCGTAATCCTCGTATGCCACCGCAAGCAAAGAAACTCCGAAAGCCGATCCCCTGCTTTTACTCAGAGGAGGGTACAGCGCGTCCTTCTCGTCCAGACCGCGTATGTCGGCGTAGTAAAGTCTCATTCGTTAACCTCCGTAAGACCAGATAATTCGAAGATATATGTCGATAAATCGTATTGTATCACAATATATTATGATTTTACACTACCATTTTTCTGCCCGGCGTGTTATAATGCGGTAGTTAAATTGCACGTTTTTTCTTATTTTAGGGAGGTGCGGCGCTTTGAAAAAAAGACGGAGACTTTTTGCCGCCGTGATCGCCGCACTGATTTTACTCTCCGGCTGTTCGCTCTCCGAGATCGACGAACTGTACAGCCTTCCCCAGGCGCCTAAGGAATACCTGCAGCTTCAGGAGCTAATCGACGACGAAATCGCCGCAGGAAGCGAGTATTCGGCGCCGACGGCGGGTTCATTGCGGCAGAGCATACAGCTGACAGACCTTGACGGAGACGGGACAAACGAAGCCCTCGCTTTTCTGAGAAATAAGGAACTGCAGCCCGAGATTTGCGTTTACCGCAAGACCGACGGAGTTTATCAGACGGCTGCAACCATAATCGGCGACGGGACCGCAATCGGACGGGTGGAATATGAAGACCTCAACAGCGACGGGGTTTCCGAAATACTTGTCTCGTGGGAGGTCAGCGCGGAGCTGCGGCTTCTGAAGGTCTATTCTATGAAAGACTGGACCTCCGCCGTGCTGCTCACGGCAAGCTGTATCGATTTTCAGATAGGCGACCTCGATTCCAACGGAATAAGTGATATTATCGCGCTGAATCTCGAAACGAGCGGCGGCAAGGTCGATATGTTCACAATCGACAGAAACGGAAACGTCAGACAGAAATCAGCCGCGCTTTCCGCCTCGCTCAAGACGGCGGACCGCTTCCGTATCGCGGCGATTGACGGCGGCGTGTCTGCCGTCTTTGTCGAGGGGCAGAGCTCCGCGGATGACAGCGGCTGTCTTCTTACGGACATAATCGTCTTTACAGACGGTGAACTGAAGAATATCACCCTTGGCGACGGTTCCGAAGACAGCGCCGCCCAGAGGCGCTGCTCCGTTTACAGCACTGATATTGACGGCAACGGGACGCTTGACGTTCCTTTCGCGGTAAGGCTTGCCGGCACCGCTGAATACTGGGTTTTTGACTGGTACAGTTACGATAAGGACGGAAAGAGCGTCAAGTGCGTTTCGACTTATCACGATTACACGGACGGCTGGTTCTTTGAGCTTCCGGACGAATGGAGAGAGAGCATCTCTGTCAGACGGGAAAGCTCCGCTTCCGGCGAAATAGCGATTGTTTTTTCCTCGGCTGACGAAGAGACAGGAGAGCAGACGGACAGACTTATGGTCTACACTTTTACCGACGAGAACAGGACTGATAGGGCTGCGGTGGACGGACGTTTCGTTCTGATGAGCAGCGGAACCGTTGTGTTTGCGGCGAAGATAATTAGAAGCAATTCGTCTGAGCAGGAAATTGCGGGACGTTTCCACCTTATATCCTCTGAGTTCAATACCGGCGCCCTTTGATAATAATCGGCTGGGCTTTTCCACAATATACGAAAGGATCAATCTGCCATGAAAAAAGTTCTGGTTTTGGAGGACGAATCCAGCATCCGCAGCTTCGTTGTCATCAATCTGAAGCGCTCCGGCTATGAGCCTATCGAGGCCGAGACCGGAGAACAGGCGCTCGAGGAGCTGAAGAAGAACCCGGACATCAAGGTCGCGCTGCTGGACGTCATGCTTCCCGATATCGACGGATTTGAGGTCTGCAGACGCATCCGCGCTTTGGGCTCGAAAATCGGCATTATTATGCTGACCGCAAAGAGTCAGGAGATGGATAAGGTCACGGGACTTATGACGGGCGCGGACGACTATGTCACAAAGCCCTTTTCACCCGCGGAGCTCACGGCGAGGATTGACGCCATTTACAGACGTACGGGAGGCGACTCGGAGGAAGAAACGGCATCGGGAGAGCTTTTGAGCGGACCGTTCCGCCTCAACACGAGAAACCGTACGCTTGAGAAAAACGGCGGCAGGATAAGACTAACGCAAATCGAGTATTCGATTATGAAGCTGTTTATCGACAATCCGGGTAAGGCCCTCTCGCGCGAGGATATACTGAATGAGGTCTGGGGCAGGGATTATTTCGGAGAGCTCAAGATAGTCGACGTCAATATCCGCAGACTTCGCATCAAGATTGAGGACGACCCGACTATTCCCGCGTATATCACGACGGTCTGGGGTTACGGCTATAAGTGGGGCTTTTAACGCAGACTGATTTTATTGGCGGGGGACGGTGAAACGCAATATGAACTTCAAGGGAATCAAGGGCAGGTGGATGCTTAACGGCATTGCCGGAGTTCTTCTTGTCGTTGTCGTTTCCATTATTGCGTTTTCCGTTGCAGTTTATAACTATTACTATTCGGCAGCCCGTACAGGGCTTGAAAACAAAGCACAGACAGCCGTGGAGTTTTTCACGACCTATGTTTCCCAAAGCTATCTCGAGTATTACCAGAGCGCGTATCGCTACACCGAGTCTTTCGAGGACAAGGATTCCATCGAGTTACAGTTTATTAACACAAAAGGGCGCGTTGAGGTTTCAAGCTATGGTATTTCCGCGGGCTCTTCTCCGGGTACCCCGGATATATCAAACGCCATTGACAACGGAGTTATCAGCTACTGGAAGGGAGCCGCCTCCGACACGGGCGAGCTTTTGATGTCCGTTTCGGCGCCGATGAAATATGCGGACGGCTCGATAGTCGGCGTTATGCGCTATGTCACAAGCCTGGAACGGATAAACGACAGGGTTTTTCATATTACAGCGATAGCAGCCGGTATTGGGCTTTTGATTGTTATAATCGTTTTCTTTTCCAATATGTACTTTATCAGGACCATCATCGAACCGATACACGAGCTTACAAGGCTCGCGCGGCAGATTGCCGAAGGCAGCTATGGCATACAGACGGAGAAAAAATACAACGACGAAATCGGAGACCTGACCGACGCAATAAACGAAATGTCGGCTAAAATCAGCCAGTCGGAAAAGATGCAGACGGAATTTATCTCCTCGGTCTCGCACGAACTTCGTACGCCGCTGACTGCTATCACCGGCTGGAGCGAGACCCTGATGTATGATCCCGAAATCAAGGGAGATTCGCAGAGAGGCGTCGCAATTATTTCAAAGGAAGCGGCGCGGCTTACAAAAATGGTCGAGGAGCTTCTGGAATTCACCCGCATACAGGACGGAAGGTTCAATCTGAGCATTGAGCAGATGGATGTTGAGGCCGAGCTCGAGGATTCGATTTTTGCCTACGGCGAGCTGCTGAGGCAGATGGACATGGAGCTTGAATATACTCCGAGCGTCCAGCCCATACCGCTTATCCCGGGCGACCCGGAGCGCATACGTCAGGTTTTTCTGAACATTCTGGACAATGCTTCAAAATACGGCAAGGACGGCAGAATCATTAACGTATCGCTTGATAAGCACGGGGACTATGTTGTTATCAAAGTGAGAGATCACGGTCCCGGCATTCCGGCACAGGAACTGCCCTTCGTTAAAAAGAAATTCTACAAGGGCAGCTCGAAGGAGCGCGGAAGCGGCATCGGACTTGCGGTCTGCGATGAGATTGTTGCGCGCCACGGCGGAGACCTTATCATAGCTAACGCCGAGGGCGGTGGAGTCTGCGTTACGGTAAGGCTGCCTGTAAGCAGGTGAAGCTACGCAAAAGCATAAAGTTTACCCGAAAGGAAACAAGCAATGAGCAAAAACAGAAAAGCCGCGAAGGACTTTCGCACAAGCATCGGCGGACAGGCGCTGATTGAGGGCATCCTCATGAGAGGACCTGTCAAAGAGGCAACAGTTGTGCGGACTGCCGACGGGCTTGTGACTAAAATCAGCGAACCACATTTCATAAGAGAAAAGTACAAATTTTTAGGCTGGCCATTTTTACGCGGCATCGTTGTGTTTACGGAGTCGTTAATTTACGGCGTAAGGGCGCTGACCTACTCGGCCTCAATGCTGCCCCCGGAGGAGCAGGAGCAGCCGAGCAAATTTGATAAATGGGTCGAAGAAAAGCTGGGCTCGGAAAAAGCGGAGAAGCTGCTCATCGGCGTAGCCGTTTTCCTCGGTATCTGTCTTTCCGTCGGACTTTTTATACTTCTTCCCACACTGCTGGCGGGTTTTGTTACGAATCTTACGGAATCCTCGATACTGCGCAACCTGACGGAGGGCGCGCTGCGTATCGTTATCTTTCTTTTGTACATGTATTTCTGCACCAAGTCGCCCGATCTGAAAAAAGTGTTTCAATACCACGGAGCAGAGCACAAGTCCATTTTCTGCTATGAAAAGGGCCTGCCGCTCACTGTCGAGAATGTCCGACCCCAGTCGCGCTTCCATCCACGCTGCGGTACGAGCTTTTTGTTCGTTGTGATGATTATAAGCATTTTTGTGTTCTCCTTTGTCAGCTGGAACAATGTGTGGATACGCATGGCGATGAGAATACTGCTTCTGCCCGTGGTTATGGGCATTGCCTATGAAATCAACCGCTGGGCGGGGCGGCACGACAACTGGCTGTCGACTGCTCTGGCAGCCCCCGGAAAGGCGCTTCAGCGCCTTACTACGGCCGAGCCCGACGACGGCATGATCGAATGCGCCATAGAGGCGCTCAAGCTGGTCATACCTGAGGAAAAGGGCAAGGACGAGTGGTAAAGACACAGCGCTTTTCTGAAAGGACAATTCTCCGATGCCTAAAACTTATAATGAGATATACATTGAAGCCAGAAAGAAACTCCGCGACGGCGGAGTTGAGTCTGCCGGTCTTGAGGCAAGGCTGCTGATTGCTTACGCGGCGGAAAAACCGATGGAGGCACTGCTTCGCGACATGGGACTTTACACCTCGGAAACGGTTGCCGAAAAAGTTCAAGAGCTCACCGTAAGGCGGCTTGATGGCGAGCCTGTAGCATATATTACGGGAAGCTGGGAGTTTTACGGAATGCCTCTTATAATTACAAGGGACGTCCTGATACCGAGAAACGACACCGAGGTACTTGCGGAAACAGCTATAACTGCGCTAAAGGGCCGTAAAATGGACGCGCGCATCATCGATTTATGCACAGGAAGCGGCTGTATCGGCTGCGCGATAGCAAGAGAGCTTCCCGCAACCCACATGGTGCTGGCGGATTTGAACCGCGAGGCGCTTTCGGTCGCAAGGCAGAACGTACAGAAGCTGAGACTTAATCCGCGGGTCAGCTGCCTTGAACTGGACGCGCTCTCGACACCGCCGATTATGCTGGGCAGCTTTGATATGTTGACCTGCAACCCTCCGTATATACCGAAGGCGGACATTGAAAAGCTGGACTCGTCCGTAAAGGATTTTGAGCCTTTGGTGGCTCTGGACGGCGGCGAGGACGGGCTCACATTTTACAGAGCGATAATCAAAAAGTGGTGCAATGTTGTCAGGGTCGGGGGCATGATGATTTTTGAAGTCGGCATCGGACAGGCCGGAGCCGTTATGGAAATGATGACAGACGCGGGTTTCAGTAACGTCGGCTGCGTCAAGGATACACAGGAAATCGACAGAGTAGTTTACGGAAATGTTTGAGTAAAAAATCTGATTTTCCGCGGCTTTGCGGTGAATATGTATTATGAGGTGTGAGTATGGCTGAAAAGAAAAAGGTCCCTATAACCACGGTTGGTCAGGCAGACGATAAGAAAAAGGCGCTGGAGGCGGCTCTGGCGCAGATTGAGAAGAACTACGGCAAGGGTGCGATTATGCGCCTCGGCGACGATATACCCGTCAACGTTGAGGCTATTTCCACAGGCTCGCTTTCGCTCGACCTTGCGCTGGGCATAGGCGGTGTTCCGAGAGGCCGCATTGTTGAGATATTCGGACCGGAGTCCTCCGGCAAAACGACGCTCGCCCTGCACATTCTGGCAAGCGCGCAGAAGAAGGGCGGAGAGGTCGCTTTCATCGATGTTGAGCACGCGCTCGAGCCCGCTTACGCGAGGGCTTTGGGAGTCGATATCGACAGTCTTCTCATTTCGCAGCCGGACACCGGCGAGCAGGCGCTTGAGATCGTTGAAGCGCTTGTGCGCTCCGGCGCGCTGGACGTCGTCGTTGTGGACAGCGTTGCCGCGCTTCTGCCCCGCAGCGAGCTTGAGGGCGAGATGGGCGATTCCAGCGTCGGCGTTGTCGCTCGGCTCATGTCACAGGCGCTCCGCAAGCTGGCGGGTACGATTTCGAAAACAAGCACAATAGTCGTTTTCATAAATCAGCTCCGCGAAAAAATCGGAGTAATGTACGGCAATCCCGAGACTACGCCCGGCGGACGCGCGCTCAAGTATTTTTCCAGCGTGCGTATCGATATCCGCCGCATTGAATCTCTTAAAAACGGGTCGGAAATGTACGGAAACCGAACAAGAGCCAAGGTGGTAAAAAACAAGGTCGCACCTCCCTTTAAGGAAGCCGAGTTTGACATTATTTACGGCGAGGGAATTTCCAAAGTCGGTGAAATTGTTGACCTCGGAGTGGCGCTTGATATAATCGACAAGGGCGGCGCGTGGTTTACTGTAGGCGACACAAGAATTCAGGGGCGTGAAGCTGTTAAAGAATATTTGAAGGCAAATCCTGCTGTATGCGACGAAATTGAGCAAAAAATTCGCGATAATTCCGCAAATTTGACTCCGCAGGCGAAAGCCGCAGCAAAAGCCGCGGGGCGTGCGGTTGACGTTTCGGCCGACGATTTTGAGGGCTGATGGATAACGAATATTCCGAATCAGGCCCCGTGACCGTCACGGAGCTTTGTGAAACTGCGTCGGGGAAATTCACGGTCGGGTTTTCCGACGGGTCCGAGATGAAGCTGAGCCTTGATGCCGTCGCCGATCTCTCGCTCTTCAAAGGGCGGGAGCTTTCCGAAGAGGAGCTTGCTTCTCTTCGCTCTTTGGCCGCGCTTTCAAAGTGTAAGGAGCGGGCACTGAAAATGATCGGGGCAAGACCGCTTTCGAGCAAGGAGCTTTTCGGCAAACTTGTTGAAAAGGGAGAAACGCCCGAGAACGCGGAGAAATGTGTCGCATGGCTTACAGGGCTTCATTACCTTGACGACGCGCAGTATGCCGGAATGATAGTTCGGCACTACTCGCAAAAGAGCTGCGGAATTCAGAGAATCAAAAGCGAGCTATACAGGCACGGCGTCCCGAAGACACTGTGGGACGAGGCAATTGAAGAAATGCCGGATACCGGCGACAGGGCTTATGAACTGCTTTGCCGAAAGCTCCGGGGTACGGAGCCCGACAGGGCTGAGCTGAAAAAGGCTACGGACGCCCTGTTTCGAAGGGGCTTTACCTGGGACGAGATTAAAGCGGCGGTGAGAAAATACGGCACCGGTGAACAGGAATAAAAGCGCGGCGACATCTTATTTCGGCGGCTCTGCGGCGCAGATACGGGAGGTTCTTATGGCAAAAATCAAGGTGGCTCTGATATCGCTGGGCTGTCCGAAAAATCTGGTCAACAGCGAGCAGATGCTGTATCTGATGAATGAAGCGGGCATGGAGATCGTCCCCGAGCCCGAGGAGGCGGACGCTGTAGTAGTGAACACCTGCGGGTTCATCGAGGCTGCCAAAAGCGAGGCTATCGACACTATTCTGGAGATGGCCGAGCTTAAAAAGACGGGGAAGCTCAAGAGTATTGTCGCTGTCGGCTGTCTTATCCAGAGATACAGAGAGGAGGTTATTAAGGAGCTTCCCGAGATCGATTCCGTGCTCGGAACGGGCAGCTACGGAGATATAGTCGAAGCGGTCAAGAATTCTCTGAAGGGCAAACGTATAACGAACTTCGGAGACATCAACGCAACACTTGAGGAAACGGGGCGCATAGTTTCAACAGGTCCGGGCTGGACCTACCTGCGTATCGCCGAAGGCTGCAACAACCGCTGCGCCTTCTGCGTTATCCCGTCTTTACGCGGGAAGTACCGCAGCAGGAAGATGGAGGACATCGTCGATGAAGCAAAAGCTCTCGCCAAGACGGGGACCAAGGAGCTTATTGTAGTTGCACAGGATATTACGCGCTACGGCTCCGACCTGTACGGGAAACGTATGCTTCCGGAGCTGCTCGGCAGGCTGTGCGCGATAAAGGGCATTGAGTGGATAAGACTTCACTATCTTTACCCTGACGAATTCGACGACGCGCTTATTGAGACGATTGTTTCTGAAAAGAAAATATTAAAGTATATTGACATACCCATACAGCATATAAACGACGGCATTTTAGAGCGGATGAACAGGCGCGGCACGGGCGCTGACATTCGGGCGCTCCTGAAAAAGCTCAGGGAGAAAATCCCCGGGGTCGTAATCAGAACGAGCCTTATCGTCGGGCTTCCAGGTGAGGGACAGGCGGAATTCGAAGAGCTTTGCTCCTTCCTGCGGGAGGCAAAAATGGAGCGGGCGGGCGTTTTCGTGTTTTCACCCGAGGAGGGAACGCCGGCTGCCGAAATGACGGATCGCTGCGATGAGGACGAGGCGAAGCGCCGTCAGGAAATCGTCATGGATATTCAGGCGGGCATTATGGAAGAGTGGAGCTGCGGTTTCGTCGGCAAAACCGTCCATGTGCTCAGCGAGGGCTATGACGAGGAAAGCGGACTTCAATTCGGAAGAAGCTATGCCGATTCGCCGGATATTGACGGCATCGTTTTCTTCTCGGGCGAGTGCTCGGCCGGAGAATTCGCAGAGGTTAAAATAACAGAAACAGCCGAAGGCGAATGGTTCGGAATACAAGTGTAATTACTGAAAGGACGGAACTTCTGATGACAACTGCAAGTAAAATAACAATGGTGCGTATAATCCTTATACCGTTTTTTATGGCGGCGGCGCTTATGGGACATCTTTATATCGCGCTTATAATTTTCATAATAGCCTCCGTTACCGATAAACTGGACGGCTATGTCGCCAGACACTATAATCAAGTTTCGACCTTCGGAAAGTTCATCGACCCTCTTGCCGATAAGCTTTTGGTAACGGCCGCGCTTCTCATATTTGTCGAAAACCACCAGATGGGCTCCTGGGCTGCGATGATAGTCATCGCGCGCGAGTTTGCGGTGACCGGCCTTCGCCTTGTTGCAATGGAGAGCGGAGTCGTCATAGCGGCCGGAACGTCGGGAAAGATAAAGACCGCCGCGACCCTTGTCTCCAGCTGCGTCATGCTGCTGCCGCTGCACAGCTACCAGATTCTCACCGGACTGACTGTGGACGTGTTAGGCACAATTATAATTCTTCTTACCACCGTATACTCCGGAGTCGAATACTTCGTTGTCAACAAAAATGTGCTCAACGTTAAGGATTGACACTTATTTTACTTCGTGTTAATATAATGGCATAAATCAATATGGCTTTGAACGGGAAAAGTAAGACATATTCGCGCTACAGAGATTTGCCGCCAAGGCTGAAAGCGGCATTAACGCAGGAATGTTTGAAGTGCGCCCCGGAGCCTCGGGAGGAGGAAATGCTTCCCCGTTAAGCCGCGTTAAGGCTGCTGCCGGTGCTAGCCGGCGAGTGATAAATGAGAGTGGAACCGCGGAAATTTTCGCCTCTCACGGACTGATTGTCCGTGAGAGGCGTTTCGATTTTTTAGGAGGTATGACCGTGTTCGATGAATTGAAAGAGCTTATAGCAGCATATAAGGCAAGAGACCCCGCAGCGCGCTCTTCTCTGGAGGTGCTTTTGTTGTATCCCGGATTACGTGCGACGCTCTCGCATAAAAGAGCAAACTACTTTTACAGGAACGACATGAAATTTATCGCGCGCTGGATTTCTCAGCGCTCGCGAAAAAAGACGGGGATTGAGATACACCCCGGCGCGACCATCGGTAAGAGGCTGGTTATCGACCACGGTATGGGAGTCGTGATCGGTGAAACGGCGGAAATCGGTGACGATGTGCTTATTTACCAGGGCGTCACGCTGGGAGGTACCGGCAAGGATACCGGAAAACGGCACCCGACTATCGGGAACAACGTGCTTATCGGGTCAGGCGCAAAGGTCCTGGGTCCTTTCAAGGTTGGCGACAATTGCCGCATTGCGTCAAATGCCGTTGTGCTAAAGGAGGTGCCGCCAAACAGCACCGCGGTGGGCGTTCCGGCGAGGATAGTCCGTATCGACGGACAAAAGACCAATTATGCCGGAGATGTTGACCAGATAAGCGTTACCGACCCCATTGCAAACGAGCTTATTTGTCTGCATGAGCAGATAAAAGCGCTTCTTGATAAAAGAGCAAAAGGCGAGTAAGATATAGAAAGTCAGGTTCTGGAGGGAAATTACGAATGAAACTGTTTAACTCACTTACAATGCAAAAAGAAGAATTTGTGCCGCTGGAAGAAGGCAAGGTCAGAATGTATGCCTGCGGTCCGACGGTCTATAACTTTATCCATGTAGGGAATGCGAGACCCCTGATAATGTTCGACGTTCTGCGCCGCTATCTTGAATACCGCGGCTATGAGGTTACGTTTGTCCAGAATTTTACGGACGTCGACGATAAAATCATTAAGCGGGCAAACGAGGAGGGCGCAAGCTCCCAGGAGATTTCGGAAAAATATATAGGCGAATATTACAAGGATACAAACGGTCTGGGCGTCCGTGAGGCGACGGTACATCCGAAGGCGACGGAGAACATCGAGCAGATTATTTCAATGGTCGAAACGCTTATTGAAAAGGGCTACGCGTATGAAGCAAACGGCGACGTTTATTACCGCACCGTAAAATTCAGCGAATACGGGAAGCTCAGCCATCAGCCGCTTGAGGACCTGCAGGCCGGAGCGAGAATCGACGTTGCGGATTTCAAGGAAAACCCCATGGATTTTGCGCTCTGGAAGGCGGCAAAGCCCGGCGAGCCCTATTGGGATTCGCCCTGGGGCAAGGGCAGACCGGGCTGGCACATCGAGTGCAGCGCTATGAGCAACCGTTTTCTCGGCAAGACCATAGATATACATTGTGGCGGACAGGACCTTATTTTCCCACACCACGAGAACGAAATCGCTCAGTCCGAGGCGGCAAACGGCTGCAAATTCGTCAACTACTGGATGCACAACGGGTTTATCAGCGTCGATAACAAGAAAATGAGCAAATCGCTGAATAACTTCTTTACCGTCCGCGAAGCCGCGGAGGTCTATGGCTACGACGCTATCCGTATGTTCATGCTCATGAGCCACTACCGCAGCCCGCTGAACTATTCGGGCGAGATACTTGTGCAGGCGAAGAGCGCCCTTGAGAGGCTTTCCACCGCGCGCGCGAACCTCGGGTTCTTCGCCGAAAACGGCGTTGACGGAGAGATGACCGAAAACGAGAAAAAGTTTGCCGACGGACTCTCAAAATACCGCGAGCGCTTCGTTGAGGTCATGGACGACGACCTCAATACGGCGGACGCCGTTGCCGTTATCTTTGAGCTTGTGCGCGAAATCAACGCCGCCGTGAGCCCGTCATCGAACCCGACTAAGGCGCTGGCCAAGGCCTGCAGCGCTGTATTCGACGAGCTTTCGGGAGTTATCGGGCTTCCAATCTCAAAGCCTGAGGACGACATCGGTACCGAGGTCGAAAAGCTCATTGAAACCCGTCAGGCAGCGAGAAAGGCAAAGAACTTTGCTGAGGCTGACCGTATCCGCGACGAGCTGAAGGCAAAGGGTATAATTCTCGAGGACACCCCGCAGGGCGTTAAATGGAAACGCGCGTGACGCGAAACAGAAATAGAAGCCCCCGCTCGATTATTGAGCGGGGACTTATGCTATTCGGTTGCTCGCGTTGTTTTACAAACAAGCTGTAACGAGGCTGCCGACAAGTCAGCGAAGACTGTTGGAAATAAACTGCATCGAGCCGTCAGCAACCCTAAGGTTAACTGTACCGCCCGAATAATTATCACCGGTTTCATTATAGATACCGCCTGGAGCTTCGAACTCGATTTCGTATGTATCCGCCGTAATCTGCCGTCCGCCGGTGCAGCTGACGTTAACTTTATTCGTGTCGCCGTGCCAATGAACGTAGGCGTCATAGTCCGCGATATAGCTCCAGCTGAGCGAGCTTGACATTTCCGCAAGAGTATAGCCCGTTTTTGAAAGAAGAAAGCTGCTTATCTGCTGCGAAGTCAGAATTGTGCAGTCACAGTCCGGTGTTCCGTCCGTGAAGGTGGCCAGGCTTGCCGCGCGTATCTCGTCAGCGTTTGCAGGAGGCTGCATACCGGCTCCGATGTAGAACACCTGATACATATCGACATCGCGTACATCGGCATAAGCGGAAAGCAGAAAGCCGTAATTCGCTTCGCTGTTTAGATCGTTTTCAAAAGCAGCAAGATCTGCTTGAGTCAGTTCGACAGGGTAAGAGGCTTCCGCGGCGCTCGGCACCGCCGACTCGAGGGGTCTTACTATTTTGTCCCCGCAGCCGGTGAGACAGCTCAGCGCGAAAAGGGTAATCAGACCAAAAAAGAGTGTTGCTCGTGTTTTCATATTGTTTCCTCCAAAATGACGGCAGCTCCGATAGGGGGACGCTGCCTGAGTTTTACCGGGACAGTTCGCCGGAATCAAAACGATATGAAGTCTGTGAAAAAGTACCCCAAGCGGTTTTCTTATACCGCTCGGGGCGCTTTTGTACATTAAGCTTAAGCTGCGTCCTCAAGCGGTTCACTTGTGCCGGTTGACTGAGCCGTTGCCGACGGGCTCGGTGTTACGGGCGTCGAAGCTACCGGAGCGGTGGGAGTCGGGACATCCGTGCCGCTTGCGGGGTTTCCGCTGTCAGACGGGCTTTCCGACGATTCCTCGGAAGGCGACGGGCTTGGGGTTTCGGAGAGCTCTCCGAAAATATTCGTAGGGCCGGCCAGGGACGGTGTTTTGAAGGCTTTGTATTCCAGCCCCTCGTGCAGCGGCTGCATGATTTTCTTCCAAATCTGCGCCGCAGGGTTGCCGGAAACATACATGCGGGCGGGGGTGTCGTAACCTGTCCAGACGGCGGCTACATAATAGGGTGTGTAGCCTACGAACCAACGGTCGCAGTAATCGGAGCTGGAGCCTGTTTTGCCTGCATGGGGCATCGTTCCGAAATACGACTCGGAGCCGGTGCCGTAGGTCGCGGCGATATTGAGCATATAGGTGATAGTCCACGCTGTGTTTGCCTTGAACGCCACAATCGTTTCCGCCGGATTGTCAAGGACCACGTTTCCCTCAGAATCGGTAATGCTGGTGTACGTGCGGGCATAGGTGAATACGCCGTCATTTGCAAAGGCGTCGTATGCCTGAGCCATTTCGCGGACGGTAATGCCGTTAGTGAGCTGACCGAGCGCAAGAGGAGCATAGTCGCAGTCGGAATCGACGAGGCTTACAACCCCCAGACGCTCTTTCAGGTAGGTGAAAGAAACAGAAGGCGTCAGCTTATCAAGAATCTGAGCGGATACGGTATTTATTGAGTTTGTGAGAGCTTTCTGAATTGTGATAACGCCTGCGTTGCCGCCGCCGGCGTTTCTCGGATACCAGCTCGTGCCGCTCAGCTTAAGGTCTGGATTATCGTCGACCAAAGTCGAGGGAGAAATAAGTCCCTGATCGATTGCCGGACCGTAAACCGCAATAGGCTTTATCGCCGAGCCGGGAGGACGCAGGGCGTCAACCGCTCTGTTGAAAACAAGGTTTCCTGTTTTTTCTCCGATTCCGCCGGACAGGGCCTTGATTTCACCCGTATAGGGATCAAGAAGAACTACCGCGGACTGGAGCGACTCGCCTGCGGGAGATTTGACAGTCGGGAAATTCGCCGGGTCTTTATATATGCTGTCAACGATGTTCTGAGCCTTCATGTCGAGGCAGGAATAAATCTGCAGTCCGCCGTTATACAGGAGGTTCTCGGCGGTATCCTGACTGATGCCTTTTTCATCCATGAGGTCGTGGATGACATCTTCGATTACCGCGTCGACATAGTAGCTGTTCACAGGTTCGGAATATTCCTCGTTTTCTCCGCGCTTGAAGACCAGTTCTTCATTAACGGCCTGAGTATATTCGTCATAGGTGATGTAGTCCTGATCGTACATCTCCTTGAGGATGAGCTCCTGACGCTCCTTGTTGTTGGAGCGGCTGATATAGGGGTCGTATTTCGAGGGATTGTTGGTTATGCCGATTATGCATGCGCATTCGGCGAGATCAAGATCCCAGACGTCTTTGTCGAAATACGTCCTTGCGGCGGTTCCGACACCGTTACAGTTTTCGCCAAAGAAACTGACGTTCAGATACCACTCCATTATCTCGTATTTTTTATACATCTTCTCGAGCTTTAACGCACGAAAAATCTCCAGTATTTTTCGCTGGACGGTTATATCGTCTTCCTTAGTAAGGTTCTTTATGAGCTGCTGCGTGATAGTGGAGCCGCCGAAGTCGTTTTTCATGCTCAGGAACATATTGACGAAAGCCCCTGCCGTTCTGTACCAGTCGACGCCCTTATGCTCATAGAAGCGTTTGTCTTCGATGGCGACGGCGGCCTTTTCCATGTATTGCGGAATGTTATCATAGTCTACCCAGACCCGGTTTTCGTTTCCGTGAAGAGAAGCGAGAGCAACGTTGTTTTCGCTCTCATCCGTGTAGTAAATCGTACTTGCCAGATTGAGCGTCATGTCCTCGAGAGAAACATCCAAATCATCTGACAGATTTGTTTTGACGTAATATGCAAAAATGCAGGTGAAAAGAAGCCCTGTTGTAATGAGTATAAGGAATAATGTGGCCAGCACTTTCAGAATTACCCGCAGAACGTGGGATACTGTTCCTGCGGTTGTGCCGGCAAGTTTTGCGGCTTTTCTTGCGTCCTTTTTGTTCATTTGGGTGAAACCTCCGTCGGGTTATATAAACTGTAAGCACATTCGGCTGCTCCGGTACAGTATGCTGTGTAGTAAGCGTTTTCAGTTATTATACCATAGCCGCAAAGCGGCGGTATGGTATATTTAACTGAATCTGTATAATGTCCGCTTATTGACATTATACCATAAAGCATCGGATTGAGGTAGTATAAAAGCAGATATATTTTTACCGGTAAAAACGATTATTTTTGTCTTGAAAGGGAATAATCCAAATAAATACTTATTTGGAGGACTGCAAATTGAAGGCAAAGGTAAAAACCGCAATTATCGGGATATTGTTTTGTATTTCGATGGTATTATCCGCGTTTGTTATTTCCGACACTGTAAAAGCGGAGAACGGCAATGATACCGTTAGCTGTATGACAGATAATGAGACGACCTGCTATGTACTCAGAGATTACGAGGGCTATGTTGCGATATACGTTGAAAACGACCCATCCTGCCCCATGACTGTCACGGACATACAGGTGTCGACTCTCCGTGAACTTGACAAAACGCTGCTGGAAACGGGCATCAAGCTTTATTCCAGAGAAAGATTGATGATGACGCTCGAGGATCTCGGCTCATAAGGATTGATTTTTTTCAGCGCTTGAGGTAAAATGTGCTATCGGGACGGCGGATTGATGAGCCTTACCCGCAACATACAGGAGGCGCATATCATGAACGAGAATTTTGGAAACGATATTATCACCATAACAGACGATGACGGAAACGAATATGTACTTGAGCACCTGCATACACTTGAACATAAGGGCTGCTTCTACATGGCTTTTCTGCCTACCGATATAAGCGAGGACGATGAGGACTACGGACTTATCATATTGAAGGTCATTGAGGAAAACGGCGAGGAAATACTGGGCTCTGTTGACGATCCCGATGAACTTGAAGAAGTGTACGAATTATTTGCGTCTGTTCTTTTTGACGAAGAAGAGGAATAATATGTTCCGTAAAGGAACATAATTTCAAGTTTTTTCCTTTGATTTTTTCGGGCTTCGGTTGTATAATTCCATTGTGACGGGGTACTGTCTTAAACGTATCCTTTCATCGGACAGCACAGCGGTTTTTCGAAACCTGCTGTGTGCGTGAGGGGCTTTTTAAAACCCACATCTATCATAAGGGACGCCGAGAGCTTCCGTTGCGAATTGCAGGCCTCCCGAGACGGCATTTGACCGTTCTTGGATGTTGGAAGCAGAGAAACAGCGGAGAGGCGACCCACCTGCAACTACGTGCAGGTTCTTATAAGGTCCCCACGGCAATAGCGGGCTCGGCCGGCGCGAAAGCGCCGGTCTTTTTTTCGCAAAAGCGCAGCTCGTATCACTTAAATCAAAAATAAAGCCGTCACTGTGCATTCAGGAGCACGGTGACGGCGGTTCTTTATTTATTCGACTTAATTTTACAAGATTTTATCTTTTGCGACTGGATTTGACATTTTTCGCACAGCCCGGGTGCTAGGATGTTTTTCATCGGAAGGTGCTTAGTGAGGTTCGTGTAAGGCCTGGACAGTCTTTTTTTGGTTTTATTTGTGAGGATTTATTTTTTTGTACGCAAACGTACATATTTCACATAGCTGCTTCCCATGGTCAGGGAGGGAATATGTTTGAGGAAAAAAATTAGCGATACTGAGGTCATCAACCGTATCGGCGCTCTGGCGTTCGGAAAGGCAAACGACGCCGTGAAGCTGGTTTTTCTGGATCCGGAGAACACAGAGCAGATTGAAATGCTTGATCTGAGCATGGTGTCGGAGATCAAAAGAGGCGCTAACGGGGCTGTTGAGGTAAAGCTATTAAACAGAATGGCTCTGCTTGAGCTGCTTGCAGAGCTTACGGCGCCGCAGACGCGAAAGGGCAGCGAGGCGGAGAGTTTTTTTACTGCAATGGACAAGGCTGCCGCGAAGCTGGGAGCAGCTAACGAATGAGATTTGAAGTTTTCAGCGAAAAACAGGCTCTTGCCCTGACCTGGTGGAGCGATTCGTCGCCTTACGAGGATTTTGACGCGATAATCTGCGACGGAGCAGTCCGAAGCGGAAAAACGCTCTGTATGGGCATATCCTTCATCTGCTGGGCTATGCGGAGATTCGACGGGCAGAGCTTCGGTATGTGCGGAAAAACCATCGCATCTCTGAGAAGAAACCTCGTCGGCGTGCTGCTCCCGGTCATGAGCGATCTCGGTTTTGTCTGCGGGGAAACGATCTCGCGAAACCTGTTCACAATCAGCTTCGGCGGCAGGACAAACACCTTCTATCTTTTCGGCGGAAAAGACGAAAGCTCCCAGGCGTTTATTCAGGGCGCAACTTTCGCAGGCGTTCTGCTCGATGAGGTCGCGCTTATGCCGAGGAGCTTCGTCGAACAGGCCTGTGCACGCTGCAGTGTTGCCGGTTCCAAGCTGTGGTTCAACTGCAATCCCGAAGGCCCTAACCATTGGTTCTATCTGGAATGGGTAAAAAAATCGCGGGAACGGAGAGCTTTATATATACATTTCGAACTGGAGGATAATCCGGCACTTTCGAGAAGGATTATCACAAGATATCGAAAGATGTATTCCGGCGTTTTTTACAGGCGCTTTGTCCTTGGCGAATGGGTGGCGTCTCAGGGCAGGGTATACGACTTCTTTGATGAAACCTTTATGCGGGAGGCTCCCGAAGGCGAGATGGAGGAATATGCCGTCTCCTGTGATTACGGTACGGCGAACCCTGCCTCCTTCGGGCTTTGGGGACTGAAAAACGGAATTTGGTACAGGCTCAGAGAGTATTATTACGACTCGCGCTCCGAGGGAATCCAGAAGACCGACGCCGAGTATGTCAGGGAACTAAAGGAACTTTGCGGAGGCGTCAGCCTCCGGACGGTGGTTGTAGACCCTTCAGCGGCGAGCTTTATCGAGGCGCTCAGGCGCGAGGGATTGAACGTTCTGAAAGCGGACAACGACGTTATGCGAGGCATTCGGCTAACGGCTGACTTGCTGAAATCCGGAAAGATCGTGATTTGCAGGGACTGCATAGACGCACAACGCGAGTTTTCATTGTATTCGTGGGATGAAAAGCGTGAGGACAGGGACGCGCCGATAAAGCAGTTCGACCACGCGATGGACGATATCCGCTACTTTGTGACGACGGTCGCGGCACCCTCCTGCGGGAGCTTTTTTGCTGCGACTTTTGTTGAGCGGAGCTGACGGCTTTTTTAAGGGAAGGCCCGAAGCGCCCCTATTATTATTGGAGGACATTTAATGAGTATTTTCAAACGATCGAGACTGAAGCCTGCAGCGGTTTCGAGCCAAATCAGGTCCGCTGCGCAGCATCCTTTCGGTATGCTCGACAACTATGTTCCGCTCGGCGGAGGAGATATAAGGCTTTACCGGGCTATACGCGAGGCGATACCCGTTCTGGACGCGGCGGTTATGAAAATCATCCGGCTTACGGGAGGTTTCGAGGTTTTATGCTGTGAGAGAAAAACAGAAGCCGAGCTGAACGATTTTCTGCGGACAGTCAACGTAGGCCGCGCGCAGAAGGGAATCGACGCATTTCTCGATAATTATCTGGACTCGCTTTTGACCTGCGGCAGGGCGGTCGGCGAGATAGTGACCGACGGAAACAGGGAGATTGCGGCGGTGCTCTGCGGCAATGTCTGCGATGTTCAGGTGAAGGAGGGACTCTCCCCGCTGGATTTTGTTATCTGCGGACGCTCGGAATCGGGACTGTTCGAGCCGCTGCCTTATCAGAATCTCATCATGTTTACGCCCTTTAATCCGGAAACGGATTCGCCCTACGGAGTTTCGATTTTTCGGAGTATGCCGTTTTTGGCGGAAATTCTTCTGAAAATATATAACTCCATCGGTATCAACTGGGACAGAGCGGGAAACGTCCGCTATGCGGTCGTCTATAAACCGCAGGGGGATGTTGTCGACAAGGCCTATGCAAAGGAGCGTTCCGAACAGATTGCCCGGGAATGGAGCACGGCGATGCAGTCGGGAAAAAACGGCAGCGTCAGGGATTTTGTCGCCGTAGGGAACGTGGACATCAAGGTCATCGGTGCCGACAGCCAGATTCTTGACAGCGAGGTTCCGGTGCGGCAGATACTTGAGCAGCTCATTTCGCGCACAGGCATCCCGCCCTTTATGCTCGGGCTCAACTGGTCCTCGACCGAGAGAATGTCCGCGCAGCAGGCCGATCTTATGACGAGCGAGCTGAGCGCCGTGAGGCGGACGCTTACGCCGGTTATCGCGCAGATCTGCGACCTGTGGCTCCGTATGCACGGCCGCAGCTGCGGCTTTGATATCTGCTGGGAACCAATCAATCTTCAGGACGCGGTTGAAGAGGCAAAGGCGGCACTTTATGAGGCACAGGCGGATAAAGTCTCCAATGCAGATAATTAACGAAATGTAATAGCCAGAAAGGATAATTGATATTTTTGGGAGGGTTTATTTTTTGAAGATTTATAAGGCGGGCACCGACGGCACCAAAGTGCCGGACGCTGAAGCAGAGCTTGAGGCGATTAACGCCTATGCCAAAACGGAGCTTAAATCGGAGCAGGTCTATACCTTTTCCGTGGTGCTTTGCGACAATGAGGTGGACCGCGATTTTGAGAAGTTTTCCGAGGGGGCGCTGCTGGCATTATCTGAGCTTTTTGTCGGGAAAACGGGCATTTTCGACCATGAGTGGAAGGCGGCAAATCAGACGGCGAGGATATACCGTACTGAGATTGTCAGGCAGGACGGCGAGAAAAACAGTCTCGGCGAGCCTTACGCGGTTTTGAAGGGCTATGCCTACATGCTGAGAAACGATAAAAACGCGGAGCTTATCGAGGAGATTGAGGCCGGCATCAAAAAGGAAACAAGTGTCGGCTGCAGCGTTTCGAGGAGGATCTGCTCTATTTGCGGAGAGGAAGCCCGACCCGGAGGCTGCGGGCACATTCCGGGCAGAGAGTACGACGGAAAGCTCTGCTATCTTGAGCTTTTTGACGTGAGCGATGCCTATGAATGGAGCTTTGTTGCGGTTCCGGCGCAGAGGGCGGCGGGAGTCGTCAAGCGTTTCGGCGCAGACGGCGGCCTGAAGAGCTTTGTTCAGAGCGCAGAGGGAGGGAGGTTTTTTGCAGAATATGAGATTTTGGAGAAAGACGCGGCTTTAGGACGGGAGTACAAAGAGGCGCTTCGAAACGAGGTTTTGCGCCTCAGCCTGCTCTGCGACCCGAAGATATTCGAGGCGTTGAGCGAAAATGCGAGATTTATGGGAGCAAAGGAGCTTGAAGGGCTGAAAGAAGCCTTTGAAAAGCAGCTTGAAGCCAGTTTTCCGCTGCGGACACAGCTTCCCGGCAGGGACAAAACAGTTTTTTTTGACGGCGACGAATACATGGTTTAGGCATTACGGCTAACGCCGATTGCAAATATGTTATGGAGGTTAGATTTGTGAAGGTAAGTTTTGAGGGTGTTGGAGAAAGCGTTGCTACGTTTTATAACGGCAGTTCAGCCGCTGCATCAGCGGGAGTTCCCGTTAAAATGAGCGGAAACGGAGAGGTTTCCGCCTGCTCTGACGGGGACCGGTTTTTCGGCGTTGCGCTTAGCTGCGACGCCGACTTTGCGGCGGTTCAGACCGCCGGTTATGTCGAGCTGGATTACACGGGAACGGCTCCGGCCGTCGGTTATGCCAAGCTCGCGGCAAACGGCTCAGGCGGCGTTAAGGCGGCCGAAACAGGCGGAGAATTTCTCATTGCCGAAGTTGACAGCACCAATAAAATTCTTGGTCTTATGCTTTAAGACAGAGATTACAGAAGGAGAGCAGTATGGCTTATAAATTCAATGAAATCAAATTGGACAAGGGCATGTACGGGGAGACAGGAAAGAGCTTTACCCAGGTCCTTGAAAAGCTAGACCCCACCGAGGATTACAAGGGCACGGCTTACGAGGGGCTCGACGCCTACCAGCGCCAGCTCAAACGCTTTGACATCAGGGTGCGCGGCACGGGCAGCGACGCTGTTGAAAAGTTCTTCCGTACTACGGACAGCGCGGTGTTGTTTCCCGAATACGTTGCCAGAAGCGTCCGTCAGGGTATGGAGGAGGAAAATGTGCTTCCTTCCATAACCGCTACGGTCACAAAGTTTGACGGGCTGGACTACCGCAGTATTTATTCCGTTCCGACGGACGACAGCAAGAGCCTTCGCCGTATCGAGGAGGGCGCGATAATTCCCCAGACTGAGGTCAAGGTCCGCGAAAACCTTGTGAAGCTCCATAAGAGAGGGCGTATGCTCGTTGCCTCCTACGAGGCCGTGCGTTTTCAGAAGCTCGACCTTTTCTCCGTCATGCTCCGCCAAATCGGCAGTCAGATAATGCGTATGCATCTTGAGGACGCGATCGATGTTCTCGTAAATGGCGACGGTAACTCGAATGCGGCGGTCAGCTTTGAAGTCGGCACCTCGCCCATAAGCGGAACCGCGGGCACGCTCACATACAATCAGATACTTGAGTTCTGGAATCAGTTTGACCCATACACACTCAATACTCTGCTTGTGAGCCCCGACGCCATGCTTCAGATCCTGAAATGCAGCGAGTTCCAGAACCCGCTGACGGGACTTAACTTTCAGGGTACGGGCGAACTTACGAACCCCATCGGCGCAAAGCTCGTTAAGACTTCCGCGGTTCCGTCCGGTACGGTTATCGGGCTTGACAGAGGCTACGCGCTTGAAATGATACAGGCGGCCGACGTATCCGTCGAATATGACAGACTTATCGACAGACAGCTCGAAAGAGCCGCGATAACCAGCATTTCGGGCTTTGCAAAGCTCTATACCGAGGCGGCTAAGGTCCTTACTATCTAGGCAATATTTGGGCGGGGAACAATCGGGTCCCCCGCTGAGGGAAGGAGGAGGTTTTTTTGGAAATCAAACAGGAAATCTTCGAAAAGGCCAAGCTCGTTTATAAAGAGGAGCTTTCGGCTTCGGGTGAAGGCGCGCTTAAAGAGATGTGCGCCGCGGCCTATGCCGAACTCCTTTCGAGGCTGAAGGACGAGGTTTCGGCCGATGCGATTCATGAGGAGTTTGTGAGAGCGGCAGGGGTTCTGGCAGTCGCCCTGTTCATCGGGCTCGAATATCCGTCTGCGGACAGCTTTTCCGCAGGCAGCGTAACGCTTAAAAGGCGCGGAGCTGAGGCGACAAAAAATGCCTCCCAGTCGCTTCGCAATCAGGCGGAGCTGATGCTGACGGGTTATCTGAAGGACGGCGGCTTCTGTTTCGGGGCGGTGAGAGGATGACGGCGGGAGTTTTTGACGGAGTCTGGCCTTACGGACAGACACTCCGCGCCTTTGACGCGGACTCGGTAAACGGGCGAGAATTTATGGGATTTATCGAGCCCCTGAGCCTCGCAGACACCGTTTCGGAAAAAAGAGACAGGGCGGGCAGGGTCTCTGAAGAGAAGTATCGGCTGATAGCCGCGCCTGCGGAGACTTTTCCTTACAGGTCGGCGACGCTGATTGTCTGCGGGAGCATAAAATACGAGATTTTGAGCATTAAGGAAATTCATAACGGAGAGGAAATTACTCACCGGGAGTGCGTTTTGCTGAAGGTCGGAGAGGCGGCGAGCGATGCTTGATGATATTCTGGACGCTGCCGTAAACGCGATAAACACGGCGGGCATAAGCGCCTTCAGAGAATTCCCCGAAAGAAGAGCCGATTTGAAAAGCGGCGCCTCGGTCAGCGTCGGGGCTGACAGCTGCAAATGCCTGAGCTCCGGCCTGGGCGAGTATCTGGGGACTCGCGTGGCTTCGGACGGAGGAGAGGACGTTGAGCTTTTCGGCAGGCGGCTCGAGCTTGAGCTGCGTTTCGAGATATATTCGCCCTTCGGCGCGGCTTATGGCGCGGCAGGCTGTTTGCGCTGTGCGGACAGTCTGAGAGAGTGTTTCGGCGCTCTGCCGTCGGGACTGAAAGCGCTGGACATGGAATGCGGCGAAATCAAAGCAGATGAGGAGCTTTCCTGCTACAGATGCTCCTGCGTTCTTCACACCCTTGCGTTTCTGGTCGCCGAAAGCACGAGCGGCGAAACCAAATTTTTGGACTTTGTATTGAAAGGAACTGTTGATAGTGGCAACTAACGAAAGACCGGGGGTTTATTCCACCGTTGAAGTATCAAGCAAGCTGTCGGGCTCGGGAACGGGCAAAACAGTCGGCGTCGCCGCCGTTTCGGCAAGCGGCACGAAAGGGCTATGCACCGACATTACGTCTTACGGCGAGGCGGTCAGCCTGTACGGCGCGGACTGCAGCCTGACAAAGCTCGTCAAGGTGCTCTTTTTGAACGGAGCGGCAGCCGTAAAAGCCGTTCCTGCCGCCGTAGGTACACTGGCCGTAACGGCGGATTACACCGCGGCGTTCACGGCTCTTATGGAAAAGGAAGACGTTACAATTATGCTCTGCGGCAGCAGAAGCGACGATGTTATAAGCGGGATGAAGGAAGCAATCGAAGGCGCGGCCGAAAACTGTAAGTACCGTATCGCAATTGCCGAAAGTGCGGGAACAGTTGCGGAGGCAGCCGCAAGGGCATCAGCCCTGAATGACGAGCGTATGGTCATGGTTTACCCGGCAATCGAGGGGGACGGTGCAGTCATTGGAGCCGCAGCTGCGGCTCTGGCGGGAATAATATCCGCCGGCAGCGATCCGGCGCTTCCCTTGAACGGTGCCGAACTGTCCGGCATAGATAACATGGCAAAAACATTCTCCGATTCGGATATTACAACGCTCGTGCTCTCCGGAGTGACGCCAATTGAGAGTGTCTGCGGAAGTCCCTGCGTCGTACGCGGAGTCACGACCAGAACCAAGACGGCCGGAGTTGCCGATACCACATGGCGCGAGCTGACGACCGTTCTTATCATCGATGACGTCATTCCGTCCGTGCGCTCGGCTCTACGTCTCAAGTTTCCCAGAGTAAAGAACACCGCGCAGACCAGAGGCGCTGTACGCACGCAGGTCATCATCGAGCTTGAAAGCAAGCTGAAAAAGGAAATCATCGACTCTTACGGTTCCGTTACGGCGAAGGCCGACGAGACCGACCCTACTGTCTGCTGCGTCGATTTCGAGTTTACCGTTGCGCACGGGCTCAACCGCATCATACTGTCCGCCAGCATCAGCGTTTAAGGAGGAAAAGGAATGAGCGTTATCGGATTTCCCACGAGCAGTGACATTTATATTGAAGCAGAGGGTAAAAAGCTCGCCGTCGTTCAGAGCTATAAGGCGGCAGCGACACGTTCAGAACAGGTCGTTGAAGCCTTCGGGGAAAGCGAGCCTGTTGCGACAATCGCAAACCAGCTTACATACAAGCTTGAGCTGACGAGACTTTACGCCACCGACGAGGCGATTTCGGACGGCATCAACTTTCATACGCTTTCCGATTTCTCACTTGTTATCGTCAAACCCGACAGGCGGGTTATCTATACCGGCTGTCAATGGAGCAAAATCGAAGAGTCGGGAGAGCTGAGCCAGATGGTTGCCGAGCGCATCACCGTTGTTTCAAGCCACAGAACGGAGATGCTGGGTTGACCGCCGAAGAAATAATAGGTCGGCTAGAATCGGAACCGCTCGAGCGTTTGAGGTGGCTTGTCCTGCGCGAGTTTCGAGTGCTGCCCGGGTCAGATGCGGCGAGGGAACTGAGTGATGAGGATTTCATCGTTTGCGGAGCGCACATGGTTCTTGACCTCAGACTGAGCTCTGAAAACTCTGATTCAGATAGAGGGCGAAACGAAGCTTTCAGCGAGGAGCGGTTTTCAAGGCTATCGGAGGAAAAGCTATGAGAGAAGAAACAGAGATAAAAAGGGAAGAACTTCAGGAAATGGCAAAGACCATACTCTGCGAGATTTATGGCGCCGCCAAAGCCCGCAGTACGTCAGCAGGCTCGGATTTTTCGGAAACCGGAGGTGTTTCGGATTTCGGATTTACCAGAGGCACCGAAGGCTTGGAGAAGCTGTTTCCGGCGTATGCAGACCTCGGAGATATGAAAAGGACGTATGCGGAAAAAGCCTCGTCGGAGGAACTGTATCCCAGGCTGAAGCGCGGAGAATTTTGGGAGCAAAGGCTTTTGAGGCGCAAAACGAGAGAAAACCAGCGGAATACAGGCGGCGAAGCCGCGGCGGAGACGGTGCGCAATACTCAAATGCGTCCGGGAAAACTGAGCGGAGCCGATCTGCCCGAACAGCTCTCGGACATTTTCTGCAGAGACGCGCGCCGTTATGACGGCGCATTTGAGAGATATTGACACAAGTTTGACTTTGGAGGGCTTATGGTGCTTTCACCGATGAGATTCGGGGATTTTGTGTGGCCTCACAATCCCAGAATATATGAAATCGAATACAACAGAAGAATCGTCTGCCACAAGGTGCCTTTCGGGCTCTACGCTCTTACGGACATGGGGCGTGACGCGCGTATACTGCGCGGCGAGGGGGAATTCGTCGGGGAGGACGCATACGAGCAGTTTCAGAAGCTCGCGACCATGTTTTTCTCCGATGAACCGAGGGTACTTGTCCATCCGATCTGGCAGGCGGCTCCCGCATGGCTTGTAAGCCTTAAACTGAGGCAGGAACCCAGAAAAGACTATGTGAGCTATGAATTTGAATTCTGGGAGAGCTTTGAGGGCTATGAGCTTTCGGCTAAAGCCGTGCTGACGGCCGAGACGGATACGTCGGGAGAAAAGACCGTTAACGAAAGGCTGACATATACGATTAAATCCGGCGACACGCTTTGGGGGCTCTCAAGGGCAAACGGGCTGACTCTTTCGGAGCTGCTTGCGCTCAACCCTCAGATTCGCAATCCCAACATTTATTACGTCGGAGACCTTATATACCTGTCGTGAGGGAGGCACAGCTTGAAAATATATCTTATTGACTATGGGGGAACAAGCTATGAACTGCCCGTCCTCCTCGAATGGAAATTTACCTACGGCTGTGCGCTTCCTTGCGACGCGTTTGAAATATCATTTATTTTCGACGGGGCGATGCTGGAAATGCTGACGAATGCCGTGCGCTTCAAGGCGGAATTTGACGGAGAAACGGTGTTTTTCGGGACCGTTGACGATTTTGAAGTCTCGGTTTCGGAAGACGGCTGCATTGCGGCGGTCAGCGGGCGGGGTCTTGCGGCGCTTCTTCTGGATAACGAGGCGGAAGCCGCGCAGTATTATTCGGCAAGTCTCGATATGATACTGGAAAAATATGTTTATCCCTGCGGAATTACAAATGTCAGAAAAAATGTGAACGTTCCGCAGCAGGCGCTTGTTGTGGACAGCGGCGCAAGCATGTGGAAAGTACTTGAGGATTTCGTCTTTTTCGGCAGCGGCGTCATTCCGAGATTTACAAAAGACGGCGTACTTATAATCGGGGAGGAAGCGGGGAACAGCTTTGCCGTTGACGCCAACACCGCCGTTTCAAAGCAGGTGCTGAAAAGAAAGCGCTACGGCGTTATTTCCGAGGTGCTTGTTAAAAACAGGGCTTTGGGGTCGTCACAGACTGTCGAGAATACCGAATTTGCGGAAATCGGCGGAAACTGCCGCAGGGTTGTGAACGTTCCGAGAAAGACACGGTATGATGCTATGAAATCCACGGGAGAGTACCAGATTCTAAAGTCCAGGGCGGACGAATTGCTGATTTCGCTCAGCGTGCCTTCTGTGTTCAAGGTGTTTCCCGGCGACAGGCTTGAGCTTGCGGACAGTCCGCTCGGCGTGTCCGGCGAGTTCTATGTGAGCAGGACCGTATGCTTCGCAGACGGCGAGAGCGCCGGAACCGAAATCATATTGACAAAGGAGGATTGAAGATGTGGCTTTCTGAAAAAAAAGACGGGCAGAACACCGGCTCATGCAGCGCTGCTGTGGGGATCGTGACTATCGGCGGAGTAAAGCCCTCCGTTCTTGTCGAAGGCGAGGTGCGAAACGCAGACATGATTAGCTGCGGCGCGGGACTCGTTCCGAAAGCGGGAGACGAGGTGCTGCTGATAAGAAACAGCGACGGTGAAAGCATCGCTGTGGGGAAGGTCGGGGCAGTGCCGCCCTTAGAGACTGAGAACGGAGAGGTTTACATAACTAATAGGAGCGGCGGGGTTATAAGGCTGAATAACAGCGGCGAAATTGAGCTGTCGGGAACGATAATCATTAGAGGACTGGCACAAATCGAAGGACAGCTGCTGATTAACGGGACAGATATTTCCCCTACAGCATAATGCGGAGGCGGAAAATTGGAACTTAAAATTACCGACGGAAAATACACGCTGGGGACCTTTCGGTCTCCGGATGAAGTGGGGGAAACGGACGAGCTTTTGCAGCGTATCGGGATGAAGCTTAAAGTTCGCCGGGGCGCCTTTCTTCCGCTTCCGGAATACGGGAGCCGGCTTTATCTGCTCTCGCAGACTAAGCCCTCGAACCGCGAAACGGCGGCAAGGCAATATGTTCTGGAGGCGCTTGCAGATGAAGCTGACCTTGAGCTTTCCGCGCTGGAACTCTCGCAGACGTCAGACGGGGAAGCGGCGCTTTCTCTGACTTTTACTTACAAAAACGAATACACGGTCAGTATTGAAACCGGAATTTGAGGTGATTGAGTGAAGGAAACAAACGAGATTTATACACAGATGAAGGAAGAACTGGAGAGAAAAACCGGCGTTGTGCTGGCGGATGGAGGAGATATGGCGCTGCGGCTTAACGCTGTGGCCTCAGAGCTTTCGACGCTTTGGGCGCAGGTCGACTGGACAAAAGACCAGAGCTTTCCGCAGACGGCTTCGGGTGAATATCTCAACCTGCACGCATATGCCAGGGGGCTTGAGCGTACTTCCGGCGCTTCGGCGACAGGCAGCATACGCTTCGAAACGGACGCGGTGAGAAGCGAGGATATTTCGGTAGCCTTGGGAACGGTGTGCCTGAATGCGGCGGGCGCAGAATTCGTTACCACGGAGAGTGCGCTCATCCGAGCGGGAGAACTCTTCTGTATAGCACCTGCAGCAGCGAGAGCAGCAGGCAAAGCCGGAAACATTCCTGCAAACAGCGTCATTTTCATGGCGCTTGCGCCTGTCGGAGTTTTAAGGTGCTATAACCCCGAAGCCTTTTCGGGCGGAACGGACATTGAGAGCGATGACGCGCTCAGAGTACGCATACTTGGAAGCTATGCCAGTCTTCCAAACGGCTCAAACAAGGCTTTTTACGAAAGTGAGGCGCGCAATACCGACGGGGTTGCCGCGGTCCGCGTTCTGCCCAGGGAAAGGGGATTGGGAACGGTTGACATAATAATATCAAGCTCCGCAGGAGTTCCCTCGCAGACGCTGCTTGACACCGTCAAAAGCAAATTTGAAGCACAGCGGGAAATCTGCGTGGACGTCGAGGTTTCGGCTCCCTCGTCCGTTACGGTTCCGGTTTCGGTTGCGGTTTCGGTCGAAGACGGCTACACGTTCAGTTCGGTTTCCGCCGCTGTCAGAACGGCGCTCAGCGGTTATTTCAGCGGTGAGCTTCTCGGAAAAGACGTACTGCGCGCAAGGCTGGGATATGTAATCTTCGGAGTCGAGGGAGTTAAGAACTACTCGATTTTGCTTCCCGCCGCCGATATTCCCATAACGGACAGCCAGCTGCCCGTTGCCGGCACGATTACTGTTACGGAAGGGTGATGTTTGACTGGGATACTCTGATTATCTGAAGGAGCTTCTCCTGCCGCTGGGCGTCTATGAGCTTGAAGAAGGCCTCGGCGCCGAAGAACTCTCTGTTATCGGGAAACAGCTTGATGAGGTTTTCGATTCGCTTGAGGAGCTCGCGCGGGAATCGATCGCCGCTCAGGCGGAAAGCTACGGACTGAGGAATTTTGAAACGCTGCTGTCCTATACTCCGGCATATATAACGACCGAAGATGAGCGCAGCGCCCTTTTGGCGCTCCTGCGTATACGCGGCGGCTGTTTTACGCCCGCAATGCTCAGGGACACCTTGAGCGGCTGCGGCATCGCGGCGGACATAGCCGAGGCGGATACGGCGCTTACCGTCAACATCAGTTTTCCGAAAAACAAAGGAATACCCGAAGGTTTTGAAAGGCTGAAAACGCGTATCGAGGAGATTATTCCCTGTCATCTTGCTCCCGTATATCTGTTTGCTTATTCGAGCTGGCAGGTGCTTATGAACGCGCTGGCAAGCTTTGCGGCTATTGAAGCAAACGTGCAAAACTGGAGGGAGCTTGAAATCTATGAGTAGGAGATTGGGATGAACGAATGGACTGTCGTTACGGTGATAGTGACGCTCGTGGGACTCGCCGCCGCTGTTGTAAAGCCGCTGATCGGGCTGAACGGAACGATAACAAAGCTGACGGCAGCGGTGAGCGTGCTTGAGAAGAACATTTCCGGACTGGCGGTAAAAAACAGCGAGTCCCATGCGAAAATCTGGGAGAAGGTTGATGAGCATGACGACGCTCTAAACCGCCATGAAACGAGACTTACGATTATTGAAAACTCCGGCAGAAAATAAAAACGGCCGGAGAGGCTTAGCTCTTCGGCCGGGAATGCGGCTTGATGTACAGAAATTGTTGCGAACACCCGGTAATAAACGCAATACTCAGGAAAGGAGAACTGCCGGAGCAGACCCTGCTGCGGTACGAAGCTGCCAGAAGCTACGCAGACACGGAGGCGGTTCAGATTTTTTATCTGTCTAAGCAGGAGTATGCGGAAATCTGCCTGAAAAGAAAACAAAAAAAGCGGCCACCCCATGAGAGAAGTCGCGTTCACTCGCGGCAGAGCGCAGCGCAGCGGGTCTGACGCGAAAAGGAGGAACAAGGAAGCGGGCGGATGATGTTTTTTTGTTCGTAAGAATAAAAAAGCGTCGGAGCAAAGCGAACTTTGCTCCGACGTGGTGGAGGAGGGTGGATTCGAACCACCGAAATCACTGATAACAGATTTACAGTCTGCCCCCTTTGGCCACTCGGGAACTCCTCCGTATTAAATTCGATGACGAAAGCTGTGGAGCTGGTGGACGGATTCGAACCCCCGACCTGCTGATTACAAATCAGCTGCTCTACCGGCTGAGCTACACCAGCGCGTCATCAGCGAGACTCATAATAGCAAAATTATAAACTTTTGTCAACATCTATTTTACCTTTCGAGAAAAGAAGGGAGAGACGAATTATGGCAGATATGCTGGAGCTTTCGACACAATACCGCACTGTGGGAATAGGATGCAGGAGACGACTGCTGGAACTGGAAAGGACGCTCCGCAGCGGCGATTTTGATTGCAGTGAGTATGAACTGAAAAGGGAAATCACAATGCTGACGGCTATGAGCAGAGACTGTATCGCCACGTCCAATTACCTAAGAGCTTATTTTGAAAGGAGAGAACATCTTGAAAGGCTCAGAAGACAAAAAACTGGAATATGAGGCTTTGCAGGAGTTCATCGGTCTTCTGTATGTAGGAGGTAATCTCGGCAGCCGCGTGCGCCTTGCCATGAATGAGGAGCTTACGAACAGACAGCGCGAGCTTATCGACCTCTACTATCTCGAGCAGATGAGTATGACGGAAATCGCGCAGAGTCTCGGCATCAGTCCTTCCACCGTCAGCAGGACGCTCAAGCGCGGCAAAGGCAGGCTGAAAAAATACATCAAGTACAACGGAAGATATTTCGCGGAGGCTCTGTCTGAGTGAGTTTGCAAAATTTGAACGACTGTGTTATTATACTCAGACTTGATATTTTACGCGAATCTGAAAGGCACTGAAGTATAGTATGAGATTCTCTTATATAAAACATAAAAGATACACTGCACTTGTTTCGGCCGCTTTGTTTCTGCTTTGTCTATGTTCGTGCGGACCTGTCAGCTACGTCGACCCGCATGAAGGGGAAGTCAGCGTTCCCGACGGTAAAGGCGGGGAGATGTGGGTTCGGCTTTATGACGATATTCCGGCTTCGTCCTTTTCTTCCGACGAGTTTTCTTCCGACGGAGCTTACATAGACTACAGCGGCACGCAATACGAGGCGCTTCGGGGCATCGATGTTTCCGAGCACCAGGGGGAAATCGACTGGCAGGCGGTCCGCGACGATGGAGTCGAGTTTGCAATTATCCGAGCCGGCTACAGAGGCTACAGCGAGGGACAGCTCTTTGAGGACGCGTATTTTCGAGCGAACATCGAGGGCGCGCTTTCCGCAGGACTGAAGGTCGGCGTCTATTTCTTCTCGCAGGCCGTAAACACCGCGGAGGCAGCCGAGGAAGCGAATTTCTTTCTTGACACAATAAAAGACTGCGACCTGAGCCTGCCAATATTCTTTGACTGGGAAAAGGTTACCGACGTCGGCGTGACACGCGTAGACGAGGTTGACGGAGCGACGCTGACGGACTGCTGTCTTGCGTTCTGCAGTACCGTCGAAAGCGCGGGGTATGAAGCGGGAGTTTATTTTTACCGCAGTCTCGGATACTATGACTACGAGCTTAACAGGCTCAAAGACCTTGTGTTCTGGGTCGGTGCGCCGGGAACCTCGCCGGATTTCTATTACAGACACGCGATGTGGCAGTATTCTTTCTCGGGGACTGTCGGCGGCATCGAGGGGGGAACGGATCTGAACCTGCTTTTCCGTGAGATACCCGCTTCTTCCGATACCTCCATTCCCGGCGCTTCTCCGAATACCTCGCCCGAGGGCGCAGTTCCGCCCGATGTCACCGTGCCTTGAGCTGACGGCTGATTGATGTATAACGAAAACGGAGCCATCGCTTTGATGGCTCCGCTTTTTTGTTTTAGCGATTATTTAGCCGGATTCTCGGGAGCATCCTCTCCGTCGGAGCCTGCCTTTGCAAAATCATCCTCAGTTACGGTTTTATCATCGGCTTTGTCTGCCGAGACTTCCGTAAACTCGACCTCGATATCGCAGCCTCTGGCGCCGAGCCCCGCTTTCAGCTCGTCAAGCTCGGAAAGAACCTTGGCGATGTTCTCGCTGGCAAGCGTTATTTCGTCGCAGAGCTGAACGAAAAAGCCGTCCGGAGAGTTCTTGCGTGTTTCGTAATAGAGCTTGCCTATTTCAAGATATGCCTTCTCTATGGTGTCCTTCTCGGCACTTAGTTCCATATTGAGCTTTGCGATACGTGCGACATCCTTTGCCTTGTCGGCCGCCTTTTCCGCATAATCGCGGGTCTTTCCGGCGACGGTTCCCAGAGTGTTCAGAAATTTGCCTTTGAGTTCATTAAGATCTGCCATAATAATACCTCCTAATTGTTCTTACTATGTAGTATATGTTGATTATTTTTCGACGTCTGATTTTGTATTTTCCTTTGCTTCCGCTTCTTCCTCCGCCTTCGCTGCATTTGCCGCCGCGATATTTAAGAGCAGCTTTTCTTTATCGTGCGGGAGAGAACCGTTTACCGCAAGATACACGAGAGCCGCTGCAACGCTCGCACCCGCAAGAACCTGCGAAACGCGAAGCCCCGTGTCGAACAGATACAGGCTGTCTGTGCGAAGCCCCTCAATCATCATACGGCCGAAGCCGTACCACGCGACGTACATCGCAAAAAGCTGACCGTCGTAGCGGCGTTTGCCAGATTTCGAGAAAAGGTGGAGCAATAAAAGGCCCAGAAGGTTCCAAACGGATTCGTAAAGAAACGTGGGATGGTAATAGGTTGTAACGCCTGAGGAGTCAGTCAGGCCCATGCGGCAGAAGATGTCGGTTTCACTTCCGAAAGCCTCGCGGTTCATAAAGTTGCCCCAGCGGCCGACCGTCTGCCCGATAAGAAGGCCGAGAGAACCGAGATCAAAGAATGCGCCGATGGGCATTTTTTTGACCTTGCAGTATATGATAACAGCGATGGCCGCGCCGATTATCGCGCCGTAAATCGCAAGCCCGCCGCTGCGTATATCGAAAACCGACCAGAAGTTGTCCTTAAAAATGGAGTAATTGAAAATCACGTAGTAAAGCCTCGAGCCGACTATCGCAGAGGGAACGGCACAGATGAGCATGTCGATTAAATTGTCCTGCGAAAGACCGAAGTCCTTTGTGCGGTGATTGCAGTAAAGATAAGCAAGCAGGAAGCCTATCGCGATTATCAGACCGTACCAGTAAATACTGAGTCCGAAAAGCTGAAAGGATTCCGGGGTGGTTATTGCGAATTTATCGCCGAACATGGGAAAAGTAATTTTTGCGCCTGTCAAACTATCCATAGTATATCGTCCTTTCCACTCAGCGTTCCAGAGGAGAAACCACCGAGAGTGCCAGTTTTTCGGGAGATAGGTTTACCGTTATAAAGTCACGGACATCCGAAAGCCCGATTTTCTTAATCTCCTCAAAGGCATCCAGCGGACAATAATCCGCGAAAGCCCCATCCGCAAGAGTCTGCGCCAGCGACGAGAATGAGCCGAGAATACGGAGCTGCGAACCGAAGCAGGATTTTCTAGTGTTTTCAAACAGGGTCTTGTCGAGTCCGTCGGCTTTGATTCGTCCAATTTCCGCGCTCAGCTCGTTCATAACACCGTCAACGTTGCGGCTCTCGCCGCCGGCGAGTATCATGGCCGTGCCCGAGGTGTAGTCGAGCTCATAATCAAAGCTGTTGTTAATAAGCCCCTCGGCATACAGGCGGACATAAAACGGAGAGGATGCGCCGAAAATAAGCCTAAGCGCAATCTCGCCGACGAGCGCCTGACGGAGCCGTGCGGCACCTTTCTTTTCCGGTGCGAGCTTTGAGCCGAAAAGAAACTGCGGGGCAGAAACCTCCATCGGAATCGCAATGCTCTTTTGGCGCGGAGCCTCGGTTTCCCTTTCCCCGTAGTCGCGCTCCGGCACCTCGCCGGGCTCGGACGGCAAAAGTTCCCTTGCCATTTCGATGACCTTTTCGGGGTCGACATTGCCGACGACGGCAAGCGTCATATTCGAGGGATTGTAGAAAACCTTGTGGCAGCGGTAAAGGGTCTCGCTCGTTATCTCCGCAATGCTGCCGACGGTTCCGGCGACGGAATCGCGCACGGGGTTTGATGCATAGAGACATTTGAGGAGATTGTAATACATGACGTAGCCGGGAGTATCCTCCACCATTCGAATTTCCTGACCGATGATGCCCTGCTCCTTCTGCACGCTTTCGGGTGTGAAGTACGGAGTGGAAACAAATTCGAGCAGGGTTCGGAGGTTCTCGTCAAAGCGGCTCGTCGACTCAAAATGATATGCGGTTATTCCCGAGCTTGTAAACGCATTCGGGGAAGCGCCGCGTGAGGAAAGAGCATTAAGCGCGTTTCCGTCCGGCATATCGAACATTTTGTGTTCAAGAAAATGCGCGACTCCGGCGGGAGTGTCAATCCATTGTCCGGCAAGCTTGAAGCGCCTGTCCGCTCCGCCGTAATCTGTTGCGAACATCGCGAAGCTCTTGGAAAACCGGGGCTTCGGGACGATGTTTATTTTAAGCCCGTTGGGCAGGACTTCGGAAATTAAGGTCTCGTCGATGTTTTTGAAGTATTCCTTCTGCATCAGGCATCCTCCTCCGTTCCGCGCAGGAAATAAATCGCGTCGCACTCGACGCCCTTCGCTATTTCCACGACCTCTTTAAGTGTTATTTCCTCCGCCAGAGCCGCAAGCTCCGAGGGGGAGCAGTCCGGACCGATGAGCGCCTGGTTGAGATAGAAATCCTCAAGAGCTAGGGGACTGTCCTCAATTGTAAGGTAATCACTGACCACTGAGCTTTTTGCTGCTTCGATCTCATAATCGGAAACCTCGCCGCTCTTCACGGCTTCAAGCTGCGAGAGTATCTCGGAGAGAGCGGCGTCGTATTTATCGAATTCAATGCCGGAGGAAACGGCGAGTATGCCCTTGTGCATATCGACAAAGGAGCTTGCAAAATAGCACAGCGACAGCTTTTCTCTGACATTCATAAAGAGCTTCGACGTTGCGCAGCCGCCGAAGACAGCGTTGAAAACCCTGATAGCCGCAGCGTTGGGGTCCTCCATGCAGTCGCCCAGACGAAAGCCGATTGCGAGCTTGCCCTGAGTAACCTGAAGTCTGTCCTCAAAATAGCGGGGCTCCGCTTCAAGGGCATTCATGCGGATGTCGGTTCCCAAATCTGGCTCCTCGTCGGAGCGGGGAAGGGCGGCGAGCGTGGTTTTAAGAGCTGCCTTAACGCGCTCGGGCTCCGCGCTGCCGCAGTAAAAGACCTCGATGGGCGAGGCGGCAAGCAAAGCATGATAATGGCGGGTCAGTTCATTGGGCGTGATGCTCTCCGCCTCGGTCTCAGAGCCCAGCTTGTCGGTAGAGTATTCCTCCATCGCACACATCTGCTCAAAAAGACGCTGCACGGAATACGAGCGTTTGTCGTTTACGCGTCCGCGTATCTGCTCAAGCAGCTTTTCGCGCTCGCTCTCGACATAGTCGCGCAGAAGGAGTCCGCCGCGGGTTTTGGGCATTAAGAGCATCTCGCTTATAAGCCCCGTGATTTGCTCGAGTATATCGCATTTTTCGGGGATGAAAGCGTCGTCGGCAAAGTCGGCATACAGACCGATAACCTGTATCTCGCCTTTTTTGCGGACGACGGGCTTGATACGCGCGCCGTAGAGCGAGTCCAGCTTTGAGGATATAGCCGCCATGTCGGGAAGAGTCGCCGTTCCGCGGCAGAGCACGGCGGGAATGAGGGCGTTCTTGGCAGCGGTCTCACGGTTCAGCGGCGTCAGAAGATTTATGCTAAGGCAGTTTGTTTTGAATTTGTCTGTCGTCAGACAAGTCAGCACAACGTTTGGCAAAATGAGTTCGGTCAATGAGTTCAAGGGCTGGCCTCCCGTTCCTGAAAGGATATTAACTGAAATTATCTTCGCAGTTACTATACCACAATTAACCTGTTTTGAAAATGACATTTTCGTGAATTTTTAATACGCACGGGAACCATGCTTCTAATGGGTATCAGTAGTTTCCGCGGTTCCGTCTTTTGTTACCGAGAATCTCCGCTCTTTCCCGCTTTTGTCGCGGAGTGTGACCTCATAACCGAGCCAGCCGGAGGGGAGTCTGGGCTCAAAGACGATTTCTCCGTTTCGCAGCCTGATACCGAGCAGATCTTCGGTAACCGTCCGGAAGAACCAGCCCGCCGAGCCCGTGTACCAGCTCCAGCCCGCTTTGCCGAGGCAGTCGGGGTTTCCCGAAATATCCGCGGCAAGGACAAAGGGTTCAGCCTCGTAGTTTTTGAGATCGCGGTTTTCGGGCAAAAGGGCTTCAATCAGCTCGAAGGCCTCGTCGGTGCGGTTTTCGCGCAGAAGAGCCATAGCAAGCCAAACAGCGCCGTGAGTGTACTGCCCGCCGTTTTCACGAAAACCGGGACCGTAGCTTTCGATATAGCCGGGGCTGGGCTCCGCGTCTTCAAAGGGCGGATCGAAAAGGCGGATAATCCTGTTTTCCCGGTCGAACAGACGGCTGAACGCCGAGCTGAGAGCTTCGTTTACACGGGCTTTGTCTGCCCGGGAACACAGGGCTGAAAAGCTCTGCGCAATCGAGTCGATTTGGCAGGAGGGAGAATAGGCGCTTCCGAGCGGAACGCCGCTGTCGTACCAGCCGCGCAGATACCAATTTCCGTCCCAGGCTTCATTTGCGCTTGCGCCCAAAGCGGCTGCGGCTTTTTCGAATAGTTCCGCGTCCCCGTCCTGACCGAAGGCGCGCAGCAGAGCGGCAAAGCGCTCCGCCGTGTGTGAGAAAAACCAGGTAAGCCATACGCTTTCACCCTTACCCTTGACGCCGACTCTGTCCATGCCGTCGTTCCAGTCGCCGCTGCCGATTTTAAGAAGTCCGTGACTGCCCGTGCCGCGCCGCAGGACGAGCTCCAGCGCGGTTTTTGCGTGGACGAGCACCTCGCTTCCGCTGTCTGTAAACACGGCCTGCTCGTAGCGGTCGTGCTCGTCGGCGGGAAGAAGGGGGGAGCAGAGCCATTGAACGGGGATGCGGCAGACGTCGAGATCGCCTGTTTTTTCGGTGTATTCGCACAGCGCCCACGGCAGCCATAAAAGGTCGTCGCTGCAATGCGTGCGCACACCCTTTGTCTCAAGGTCAAGCGTATGCCACCAGTGCATAACGTCGCCCTGCTCGTATTGATGCCTGCAGCATTCAATAATCTGTGCCTTTGCGTAGGAGCTGTCTATCAGCAGGAGGCTTACGGCGTCCTGAAGCTGGTCACGGAAGCCTGTTGCCCCGCCGCTCTGATAGATGCTGCAGCGCCCCATCACGCGGCAGGCGACAGTCTGATAGGGTATCCAGCCGTTTATCAGACGGTCGAGCGCGGGCAGAGGAGTTTTAATTTTCACGGCGGAAACGGCGCTTTGCCAGCTGCGCACAGTACTTTTCAGCGAAGCCGCGGCTGCCTCGGGCGGGCAGAGTTCCCTAAGCTTTTCCTCGTCGTCGCAGCCGCAAACAAGAACGAAGGGACTGGAGGCGCCGAAACTAATGCCGATAAAGCCTCCCGCGGAGCACCTGTCGTCGGTTTTGCCCTGAAGCCACAGCCCGCGCTCGGAACTGAAGCCCGTGACCGCGGCGTTTGAGCAAATGCGGAATTTTGAGTCGGGGAACGGGCTCTCGGAGCTTTCCGCGGCAAATACCCCGTCTGATTGGGAAACTCGCGCACGCATCGAGCCGCTGTCGTCCCCACCAAGAATAAGGTCGGTACTCCACCTGAGTGGAAGTGTTTCGCCGCTGTCCCACTCGACGATGAGAACGCGCGCGTCCGTGTCCGCAGGAACGAAGGCCGTTGTTCTGACCTTTGTGCCGCCGAGCGCTTTTTCCCATTTTGCATATCCGAAGCCGAAACGGACGAGACAGTCCGTGTCGTCCGGAGCGGCAAAAAGGCTTTGGCGGGACGCTTCGAGAGTCTCCGTGCCGCGGGTCGTGACACTGTCGCACAGCCAGCGGTTAATGCGGTATTCGCGGGCGTTTTTATACCACATATGACCCGTTCCGCAGTCTGTTGCCAAAAAGCCGAAGCGACCGTTAGTGAGGATGTTTCCCCAGGCACGAGGCGGGAGAGAATGGTTTACATAAAATGAAAAGCTGCCGTCATCATGCCATTCATAACGCGGGAAAGACTGCAAAGGCGAGTTAATACAGGTTGACATAATCGACTGGAAACAGTCCTGAACTGAAGTCCTTTTCCTTTGGGTGACAGCGCTTTCAATAAGGCTTTCGACGCCTGACACACGGTCGATAATGTGAATGTGCTCGCTCTCCAGACCGACGGAACGCTTAAGCTCGCTCAGCGCAGTTGCGGCGGGGCGTAGATAATCGCCGCCCTCATCTGTGAGAAAAACGAGGTCAAACGGACAGGACAGCGAGCTTAAAAGCGCGAGCTGCTTCATCAGTGTTTCCGCCTCCGCCGTATCGTCCGCAGATGAAATTGAGCGCGTTACGACAGGCAGATTGCCGGAGATGCCGAAGCGCCATAGTTCACGTCTGGCCGGGGGAATTTCCGCCGTGAACGAAGCAGGATAGCAAAGAGCATTAAGAAGCTCCATCGCGCCCTCCGTCTGCGCCTCGTTAAGCCGGAGCTCGGCGGCGCGCTCAGCGGCAAAATCCGCGGCATCGTCTTCGCCGCCCGTTAACATACGGTTTGCGGCGGTATAGGCTTCCTCCTCGCTCTCACTCATCGCCAGCGCGAGCGTTACGGAGCTCACGGTTCCTTTTGTCAGACGCAGCGGGAGTTTAGCGCAGACCAGCGGGTCGCCCAGCCAGCCGAGAGGCGAGGGAACAAAGGTCTCGATTGCCTTTACTAGTCCGCCCCTGCCGGGAACAAGCGCGCGTCTTGCGGACGCCTCAACGGGCGCGGAGGCGGCAAGGCAAAGGTAGCACTCGGGTACGCTCTGTCTTTCAACACGCTTTATTACCAGCGTATTTCCGCGCATTTTTGCGTGAAGACCCAGTTTGTAAAAGGCGGGGTGGTTTACATAATCTGAATTGCATGCCAGTACCGGCTCGAACATCAGGCAAAGCTCGCAGTTTTGCGTCTCACCGTTTTCCGTGCTGACGGAGACTACCCGCTTCTCGCCGTTTGACGAGGCCGACACGCCGAAATGCACCTCAGAGCGAAAATCGCCCTGCACGGTACTTATCTTTGCGCCGGACATGCTGAATTCCCACTCGTATTTCAGGCTTTCGCCCTGTTCGGGAGAAGGCAGCAGCGGCAAAAGCTTGCTTCCGCGCTTGAGGAAAAGCTCGATTCCGTGCGAAAATGCAGGCATCACGCCCGAGCTTAAATATGGCGTCAGCTCACCCCAGCGGGATTTTGAAACACCGCTGTCGGTTAACATAACATTGTATTCACCGTTTGACAGCAGGCAGCAGACGGGAGAAGCAAAATCTACGGTATCTCCGCGTTTTTCCCAGAAGATGCTGGAACTGCGCGGCGGCTTTTCGGGCAGTTTGTTCTCCTTGCGACGCAGCAGAACGCCTCCGAGAGGCAGCTTTTCGTCGAGGAGGCAGGCGTGGGCGGACATGGAGGGGTCACGCATCAGTCTGTGCGGCATAATGTCGGAGCGAAGCGCGTTTGTGATGGCGACAAGACTCATGCCCAGATGGTGCGCCATGACGCAGTAGACCGTTTCGCCGCTTCTGCCGGCGGTTCTTCCTCCTGTGAAATCGACAGCTTCCCAGAAGCCGTATTTTCCGGCGGCGCCGAATTTTTCCAGTTTGTGCAGGTTTTTGACAACGGCCCTGACGCCGCAGCAGAGCGCGAGAAAGCTGCTGTAGGGAGAAACGACATATTCGCTGTTCATGTTCCGCTTCAGCGCGAGAGCGCCGCAGCCGTGCGCCTTGTAGCGGTAATTCAGCGCGGAGTCGAGTGCGTAGAACGCGCTTTCCGAAACTCCCCACGGCAGCTTTTTATTTTTTCCGCGCTTTTTCTGCACGCCTACCGCAAAACGTATGCTTTCGTACATAAGCGAGCCCTCCGCGCTTTCAAAAAAAAGGCGCGGCATAAGATATTCAAACATACTTCCCGTCCATGAAACCATGCCGCGGAAGCCATCCTTTTCCACCTGAGCGCGGCTCAGACTGCGCCAATGGCGGCGTGAAACGTCGCCCTTGGCTATCGCGATGAAACCGGCGGTACGAGCTTCGCTCGCCATAAGGTCATAGTAGCTGTTGGTAATGTTTTCTCTGTCGGTATCGATGCCGATGGAAAAAAGGCGGTGCGCTTCGTCATACAGGGGCACAAACGACATCGGCGCGAGCAGCTCGTCGCATTGGGCGGCAAGGTCAGCTCGATCATATTCCAGAAGCGCCTCGCGCAGGATGATAAGGCAGACCGCAAGATTGCCGCTGTCCACCGTTGATACATACGACGGGCGGAGAGGACGCAGCGTCCTTGTGTCGTACCAGTTGTAAAGATGTCCGTTCCATTTCGGCATACGCCGAAGCGTCGTAAGAATGTTCTGGATGATTCCGAAAGCCGTCTGCGCCCTTGCGATTTCGAGGTCGATGGCCGAAACACAGCTCAAAAGGCACAGCCCGATGTTCGTGGGTGAGGTTCTGTGTGCGACGCCCAGAGGAGGACGCTCCTGCCAGTTGTCGGGCGGCAGAAAATTGTCCGCGGGGACGCAAAAGTCCTCAAAAAACGCCCAGATACTCTTTGCGCAGGCGGATAGATATGCTCTGTCCTCCGCGGAAAAAGCGGTTTGCCGGACTATTGTTTTTGAAAGCGAAAAAGCGTAGAGCGGCGAAAAAAACCAAATGATACCGCTCGTCTTTCCAATCACGGAAGGCGCAAAAAATAACAGAATTAGCCCGAAAAGCGAAGAAAACCACATATTTCGAATATATTTCATAAGACCCTGCGCCTTGCCCTCGAACATCGCGGCGGGCGTCCATCTCAAAAGTCCCGAGTGGCTGACAAGCATCCGCCACAGAGCCGTAACCGCGGCCGTAAGGCAGATGTACGCGTCAAAGGGAAGAAAGGCGAGCTTCAGCCCAGTCTGAAGAAACGAGCCGCCGACGCCGTGGATAACAGCGCTGTGACAGCGTATTCTGACCTCCCTTTCGTCGCGGAAAAGGTCGCGGACGGCAGAAACGGCGAGGCGGAAAGCAAAGGAGAACAAAGCCGCCAGCGCGGCGAAGGTCAGCCCCTTCGAGGGCGAAAAAAATGCCGCGGCGAAAGTTATAAAGGTTAGAGGCGCTACAAGACTTCTGCGGATGCTGTCGAAAAGCCTGAAGCGGTCAATATCGGAAAGCGAGCGTCCCCTTCGGAAGAGCCACGGCAGGTTCTGCCAGTCTCCACGCGTCCAGCGGTGCAATCTTCGGTAATACGAGAGAATGTCGGAGGGATATTTATCTGTCAGCTCCGTGTCGCCCATGTAGCCGCCGTGGAGAAACGCGCCCTCCAGCGCATCGTGGGACAAGACGCGGTTTTCCGGTATCCTGCCGCGCAGGCAGTACATAAATACCTGCGCGTCGATGATGCCCTTTCCGGCGAAGCCACCGTTTTCGAATAAATCCATATACAGCTCGGAGCTGTCGCTGCCGTAGGGGTCGGTTCCGCCGTGACCGGCAAAGACCTTTGAATAACGGCTTTTATTACAGGAGGAGAGCTCCACCGAGATGCGCGGGTGGATAACTGCGTGACCTGCGACGATTTTACCCGAAGCCTCGTCGATTACGGGCGTGTTGAGCGGGTGGAGCATCGCGCCTATGAGCTCCTTTGCGGTTCCCGGCGTAAGGCGCGTATCCTCGTCGAGCGTTAGGATAAAGCGCACGCCGCGCAGCGAAAGGTAATTTCCGGAAAGACAGCGCAGGGAGCTTTTCTCGCCGCAGAGGAGCCTTGCAAGCTCTGTGATGGCGCCACGCTTTCGCTCCCAGGCGGAATAGCATTTGTCCGCCTTGCTGAAGCTGCGCTCACGGACGAAAAAGAAAAACCCGCCGCCGTACTTTACGTTGAGTTCATCCACCGCGGTTTTGGCGGCACTGATGTATTTTTCGTCTTCGGGCGTTTCTTTGTCCTTTGAGTCGGGCAGGTCGGCAAGTATCCCGAAAAGAAGGTTCTCTCCGCAGTCGCGGCTCGCGAAACGGAATTCCTCCAGCCTCCGTCCGAGCGCCGCACCGCTTTTTTCGCCTGTCAGAAGCGCGGAGATAACGCAAACCGTCCGCCCCGCGGGAGGCACGCCTCCGCCAAGCTCCATGCGCGGAACGTGTGCAGGCGGCGTAAAGGTGAGAAGTATATAGTCGATAGCTGTCTTTACAAGCTCCGAAACGGGTATGATAAGAAGCAGTCCCACGGCGGCGCTTTTTTCGGCAAAAGCGGCCGTCAGAGAGAGAAACAGCGTAATCAGGAGATTTGAGGCAATGTAGGCCGCTCCGGAACGTGTCGTCTTGTCTTCGTCCATCGGTCGCGTGAAGAGCCAGTAGCCTACATGACGTGAAGAGCCCTCGGAATTCTCCGCAAGCTCCAGAACATGCTGCGCGACGCGGTGTTCGCTGACATGGTAGGCGCGTGAGAGCTTTTCAATGCGCTTTTTATAATGGGTTCGGGTCTTTTCGGACATTTCGGGAAAAATACCCGCAGGGTCCTGCCGAAGTATCTGCTCTGTTTTATCAACCTTTTCAAGTATTTGCGAAAAGTCGATGGTTGACAGGGCGCGGAGCGTGGAAAAGAGCTTCTCTGCGGCGTGTGAGGCATAGTCGCCGCCAATGCCGGAGCTGTAGAGCTCCGCAAGCTCGGATATTGCCGCGGCCTTTAGAAAGGGAACAAAATGTGTGAGCTCCCGCCGTGAAAGGACATAGACCTGCTGGCAGCCCCGCAGAAATAGTTCGCTGCGTTCAGGCGTTACCTTGCCGTCGCCGGAGCGGATGAGCGCCTCGCAGAGAGTGAATAAAGCGGCGCTGCCCCGGGAGGCGGGGAGCCTTCCGCAGCTCAAAAGCTCGTGAGCGGACGAAAGCCCCTCGCGCTGAGCAAGATAAAAATTATCCAAAAGCCATTCGATATGGGAGGGGACTGGCTCGCCGCCCGTATATTCAACCTCTTGGGCCGTATGACGCGCATGAAGAAAACGGATGTTATTATAAAGCGTTTTCGCAACGGCGCTTCCGCGCGCGAAGCCCGTTATGCTCAGAGTTCTCGCAATGTTTTCTCCGTACTGGGGAAGTTCGGCGTCGTCTATCTGCGGCATTGTGCCGTCGTAAGTCATTGTATCGACCTCTTTTCCTGCCTTGTGCAAAGTTTTCCGCATATCCCGAAAAATATTCCTGAGGTGTAAAGTAATAATACTTGACAAGCACGGCAATCAAGTGTAACATATGCGTTGCCGGATATTTTCTGCCGGAGGGTTTTAATATGGGAGGTGGTCTTGATATGGGCGACAAAACTCTTATGATGACCATGCTTCTGGACTTTTACGGCGAGCTTATTACCCCCCGCCAGCGCAGCTGTTTCGGTATGCACTATAATGAGGACCTTTCGCTTGCGGAAATCGCCGAGCTTATGGATATTTCCCGTCAGGGAGTGCGCGACCTTATCGTCCGCGCGGAGGCGACGCTTATGGAAACGGAAGAAAAACTTGGGTTCGTTAAGCGCTTTTCGGAGCAGAAGCTCGCTTTGGACAAAATGGAAGCGGAGCTGCGGGAGCTTATTGAACTTACGGAAGGAAAAGGCCGTGCTCTTGCCGAGCAGCTTCTTTGTGAGCTCTCCGGTATAAGAGACTGATCTCGTTTTCAAACAAGGAGCATTTATGGCATTTGAAAGCCTTTCAGAAAAATTATCGGCAGCTTTCAAAAAACTTCGGGGCAAGGGGCGCCTTTCCGAAGCGGATATCAAGGAAGCCATGCGAGAGGTTCGGCTTGCGCTTTTAGAGGCCGACGTCAGCTATAAGGTCGTCAAGGATTTCGTTAAGAAGGTCTCCGACAGGGCCGAGGGGCAGGATGTTCTGGAAAGCCTTACTCCGGCGCAGATGGTCATCAAAATCGTCAACGAAGAACTCACGGCGCTGATGGGCACCGAAAACGTTAAGCTCAATATCTCGTCACAGTCGCCGAGCGTCATTATGCTTGTCGGACTTCAGGGCGCGGGCAAAACCACAAACGGCGCAAAGCTCGCGGGACTTATGAAAAAAAGCGGCAAACGCCCGCTTCTGGCGGCCTGCGACGTTTACCGTCCGGCCGCGATTAAGCAGCTCGAGACAGTCGGCGCTCAGCTCGATGTTCCCGTTTTCCAGATGGGTCAGATTGACCCTGTTGATATTGCAAAGGCGGCGGTCGAGCACGCAAAGCGCCACGGCAACGACCTTGTTTTTCTCGACACGGCAGGCAGACTCCACATCGACGAAGCGCTGATGGATGAGCTCAAGCGTATCCGCGAGGCGACAAAACCCTCCGAGATACTTTTGGTCGTCGACGCTATGACAGGTCAGGATGCGGTTAACGCGGCTTCGGCCTTTGACGAGGCGCTCGGGATAACCGGCGTCATGCTCACGAAGCTCGACGGCGACGCAAGAGGCGGCGCGGCGCTTTCCGTCCGCGCGGTCACGGGAAAACCCATCAAGTTCGTCGGCATAGGCGAAAAGCTCGACAATATCGAACCGTTCCATCCGGAGCGTATGGCCTCCCGAATACTCGGCATGGGCGACGTGCTTACGCTTATTGAGAAGGCTGAACAGAACTTCGATGAGAAGAAAGCCATGAAAATGGCTGAACGCCTCAAGAAAAACCAGTTTACATTCTCGGATTACCTCGATCAGCTCGAACAGCTCAAGTCCATGGGAAACCTCAAGGATATTGCGGGTATGCTTCCCGGTATGGATGCAAAGGCTCTGCAGGGCGCAAAGATTGATGAAAAGCAGTTTTCGCGGACGGAAGCTATAATCAAGTCGATGACAATAGCCGAGCGCGAAAATCCGGTAATACTGAACGGAAGCAGGAAAAAGCGCATTGCCGCGGGAAGCGGCACCACTGTCGTGGATGTAAACCGCCTTATTAAGCAGTTTGAAATGATGAAAACCATGACAAAGCAGATGACTGCCGGCGGCAAAAGATCGAAGCTAATGGGCATGGGAATGCCCGGCAAGGGTCTGCCGTTCAAGTTTTAACTCAGTTTGCACCGCCTTCACCGGCGTTTGCACATAAAGATAAAGAATTTGGAGGTGAATATAAATGGTCAAGATCAGACTTCGCAGAATGGGAGCAAAGAAAAATCCTTTCTACAGGATCGTCGTTGCGGATTCTCATTTCCCTCGCGACGGAAAGTTCATTGAGGAAATCGGCACCTACGATCCCCTTACCGCTCCGTCGGGAATCAAGATTGACGGTGAACGTGCCAAGTATTGGATCGCTAGCGGCGCTCAGCCCACAGAAACCGTTAGGGCTTTGC
>Ga0074193_1000845_pt1 | contig 45295 bp, 23 predicted proteins | sample EPASupsiteHSE605_FD_64523 | JGI IMG/M metagenome (GOLD analysis project Ga0074193, IMG submission 64523) | Bioremediated contaminated groundwater from EPA Superfund site, New Mexico - Sample HSE6-05 | ecosystem: Environmental > Aquatic > Deep subsurface > Groundwater > Contaminated ...
TGCTTTCCAACCATCCTTCACCTTACCTGTTTCTTCGAGATAAGCTACAGCAGAAGGTTCTGTTGAAGCCCATCCTGCAAAGGTAACATCTCTATTACCTACTGAACCAACTATTGGACCCAGTTGTTTGATCAATCCTAGGTCTTGCTTATGAAGACCCACTCTCTTTTCTCTCATTTCACCATACCGCTTATCAAAGGATGCTTTGTTCTTGAGCATTCTCGCAAACTCACTACCAGAAATGTTATAGTCCTTCAATAACATATCAGCTACTTCATTCTGTGACAAACCATCATATTTAGCTTCCTGTATCAACTCATAGATTTGAGCTTTACGATCCATCTACTGCTTTCTCAGTGGATAAAAAAGCTCATTACTTCCAAACATGAAGAACATGTGTGGAGGCTACTATGCGGGTATGTATGTGTACACTCATATATATGTACATGTACACGCGTATACATATGCATTCGTACATATACATGTGTGTAGGCGTACACCCGTTGTGCATAGCTAAGCGCATACACAGACATGAACCTAGGCGTTTTATGTGGGTGTATGCGGATCGTGCACACACAGTGTGTGTATGCCTGCACCCACAGCGTATCCGGGTTATGCGCAACCCAGATGTCTGCGGATCTTGGTCAGCAAGGATGCCGCTGACTCATCCGGTGTGGAGAACCATGAGGGGGTGTCCATGGGTTGGTAGCAATAGTTAACGTGGCGAGAGGTCCCTACGAATTAAACCGAATTAAATAACCACCCTCCTCCTCTAGCGTCCACTCCCTGACTACTAAGGGATACAATTTATTTTTTACTGTTTTGTATTCTTATATTTGATCGAATTTATTAACCATTTTACACTTATCTTATCAAGAAATGCGATCAAGATCCTCTATATTTTTGATTATTCTAATGCAATTTTTGAATGCCTTATGAAATTTCTCTATTTTGGGTTAAATGGAATCCGAATCACTCGGTATTTCGAGAACCAACAAATAATTATGATTTTCTGGGTGATTTCCTTGGTGTTCTTGAAAAGGGTACTTGAAAATAAAAAACTAAGAAATAAAAAAAAGCTAGACAATTACAAACTACACGCAATTGCTTACATTATTATCCCATTATTATTCCATATTATTATTCGTTTTGAAACGCAAAATGAGGGGAAAAAACACATTTCGCAATTATTACAAGGAGACAAGTTTTTGGATTTTTATGGTAATTCACCAATAATGCCTCTCATGTCGATGAGTGATTTTGATATTAGTTTGGGGTGTGAAAATGAAAGTATTGATCAAGGAAGGTCTTATGTTGATAAAAACATTGACATTTCAAATTGTTACTTCTCAAGAGTTTTATCAATCTCTGAAGATGGTGGTGTAATTTGTGTTTATGAGGATTTTTTCTCAATGAACATTGAATACTCAATGTTCTATCACTGTGTTAGTTCTTCTGATGGTGGAGCAATATATTTCTCTTCTTCTAATGCAAGCATCAGAATGATATGCGCTAATAGTTGCGCAGCTTCTTATGGACATTTTGCTTGTTTTTATCTTACTCAGATGAATCAAGTGGAGTATCTATCAATATTAAATTGTTCTCAAACTACATCATCTTACTATTCTTTTTTATTACAAAAAGGGGATCAGAGGGTTGTCAACACAAACAGTTCAATGAACAAGGCTATTTGGGTTTCTGGTATTCGTATTAACAATTCTTCCTCATTCATAAGCTCACATTGCACATTCTCAGACAACCTGGTATCTGATAAAGTCGAATTATTCTTCTATTCTTACTCAGAAAAAAATAATATTTCATACACTAACATTGTCCAAAACTTGAGTCCATCAAGTGGAGTTGTTTTTATCACTGGAGCAGGAACATTAAAGATGATGTATTGCATATTCAAAAACAATCAAAATTATCTATTTTGTGTTGATTCAGGTTCTATTGAAGTGATTCATTCATTTATTGATCATTCTTCTTCTTCATTCTCTACATCAACAACAGTATTAACAACAACAAATAATTCTTTTACCAATAGAGTCACTTATCAATTAGAATTCTTCAATTCTCTTCATTGTAATGCAGATATACCTCTTCCATATAGGACTCCTGAAGATACCCCTAAGAAATATAAAATGAAACCCTTTGAACAAACTCTGGAAACATAGTGTAATTTTTGTCCAAATGGCGATTCTCGCCCAATGAATAACAATGAATCCATGTTCTAATCCTGAATTTGGTTTTGATTAAAGGAAAAAGCATCATCATCTCATGTTCATGTCACAGAAAGATAAGTGCAAATTAAAATTTTATGCTCCATAAAATGGTTATAATAATTGGTTTCAAGCATCTCAGTTGAATCAAGTGGACTATCTATCACATCCAATATCTCTTCATTTGGGCTTTTAATTAATACAAACTATGTTAATCAGATGATAAACAACACAGAGATTTCAAAAAACCATTCTAAGAAGTTCTGGCAATAGTATCTGTTCTCCAACTTCCTTCATATGCACACACTATATTTTCTACAGAAATCTGTAATCAAATTGATAATTCCAAGAATTAATGTTATCTCAAATGCTTGAGTCTCCAAGTCAATTTGAATTACAATGATCTCTAAGATAAGAAAGAAAATGTAATCAATATTTATTTAGAATAGTTCTATGCAGAATCAACATCAAATAAAGAATCTTCATTTTTAGCATCCATATCTTTTTCAAGCCATTTGAGTATTTTCCCAATTCTTGAGGATGAAAATGGCTCTTGTGATATGGATAAAAATACTTGTCCTAAACTATACAATTTCCAAAGCATGTTGACATACACTATTGCTAATACGACATCAATTGCATAATGATTACGGATAAACACAATGGTGCAAGAAACAAAAAGCAAAACACATATTAGAGGAATTTTGGCAAGAACAAGAGCTTTGGGAGACATGAATTTTGTAAGAGAATCTATTATGAACAGACCTAACACCCATAGATAAATAGTATGCCCAGACATTGTTAAATCCCCACATTGAGGAATCTCGCCAACAAACAGACCAATGGCAAAAGTATATACAAATGCAATTTTTGGGATTGAATGATTGGCTGCAATGGAGCTCCATGGTTTAACAGCACATGGACAATTAGGGTACCCAATACATGGGGGCGGAAGTCCTGTTACGCTGAAAAATAGCATCCGCAAATACAATGAACATATGTATACCATCGCCAATTTGGGAACATTGATTGTGTTCCATTTAAAAATACCAAGAACTGAGCATATGACTGTCAATGTAATGGAAAGCAAATCTGCTGGTTGGTGTTTCATATATGATTTTGAGTTCCTTAAATATCCAAATTGTTTCCATGAATCAGCAACAACATCAGGCAAAGGTGCATCAGTTGGCATTCTTCGATATGCAAATGCATTGCATACATTCATTAAGAAAATCGTTATAAACGTTGAAGCGAGTAAAATCATTGACTTCCACGAAAAGAAATAGCGAAAAAGAGTACAAGGAGTTAAAATTGTACATCTAGGAGCATAATCATCCGCTTTATTCTCATCACTTACTGTGGTAATCGATTGGCTCTTCATTAAAAATAAAGTGGTACTTTACGCAAAATAATTCATTACCTGGTCCTCCTCAGGTGGTACTATTCTATCTGGTGCTGGATTGAATGTTTTTATGAGAAAAGGGTCTGCTGAATCAAAGTTATACTTCATTATCGATGCAACATTGTCGGAGCGATATGCATAATTTGGAGCTGACCATACAGTTATTAACTGATTATCAAAGAACCATTTGAAGCCCTCCATTGCTATTTGGTGAGATCTCACCACAAGAGATAGTTTATTATTATGAAGGAATTCCTTCACATGATTAGCACCAAAAAGAAACCCGGCTCCTCTTGGATTTCGAAGCCATGTGACAACACCATCATCAGGATCGCCCCAGCACAGATCACACAATGATCCAGTGTGTGCTAATTCGTGATTTCTCGAAGGACATCCCATCATCTCAACCATTGGCAGATTAGGAGAAATCCCTCCATGAACACAAAAAATTTTTTCATCGATAATACCAGCAAGAGGTAATAAATCAAAAACATTATTGCATAAAGCCCAAACACCAGGATTGCCGTAGTTCATTAGGCATTCGTTATATAATCCATATAATTGTGATACTTGACGAGATTCATGATTTCCTCTTAATAAATAGTATTTATCACGATTTTTCAACTTTCTTGCAACCAAAAGCAGGAAAGTGTTCAAAGAATGATACCCTCGATCAACATAATCACCCAAAAATATATATTTTTGCTCAGGATTATCTCCTGCAACACTAAATAGATATATCAGATCATCTAACTGGCCGTGTACATCTCCAACAATTACCATTGGTGAAGATAATTGTAATACATTTGGCTCAAGGTGAAGTTGCGGCATAACATCCAACAATAATTTAATAACCTGGGGTTCAGGAAGCACATCTCCTTTCTCTAAAATAGATATTATCTCTTCTATATTCGATGAATTCATAATCAAGGACAAATTTGTTTTTTTATATCACATTTCGGATGCTTTAAGAGCAATATTCTCTATTAAGCTGGTTGAGGGAATTAGTTGGGATTCCAACTGGAACATTAGATCTTTTGGTTTAATTGAATCAAATTCCTTTGTCAAATCTGATGATAGTATTGATTGTAAGTCATTCAGTTTGTCAAAAATAGAATATTGTTTCAAATGAGTCTTCAAATCATCTTTTGGAGATACTTTAAAATTTATTGACTTGAGACTCATTTTGAGAAATTCATATTGTCTGATATGAGAAGGAGACAAGTAGTTTCCATTTCTTTGTGCTTTTTCAATTAAATCGAGTTTTTTAAGTGACTGTGACCATGTAGTTGAGACTATTTTCCTTAAGAATATACTCAACGCTGCAATTCCTGTAAGTGCTAAATCAGACGCAGCATACTGATAAAATTCCGCATTTACAGTCTTTGAAAATGGATCCGGATCCCTTCTGTATAAAAAACAAAGAGCATTATAATAATCACTTCTGTTTTGGCCTTTTCTGCCTTCCATAATTAATGCTGGAGATGCCTCAATAATTCTGTCTTTCATCATTCTAGATGCATTTAAAATCGATTCACATGTAGTACATGTTAACATGTACATATCCATTGATGTTAATTGAGCATCAAATATGTTTTGAGTTCGAATTGCTATGCCTGCTTCTTGAAGACATGCAATATCAGAGGTGCAATCGTAAGTAAACAGATATGAATTAGAATGTGATAAAATACCTGAAAGTAAATCAATCACACAAGGATCAGCGGGGAAATGAACTAAAAACCCGCTTTTAAGATTAATTGATACTCTCTCGTTTTTTTCAAAATCTCTACCAATAATATATCTCTGGTCTAATATTTCGCATACTTGCAGCATACCTAGCGAATTTTTTAGTATTCCTAATTTCCAACCTTCACAATCGATTGATAGCAAAACTTTTTCACCATAATGCATCCTGATAAAAAGTTTGGTTGCCCAAAACTTAAAATCTTCCATGTTTGTATCATCATTTTTATGTATAATAAGATGGTCAACTCCTGTAATAGGGCATTTAACGGAATACTGTTTACTGGTATTTTTCATCCAAATTTGTCACGTTTGTGTCTTGGTGAATTAAAAGTTATCATGTGTTGTTATTGAACAATCTAGATGTTGGTTTTCCAGATCAATGAGAAAGTCATATCCATGGTTGTTTCTTTTTGTTATGTGTTGGTGGTTTTTATATCTCAATACTAATTAATGGTGATGAATTCATCAAATCCCATTGTATGAAAATGGTAATGGTGCTTTTAATAATAAAGAATGCGGTTTCGATGATGGTTTTTTATCACATCCATATTATATAGCCTCTTCCAGCTTTATGTTGTTGAAAATATAATGCAGAAATAATTTACCAAGATAATGAATTTAAGAGTTCATTTAGAGAAATTCTCCTCTCCATTTTTATGTACATCTTATTGGTTTTAAGTAACTTGTTCAAAAAATGGCTGACATCATCTAATAGTTGAATTCAATTATGAAGCAATAGACAAGCACAATGTAAAATTGTTTGTTTTTGAAATTGTGTAAAGAAAACCAAACAATTTGTTTACTCAAAAATACAATATGGCAGAGAAACGTCTCTCAGAAAAAACATAAAATCACAACTAACCCCTCATTCTTCACATGTTTAACCAGAACATCTCTCCGAACGATTCGGTATCCATCATTGATTTACCCAAACCAGGCCCCAATCCTTGTTTATTTTTTCAATATTGCCTATCCTCTATCTCCTCCCCTTTTTCTTAACCCTTTCTCAATTTCTTAGAACATCGTTCTCAATTATTTTGAAAGATGACATTCAAAAATTAAGCCAAAAAGTAAACAATTAACCCATGTTGTAATAGGAATTTTCAAATTGATTTGAATATTGAAATGTAAACCATGAAATACTTTTGAGAGCTGATACCCGGATCACATCACTTTATATAATGAGCCACGACGCCCATTTCTCTACTGCAACTAAGTGTTTACACGCTGGTCATTTCAAAGATGCCTTTGGAGCTGTTGTCCCACCAATTTACCAAACATCCACTTTCCGCTTTGACACCTGTGAACAAGGAGGTGCTAGATTTGCTGGCGAAGAGGATGGATATATGTATACCCGCTTAGGTAATCCAACAATCTGCAATTTGGAATGCAAAATTGCATGCCTTGAACATGCTGAAGCTTGTGCTGCCACAGCTTCAGGTATGGGTGCTATTGCCTCAACCGTCCTTACACTTTTAAAGGCTGGAGATCATTTGATTTCAGATGACACCCTTTACGGATGCACACACTCATTATTTGAACATCAACTTCCAAAGTTCGGAATCCAAGTTGATTTCATCAATACTGCTATTCCTGGAGAAATTAAGAAGCATATGAAGCCAAACACCAGGATTGTCTACTTAGAAACTCCTGCTAATCCAACACTCAAGATTATTGATATCGAGAGAGCATCTCAAGAAGCTCACTCACAAGAAGGCGTCTTAGTTGTTGTTGATAACACATTCTGTAGCCCAATCATCTGCAATCCACTAACATTAGGAGCTGACGTTGTTGTTCATTCAGCTACCAAGTATATCAATGGCCATACCGATGTTGTCGCTGGTCTTATTTGCTCTACAAAGAAGATCATTGGCCATATTAAATCCGAGGGAATCAAGGATCTCACTGGCTCCGTAATTTCTCCCCATGATGCTTGGCTAATCGTTCGTGGCCTTAACACTCTTGACCTCAGAGTTAAGAAATCAGCCGAAAATGGAATGATCATTGCCAAATTCCTTCGTGAACACCCAACTGTTAGTAAGGTCTACTATCCAGGATTCGAAGATCATCCAGGACACGATATCGCCAAGAAACAAATGAAAATGTTCGGTGGCATGATTTCTTTCGAAATGAAAGGAGGAATTGAAGCAGGAAAGACTCTCCTTAACAATTTGGAAATGATTACTCTTGCAGTCTCCCTTGGTGGCTGCGAATCATTAATCCAACAACCAGCAACAATGACACATGCATGTGTTCCACGCGAAGAGAGGTTAGCTGCAGGTTTGACCGATGGATTAATCAGATTATCCGTTGGTATCGAATCTGCTGAAGATATCATTGCTGATCTTTCTCAAGCTCTTGCAAAAATCCATTAATTTAGTAAACTCTGCATAAAAAAATAAGTTTGTTATTAGAATAATAATGACAAAAAATGGAACTAACTTCCTTGAGAAGATGAGTCTTTCTTGCGAAACAGCATTAAGGAATGCCTCTTTTTGTGCTCAAAGTTTTGGAATGCAAAAAGAAAGTGATATTGCACTTCAACGGCTTATAGCATATAATCCACAGTGTATCACAAGTTTTTTATTGAATTCTGAGAATTTAGACTCTATAAAGATAATTTCTAGATTGATTGAAACTATTATATCAAGAAGTGATATAAGTATTGATCAATGGAGGGTTTTGGCATATTGCTATTCGCAGATTGGTGACTTTCCCAACTCATTTGCTTCTTTTGCCAGAATTAATTTCGAATTGAATGATTCTGTACTTTGTTATGTATTAGGAACAATTTATCAGCATTTTTTGATTTATAATAATGCAAAGGATTGTTTTGATAGAGTTAATATATTTAAACTGAATGATATAACACAAATGGATTATCTTTTTAGGTATTCTATTGTTTTGAGGCAATCCTTGATTTATGACAAATCATATGAGTTACAGGAGAGACTTAAAGATAAACCTCCTCTTGGGCTTAATAAATATGATTTGTTTTATCAGATGGCCTATACAGTGTTTCTAAAAGGTGATTTACGGGTTTCTCATAATATAATTTCTCATATCTTGGAAGGGTATCCCCAATCAAAGCATGCTTTGGAACTTGAATTATGGGTTTCTTTCTATGAAAAGAAAAACCAAACAAATTATTACAATTTACTTGTGATTATCGAAAGGATATTGAAAAATAACCCAAATGATCCCAAAATTATGCTTATTGCTGGTTACATTTCATATTTTTTCCATGACTACACGACTTCCTTTCATTATTTTAAAGAATGTCTTGTATACTATAATCATAGTTCTGCGTTTTGGCAGTCTCTTGGATGCTTGTATTTCAAGAATCAACAGTATAAGGATGCAGTGATTGCTTTTCAAAATAGCTTATTCAATAATCCATGCTCTGTAGATAATTGGATCAATATTGGTCTATCTTTCCAATCTTTGAACAACGACATCGATGCTATGAAATGTTATGAAAAGGGGACACAATTATGTGATTCTCAGGAACTCCGGAATATTCATGAATCAATAAAACTAAAATCTAGATCAATCATTCCACAGCTGAGGGAGACTAAAGAATATGATCTAATTACACTCTCACCAGAAGATTTTGCCAAAGAATACTGCTCATCTCCTCCATATATAACGTGGAATGCTATTGGAATCGAATCCAACTCCATGATTCCCCAGCTTTCCAGAGTAGGATCCTGGTTTGAAAAATGAATCACTGCCAATAAATTGAATTCCAAATGATCGTACGGTAATGTCTAAAACAGAGTGTTTTGAGCATAAGATTTCTGGAATTAATGTGAAATTCCCACATGAAAATCCCTATCCAGCGCAAAAAGCGTTGATGGCTGCGGTGATTAATGCGTTTAGAAACAATCATAATGCTTTACTAGAGTCGCCAACTGGTACAGGAAAATCGATTGCTCTTCTCGCATCATCTCTTGCGTATCGTGAAGAAGTGGAAGAACCTGAATATAAAGATGAAAACCGAGAACTCACTATAAAAAGACAGTATCTTGGGTTTTTCCCGCCATATAAGCATCAAATTCCAGGAGAACCTGTTTTTTCGAAGATTTTATATGAAAATATCCCCCAATCAGATTTCTATTATGCACAAGTTGATAAACCCCCTGATGAATCCACAGAAAAGATTCAAAAAAAAGCACCCGCAATTTGGTATTCTTCTCGAACACACCAGCAACTAAAGCAACTTGTTGGAGAGATTAAAAAGCTCCCATATCATCCTCAAATGTGTATTTTGGCTGCTAGATCTCATGTTTGTTTATGGAAAAGGGCGCTTGATTCGGATGATATTGATGGATTCTGCTTTGAAGCCAGGAAAACACAATCATGTCCATTCGACAAGCATAAATCAATTCCAAAAGAGTTCAAACCCTATGGATGTTATGAGAAATTTGAGCTTGAAGATTTGCTTTCTTATTGCCAAAAGAATAAGTATTGTCCATATAGTGTTTCTAGAGAAATGATGAGAATTGCTGATATTGTTTTTTGTCCCTACAACTATTTTTTGGATCCAAAAATCAAGGGCCAAATGCAATTGGATTTAACTGGAACCAGAATTATAATTGATGAAGCACACAATGTTGAATGTGTTTGCCGAGATAATGGATCATTCACATTTAGTCGGCCTCAGATGGAAAAATGCATGATTCTCATTAGAAAACGACAAAAAGAAAGACCACAAATCACTCCTGTTTTCCAAGCATTTAATATTTTATTGGATATAATTTTCAAGATTCTCAGATGGTTTGATAATTCTGTGAGCATGATTAAAGAAAGAGGAGATTCCGAGTATATAGTTGAAAACAATGAAGAAATGTTATCTCAATGGTCAATATCTCTCTTCCACTGGCCACGGGTACTAGGAGCTTTGGACTGTGTTTTTAAAATCGGAAATCAAATGAACACTCCTCCTTGTATTGATGAAAAATCAGTTCCAATGCCAATTCTTGTAGTATTTGAGAGATTGTGGGTAATGTTTTCTCTATGCTTAAAAAACAGATTAAAGAATATAAATGACTACAGGGTAGTTGTTCAAATTGATGGAAATGGATCATACCTAAAAGGATTAGTGATGAATCCAGGAATTGTTTTTGAATGGCCAGCTACTGAAGCAAAATCAATTATTTTAACATCAGGGACATTGAGTCCTCTATCTGTTTTAGAAAGAGAACTTGGTAAGCCTTTCAAGATTCAACTGTCAGCTCCGCACGTGATTACTCCAAATCAGGTTCAATGTTTTACTATCACAGAGAATCAGAAAGGTTTTAAATTTTTGTCCACCCATAAGTATTTAGAAGGAAATAGAATTAATATCAATATATCTCTTGGAGAGTTTTTATTGACCTTGTTACCATCAATACCATATGGTGCAATTCTCTTTTTACCTTCACACTATTTTTTAACACAATTGGCAGAATCATGGAAATTATCAGGATATTTAAAAAAGATTAATGAGATAAAAACAGTATTTTTCGAAGAACCAAATGATTCTGGAACAATAGAAGAATATAGAAATGCTGTAGAAGGAGGTGGTGGTTTATTAGTTGGTGTTTATAGAGGAAGGGCAAGTGAAGGAATTGATTTTACCGATGATCAAGCAAGAGCAGTTTTTGCATTTGGTATACCATTTCCTCAGATTAATTCACTTGAAGTAAGGTTAAAAAGACAGTATAACAATGATTTCATGTCTGGCTCTGGAAACGAATGGTATGAATCACAAGCATTTAGGGCATTATCACAGGCAATTGGAAGGTGTATTAGACATAAGAATGACTATGGAGCGATTTTTTTAATTGATGAAAGGTTTCCAAATGAAGAGAATAGGTTGCCAAAATGGATAAAATCTTCATTATATAGTAGTCTTACTGTTGATGATATTTACCATCAGTTGAAGTTCTTTTATTCTATTATGTCGAAATCATATCCGACAAAGGCTGTTCTGAAAAAAGGACTTCCTGCAATATTTGTATGTTCAGAATGCAAAACTAAACTTTACACATTATCTTCACTTGATTCAGATGAAATAGTCTCCGTTCCATTTAGTGGGTTACAATCAAATCCACTTGAAAACTCTACAGAATTCACATATTTAATAATTAAAAGTACAGATAAACTCAAACATGATATTGAGTTTGGAGAAGTTTCCATATCTCAAAACGATAAAATTGTATACCAACCTTGCAGATGTAAATGTGGAAAGATTGCGGCATTTCGTATTATAGCTGCATCTTCGAGAGATATTCAATTTATCGATTCTTTTCTTATAATATCATCATCTGTTCTTTTACTTAAGAATGGTATTGCATATAATCTAAAATCCAAAAAGCCTAAAAAACTTCTACTTAGCCAATCTTCATCAAATCAAACAAAATTATCATTTCAATAAATCATGTTTAAGCAATATTAATCGCATTCATCATTTTTTGCATCAAAGCAAGCCTTGATAGTGGCAATAATTCAAGCCCAAATAGACAATTAAATGAGGCAGGCAATCCTGTGATTGGACAAACAGAATCCAATTTCTGTACTTTTTCACTTAAGGAGAATGTCTTGATTATTTCATGATATGGTTGATTTGATGGCTGGCTTTCCATTGCTGTTATTACAACTAGCTTTCCACTATTAGCAAGGCTGTCCGACCACAATGACAATTCATTATACATATGTCCATCATCAACCCCAATGATTTGATACTTTTCTAAGAACTCAATGGGAGGCAAATCATTTGTCCTCAAAACATCAAATTTGGGTTCACGAAGAAACTGTTTGGATTCAATCGGTGTTATCAGTAGAACACTCCTATTTGCAATATAATGCCTATTAAGTACTCTGATAATCTCCGTGGTTTTTCCTGAATGAACAGGACCAATTGTAAGGTTAATCTCCCCAGATGTGTTTATATGATGGAATGAAGATCGAGATGCAGCTCTATACATATCATTTCCTCCAATAAGTTCAAGTTCTTTTGAATCTACGAGTCTCTGGGTAAAACAAGCATCCCCTCCTGTTTCAGTGCAAACTGCAGTAAGTTTAGTAATTGACTCGCATTTTGATATTAATTCTAGAACCCTTCCAAAAGGTTTCCTCATAAAATCTCCATCAAGACCAGCAACAATAACTATTTTTCCTTCATTTGCAAGTTTTTCAGAAAATTCAACAACATCTGGGAAAAACTGTCCCTCGTCAATGCCGATAACATCATAAAGACTGGCTTCATTATATGTGGGCATCAAAACTGGACATGGAATGGCTGTTCTCATATGAAGATCATGGGTGGATACATTCTGAGCAGAATACCTGGTATCTTTGCTATATTTCATAACGCAACATTTCTTTTTTGCTATTTCAGCTCTCTCTATTCTCCTTAGAAGCTCTGTGGTTTTGCCTGCAAACATTGGCCCAACAATTAGCTCAATTCTTCCTGCAGCAATCATTTTTATGTTTTGGCGCAAATCTTTAGAATAATTTGAAATAATATCAGAAAAAACCCGCCAACGACATAACGAACAAATGTTGCTCCGATAATGTAAAATCATCCAAAAAAAACTTTTCACACAGATCTTATTACTAAATCGTCTCATTCGTTTGCGTTGGTACCCTTTTTCCACAGTTTTGAGTATTCCTCTTGAAGATTTTGAAGTTCATTTTGGAGAGTTTTGAGTAATTTATTATTAATGGCTGAATAGTTAATAAGTCTCTGATATTCGACGGGATCCGGGATCGAATCGGTATTTTTAAGACTTTCGAGTTGGTTCACAATTTTTTGATTGTAATTTTGGCTTTGTCCATCATAATAGCATGAAAAAGACGACAAAAAAGTTTCATAATCTCTATCTGCGTTTTCATTTAGTATTTTGGCCATTTGGTCTCTATCGGCTTGTTTTCGAGCCTTTTTTGATTCATGAATGGCCTGTTCCTCATTTATCATTTACAAAAAAATAAACATTTTTTTAACTCACTATTCTTATCTCTCATTATTAAAAGATACCCGTAATGTGATTATTCAACCATAATCAGGGATAAGTTATACGATTACATTGACAGATTTGTATTCACAATAATATGAATTCAAATGTAAACTTCAATTTTCAGAAATTTTCAAAAGGGTTTCAATTTAGCTTTAATTCAAGTTTTGAGTAAATTTTTATTTGGTCTATTGATTTATCTGATTTTTTATTGAATTTTGATTACGATCATATTATGCAAAACTGAGTCATAGCCATTTATTATCAGAAATGTATTTTAGGGAATATCTTGCTCAAGAGACAACTATTAGCGTGAATGATATTCTATTGATTGTTATATGTTCTGCTATATTCGCTCTATTCAGACTTTTAATGAACAAACTCTTTTTGAGACCATTATCAGTGTTCGCTCTTCCGAAGATGCAAAAAAAGTTTGTGAATAGAGGATTCGATACTATTCATTATATATTGTCAGCAACAATAGGTACTCTTGCATTTTTGCAGCAACCATATGCTCATTGCCCGTTTTATATTCTTGACTGTAGAGAGTGGCTTGGGCAGAGTGGTGATATCTTTACGTGCAGTATATTTGAGAAAATATATTATGTATATTTCGCTTCATACTACTTCTCTGATGTGTTTTGGCTTCATACATGTTCTGATATCAAAATGTTAATATTCCATCACATTTTTACCATATCATTGATTGTTACATGTGTAATTGTATGTAGGCCTGTTTATGGGCTTTCCATAATGTTATTCCATGATTGGGTTGATGTATTTTTATATTCTGGGAAAATTGCAACCTATCTTGGGAAAAAATTCGCTGCTGATATTTGCTTGGTCATATTTGGCATCCTATTTTTCTATCTCAGAATTTTTGGATGTTCTTCAATTGTTTACACTCTCATTAAAGATAGCGTGAATCACCCTCAAACAGTCCATCAGAATGTTTTTTACTTCGGATGCGGATTATTCTTGTTGTTAATTACATGCCACATAATATGGGGAATCGATATTGTTAAAGCATTAATACGTGTTCTTAAGGGCGAACAAATACATGACACTAGATCAGACCCAGGTTCTCCTAAGGTTAAGCCAGAATAAAGTACTATTTACAAACGGTTATTTTACATTGTGTATCTTTAATGATGAAAATTGTTCAATCTTTAGATTTATTCCCTAAATTTGGCGACGATATTCGGCAGAAAACAAGCAGCGGTGGTATTTTAGCAGTTCTATCATTTCTGATAATGGGGATTTTCTTTTCGATGAGATTTGATGCATATTTTTATTCCCCAATATCTCATGAATTTGTTATCAATTCTTTTAGTCTCCCTTTTTCTTCTGGAAGGGTTGTTGATCCCTCAAAATTACCAAAAATGGATATAAATTTTGATATTCACCTTAGAAACCTTCCTTGTGCATATATACATGTTGACGTTATCGACACCATTAAAGAATCAGATCTGAATGCAGAAGGGAGAGTTCGAATGGAGAGATATGACAAAGATGGTGAACTGATTAATATGAAACATTTTCCTAAGACAGAAAAGCCTCCTCCAGCCAACTATTGCGGTCCCTGCTATTCTATGAAATCTGGTTGTTGCAACACATGCAAAGAAGTGCGGCAGGCCTTTAAGTCTAAAGCAAGACCATTGCCTCCTATTGCGACAATTGAACAATGCACCCGAGAGGGATATGACCAAGAACTCCGTGCAATGATCAATGAATCATGTCGTGTACATGGTACCCTGACTGTTCATCGTTTCCCAGGCACTTTTCATATCGCCCCTGGTGATTCTATTGAGGGAGGAGGAGAACATGATGTTGCATATGAAAGACTTGGACTTAACATTACTGATTTTAATCTTACTCATGAAATCAAGCATTTTTCAATTGGAATACCCTTGAAAAATGGCTTCTTTCCCATAGATAACACCCTCGAAGTGCAGAAGCACAAGGGGAGAATGAAGATGTTTTATTATATTAGAGCAGTTCCTTATGGAGAAAGCGGAAATTCTTTCTCAATTGGTGTCAGCAAGTATCAAAATTATAGAGGAAACCATAGCAAAAAATACCCTGGTGTATTCTTCAGTTATGATATTTCTCCAATTGGAATTGTTCAAGGAGAAAAACCATCTCTTCTCCTGTTTTTATCAGATATTATGTCCATTTTAGGTGGAGTTTTTGCTATAGCTACTTTTGTAGACTCAGTTGTTTTTCATTGTCTGCCAGAATTTTCAAAACTAGAATAAATCATGATTAACTATTCATTTATTATTCCATCTTTCGTTTAAATTCGGTTAATTCTTTAAACAATTGACTATTTGCTTTGATAACATCTCCTGTGTTCATTGCGCCTAAATAAACAGTCATCAATTCATAACAATGAATTTCTGAATCGTCACCAAAAGCATTTTTGGTTGCAATTTTATATGAAACACCAATCTCAGAAAAGTCAGCTGCATTAAACAGTTTTGGTGTTACTTCTTTTTGCTTTTTGACATTAATAAATATTATATCATATGTGTACTGTAGTATCATTTCGTTCCGAATCATTGATGGATATCCATTTATATGTGATGACATTCCAATAGAAACCATTCTCCTTTTCATCTTCTCCATTAGTGCCAGGTTTTTCTGCTCCAGTTCTCCTTTTGAGGAAGTTATGAAATGGGGATCAAAAAACTCTCCAGTTGTTCTGTTAATTAAAATATAGTGTAACAAACCAGTGATTTGAAAAGTCGGCCTAATTGCGGTAGTAATTTGCGAAGAAATCAATGATTGGGCAACTTGTGACATCTGAACATATGTTCGTTCTTTGTTTTCTTGTGTCAACTGGTTACCTTTGAAAACGAATATTGCAACAAATTGAGACTTTGATCCGAATCTAACACTTGATAAAAGGCCTTGCTGAGGTTGTCCGTCTATTCTGATGAAAGCACCTTTGTTAATGATTTGATTTTGTTCAGGAATAATAATGTCACTTTCATTCTTAAAATCACCTGGAAATTCAAGTTGTTCAAACATTGAGATTAGAAATACGTCAGATGTTTCAAGAATTCTATTTTCATTCTTGGGAAAGCGTTTAGCTATCTTATGATTCTTGAACAGTATGACTTCTATTAGGGATTCATCATTGTTAGCATCAAATTTAATAGAATCTTTTAACATTTGAGTAACTTTGGGATCAATAATATCGTAATCTGCCAAGTATAGTGCGGCTTTATAATCATTTGCGAAAAGGTTCAAATATTTTTCCACATATCTGGAAAAAATATCTCTAAGAGAAGCTACAATACTCTTTGCCATCATATTTTCATAATGAGGTCCCAATAGAAAAACAGCAGTATCCCTAATAATCTGTAAAATATACCTTAAAAGCTCTTCAGAGAGATTAGATGATGTTGATATCGAAAATAAAAGCCCATTCCACATTTGCAACACAACTATTTGTTTTTCGGCAGAGAAACTTAAAATACCTTCTTTAAAATTCTCTTCAAGAAAAGCTATCGAGTTAATTAACGTCAAACCATCCTCATTACGACTATCAACAGGATAAAATGTGGTGGAATTCGATATAACTTGGACTTGAATGTTGTTCATCTCTTCTTAGGAAAAAATGTATTAACAATTTTTATAGAGATCTTTGAGTATTGCTGCTTCATACCGTAGTGAGCCAATTTTCTGATTTTTGTTATTCAATAGTTTGATTTCACCAGAGAAACTTTTAATTTGTTCAAAGAAGGGGAGGAGATTGATTTCTGATTGAGCTATTAAAGTGTCTTTCTCTGTATCGATGCAAATGCTTATTTTAACTGTGGATCTTTGTACAAATTCAGAGAGAATTATATCATTTTGTGATTTGAAGGCTATTGTTTGATCGATTGACTTATCAGAAGTGCAAAAAGATGACGAATCAATTGGATCAGATTCAAAAAAGAATACACGAATAATAATACTGACTGAGGAAAGATTATCGAATTCAATATATTTAAACCATAGCACAATCAAGTTTTCATTTTGCTGAACCTGGCTAACTTTTTCTGGATTAAATGAGATTGATGTCTCGGTAGAGTATTCAGGCATTAATAAATGAACAGATTCTCCTCTTTCTAATTGACCGGATAATTGTCGCAATTGGTTTTCCAGGTCGGTTATCTTTTGCTTTTTAACCCTATTTGATTCGATCAATTTTTGTTCTTCCAAATTAGCTATTGAAATTCTTTCATTGGTTTCATTAATTTTTTGATTTATTGTATCAATCTCTTTCGACATTTTTAAAATATCTTCAGCAGTCATATTTCTCTCTTTCATTTGAATCACAAACTCGGAAAATCTTTGTTCTTCTGACTTGTTAGAAAAAATTGAAGGAGAAATCTGATACAGAAATGATGTTTCTTTCGTATTCTCCTTTTCAATTTGAAATATCTGATTATCGATTTCCATTTTTTCTAATTTCAAACTTGATAACTGATTCTCTTGCTGTCTCAATTCTAGTTCTAATGCTTCATTTTGCTTTAAAATCTCTTTTTGAAGGGTTTCTTTCTGTTCAATTTCATTTCTAAGGGTATTGAGCATTGTTTGAAGCTCATTGTTAAATGAATCCTGTTTATTCTTATTTTCATTTTGTATTTTTGACTTCTCTAATTGCAATTTATGATATTCATTTTCAAGAAGAAAATACGAATTTTCAAGATCTTGAAGTTTTTGATCTTTATCCTGTTTGTTCAAATTGCCTTTCTCGTTGCCAAAATGGTTCCCATTCTCAAATATTTTCTTATTAATTCGATCAATGTGAATCTCTTTTTTTTCTTCAATCGATTGAATCCTTTTCTTAAGCTCTGCATGCTGTGAACTAAGTTGTTTAATTTTTTCTTCCCTTTCCACAATATCTCTTTGTTGTTCAACGCACCTACGCAACGAAAATGAGGATCCTAAGGATTCAAATATGGATTTCATCATGCTCTCTGCTGAATCGTAGTCTCCTTTTAGGATAAAAACAGCAGATTTAATTCTATTGGCCAAGTTAACATTGGTAGTTTTTTTCAAAGTCATCTCTAATGCTCCAATAACATCCTTTTTTGTGATAGTTTGCCCAGAACTTGTAACTCCTTTTGGAGTTTTAGTTTTTTGTGTACCGATTTTTTGGAAATAGTTGATTTGCTTTAATATTTGAGCATGTTTCTTTTGTTTTGCATCAATTTCTTGCTCAATTAATGAGATCTGATCTTGAATCTCCTTGATTGACGCCTGTGACTGCAAGAATGCCGATGGAATATGATCTCCAGTAGGTTTTCTAGGATATTGTGAATGCTCATTTGATTTGTTTCCGATAATCGATAATTTTTTAGAAAGATCTTGAATTCTCCTCTCTAATTCAATAATTTTTTTTGATCTTACACTTAAAATCTCACAGTTACGGATGAATTCCTCCTCTAGTTCCTCCTGTGAATATTCTGATAGTATTTTGTTACGAAAAACGGATTCCATTTTGCAGTAAATAAACTTCTGTGATTAAGAAGAAATATAACACGTGATGGTTCATTTAAAAGCCTGAGACAGATCATTTAGGATGACTATGTATATGGGGTAGCTCTGGGGACAAAGTAGAGAAAGTCTTATTTTTATTAGTTTTCTATCTATCTGAAAAGGGTAAGCCTTGAGTTAATTCCTTGCGCTCCTTCTACTAACCACAAAAATTACCTCTCGAATTGAATCACAGAAGATAAATGAACAAAAAAACAGTCTTAATGGTGGATTTCGATTCTTTTGTGAAATCAAAATTAGGTGAAGGACAGTAAAAAGAGTAAAAATGATCAATTTTGTAACTGGATTTAAAAGAAGTGGCTATGTTGGAAGTGGTAATTATACCAGATGACAGTGGGAATACATGATTAATGACTGAATCACTAATAAATAATGATGAACCACTCTCACAATAAAACAAGGTTTTATTGTTATCCATAAAAATACACTTGGACATTGTATATGCCCCATTATCATATACAACAACTATTCCATATAAGCTTCCAATCATATAATTTCCAATAATATTGGCATAAGCGAGTGTTCTTGAAGAAGATCCTTTGCATAACTCAATACATTCGGTGTTCTTGGCGATGTTTTGTGAAAATGTGCAATATGACGACGTTAATGAAGAGCAAAAAGCAAATCTGGCTCCAGAAATGCTTGCACATAAATTCATTGATGCATTATTGTAGTCAAATCTTTGAACACCATAACAAATTCGGAATAGATGTAAGTGTTCAGGAGCATAAGTCTGAGAAACAGAAATATACTGCATGTTAACACTAGAGGATTTGACATATGCAAATATCCCTGATACAGCATCAGCTTTAGAGCAACATATTCTGTTCATATCAACATTTCCACCATCAAAATAGACAACTCCTCCCATATCATTCGAGCTCCCATTAAAAACCATGACATTGACCATATTTAAAGACGAAGAAACCCCTGTCAAATAAATAATTCCGCCTTTACCATTAAACACCCCATTTCTGGAAAAAAAGCAATTGTTGATGTCGAAATTCCCAGTTATCAACGGAGAATACCTTCCAATATCAATATGGCTATTGGTACAATCCTCAGAAACAACCAAATGTAGAAAAACCAAAAACATTAAAACTAAAGTGTATTTTCATCCACCAAGTTAAATATGGAAGAAATTCCTATTAGGAATTTCTTCTGTGTTCAGAAGAAAGGAAAAAATGTCACTTTGTTCCATGTCAAAGATTACTCCCTGGCGCTTGAGTGATGATTTATTTGATGAGTTTGCGATATTTGGATATGAAACCTACACAAGAAACGAGACCCCTAAGGTTTTGTATTTATTTCCTCCAAAAGAACAAACAAAAATTGATTACCGAATGATTTGTTATGATAATCAATTTGATGGTGTAATTAAGGACACAAAAGTTCCCCTTCTAGATCATATTTTCAGCTCATCGGCTCAAGAACATAAAGAAATGATAAATATTCGAAATGATCCAAGTAGGCCTAGTTATATGTACATTATTAGTTATAAGTGTTCCTCAATGAATAGACCCATTGTATATACTAATGGTTTTCTTGAAGGGTTTAGAAATGGAAAACAGGGTGACCAAAGACCAACTTATATGGTTATTGTAACTACACACAAATTCCCAACATTATTTTATAAGATTTTAGCTCATTTCAAGAATATCGAAATATTATTAAGGATTTCACACCACAAAGACATATTAAATGTAATAAACTATAATGAAACTGACACAAAATGGGTGAAAGACTGTAATGCTTTTCGAGATCATTACCTTCAAGCAATTTATACCAGTCACTTACCGGCTTTTGGGGAATTAATGACTTTTTCTACTAGCTTTTTACCACCACTTGAATGGAAAATGCCAGTAAAAGATGAAAGGTTTTCAGACATGCTTATATCCAATGGAAAATGTCTATATGAGAAGGTATTATATCCAGATCTAATGATTATAGTATCTGCTCTGCTTACAGAGACCAAAATTGCAATTGTTGGTTCCGACAAAGCTGAACTGACAAAAACAATCTCTGTTCTCCCTTCATTGGTGTTACCATTTATTGTTATTGCTACTGTTTTAACATGTGTTGATAACAAAGATAGACTTGACTATTTTGAGTCTCCTAATCCAATGATATATGGTGTATATACTGATTTTGAAAACGAAATTCCTCAGGGTATATTGGTATATAATCTTGATCGAAAGAAATTCCGGGTAAATGTCCTTAAAATACCTCCTCTTCCTGAAAATCAAGATCTAAATGAATTCAAAACTGCATATCAATCTAAGTTTCCTATTGAAAAATGTTTCAGATTCCTTTATAACTACCTTGAAAATTTATTTGTCCAACCCATTTTGAACAGTTTTGTTAATTACGAGTTTGATATGACAAAATTCAGAACCAGTATGTCAAAATATGAAAGATTTGTTGATAAATTGGTTGAAACCCAGGGATTTAATGTGTACGTAAATCAATTAGGCATTAATCAAAAAGAAAAAAAGGTTCATGATAATCAGTGTAAGACAATTAGTTCCCTCTTTGACACAAAGCCAAATAAAAAGTAATGACTTAGTTATTTAAATAATTAATCATTCAATGCGGAATTGAATCAAAAAGAGTGTTTTTTTTTGGCCTTATCTGAATCATATTCTTGTTAAGTATAATACTATTACCAAATAAATGTAATTATGTATGATGAGGACAATAACTTAAATCAGAGTTGAACATCTGAATATGTATTTGATTTCAAGAAGAAATTCTGCAATATCTCTTTTTCTTGAAAGCAAATTTCATTAATGGAAAACAATAATTTTGACATTAGAAAGAGAGGAAAGATTTAAAAAGAAGGTACTAAACATCCTATATCCTGAAATTGGAAAATTGCTTCTTCATTGGATGAGCAAAATTTTTAAGACTCCTCAGATGACCTTGACATCGACACAAGAAACTCTCTCTTTAAAGGTTTTTAAAGATTATTCCAATATTGAATTTGGAAAAATTGTTTCCATGTTTCCCAAACCTAGATCGCTTGCTTTTCCCCCATATCTTTCAAAGTATGTGTTTTCAATGATTAGCCAACAAAATATAAGTGGACTAATAGATAAATGTGTTATGCTAGATGGAATCGCTAAATCTGACAATTCTTGGTCGCTTTTCCTAGTTATTACTGAAAGTTTTGATATTTTATCGAAAGTCGTGAAGATTTTGAGTTTGGTGCCGAATTATCAGATTTCATTACTTGTAATACCAAGATTATCCGATATTGGAGAGTCCTTTCTCACAGAATCTGGTTTTAATGTTGTTCGTTCAGAAGTTCCTGCTAATAAGAAGGACATCTCTATCTTTGATTTTCATGCCGATTTTTTGCCCATTGAAGATGATTTTTTTGTTATGCCTTCTTTGAGATCCATTTTTGAGATTCAACTAAAAGGGAATATGGCTGATATATATAATTCTGCACGTTCATTGTCTAAAATCCAAGCACTTTATGGTAAAATTCCTAAAATATATTGTGCAGGACAAAATGCGCAGTCTGTTTGCGAGGTTTTAAAGAACCTTATGGCCCAAACAGCCCCAATCACCCAAACCAGCTCTCAGATAGATTCAATGATTATTATTGACAGAATGGTTGATATGGTAACACCTATTTTAACTCAAACTACTGTTGAAGGAGTCATTGATGATGCTTTTGGTATTGAGTATGCTATTTGCTCATTACCTCCTGGTGTTTTACCGAAAAAAGAGACAATTACTTTAGTTGATAAGAACGAGGCATACAGGGCACTAAGGATGTTATCAATTGGAAAAGCAGTTGATCATATTAAGAGTATAATAAGAGAAACTAATGAATCTCTTGAGCAACTTAAGTCAGACTCTTCTTTCAAAGAAAAAAACGAGGTTTCTATCAAACTCAAAAAACTATCTGATCTTAAAGGTCAGTTGGAGGAATGTTCATCTGTTATATTGACAGCAATAGAGTCAATAATTTCGACAAGACCATATAATAAGGCAATAATGAATAATGAATTCTCTTTGTTACAAAAAGGAGAGAGTGTGCTGGAGTTCACAGAGAATCTAATTAATATATATAATGATTGGGAGTCATCCTTAAGAATGCTTTCTTTGGAGAGTCTTGTGGGAATAACCCACTCGAAAAAGGTATTAAGCTTTGTCCAAAAGGAGTATTGTTCGGAATTTGGGATAAAAGAGCAAAGTGTTTTAATATATTTAGATAAACTGAGATTTTTATCCCCAGTCCCATACCCCTGGAAATGGAATGTTATTTGTAGAGAAATGAATTTGTTCCCTGAAGATGATGACCCTTTGAAAGAACCCCTTGATGGGTTTGTTCCTTTGAGTATCAGAATTATTCAAAATGCTGTGAAAAATGAATGGAAAAATATACAAAAAACCTTTGATGAGACAATGTACCCGTTTACTATCCAAGGGGAGGCACAAAAGAAGGTTGATGATAAACCTCTCAAAGTGTTAGTCTTTTTTGTTGGAGGAATAACATTGTCCGAAGCAGGTATTCTCAGGAAAATGGGTACATCTCTGTCTAGTGGAAGGTGCGAGTTCATTGTTGGGGCAACCGAGATCATTAATAATCACACCTTGTTTTCCACTTTTATCAACCACAATAAGTAAACTATTTAAAATCTTCCACTTTTTAAGTCAATATTTGATAAGTTGTAGATATTTACAATGGCATCATCTAGGGCAGATATCACTGAGATTCTCATTCAGCATTTGGATTTTTTAGATTCGAAACTCTGTTCTATTCATAATTTTGTGAATGAAAATTCTAAATTTTTTTCTTTTATGAAAGAAAAGGCAGGCCAAAATGTTGTGACATTTTTGAATCAATGTCAATCTGCATTATCTTCTGGTGCAAAGCTTCCAAAGATGTCTTCTTCAATGATAAAATCTCTTGAAACTTTTATGCCTCAAATTAAGAAATCAGTCCATTCTTTAGATTATGTGGTTCATTGGGCAAGAACAGCCAAGAATAACCTAGCAGATATTGACAGAAACTGTTTGGAGCTTGATATAAGGTGGAACTATCACTTGACTCTTCAAGTGTGTACTCTTTTTGTTCAAGTTGTGAAGATATGTGTTTTGATGCATATGTATCCACATGTCCTTGCTATTATTCAAATGATTCCACATTTTTCCGAGTTATCATCTATTGCATTGATTCAACCAATTGGAGAGATATTACGTTTTGTGACGCAGTCTGTTAGAAACCCATTCGGGTTTGCACGTGCTCAAATGACTTCATTCGAGAATAAGATAGTTCAGTTCTTTGCTCAAATCGCTCCCTATGTTGTTGAAGCTTGTGGTCATTGGCCTGTAATTGATTGGCAAATGTTTGATCCATATTCTAAAAATGATCAACCATCTTCAGATAGTACATTACCATCAAATACTGTTTTGGTTTTGGAAAATCTTGAGTTATTTAGAGAGACAATTATTTTGTTTTCTGTTGTTTTTTCGAAGTATTTCAGTCAATATCCTCAATACAATTCATTAGCTTTAAGTGTTTTATCAGAGTCATCGTCAATATATCTAACACCTATAACAAAGTTAAGTATTTCCAAACTCTTGCAAATGTATTCTGCAACCCAAACTGAGGATGTTTTTAAGGATAGTGTAGGATCTATTGAGTATGACAAAGCAATGAAAGAATCTGTTTCTCATAAACAAAGGATGTCTCACATATATTATCTTCTTAGAGATATTTGTGATATTTGTTCTTTTGATTCAAATTATCTTCCAATGCTAATTAATGAATTATTACCTTTGTCATCGATGGCTATATATGAAATTTTATCATCATTTGCATCTTCAAATGTCACCAAGGAAGTGGCACAGATCATTGATGTATTAGTTGATCTAGGAATCTTGTTTTCTAATCACAAAATGATAATTAAGAGATTTTTCTTGTTTAACTTAGCAACAGTCGACCTTCAGTACCTCACTCAACTTAATGCACAACTTGGAAAACATACCGATTCATGGCAGGTTAATCTTTCAAAATGCTTGGTTCAATTAATTAACTCTCTCAAAGTTGTTGATTTGGTTGAATTTGACAATGGATATGAATATGATTTCAATCCTCTTGTATTCACCATTAATCGTATTATTCACCTATATAATGAAATATCTAATACCACTCAAGCATCATTTCTTCATCCATTATTTGAGCACTTGTCTGTGATGATAATTCATACGAAGTTTTATCTTGATCCTTTGAAGTACTTTTTACAGTATTGTCCTATTCATAAATTATGGAGGTTTAGTGATTTACTAGCTCAGTATGTAAAAGATGTTTCATCAGATATTAACCTTCATTCCAGAATTGTGACTCTATTTTCTTTCTTTAATCTTGATACGATTGGTCTTCAATCCCTCAGTTCACACTTTAAACACACAACAACAAATCTAGAATCTATTTGTGGTGATCTTATTAATCATTCAAATAAACTTATACACAGATTCACCCAATTCGATTCTCCGTTTATATCAATATCTCAACATACATCAACGACTAAATTATTCGATTCGACAAATTTCGTTCACAATTTCGGATTCTTTTCTGCAGACCCATTTATTCAGCAAACCCAAAAGAGATCTTCATTATGGCAAATTAAAGAGCTTTTCCGTAGGTTACCCCATTCGTTAACTCTTGGAGAAAAGACGATCAATATTGCTTCACAGATATCTAATAGTATAACTAGGAGTATTGCTCCTTTGCTATTTCCATTTCCTAACACCAATTCTGAATGGATAGACTCATCATTCACGGCTTCCGCTCAACTGTTTTGGTCACTATTCTTCCAGCTGAAAGCGCCATTCCCATATCGTTTATTAGAATGCAGATATGATCAATGTTGTTACCCCGGCCAAACGACTTATCTTGAACAAATTGCAGTAATTCGAAATAACCTGGATCTATCTTCAATAAATGAACCTGGAGGTATTGTTAAGCGTAGGCTTGTTACAACTTTTGAAGAGTATATACAAAATTTTGTCCAGAAAGGTTATTTATCAACAATTTATAATACATATGGTCATAGATTCGACAGTATTTCGCCTGAAGAAACTAACATTCATTTTGTATCCCTCTCGAGCTTCAGATTGATTATTCGAAACCTAGGCCCTCAGGTTGGTTTTTGTCTTAATAGAATTATTGTTTCCCATATTTCTGATATAATGGTTAATATTTATCAAACACACGACAAAATGTTAAACACAATAAGCGATTGGTGGGTTGAGTTCAGAGAAAATAAAACCAGCTTTCTAAATGTCGCTGCTTCGAATCCCGAAATAATCAAATGTGCCAACGAATTTGTTAGATTAGGAGTTGCATTGATAGCTAGAGAGGTATTAAGACAATCATTATCAGAAGTAATTGATTCAAATGTCCCAGGATTAATAGAGCTTATTAATGCTGCATCAAGAAGAGATAAAGGACAACACTTAGGTGAAAAGCAATACTTTTTAGCCGAAATGGTATCTGGAGAACCAGCTTACCATTTCATAAAACTCTCAATATCAAAGAAAAACCTAATGAAGTCTTCTAACTGCGCACAGTTTTACTTCTTCCTTGCTTTATTCCTCCTTAATCCAGATTGGAATTCTACTAAATTCATCCCAGAATCAGAAGCCTTTACATCAAATCTACATCTGATACCTGTTGCAATTGATGCATTTTTGAAGCTGAATGACGCATTTGTTAGTGATAGCGATGAGAAGAAAATCAGCACTGGAGTTCAAACATATTTCAATGTGTTATCATTGATATATCAGCAAAAACAGAAGACTTTGGAAAGCCAATCAATATGGCTTGTCATTCTCGCTGATTTGTTCCCCAAGAGAATTCGTGGAATCGAGTACGGAATTATCGCCGAACATTTCCCATATTCCGTTGTGCTCGAATCATATAGAAACCAAGAAAAGTCCACCAAGAAAAAGTAAAAAATGCCTACGGTCAAATAACCCGTTTTCTTTTCGATTTATCGAAATTATCAAAAAATGAAGTATCTTCTCAAAATCAACCGTTTTTTCAGAAAAAATTAAAAATTTGTGAAAGTTATCAATTATGATGCCATTTGGCGAATTATTATAATGCAGAACAGCAAAGTTATTGATCTCTTTAATGGGTTTATTAAACTCCTTGAATCATCCAATGACGATACAATGAAAGTTTATTCTAGTAAAGAAAAGGGAGATAGAGAAGGGTTTGATAAGAACAGGATAATGGGGAATCCCTTTATCCGTGATTTTTTTGATAAAAGGAAGAATGATGGAAGAAAAACAAAGGATTTTTTAACATGAATAATTGTTTAATAACAAAGTTTTTTACCATAACGGACACCATCCAGAGAACATTTTTGAAAGGTTTGTCATGCTCGTTGCTTTGTCTATAAGCTTATCTATTTTATTACATATCTTTGGAGATATATCCACTTCGTTAAGGAAAAGCTTTTTTTCCTCAGTTTGAATAATTGCTGTTTTTTGGCTCTCTGGCTCATGGAATAGTGATTCATGAATAAACATTTCTAATATATTCGCAATTACAGTGCAATTCTCGACTAAGAGTCCGTAGACTCGGATTGCGTGAGGTTTGAACACTCCATTTACTCCACCAACACCAAAAGCTGAAACAAGCATACGAGTCAATCGAAATGGCACTGTTTCTGGAAAGTAGTCGCGATTTTTTGATATCTCGAAGCACTCTCCAAAGTCAATATGTATCATGTCACCAGTATTTCTATCGATCATTATGTTGCCCGGGTGTCTGTCACCTAAACCTATTATATAACCAATGATTGACATTAGTGAGCAAGATTTTTGGAAATTGATTATTCTATCAAGCCATATGTCACTAGATGGTGAACGAAGCCAAAAAATTCTCCTGAGATCATCTGATTTAGAGTTTGATGAGGAAGATACCAATGATTCATACCTTTGAATATTCATGAGTTTATCAATTGATAAGTTGAATGTTAAATCATTAGATAAAGTCAATTCTAAACCCGGATCTATTTTGTGAGATATTCGATATTGTGTTATTAGATTAAGGTATGTATCTGCTCCTTCCACCCATTCGAACATTCCGATTTTATCGGACAATGGAATAACTTCAATAATTCTCGCTGAGGATGATTCAGAAGATAATGAAATTGTTGTTGAAATCAAATGATTAATAAATGAAAGAAATTGCATTATTCTTTGATCAAGAAGTACATTATTATTAGCCTTAAGAAGGTATTTATATTTCTCACCATTTTCACAATTGACAGATACCTTTCTTGGATGTTGTTGAGATGGAAATACATCAAATAATGGTGAAAAACTACTGATATTTGAAGACATACCAGGCATTTTTACCTTGGTTCCATTATATTTGGGTAAGTGATCAGAAATATCAGTAGAACGAATCTTATCCAAACTGTTAATAAATTTTGTGCAATTCGAAATAATCTGATCATATGATTCATCAGAAATATAATTATCTCCATTTTCCAAAATGCCTTTGATTGAGTTATAGTTGATGCTAATAAATAGTTTATCCAATCCCAAATGAGATTCGATGATTGAACAAATAACTCCTAAAATGGATTCTCTAGGGGAATCCAATACTTTTTCAAATGAAGTGTAAGCAGCTGCTATTAATCCGTCACGAATCATTTTTGCTTGGCTAACGATTATTGGTTCTTTCAATGAAAGTGCTTCAATAAGTTGAGTGATTGTTGGAGTAATTTTATCACATGATAATAAAATCCATAATAGTGAATCGAAATTGTTGGCCATCATTGAAGATAAAATATTATGAGCAACTGATGATGCTTTATCTGAACAATGAGTCAACATAAAAACTATTTGGGGAATAGCCTCAACAAGATCGCCAACACTAAGTCTATTGATTGAATTAAATATACATTCAAATATTTCTTGATTACTATTTGATTGTAAAAAAATAGATAACATTTGGACAATATCAGAAAACTTAAATCTTGGATTACTAGAGATAGATTTAGAAAACCCTTGGATAGCATTTATTGCATATTGAGTCTTGGTCGTATCTTTTTTAAACAATAAATAATTGACAGAACCCCATTTTTGCGAAAGCTGTCCCCCTTGATTTTTTCTCAGCATATCAAATACTTCTTGAAGTGTTGATTCATTCTTCCCTTTATATATTAGGAGCCAATCAATATATAATCCGATTATAATTGGGTTTTGTGATCTTTTCGCTGCATTTTGAAGTTTGGAAAAGGCCATATCTTGATATCCTGTAGCCCATAAATATTTAAGATAGAGAAGCTGAATTTTTGGGTCAATTGTCTCAACAGAAAAATTTGGGTAAATAACTTTAAGAGTTGGTTCAAATAACTCATATCTCCTTTCTTGAAGTAACAAATTCAAGTAAGCAATATTATGATCCGATAAAACTGTTGATGGCATAGCTATCATCCTAGTTCTAAGGAAGCACCACCAAACATCAACAGATGTATCACATCTTTTAAGCTTATTTTTCCATAAATCAATGTTAACATTGTTGCGGGATTGAACTATTTCAGATAGTTCATGAAGTACCTGACAAATAACAATCATGGGGTATGCGCGATTATATGTAGACTTAAAATACTGAGAATATTCATTAGCAATTAATAAATAAGATTTTTCGATCAAGAGATAAGCATTTTCATATTGTCCATTCATAATTGAAGAAATAATGGGAAGCACACAATCATTGATATTGTTTGGATTAATGAATCGTGTAAACTCATTCATTTTTTGGTAATTTTTCGAAAGGAAACATGCTTCAGCAAAATCAGATGCAACTAAATATTTGTGATCATTCGATAAAGATGAAAACGTGGAGATCTCGTTCATAATAAGATCAATTCTTCTCATCTTCCTGGCACTAGAAATATATGAACAAAAGTCATCAGAATTCCTTTGATCATTATTTGTATATTCAATCAATGCCCTTTGCCATAGCCCTAATTTATTAAACCATTCTTTTGTTCGAAACTCTTCATTATTGGCCAACAAATAGTCAATAATTCCTACTCTATTAGTATTATGAGATTGAATCAAGAATTGTTCAAGATTATTCGTGTATCCATTTATAACTTTTTCTTCTTCGTGATGAAATGACAATGTGTGCATTTTCGCTCTATAAAAAAGCAAAGATAGTTCATGGCTGGATATATTAAGAGGCTCTTCAGACCTTTCCATTAATTCCGACAAATTGGCAATGCTCTGAAGTATTTCTTCAGGAATATTGGGGTCATGAATCAAAACAGCTATTTGACTTGATATTAAGTTATGATATTTTTGGTTTAAAGATTTCCAACAGCTTAAAAAGGCAGGGAAAAAAAGAAACACAGAAAAAGGCTTATGCAATAATGACAACTCATAACAGCATGATATAGACATTAAAGGAGCTAACTTGATACATGTATTCATTAATTTTTGTCTCCAATTAAACCAATGCTTTGGAGATGCCATATCAATGGGTTCAAAACACTGAATAATATCATCTGGATTCAGAGCCGACTGTTTTTGAAGCTTTGAACTAGGAAAAACTAAACAATCTTGTCTTATAAATGGAAATGATGAGATTGATAATACTTCAGAACCTGAAATCGAATCAATCAAATAATTAATATGGCTTAAAGTAACATGATCATTTTTCAGGAGCTGCCGAATTGTGAATGAATGAACAAGTACAATCGAGCTGTGTTTAACAAAAAGCGAATATAACACGCATAATGCACTCTCTTTGAGTTCTTTGTCGGAATAATGTATATATGGCAAAATTGAGTCAAAAATCATAACTGTATGATATGATGGTTTTCCATTTTGCACAAAAAATGCCAGAGAATCTAACACTGTTTTCTTTAAAGATGAAACAACTATGTTTGAAGATAATATACTATACATTTGTGGTAATATCATCGGCATTATACTAGGAAATGATGGAGCAATATATGAAAGGAGCTTAATACCCTGGCTAGCAATAATTGGATTAGAAATTATTGAATCTGCTAGGGATTCGTGTATTTTGGGAATCAGTGGGTTCAGCATTTCTGAGAAATCAGTTCGAACCTCGATCACAAGGGCTGTAATGATGCTTATAAGCTGTGATAAATAACGAGAATTCCAAAGAGAATCGATGGTTTTTAAAATATCATATATATATGGTAGAATTTTTTGCTTTGCTAATCTAATAATATATTGTAAGTATCCAAGATATTCAAATTTCACATTTTCATTGTCTTGCGATACTTCATGTAACATTATTGGTAAAATTGAATCCAGATACTCAATTGGAGGAGATGATATTGTTGATAAAACGGTAACTGCAGAAGAAATTATCAAGTTCTTCATACAACATAATGATTGATCATTAATCATTGTCATTAATTCATTAAATATGACTTTTCCAAAAAAATCATTAAAAGTAGATGGAGAGTTATAAATAAACATATCAGAAAACAAATAAGAATCGTTGGAGCTTACACTTCCTTTGATAGATCGAGGGGAAATTGCTCCACATAATCCTAAAAATTTCAAAGCCTTAACTCGGAGTTTCTTTGATGGATCGCGAGCACAAATTACAAGAATTACATCTAATAAAGATCTATCAATCGAAAAAACTTCAATATTAATCTTTGATTCTGATAGTATTGATAATGTATCCATTATTGCAATTTTTAAGTCTTTAGAACTAAACTCTCCAAGAATTGATGTCAAAACAGGAATAATAGAACCCAAATAACTGGAAAAAAGCTCTGGATTCTGTGTTACTATTACCTTTAAAGATAAAACTAAATTTTTGGTCAGTGCATTTGATGAAGATGAATCAAAAGTAGGGAGTGCTTTCCCTCGGTTCTTCAACATATTGATGATAATTGGCAAGAAAGTTGGGGCATAGAGAGGAAATATCTGTGCCGAAGCTTTTAAAAGCCTTGGAAGAGATTTGGACATTTGATACTTATCAACCATGGATTTTGCAGAATACATTTGATAAAATGAATTAAGTAATGAATGACGAAGTACCACATCCGTTTCTAAAGGAGAATACTGTCTAATAGCTTGCAAAAGTTTGAATGTCTTTTTTCTAATACTTGGATTAGAATCATTGCTTAGGTTAGTCAAATATGGAAGAAAAACACTCTGTGATAATACAGAATAATGAGAAGCGCCAAAAGAAGATAGTACAGAAAGTCTAACATCAAGAGAAGAATCAGAAGTTGCTGATATTATAACCTGTCTGATAATCAGCATCATATTGTTTGGACTCTCTGTAGAAGTAAGATGAAGCAAAGCTTTTGGAGCTGCTGCTCTTTCACCCGGGTTTACAGATTGAAGATATTGTTTGGTCAATTCAATCACATTTTTTTTCATTTTTGGCAAAATAGACTGAATGTTTGGTATTAGTTTAAGTGCCTGAAGAGAATTGTTTTTATGTTGAAGACAACTAATCACAAATTCACAAATCTCAGACGAATGGTATGCCCATAAAGATGGAACTGTGGAATTCAATAAGGAAAAAAGCTCAAGAAATCCATCAAACACCATGATTCTTTGGATAATGCTCCAGATTTTGGTTTTGTATTTATCAAAACAACCTGGGTATATTTGAATTAATGCCTTAAGACCATGAATTAAAGAATTTATTGTTGATTGAGACATAGACTTAGACATTTCTCCCATTATCTCAATTAAATCAGATGTATCATTTATTATCATATCAGTTGAATTTACAATAATAGATTCTATGCATTCTTTAACAACATAAGAAGCATTTTCTTCTGTGCAAATCTGTCTTATCAATTGAAAAAATGATTTGTAGCATTCCCTAATAAAAAAAGAAGGGTCAACATAAGCAATCCTTGAAACACAATGAGCTGCATGTATCCTCAAAAAAACTTTTTTTGAAGAGAAAAATGGAAAAACAGCTTGATATGCATCAACAATCCTGTGAATAATAAATTTTGAACAATGAATAAACAGAGAAATCATAATATGCATTTCTCCAATAGGATTAGCTTTGTTCTTTCTTGTTATTCCACTAATACTTCTATCAAATAATGAGTTAGCGATGAATTCGACTGAATAGCAATCATTTTTAACTAATAATAGAAGATATCTCCTCATTATGAGAAGAGCAGGTGTGATGATATTCTCGGTTTTATGAGTACAATAGATCCATAAAACTTCATGTGCATTCACACACTGTAAAACAAAATGAGAAGGCGATGATATTGAGAGCTCATAGAGAATTTGCAAATTTGAAACCAATGATTGCTCATCGGTTGAAGAAATCACCAAAAAATTAAATGACTTGGAAATATGGTAAGAAGAAAACCATTCGCTAGAAGATTGAACATCAATAGAAACCTTGGAAATACAATAAGCAGCAAATTGTGCCGATATTATGTTCGGAGCGGAATAAAGAAAATTAATCAAAGGTATTATCTCTTCAATTTCATTTAGATATAGACGATATAGCGTTAAAATACCTATTCCAACCTTTTGGACACCATAATAATCCTGAATTGATAAAAATGATGATAAATACTGTTTTGAAGTGAATGCCCACTCATTAAGCTTGTTTTTTGGATATAATCGAAGCTCCTCAGCAATGGAAAACCATATATTCTGAGATATTGTTTTTAATTCATTTAATGGTACAGGAAACTGGATCGCAGCTATTGCTGCTTCCATAAAATTCTAAAATACGAAAAATTGCTGGAAACAGAATGTGTTTCTCATTTATTTGTTCATTTTAGCAAATGGAACTAAACTTTTATAAAGATATAGATACTAGCTTTTCTCTTTTTGAAAAAGAGTGCTCTTTAAAGCAAATGGAGCATCCATTTGATTTATTGGCATTGGAATATCCCGAACATAATGAAGAGAAAGATGATTGTGCCCCCATAGAGATATATGAGAGATTTATATGTGCTTTTCGAAGAAAAAACTTATATGATGTATATGATGAACTAGATTCATTAATGGATTATACTTTTTACAATGAAATAATTGATCAACAAGAATTGGCTGATTCTGGGCTCCTTGATGCTCTATATGAACTTGCTACTGTTAAAGATAATGAAACTTTATCAATGAAAGCATTCTCTGTTTTGATTAATATTTCTTCCTTGAGCAAAAATCTCATTGATCCTCTCAATACTCGAGATTTCTTCGAATTTTTAGTTAGTTTCCTCCAAAATGATCCTAATAATTCTGCAATCCCTTTAGCTGTTTCATGCTTACGGAATTTTTGTGCTGCATCAGTTACCAATCGTGACATAGTTATTCAAGTGTACCCAGTTGTAAGGATTGAAGCAATGTTTAGAGATTATGAAATTGAAGGGCTGGGAGAAGAACTACTCAATCTACTGCTTGCTTACTCAAGATATGATATGGAGTTATCCCATATTGAGTCAGCAATCAAATTTATTTTCTCAATCATTCGGGGATCTAACCTCGATCACATTGGGATAGCTCTTTGGACATTGATTTATATTATGAAGAATAATGGAGAAACTGAAGGAAGGATATATTCAGAACATTTCATTACTAGAATATTTAAATTTTTAGATGCTGATGAACAAAATATTCTTATTCCCTCAATATTAATTATGAGCAAATTCTCCGAAATTCCTTTTGTAACCAATAATGCGCCATATGGTGAAATAATTCCAAACTTGAATCATGAGAGTGTTTCTGTTTCTAAAACTGTATTAAGTTTTTTGAGGCATGCTTTCATCAAGAACCGTGATATCGAATCGAAATTAATCTCTAATAAGTTATTATTGAATATATCCGAATTATTAAATGGAGATTATGAGATCCAGGCCAAAATATTGGCAGGAAACTTCTTGGTGTTTTTATTGAACCAAGGAAGCCAAGAATTTCTGGATCGTGTTATAATTACTGGGGCGATTTCTATGGTTATCGAACTTTTTGATTTAGAAGATGATGAATTAACATTCTCGACTCTATGTGGAATTGAGTGCTTATTCATCGCATCAGACAATTCGGAAACATCGGAATTGTTTTTGTCTAGCTTTGAAGAGAATGGAGGAATTAATGCTTTGGAACAGTATGTTGATTGTGAAAATGAACGCATTTCAGAAAAGGCAATGTGCATATTAAACGAGTTTGTCGAAAAATGAGAGTAAATATAACTCTAAAGATTTATTGTTTTGATTTTTTCTTTTTTGGCTTTTCATCATCTGAAGGTTTTGCAAGAACCTCTTCTTCAACATCCAATAACATTTTCATTCTCCTTTCAGCATTTTCTTCTGCTCTCTTAATTCTTTCTTCTTCTTCTCTTTTCATTTCTTCAACAATAGTGCCAATATATTGGGATATTTGTTCTGAAGCTTTCTCCATTAAGTTAGATGGAATCGTCATCTTCTCTATGATACCTTTGGTATTTTTAGTAACTTTTTTCATAATATGTTTTTCTTCCGGATTATGATAAAGGGATATCGAAACACCAGACTTTCCTGCACGAGCAGTACGTCCTACTCTGTGAATATATCTTTCAATTTCATTAGGGATAGTATAGTTAACAACAAACTGAATATCAGGGATATCTAGACCACGAGCAGCTAAATCAGAAGCAAGAAGAACTTTGACTTTGCTTGATCTGAATTCTTCAATAGATTCGTTACGCATTGTCATTCCCAAATCAGCATGTAGTTCGGCGGACTTTATGCCAATGTGATTGAAAAGGAGGCATGTTTGATGGGCCAAATGCTTTGTTGGGAAAAACACAATAGTTTTTTCTTTGCATAAATTCTTACACAAAGCAAGAAGAACAGGAAGCCTTTTTTCTTCGCTTTTAACTTTGATAAACCTTTGAGTAAGGTTTGGATTAATCTCCATAAAAGGATCAATTGCTATTTTTTCATATCCCTCTCTGAGGACTTTATGAACAAGTTTAGATACTTGATCAGAAAGAGTAGCAGTAAAGAGTAATGTTTGGTGTTTTTGGGGTATTTTCTCGTGGATTGTTTGAATCTGATTTTCAAACCCCTTACCAAGAAGTCTATCCGCTTCATCCAACACAAAAAACTGTACATGATCTGTTGATAGGCATTTGGCATTGCAAATAGCATCAATAAGTCTTCCTGGTGTTCCAATAATGACATCGGCAGGAGGAGTAAGAAGCTTTCTTTGTTCTTCATCTGAGACACCACCAATTACAAGTGCAGAAGTTACATGGCAATGCGATGAGAGCTTCTTAAATACTTCATTTAGCTGTGTCGAAAGCTCACGAGTGGGGCTTAAAATAATACATTTTGGACCTGGGAGACCTCTATATGGAATTAACTTATGAATAATTGGAATCAGAAATGCAATTGATTTACCTGAACCTGTAATGGCGGTGGCGCATAAATCACTACCAGCAACAATTGTGGGAACAGCTTTGCACTGAATAGGAGTAGGATGAGTAATATTCATCTCATTTAATGATCTAATAACTGGTTTAGCGATTTTAAAATCGATAAAAGAAACAACCTTATCTTCACTCATTTGTTGGACCAAAAAAATCTATCGTTGTGTAATTAAATAGTTTATATGAACAAGTCCAGGTCACTCAGGTGGTACTCATTCCTCTTGCTGTTTTGCATCTGGGGGTAGAATGGAACCAACTGATCTCCTGAGTATATGATTAAATTGTTGTAAACTCTCCAGAACTGGCTTCGTACTTTTTTTGCTGGATGGAATAATCCATTAATTATGTATTGGTACACAATCCCAGGTCCTAGGGTCACTCTCATAGAATCGATGGCATCCATGAGAGAGTCAATAAAATGCAATGTTGTTTCAAATATATTTGGTAATAGATGATTAAATAGATGAAGCACTGCGTCTTCTTCTCCAGAAGCAAAGCAGCCCAGTACAAAGTACTTAACAACAGAACATGCTAGTTGTCGATGAACTGGATCTCTTTCAATAAGAGCATTGGTGAGTAGAGGAGTAATTGCATAACAATAATTCGAACAATCTCTACCAATGATCTGGAACAAGTGTTGAAGAGTTTTCAGTGTACCTGTTTGAACATTTGAATCTGGAATGCGGTATTCGTTCATTAATGCTGGGAGAACATTATAGGTACCACAATTTTCTGCTAAGACTGCAATCGCGATTGATGTGCATACACGAATCTGCCTCTCCTGGACTTTGAGATTATTTAGCAATGAAAGCAAAACATCAAAAGGTCCAATTGCCTTGGCAATATATGCAAATGCATTGATAGATGATTGTCTAACTTTCTTTTTTTCGGCTTTAAAAAGTTCAAGAAGCTCAAGACAAATTCTAATCCATTCTTTTTTGTTAACCATTGAAGAACTTTTTTGTGACAATACGGTGATCAAACCAACACAACTTGCAGCAACTTGATCATTGCGATTTTTTAGAATTGGCACTAATCTGGCCACAACTTCATCTGGTCCGGGATCAAGATCTTCGATTGATAAAACTAAAACAATAGATCTAACTGCTTCCAATACAGCTGACAAAACACTAGCATACTCTTCTTCGAACATTTCTTGAATGATTTTGTACAAATGTACTAAGGCAGGTTTTCTGTTACACAGAATAAAACTCTCCGAATATAAACAAATCAACAAAGCTGCTTGTTGTCGGGAGTAATTACTTGCAACATTTATCCTATGATGAATATGAGAAGTTATTGAATCAAGGAAAGGATCAATTCTTTCGCCGCAATAAGCAATAAAAGGTTTCATTGCTGACATATACAATTTAATTGATTTTTCATCATCTTTCAGAGAGTCAAAACCGAAAACCAAACAATCATTTATCTTTCTCAGTGTGTCCATATGAATAATGATTGTGTTATTGGACGCTAGAATCCTTTCAAATGTATCTACAACTATCCTCCGATAATCCGGAGTCTTATTTTTAAAATCATCAAATATTCGATTAAGAATTTCATTAACAGATGATAATGATGCCATTTTTGATGTAACTGATGCTAATGGGCGCGAAATGGATCTTTCAAGACTTGTTCTATTGTTCCAAAAACCATCAAAAAAGTCATTTGATAGAAAACCAATTTGCTGAGCATCAACTGCTTTTTGATTCAAAGCCCTTTCAAACACAAGAATGGAAACCATTTTTTCTTTGCTATCTTGAGATTGAAATGATCGAAGTAAATGTCGGGTAATATCTCGAAAATGAAATGCAGCATCTTGTTGATCCATTGTTAAAAACAATGCTCCAATCGACTCCAAACAAAGCCTCCTGAATGATCCATTCAATCCTTCAAATACTATTGAGGTAATTGGGGAAAAGGTTTTTGATCCGAATGGAGTACTTGCTTCAGCCAAAGCCTTTACACATTTGATTGATGATGATATTACATTTTCATCATTATCAACAAATGATGTACATAATATATCAACAAATTTGGGAAGAAATGGAAGAATTCCGTTTTTCATTTGAAGCGCAATACTCCTTATTATCATTACTGCGCTATGTCTAATTCTCCAAGAAATTTTGGACTTAATCATAGCCCTAATAAAACTAATAACATTTTCAACATTATTTGATGTTGCAGCAATGGCAATTGTTTGGCAAGCAATTGATCTAATACTTTTATCTGGATTATCCAAAGCCCCCTTAATATTTTTCATCATTATCGGGAGACCACAAATCTTTGATAAATTCCCAATGATTTCTTTGGCCTCTGCTCGAATAATAACATCAGAATCAATTAGCATTTTCCCCGCAAAGGATAATAAATCCGGTATATACTCACTAATTGCTCCAGATAGCCTATACATTAATCTATCAACCGCTTTGACGAATGTATGTCTCTCCAAATCGCTTAAAACATTGGATTTCAGAAGAGGAAGTAATTTGGAGAAAATTAGTTTGGCTCCAAACTTTGGTGCGTGAGTGATTAGAATTCTCATTCCCTTTTTTCTTTCATAAACAGTCCCATTTTTAATTTGAAGCAACAATTGCATAGCAAACCTTTCTTTCTTCTCATTTGGGTCTAATTCGCCATCTGGACGGGGATCAGTGTACAGAAGCATAAACTCAGCAGGAATACTCATCATATCTTTACCTTGGCGATCCTCTTTTAGTGAAACATCAATATTTTTCTTTGGAGCATAATTTGATGGTGGTGGAATGATTTTAAATCCAGCAATAGGCAAAATGGAATTGAGATATTCATCTGTTAATGGTTCATCATTAGATAAAATGTCTTTCGATTTTGAACTAGGTTGAGAGATCATTATGGTTTTTCCTTCGAAAAATTCCTTTTTTCCAGAAGCTTCGATCGATTTATCCCAAAGAGAATCAGACATGTAAATTTTAAAATCACTTGTCTTAGAGTTTATCTTTAAAAAGAAGCCTTTTATCATGTCTAATCCAATTTTGTTATTCCTTTTTTAATATGCTATGAGCTTTTCATATCACAAAAAAAAAAGATGGAATTATTGTTTACGTATATAATCCTTCTTTGTTAATGGGATTAATTAGAATGAAGTTTGGTTATTTACATTGCCGTTATTTGAAAATATTTACCATATTTTTGTTGTGGATACAATTCAACGGCACTATTTATCACAAATTTTAGCTTTTATCATAATATGTTGCCAAGGTTAATCACTTCATTTTTTGCTAGATGATATTATTGATTCTGATTCAGGTCAGCCAATGCTCAGAATTATTATATGAGATGGACACATCTAAGGAATATGAGATTGATGTTGAAGGATATAGTCAAATACGCTTTAAAGCTTTATATCCTCAAACAAGTTTGATTATTTTTAACAATCATGGATGGCATGGAGTTGGTTATACAGATTTGGATAACTCAGTCATTGGAAATGTTTATGCATCGGATATTGCATCAATTGTTGATTTTGGAAACAATCTTGGTGAATTTGATGTTACAATTGATGATAGTTCATTGAAAAGATTGAGGGTTTTTGTCATGGTGCTTGGTGCACCCCTTGAAGATGAAGTTTTAAATAGGATTCTTATAGTTGGAGATCCATATCCTGTTTCATTATATGAATATAGCAACTCAAAATACAAAAATATCTCAACCAATTCAAACGAGGACTATCTGGTGATATATTCAAATTTGGCCATTTCGAGTTATCATATAACTGGTTTTCAGGATGAAAACTGCAATATTATGAGAATTGGATTTGAAAACGATGAGCATACTTATTACCAAGGCATATTTGATGAACAATTCAACTCTTATTCCTCAGAATGGTTCTTTATGTCAATTAGGAATAATAACGAAAACATTGGGTTCAATGTTATTCCTGAGCTTCTCAGTCAAATTAAAATTAATGAGTATTCTATTGGTGCATCAATCTCACAATTGAAGAGATACCCACGAATTATCAATTGTAACGATTTTCCAATTAGTCCCATCAGTATTCCAACTCCTTTTCCTGATCCAACACCAATACCAACACCTTCCCCACAAAATATTTTTATTGAAACATTTTCTGGGATTTCAAAACAATTTAATTATTGTATTCCAAGAAATTCGAAAATTGAATACAAATCAGATTCAGATTCATTAATTATACTTCAGTTCATGAAAGAGCATATATCTTGTGTTGTATATGATGATAATGGAAATATCATAGAAAACAACAAAATGAGAAAGGACTACTCTTTTCAGATTAAATGCCAAGAAGATTATTGTAATTATTCATTTATCATCGCAAAAATTCCATTTGAATGTGGGGATATTCATGTTTTCAAAGATCCATATACATCATTTGAAGGCGATGCATACATATTCGATCAATATGCATCTAAACCTGAACAAAAAATCTGTTTTTTAAGTACATTCTCTCAAGATTATTGGATTAACGTAATAAATCCATCAGATCTTGGCCAATTTATAATCTATAATGATCCAAGCTATAATAATGGGATTTCAACAAAGGGAATACAATTTAATACTAGTATTGTAGGAAAAAGTGGGGTCATGATGATGTTTATTCCAAATCAACATTATATTGATATTATCAAAAAGAATGAGATAAAATACACATCACCTCAAGGGTATAATTTTTCCAGGCATTTCCATACTACAATATTCAGTTTTAAACTTTGCCCATTTCAACTCCCTGACTATATACCAAAAAGATATCTCAGTATTCCATCATCATTGTTTGGATTGTGTTCTTACAAAAAGAAACTTGATTATTATGAGTTTATATCCAATACTATGAGTATTATCTTTACCAAATGGAATCAATTACAATCTTATAATGTATTGGGCTATGAACTTGAATTAGTTCAATTCAACAATAGTGAAGGATTAACAACAGCATTGAGTCAATATTATTCGAATCCCTATTATGGTTATATTGACAAAGTGTACTATAGTAGTGCATATTATGAGAGCTTTTATGATTCGGTTAATGCCTATTTGAGATCCAAAGATGCTCCAATTCCAATGGCCAATATTGAAGGATATCAAACAATATTAGAAGGTTTCATTCAAGATTTTGATTTGAAAAATGTTATTGATAAGATGATTTTGGGAAATCCACAATCCCGAGTATATTGGCTTTCAATGTCTTTGAAAGAATTGAGCGAAATTATTGCTGTAGGATATGATGAACAAGGGAATCCAGTGTTTGTAAATATTCCAGAAATGATCGATTCTATTCAAGATTCTCTTTCATTTTGGCTTGATGTTCTTGGTCTTAATGATCTTCAAATGCAATCTCTAATTGAAAAGATCAGACTTCATCCAAATACGGTTTATATTCCTGATATACTATCATGTCTTCATATTGAATTTAAGTATATTTTGAAACTTGGTAAAATTATTGAAAACATGCTTCAATATTATAACACTACATATGAACAATTATTTTTATCTCTTCCAAAAGATATCTCAGCTCAAATGAAATCGATTTTCGTTATTCTTAAGAATTTCATTTCTACAAAGAATACTGACATTGATTCTATAGATGTTCTTCTAAATGATTTCCAATCCACATTGAAATCAATAGCACAATCTTTTGTGTTTTTAACTCTTGATTCTTTGAATAGTGTTTTTGGTTTCTTTCAATATGTCTTAACGAGTAAAACAGGAGGGGATTTTAATTCTAGATTGAACAAGTTTATAGTAGAAAAAGGAGCTATCATTCCAGAAGAAATAAGAGTATTGCTTGGTTCCTTTTCTAAAAGCCAATGTAACATTATTGAATTCATTACCAATCACTATCCATCTTTTCCAATCAATATTATCATTAATATAGCAGAGTCGTTTTTAGGAAATCAGACAATTAATTCAATAATGGGTTCATTTATGGTTGATACCGCTCCAAATACATTTAGGACCTTAGATGCTATTATAAGAATTTTCGGTTCACCTGAATCGAAACTTGAAGATGTTTTTGGTTTGTTTGGAACCGATTTGATTCAAATATTTTCCCAAATCTTAAATGGATTGTGTAACAGGTATATGCCTTTAGACAAATTATTTGGGGAAAAAAGCATAGATTATTATTTTAATGAAACAATCCTAAAAAATTTAACATCTTATGTAAAAACCGTATCATCATATTATAAGAACAAACAGAAGCTTGCATCAATTGATTATAGTAGCTTTTTTGTTTGTGATCTGTTTACCAGGCTCATAAACAACAATAATATATCTTCATTTATAGATATCTTTGCCAATGAAATTGGTTTAAGAATTGATTCAAAAACAATCTCAAAAGCATTTCTATCATGTGTAAACTTCATTGAAAGAAGAAAAGATCAAATAATATCGCTCATTGATGCAGAGTTGCATCCTGTTTTTTTACCACTCCTCAATACCATTTCAAACATTCAGAAACAGATTTCAAATGAAGACATTGGATTGGGCTCAATTCTTAAGGTTCTCTTCAATAATGGAAATCAAATCATTAGCATTATGAAAGACTCACTTAATAACTTGTCAAAAGACTATTCAAATTATTCATTATTTTCATCCCAGCTGCCCAAATCATTTATTGATATTGAATCAACATTATCGAACTTAGAGAAAATGACAATCGGATCATTTTTGAACATTATTGACTGTATAGTTGTTAAAAAGGAAGATGGTAAAGTTTCCCTATTCGATATAATTCCATTGGATAAATTAAAGACCTCAGTGATAAATCTCAATCAAATATCTCTTCAAAGATCAATTGTAATGGATGATCTATCAAATGAATTTGGAATCGCTAGAATGTTTATGACATTGACAAAATTCATAAAAAATCTATGGACAACCAAACTAACTCCAGTTAATCTCTTGGAAACATTTATTGATATTGATTTCACTGGTTACTTCTCAAGCTTATATTTGTTGAAATTAGCAATACAATCAGACTCTTTGGGTGCAAATCAATTGACAACAAGTATTAACTCAACAATTTCTTCTTACAATGCATTGGTGCAACAGCCAGCTCCAATGACAACACCTGCAAAATCTCCAATTTCCACACCCATTTTCTCTCCAATGATGACAAACGAGAGAACACCAAAAATGACTTTCGAAAAAACACTTAACAGCAATAGTGATAGTAGTCAAGGAAACAAAAATAAAGTTTTGCAATATGGTGTTGGAGGAGCAATAGTCCTTGTGGTATTGGTATCAATCCTCTTTTTTGGTTTCTTTTCCAGAAAGACACCTGATGATCCTACAGAATTCACAGTTGAAGCAACTCTGGTCTAAACAATTCCAATTTACATTTGTAAAATATTTAATTCAATTCAGGTGTTCATGGTCATTGTTTTTATGAATTAACCACTTCCATGTTTAATTCAAAAGTGAATTAATTTCTCTTTCAAATACTAACGATTATGAAGCTGTTTAATGAGTAAAAATTACCAATATTCAGAAAAAAAATCATTCAAATTCAAATTAATTTAATGTTTCGATTGATCACATATCAACTTATTCTACGACAATTGTGTGAAGATAGCAGCGTTTTAAGTAGTACAAGCAGAGCTTATACATTTATTGTTGATGGTAGTTATAATTTAGAGGATTGCGTTTTTACACGATCTGTATCATATACAGGATCTGGTGGTATAATCAGCTGTATAACCGCAGAGTATTATATGCATATCTATAGTTGCATGTTTTATGAGAATGTTTGCTCTACACATGGTGGGGCCATTTATATGTCTTGCACAGGGAGTAATGGAGGATTTACTATTAAGAATTCTTGCGGATATAGGTGTTCGGCTGATTTGGCACAGTTCGGTCATATAACTCTAAATACTGGAGCTAGTACATATTTGAATGTCGAACAACTCTCAATCAGCAAGTGTAATGATCTTGGAACACAATCAATTGGGTTTATTATTATCAAAGGTATCCAAAGTGTAAAAAACCATAATAATTCTTTGACCCGTTTTGGAGGATCACCAATGGTAATCCAACAAACAAGTAACCATGTATCAAATTATTGCACCTTTGCGAATCATGTTCTTCTTAGCGGAAACACAATCTTATATTTTTCAAGCCCTACAAATACTGTCCTTCACTATATTAATGTAGTTCATTCAAATAGTCCTACATTTGCAATAGTTTATATTTATGGTGGAGATTTCACGTTTTATGATTCATTGTTTTTAGATAATTCCAATACTTTGTTTCGGGTTGATTCTGGTGCTAGTGGTTCTTTAAATAGATGCTACATCTATCATTCTGGGACACTTTCTAGCGGAAGTGTTGTAACAAGTCTTGTTGTATCAAGCCATGCTCCTACTCACCAAATTGAACACTTCATGACATATTATTGTTATGCAGATGTTCCTGTATATTTAGGAACCATGTTTCCCACAATTCATGACACACCTGAACAAAGCCCTCTTTTTACTCCAGAAGGAAGTCCATTTATCACTCCAGATGAAAGCCCCATTATAACTCCAGAGGGAAGTCCATTTATCACTCCAGATGAAAGCCCCATTATAACTCCAGAGGGAAGTCCATTTATCACTCCAGATGAAAGCCCCATTATAACTCCAGAAGAGAGCCCCGTTATAACTCCAGAAGAAAGCCCCGTTATAACTCCAGAAGGAAGTCCATTTATCACTCCAGAAGGAAGTCCATTTATTACCCCAGATGAAAGCCCCATTATCGCTCCAGAAGGAAGCCCCATTATAACTCCAGAGGGAAGTCCATTTATCACTCCAGATGAAAGCCCTCTTTTTACTCCAGAAGGAAGTCCATTTATCACTCCAGATGAAAGCCCCATTATAACTCCAGAGGGAAGTCCATTTATCACTCCAGATGAAAGCCCCATTATAACTCCAGAGGGAAGTCC
>Ga0074193_1000846_pt1 | contig 45277 bp, 42 predicted proteins | sample EPASupsiteHSE605_FD_64523 | JGI IMG/M metagenome (GOLD analysis project Ga0074193, IMG submission 64523) | Bioremediated contaminated groundwater from EPA Superfund site, New Mexico - Sample HSE6-05 | ecosystem: Environmental > Aquatic > Deep subsurface > Groundwater > Contaminated ...
CGTCAACTTTAAGGCCATTAGGAGCCAAAATGTAACGTTTTTCACCATCTGCATAATGCAGTAGTGCAATATTAGCTGAACGATTAGGATCATATTCAATTGTAGCTACTTTTGCTACAATGCCATCTTTATTACGTTTAAAATCTATAACGCGATATTGACGTTTATGACCGCCGCCTTGATGTCTAACAGTCATCCGACCTTGATTATTACGACCAGCATGCTTTTGCAGGCGTTCAATTAATGAACGTTCTGGCTTATCTGTGGTAATTTCATCGAAACTAGACACAGTCATAAAGCGTCTACTTGGAGTATAAGGTTTAAAGCTTTTTACTGCCATTGTTGCCCCTCCTTTTTAAAATTTTCAGGTTATACACCTTCAAAGAATTCAATAGTCTGACCAGGAGCCAGTTTTACAATTGCTTTTTTATAATCTGGACGCTTACCCTCAGTCTTACCCATACGCTTGGTTTTACCCATTACACGAACGGTGTTAACAGCTAATACTTTTACTTTGAAAATACTTTCAACTGCTTGACGAATTTGTACTTTATTGGCTCTTAGCGGCACAACGAAAGTATATTTGTTGTCTTGCATCATAGCATTAGTTTTCTCAGTAACAAGGGGGCGAATCAGTACATCACGCAAATTTTGCATTAGGCGAGCACCTCCTCAATACGAGTGATTGCTTCTTTAGTAAAGAATACTTTGTCATGATACAAAAGATCATATACATTAAGACTGCTAGAAGCGGGAATTGCTTTAACGCGAGGAATGTTACGAGCTGATTTTTCAACATTTTCAAGCATTTCTGCTGTAACGATCAAAACCTTCTTATCTTCTACATTAAAGTCGCTCATCAATTTTAATACACTCTTTGTTTTAGGAGCATCAAAATCGATTGAATCCAGAACTATTAATTCTCCATCTTGCAACTTAGCTGTCAAAGCAGATTTAATCGCTAGGCGACGTTGTTTGCGTGGCATACTAAATGCATAAGAGCGCGGGTGTGGACCAAACACAGTACCACCACCTACCCACAATGGGGAACGAATACTACCAGCGCGAGCACGACCTGTGCCTTTTTGTTTCCATGGCTTTTTACCACCGCCGCGCACAAAACCTCTGGTTTTAGTTGAAGCTGTACCTAAACGTTGGCTGGCCAATTGCATTACTACAGCTTGATGTAATACAGATTCATTAACGTCTACACCAAAAACGTTATCATTTAACTCCATATCACCGGTTTTTGCTCCAGTGATATCATATACTGCTACTATCGGCATATAGCACATCCTCCTTTCGTGGTTCGAGGTCCGTGATGTGAGAGATGTTAAACCAGTCACAAATCCACGAACCGGCGAGATTATTTCTTAGGTTTTACAGTAGTCTTGATCATCATAAAGTTGCCTTTAGGACCAGGAATACCACCCTTGATCAGGATCAAATTGCGTTCAGTATCAACTCTAACAACAGTCAAACGTTGTACAGTAACTTTTTGACCACCCATACGGCCAGGTAATTTTTTGCCTTTAAATACTCTACCGCCGCCACCGCTCATGCGTGGTCCCATGGAACCAGGCTCACGATGTGATTTAGAACCATGGGCCATAGGTCCACGTCTAAAGTTCCAACGTTTAATAACTCCGGCAAAACCTTTACCTTTAGCGATACCAGTTACATCAACAATGTCACCTTCAGCAAATACATCAACACCAATTTCTTGGCCAACAGTGTATTCAGACGCACCAGTCAACCTAACTTCCCGAATGAATTTAACAGGCTTAACACCTGCTTTGTCAAAATGACCTTTCATTGGGCTAGTAACTCGTTTATCTTTAACAGCGCCATAACCAAGTTGCACTGCATTATAGCCGTCATTTTCAACTGTTTTGTTTTGCAGTACTACGCCATGCCCTGCTTCTACTACAGTCACAGGAAGCATCTTACCATCTGGGGTAAAAATCTGCGTCATACCAAGTTTTTTTCCTAAAATTACTTTAGCCATTATTACACCTCCTCCTACAGCTTGATTTCAATGTCCACGCCAGCCGGAAGATCCAGACGCATTAACGCATCAACGGTCTTGGAAGTCGGCTCAAGAATGTCAATAAGACGCTTGTGGGTACGCATTTCAAATTGCTCCCGGGAATCTTTATTGACATGTGGCGAACGTAGGACAGTGAAAATATTTTTTTCCGTAGGAAGTGGAATTGGTCCGGAAACCATAGCACCAGTTCTTTTAGCAGTTTCTACAATTTTCACCGCGCTTTGATCAAGTGCTTTATGATCATATGCTTTAAGACGAATTCTAATTTTTTGTTGTTTAGCCATTGTATTTCCTCCTATTTCGTCCAGTTTCTAGAACGGACATTCTCCGTGAAAATTTCCCCCTACAATACGCAGGCAACCTTTCACGTCATCGCATTATAATTACATTAAAACGGTTTATATTGGGGTGACTGCTACCAGTCACCCCCACTATATGATTAAGCTTCAACCGAAGTTACTACGCCAGCACCAACAGTACGGCCACCTTCGCGAATCGCGAAACGCAAGCCTTCTTCAATACCAATTGGAGTAATAAGTTCAATTGACATTTGAATGTTATCACCAGGCATAACCATTTCTACACCTTCTGGCAGATTTACTACACCAGTAACATCTGTTGTACGGAAGTAGAATTGTGGACGGTAGTTTGTGAAGAATGGAGTGTGACGTCCGCCTTCTTCTTTAGACAGTACATATACTTCAGCTTTGTATTTAGTGTGAGGTTTAATTGAACCTGGTTTAGCCAAAACTTGACCACGTTCAATATCCTTACGTTCAACACCACGAAGAAGTGCACCGATATTATCACCAGCTACTGCTGAATCAAGAAGTTTACGGAACATTTCTACACCAGTTACTACAACTGATCTAGGTTTTTCGTCCATACCAACGATTTCAACATTTTCGCCAACTTTAATTTCACCACGTTCTACACGGCCTGTAGCAACAGTACCACGACCAGTAATAGTGAAAACGTCCTCAACAGGCATCAAGAAAGGTCTGTCTGTTGCACGAACTGGAGTTGGGATATACTCATCAACTGCATCCATCAATTCATGGATTTTTCCACACCATTTGCAATCGCGTGATGCGCAACCACAATTGATAGCTTGTACAGCAGAACCACAAATTACAGGAATATCATCACCAGGGAATTCATAGCTGGAAAGAAGTTCACGAACTTCCATTTCAACTAATTCAATTAATTCTTCATCATCAACAAGGTCAGCCTTGTTAAGGAATACTACCATGGAAGGTACACCAACCTGGCGTGAAAGAAGAATATGTTCACGAGTTTGTGGCATAGGGCCATCAGCAGCACTTACTACTAGAATAGCTCCATCCATTTGTGCAGCACCAGTGATCATGTTTTTAACATAGTCAGCATGGCCTGGGCAGTCAACGTGAGCATAATGACGTTTTTCAGTTTCATACTCAACGTGTGCAGTATTGATTGTAATACCACGTTCTCTTTCTTCTGGAGCTTTGTCGATCATGTCATAAGCAACATAATCTCCGCCACCATGTTTTGCAAGAGTCATGGTAATAGCAGCTGTTAATGAAGTCTTACCATGATCGACGTGACCAATTGTACCAATGTTAATATGTGGTTTATTTCTTTCAAACTTTTTCTTTGCCATTTATTTAGCCTCCTTATTTCTCTAGGATTAAACGCCTTTAATTTTGGCGATAATCGCTTCAGCAATATTTTTTGGTACTTCATCATAATGAGCAAAGCTCATTGAATAGTTACCACGACCTTGTGTTTTAGAACGAAGGTCAGTTACATAACCGAACATTTCAGCTAGTGGAACATATGCATTGATTGTTTGAGCACCATTACGAGCTTCCATACCTTCAATACGTCCACGACGTGAATTTAAATCGCCGATTACATCACCCATATATTCTTCAGGAACAGTAACTTCAACCTTCATGTAAGGTTCTAAAATTACAGCACCAGCTTTAGCACAACCAGCTTTAAAGCCCATGGAACCAGCAATTTTAAACGCCATTTCCGAGGAATCGACATCATGATAAGAACCTTCAATAACAGTTACTTTAATGTCAACCATCGGGTAACCGGCCAAGACACCGTTATCCATAGCTTCTTTAGCACCAGCACCAATCGGCGCAATGTACTCTCTTGGAATGGATCCACCAACAACTTTGCTTTCAAAAATGTAACCTTCACCAGGTTGAAGAGGTTCAATGTCAAGCCAGCAATGACCGTATTGACCACGACCACCAGACTGACGAACAAATTTACCTTCTGCTCTAACCTTTTTACGAATGGTTTCACGATAAGCAACTTGCGGTTTACCTACACTACAATCCACTTTAAATTCTCTAAGCATCCGGTCAACGATAATTTCTAAATGTAGTTCACCTACACCAGAGATAATGGTCTGACCAGTTTCTTGGTCAGTGTTAACACGGAAGGTAGGGTCTTCTTCAGCTAAGCGTTGAAGCGCAATACCCATTTTTTCCTGGTCAGCTTTCGTTTTAGGTTCAACTGCAACTGAAATAACTGGTTCAGGGAAAACCATCTGTTCAAGGATGATTGGTTTTTTATCATCACACAGCGTATCACCCGTTGTAGTATCTTTAAGACCAACTGCAGCAGCAATGTCACCTGTGTATACTTCTTCAATTTCTTCACGATGATTTGCATGCATTTGCAAAATACGACCAATACGTTCTCTCTTACCTTTGGTAGAATTATATACATAAGAACCAGAAGTAAGTTTACCGGAATATACCCGGAAGAACGCTAGTTTACCTACAAAAGGATCTGCCATGATTTTAAACGCAAGAGCCGAAAACGGTAAGCTATCATCAGCTGCACGTTCATCTTCTGCCTCAGTATCAGGATGCACACCTTTAATAGCTGGAACATCAATTGGTGCTGGCATATATGCTATAACAGCATCCAAAAGTGGTTGAACACCTTTATTTTTATAAGATGATCCACATACAACAGGAGTCATCGTGCAAGCAATTGTTGCTTTACGAATACCAACATTCAGTTCTTCAACAGTGAGTTCTTCACCTTCAAGATACTTCATCATCAGTTCGTCATCGCTTTCTGCTACAGCATCTAAAAGGATCTGACGATATTTCGCAGCTAACTCTGCCATATCTTCTGGTATGTCAATGACTTCAGTTTTTTCACCAAGATCATCAGTGTAAACAACTGCATTCATTTTCACCAGATCAACATACCCTTTAAAAGTATGTTCAAATCCGATCGGCAATTGAATCGGTACTGCATTAGCACCAAGACGTTCGATCATCATATTGACAACTCGGTAAAAATCAGCACCAAGTATATCCATTTTATTAACATATGCCATACGAGGCACACTATATTTATCAGCTTGACGCCAAACAGTTTCTGATTGCGGTTCCACGCCACCTTTAGCGCAATATACCGCTACAGCTCCGTCTAATACCCTAAGTGAGCGTTCTACTTCTACAGTAAAGTCCACGTGTCCTGGTGTGTCAATGATATTTATACGATGTCCTGCCCATTGACAAGTTGTAGCTGCAGATGTGATCGTGATACCACGCTCTTGTTCTTGCACCATCCAGTCCATTGTTGCAGCACCTTCATGTACTTCACCAATCTTGTGTACCTTACCAGTATAAAACAGTATCCGTTCAGTCGTAGTGGTCTTGCCAGCGTCGATATGTGCCATGATACCTATATTTCGCGTCTTTTCGAGCGTGAACTTCCTGGCCACTATAATCACTCCTTACTGTTTAGAAACATCGAAGACTACCAACGATAATGTGCAAAAGCTTTATTAGCTTCAGCCATCTTATGAGTATCTTCTTTTTTCTTAATCGTAGCGCCAGTATTATTGGAAGCATCCATTAATTCAGCAGCTAATCTTTCGCGCATTGTTTTTTCTCCGCGAAGTCTTGAATAATTAACCAACCAACGAATCCCTAGAGAGAAACGACGATCAGCACGCACTTCGATAGGAACTTGATAGTTAGCACCACCAACACGGCGTGCACGCACTTCCAATACTGGCATAACATTTTTCATTGCTGTTTCAAAAACCTCTAATGGATCTTTACCGGTTTTTTCCCGAATAATATCAAATGCATCATACACGATATTCTCAGCAACACTTTTTTTGCCATCTAACATTATTTTATTAACAAATCTTGTAACAACTTTAGAGTTGTATACCGGATCTTGTAAAACGTCACGTTTAGTTACAGGTCCTTTTCTTGGCATATTATCCCTCCTTTTCCAGGATTATTAAATTCTTATTATTTTTTTGCACGTTTTGTGCCGTATTTCGATCTACTTTGGCTACGTTTTTGCACACCAGCAGTATCAAGTGCACCGCGAACAATGTGATAACGTACGCCCGGTAAATCCTTGATTCTTCCACCTCTGATCAGTACAACACTATGCTCTTGCAAATTGTGACCAATACCAGGAATATACGCAGTAACTTCAATACCATTTGTCAAACGTACCCTTGCTACTTTACGAAGTGCAGAGTTCGGTTTTTTAGGAGTTGTTGTATATACTCTTGTGCACACACCACGCTTTTGCGGACATTCCTTCAAAGCAGGCGCAGTAGATTTTTTTATGATTGACTCTCTACCTTTACGTACTAATTGGTTAATTGTTGGCATTAAATACACCCCCTTCCAAGTTATCTTGAATAATTATATAAAAATTCCACCTTAAATTCAGTTGTTCAAGGCAAAATATTTAACGCTTAAACCTTACTTCAATATAGCAACCGCTGCTGCACCAACCTCAATCGCACAACTTTTCCCAAGTTCAACCATTGTAGGCATAGTTTCTACCGGCACATTTTTCTGACTACACAATATTTTGAGTGGTTCCACCAAGCGCTGTTCAGCATCTTGAGCAATATATACCGTATTCACTAATTCTTTTTCAACGGCTTTCGTCACTTGTTTTACACCAATCATTTTTTTCGCGGTCGTTAACGTGTCGAGCAACATATGGTTCACTCCCTTACTTACCCAACAAAGGTTTCTTTTTATTGGGCACTATGATATTTTACCATTAGCAAAAGATAATGTCAATAAACATATCGTAATAAATTCTGGTTTTATCTATATTTAGAAGGTTTTTTTATGTCCACGGATCCTAGAGTGTCACTTTTTACTAATTTTCACAAATAATTCGTAAAATATCTTAAGAACTAACTATCAGTTATTATATCATTTTAAAATCATATGTCAAAGATTTTATAATAAATATTTATTGCCATATATATAGAAAAGACTTGGCTTTTAGACCAAGTCTTTTCTATATATTATCATTATATTATCATTATATTATCATTATATTATCATTATATTATCATTTTTTTATAAGCTTAATGTTGCGGTAACGACTCATACCAGTACCAGCAGGTATCAGTTTCCCAATAATAACATTTTCTTTAAGTCCAAGAAGAGGATCAATTTTTCCTTTAATCGCAGCTTCTGTAAGTACTCGCGTTGTTTCTTGGAAAGATGCTGCTGATAAGAAGGAATCAGTTGCAAGAGAAGCTTTAGTAATACCAAGTAGAATTGGACGTGCTACTGATGGTTCACCACCGGCTTCAATCGCCTTAGCATTTTCTTCCTCAAAAGTGTTAGTATCAATATATTCACCTGGTAATAATCCAGTGTCGCCAGATTCTTCAGTCTTAACCTTATGCATCATTTGACGAACAATTACCTCAATATGTTTATCATTAATTTCTACACCCTGAGATTTATATACTTTTTGTACTTCATATACCAAATAACGCTGTGTCGCTTGAATGCCACATACACGTAAGATATCATGAGGATTTACTGATCCTTCAGTTAAACGATCACCTGCTATTATTTTCTGTCCATCACGAACAATGATGCGAGCACCATATGGTATCGGATAAACAGTTTCTTCACCAACAGCTGGCGTTACTGTAATTTTACGCATACCTTTAATTTCTTTTAAATCAACAGTAACTACACCATCAATTTCAGTAATAATTGCCTGTCGTTTCGGTTTACGAGCCTCAAATAATTCTTCAACCCTCGGCAAACCTTGTGTAATATCATCACCGGCAACACCGCCAGTATGGAATGTACGCATTGTCAACTGAGTACCTGGTTCACCAATTGATTGAGCTGCAATAATACCTACTGCTTCGCCGACATCAACCGTATCACCCGTTGCCAAATTACGTCCATAGCATTTTATACATACTCCATATTGGGACTTGCAAGTAAGTACCGATCGAATCGATACAGTCTCGCGTACAGCAACAATACGATCTGCTAATTCTTCATCAATCTTATCATTTACTTTTACAATGAACTCACCAGTCTTAGGATCGACAATGTCTTCTGCTACAAAACGTCCAACAATACGATCTTTAAGTGCTTCAATGACACCAGTTCCCTCCGTAATCGCTTCGACTTCAATGCCACGAATACTATTGTTGCGAACCTTCACTTCACGAACATCACTCATTAAGACGGCTTCAATTACTTCTTCAGTAAGAGGTGTATCAGCAGCAACAATTTCTTCGCCCTGACTATCCAGAATAGCATCTGTCGTATTTTTGCCAAGCATCTCACGGATCATAGCATCTTTCAGAATTTGACGCATTTTTTCTTCTGGTGCTCCGAGTACTATCACTTCATTAGAAGCAGAAGCATTAATGTCCTCTTCAGTCGTAGTGGATACACCACGTACAATAATTTCCGGCACGGCATGTTCACCAATAACACGTAAATTTTCATCTGTGAGAGCTGTCAAGCGTGGAACTAATATTTCACCACTTGTCGGATCTAAAACATCATCTGTCAAGATTCTACCTAAGAGGGTTTCACGCAATACTTCAATCGCACCTGTACTTGACTTAGCCAATCGAGCACGTTCTCGTACCAAATTGATTCCAAAAACATCACAATCATCTTCACGTACAATCACATCTTGAGATACATCAACTAATCGACGTGTTAAATAACCTGAGTCAGCAGTTCTAAGAGCAGTATCGGCCAAACCTTTACGAGCACCATGAGTCGAAATGAAGTACTCTAGTACTGTCAATCCTTCACGAAAATTTGCTTTAATTGGACGGTCAATAATTCTACCTGATGGATCTGCCATAAGTCCACGCATACCAGCCAACTGACGAATCTGCTGAATGTTACCACGAGCACCGGAGTTAGCCATCATGTAGATTGGATTAAAGCGATCTAAGTTGTTCATCATTGCTAATGTAACATCGTCAGTAGCCTTTGTCCAAAGTTCAATGGTTTTTTTATAGCGTTCATCTTCCGTAATCAAACCACGACGATACTGTTTATCTACAGTATCAACCCGATTCTCTGTCGTAGACAAAATTTCTTTTTTCGCAGGTGGAATATTAATATCGGAAATTGCTACTGTTATACCAGCGCGACAAGCAAATGAATAACCTAAACGTTTGACATTATCAAGAACGGTAGCCGTTCTTGATGTACCAAATTGACGATAGGTCTCCGCTACCAATTTACCAAGCTGTTTCTTATCCATCATAATACCTAAATGCCATTCTCCATCTCTTTCAAAGAAATATCGAATTTCTTCAGGTAAGCTCTCATTGAAAATCATACGTCCCATAGTAGTATTTACTAAGCCATACTTAGGAAAGCGTACTTTTATTCGAGCATGAAGGGACAATTCTTTCTGGTGATAAGCTAGTAGTGCTTCATTAATATCACACATAATCTTGCCTTCACCCACATCACCTGCTTTTTCCATCGTCAGGTAATATGCTCCTAAAACCATATCTTGCGTAGGTGTCACTACTGGTTTACCATCTTTGGTTGATAGAATATTATGAGCAGCTAACATCAGCATCCGAGCCTCAGATTGAGCCTCAGCAGACAATGGTAAATGGACAGCCATCTGGTCACCATCAAAATCCGCATTATATGCTGTGCATACGAGCGGGTGAAGTTTAATGGCACGACCTTCTGATAATATTGGTTCAAATGCTTGAATACCTAATCTATGTAATGTTGGAGCACGATTTAAGAGAACAGGATGTTCTTTAATCACTTCTTCTAGTACATCCCATACTTCTGGGCGCACTCTCTCTACCATACGTTTCGCGCTCTTAATGTTATGTGCATGACCAGCATTTACTAATTTTTTCATAACAAATGGTTTAAATAATTCTAAGGCCATTTCTTTTGGCAAACCACATTGATGTAATTTCAGTTCAGGACCAACTACGATAACCGAACGTCCAGAGTAATCTACCCGTTTACCTAATAGATTCTGACGGAAACGTCCTTGTTTACCTTTAAGCATATCACTTAATGATTTGAGAGGACGGTTGCCAGGACCAGTAACGGGACGACCACGACGACCATTATCAATCAGTGCATCTACAGCCTCTTGCAACATTCTTTTCTCATTGCGCACAATAATATCTGGTGCACCAAGATCAAGTAGTCGTTTTAGGCGATTATTACGGTTAATAACACGACGATATAAGTCATTAAGGTCAGACGTCGCAAATCGACCACCATCAAGTTGTACCATCGGGCGTAATTCAGGTGGAATGACCGGAATAATATCCATAATCATCCAATCAGGACGATTACCTGACTGTCTGAAAGCCTCGACTACTTCTAGGCGACGAATGGCTCTAATTTTGCGTTGTCCACTAACTTCTTTGAGCTCTTGCCTTAGTTCTTTACCCATTTTTTCTAAGTCTAATTCTTCAAGAAGCTTTTTGATAGCTTCAGCACCCATGCCTATTTTAAAGGCATTACCATATTTATCTCGGTATTCTCGGTACTCATTTTCAGTCAACAATTGACGTTTCATCAACGGAGTATCACCAGGATCAAGTACGATATAAGAAGCGAAATATAACACCTTTTCTAAAGACCTAGGTGATATATCTAATATCAGTCCCATCCGGCTAGGAATGCCTTTAAAATACCAAATATGAGATACTGGTGCTGCTAATTGGATATGTCCCATACGATCGCGACGTACTTTTGAACGAGTTACCTCAACACCGCAACGATCACAGACAATACCTTTGTACCTAATTCTTTTGTATTTACCACAATGACATTCCCAATCGCGAGTTGGGCCAAATATCTTTTCACAAAACAGACCTTCGCGTTCAGGTTTGAGTGTACGGTAGTTGATAGTCTCTGGTTTTTTGACTTCGCCATATGACCACTTACGAATCTGTTCTGGAGAAGCCAACCCAATCCTCATTGAATCAAAATTATTTACATCCAACAAAGGGTTATCACTCCCTTCTTATATTTATTCAAATTCCCCATCAGTGTCTATTTCCTTTAAGAAATCATGCTGTGTAGGTTTTTTTTCTTTACTTTTAAGCTTCTTGCTGTTTTTACGTTCTTCTACATCATCATCATTTGTTAAATGATCCTCAGCATCATCGAATTTTTCAGAATCCATTTCGCCGATTTCAGCAATAATATCTAATTCTTCTTCTAACGGTTCAAGATCATCGCTAGATTCAAATTCTTCTACTAGCTCATGTACACCCTCTGCTTCTTCCTTCCCTCGTGCATGAGGGTCCGGAGCAGCAAGTAATGCAACGCCTATATTACGTTCAATATCTTTAGCAGCTTGCTGTACATCGTCATCAACGTCATCAATGACAATTTCTTGTGCATCTTCATTTAAAATTTTAATGTCTAGTCCAATACTTTGTAGTTCTTTAATTAAAACTTTAAATGACTCAGGAACACCAGGTTCTGGTATATTTTCACCTTTAACAATGGCTTCATATGTTTTCACCCGGCCTACAACATCATCTGATTTCACGGTTAACAGTTCTTGTAATGTATAGGCTGCACCATATGCTTCTAGTGCCCATACCTCCATCTCCCCGAAACGTTGACCACCAAATTGAGCTTTACCACCCAATGGTTGTTGTGTTACTAAGGAGTAAGGACCAGTCGACCGCGCATGAATTTTATCATCAACCAAATGAGCTAGTTTCAACATATACACAAAACCAACGGTAACACGATTATCAAAAGCTTCACCAGTACGTCCATCATAGAGAACTGTTTTACCATCAGTAGCTAAACCTGCAGCTTCTAATGTTTTAAATACTTCTGCTTCTCGAGCTCCATCAAATACTGGAGTTGCTAAATTAACACCCGCAAGTTCTGGTTTTGGTAAACCATGTGTATCAATATCATAGCCTACTTTTCTCAAATTTTCTGCTACATTAGGAGAGTTAGCTTTGATCTGCATACCAAAAGCAGCAGCAGCCATCCCTAAATGTGTTTCTAGCGCCTGACCAATGTTCATACGAGAAGGTACACCTAATGGATTTAGTACAATCTGCACAGGTGTTCCATCTGGTAAGAATGGCATATCTTCCTCACGCATAATACGGGATACAACCCCCTTATTACCATGACGACCGGCCATCTTGTCACCTTCAGAAATTTTCCGTTTTTGAGCAATATATACACGTACCAAGAAGTTTACACCTGGTGGTAATTCATCACCATTCTCGCGACTGAATACTTTTACATCTACAATCTTTCCAGCTTCACCATGAGGTACTCTTAGAGATGTATCGCGAACTTCGCGAGCTTTTTCACCAAAAATAGCCCGTAATAAACGTTCTTCAGCTGTAAGTTCCGTTTCGCCTTTTGGCGTTACCTTACCAACCAAAATATCTCCTGGTCGTACCTCAGCACCAATGCGAATGATACCTCGATCATCAAGATCTTTTAGCACTTCTTCCGCCACATTAGGAATATCACGAGTAATTTCCTCTGGTCCAAGCTTCGTATCTCTGGCATCACATTCATATTCTTCAATATGAATCGATGTATAGATATCATCTCTTACAATTTTCTCGCTTAAAAGAATAGCATCCTCATAATTGTAACCTTCCCAAGGCATAAAGGCGATCAATACATTGAATCCTAAGGCTAACTCACCTTTATCTGTCGCAGGTCCATCGGCCAATACTTGACCTTTTTCTATGACTTCACCTTTATATACAATCGGCTTTTGATTAATACAAGTTCCCTGATTAGAACGCAAATATTTTAGCAATTTATATGTATCAAGAATACCACGATCCGTACGGATTCTGATTTCAGTTGCAGTAACTTTTTCAACTATACCAGCATTTTTCGCCAGAATCAGAACTCCTGAATCACGAGCTGCTTTATATTCCATACCTGTTCCAACAAGTGGTGCCTGCGTCCTAAGAAGAGGTACCGCTTGACGTTGCATATTCGCACCCATTAAAGCACGGTTCGCATCATCGTTTTCTAAGAAAGGAATCATCGCAGTAGCAATCGATACAACCTGTTTTGGCGATACATCCATATAATCAACTTTTTCAGCTGGAATAGCTAAAATTTCATTTCTATGACGTACGGTAACTCGCGGCTCTACAAACCAATCTTGATCGTTTAATGGTTCATTCGCTTGCGCACAAACCACTTCATCTTCTTCATCAGCGGTCAAATAGTGCACTTCTTCTGTTACTATATGATTTTCTTTATCAATTTTACGATAAGGCGTCTCAATGAAACCAAATTCATTAATCCGTCCAAACGTCGATAGTGAACCAATTAAGCCGATATTCGGACCTTCTGGGGTTTCAATTGGACACATACGTCCATAATGGGAGTGATGCACGTCACGGACTTCAAAGCCGGCACGTTCACGACTAAGTCCACCAGGTCCTAGTGCACTAAGCCTACGTTTATGTGTAAGTTCTGCAAGAGGATTAGTCTGATCCATAAACTGCGATAACTGACTGGAGCCAAAGAACTCTTTAATCGCAGCTACAACAGGACGAATATTAATCAAAGCTTGTGGAGTAATTACATCCACATCTTGAATAGTCATACGTTCTTTTACTACTCGTTCCATACGAGATAAACCAATACGGAATTGATTTTGTAAAAGTTCCCCTACAGAACGCAATCGTCGATTTCCCAAATGGTCAATATCATCCACATTACCAAAACCGTCCATCAAATTAAGAAGATAGCTAAAGGAAGCTAAAATATCTTCTCTACTGATTGTACGATAATTATAAGGTAATGTTGGATTACATAGCATTTTCACAGGTGATCCATCTTTTTGCTTGATCTTAACTTCAATCAAGCCGTCATTAGCAAATACACCACTTTTTTCAATGATATCAATTACTTTTTCTTCAACTGTAGTATCTGCCGGTACAATCACTTCACCAGTTTCGGTATTTACAATCGGCTGATAAAGAGTTTTACCCATTAACCGACGGCGCCATCCTAATTTCTTAGTTAGTTTATATCGGCCTACAGTCGCTAAATCATAACGTTTGGAATCAAAAAATAAAGATTCTAACAGTTGTGTAGCATTATCAACTGTTGGTGGTTCACCAGGACGCAATCTTTTATAGATTTCTACTAATGCTTCTTCTCGAGAATTAGTATTATCACGTTCTAGAGTCGCACGAATTCGCACATCATCATGGAATAACTCAGAAATAGCAGCATTTGAAGCATAACCAAGCGCACGAATCAGCACTGTTGCTGGCAATTTACGCGTTCTGTCAACACGAATGGATATGACATCATTGGCATCTGTTTCTAATTCAAGCCATGCTCCACGATTAGGAATAACCGTGGAATTATAAAGTTTTTTACCACTAGCATCAATTGTTTCATTATAGTATGCTCCTGGCGAGCGCACTAATTGGCTGACAATAACCCGCTCTGCACCATTAATGATAAAAGTACCATTCTCAGTCATCAGCGGGAAATCTCCCATAAACACTTCTTGTTCTTTAATTTCACCAGTTTCACGATTAATCAATCGGACATTCACACGTAAAGGCGCTGAATAAGTAACATCCCGTTCCTTACATTCTTCAACAACATATTTTGGTTCGCCTAATGTAAAATTTTCAAATGTCAGCACTAAATTACCTGTAAAGTCCTGAATAGGCGAAATGTCATGAAAAATCTCTCGCAACCCATCCTTCAGAAACCAGTTGTAAGAATTCTTCTGAATTTCGATAAGGTTGGGCATGTCCAGCACTTCTTTAATTTTGGCATAACTATATCTGACCTTTTTGCCAACCTGAACAGGATTAAACATTAAATCCTTCACCCCTTAGCCCAAATTAACTTTATACCTCAAACAACAAATAATATGATTTCATAAGAGTTGCCGGTATAAAACCTTTTACATAATACAATATTGCGTAGTGAATACTATAATATCGATAATACGGCAGAAAATGTAACAATGTAAGAAAAGACTTGGTTTTTTGCCAAGTCCTTAGACGTAGGCAAAAAGCTTAAGCGTCCTTACTTGGAATTAGAAAACTATACATTTTCTGATTCCGCAAAAAAAGCAAGGTTTATTCAGTAAAGCAAAAGACCTTGCATATTTTCAGCATGATGAAATATCATTTCATCCTCCATTATATTACTATTTCCTACCAATCCATATTTTATACCTTACGCAATTAAAAAAAATTACTTAAAAATCAACATTCATCGCATTGAATAACTATATCACAACTTCTTTTCAACGTCAAGAAGTTTTATTATATTTTTATATAATATTTTAATATGAAAAATATAAAGAGTACCACAATGGGTACTCTTTATATTTCACACTTAAATGAGTAATGATAACGTAGTTATGATTACTTAACTTCTACAGATGCGCCAGCTTCTTCAAGTTTAGCTTTGATTGCTTCTGCATCAGCTTTAGCAACTTTTTCTTTTACAGCTTTAGGAGCGCCATCAACTACTTCTTTAGCTTCTTTCAAGCCAAGACCAGTTACTTCGCGAACCACTTTAATTACGTTGATTTTGCTAGCACCAGCAGCAGTAAGGATAACATCGAATTCAGTTTTTTCTTCAGCAGCAGCACCGGCAGCAGCTGGAGCAGCAGCAGCAGCTACAGGAGCAGCTGCAGATACACCAAATTTTTCTTCTAGAGCTTTCACCAATTCGGATAATTCAAGAACACTCATGTTCTCAATAGCTTGCATAATTTCTTGCTGAGTCATATTAAAATACCTCCATACATTCTTTATATTTTTTATTAAAGCTTATTTTATGCGGATTCTTTTTGTTTACGCACCGCTTCAAGCGTATAAACAAAATTGCGGATAGTACCTTGAAGAACATTGACAAAGCCGGCAATCGGAGATTGCATACCAGCCAACATTTTCGAAAGAAGTACTTCGCGCGATGGTAGGTCTGCCAAAGCTTTAACACCTTCAGCATCAATAACTTTACCATCTAATAAACCAGCTTTAATTTCCAATGCTTTTAATTTATTCTCTTTTATAAAGTCAGAAATTATCCGCGCTGGAGCAACTGGGTCTACTTCAGAGATTGCAATAGCAGTCGGTCCTTCAAGATAAACATCTAATCCTTCAATACCAACTTCCTGAGCAGCAATCCGGGTCATTGTATTCTTGACAACACGGTATTCTACACCAGCTTCACGTAATTTACGACGAAGTTGAGTATCTTGAGCTACAGTAAGGCCACGAGAAGTTGTTAGTACCGCACCTTTACTAGCAGATAGTTTACCTTTAAGTTCAGCAACTATTGATTTTTTTTCTAATGTTACAGCCACTAAAATCCACCTCCTTTTAGAAGTTTAAAAACTAAACGACCTCACGGCAGTATAAGCCGGAGGTCGCTAATAGCTAAAGCTATTGTATAATCCCCAACCTCGGTAGGCGACATCATAGAAATTTCTCCCTATATCCGTTCATTATAGATACCTACTGTCTACAGCCTAAATTTTATTTAGTTATAATTGATTAGGAAATTTTACAACGGCATACTAATCTCATTTAGTCTTTTTTGTTACTAGCAGCTTTCAGCGTATTTACTTTCACACCAGGCCCCATAGTTGTGCTCATTGTAATACTACGCATATATTGACCTTTCGCAGCAGCTGGTTTTACCTTATTCAAAGTATCAACCAGAGTGTAGAAGTTATCAATAATTTGTTCATTACTAAATGATGCCTTACCGATTGGTGCATGAATGTTACCAGCTTTGTCAGTACGATACTCAATCTTACCAGCTTTAATTTCATTAATAGCACGAGTAACATCTAAAGTAACGGTACCAACTTTAGGATTAGGCATTAAACCTTTAGGTCCTAAAACCTTACCCAAACGACCAACAGTACCCATCATATCAGGAGTTGCAACTGCTACATCAAAATCAGTCCAACCACCTTGAATTTTTGCTACCATTTCTTCAGCACCAACAAAGTCAGCACCAGCCGCTTCAGCTTCTTTCGCTTTTTCGCCTTTAGCAAAAACTAAAACAGTTTTTGTTTTGCCAGTACCATGCGGCAATACTATTGCCCCACGGACTTGCTGATCAGCGTATTTAGGGTCAACCCCTAATTTAATAGCTACTTCGATTGTTTCATCGAATTTAGCGCTAGCTGTTTTTTTCGCAAGTTCAATTGCTTCTGCAGGATCATATAATTTGTTTGCTTCAATCAGCTTAGCAGCTTCTTCATATTTTTTACCATGTTTTGCCATATCAAAAAAACTCCTTCACTTTGTGGTTATACGGATAATCCTCCCACACTAACACCATAATCGACTAAAATTAGTCTATGATGTCAATACCCATGCTACGGGCAGTACCTTCGATCATACGCATAGCAGCTTCTACGCTACCAGCATTAAGATCTTTCATTTTTGCTTCTGCAATTTCACGAACTTTATCGCGAGACACTTTAGCAACTTTTTTCTTATTAGGTTCGCCAGAACCGGATTCAATACCAGCCGCTTTTTTAAGCAGAATAGGAGCTGGCGGGGTTTTAGTGATAAACGTAAAGGATCTATCTTCGAACACAGTAATTTCTACTGGAATAATTAAACCAGCTTGACTAGCGGTTCTTTCATTAAAATCCTTAACAAATGCCATTATATTTACACCAGCTTGACCGAGCGCAGGGCCGACCGGAGGCGCTGGAGTTGCTTTACCAGCAGGAACTTGCAGTTTTACAAGTTTTACAACTTTCTTAGCCATTTTGCTTACACCTCCTTATCTACATGATGTGGTACCACGGGCTAACTAGCCCTCCCACGTAAAACATAAAGTTTACAAAAACTTTATTTAAACTTTCTCTATTTGAGAAAAATCTAATTCTACCGGTGTTTCTCTTCCAAACATATCAACAAGTACTTTTAGTTTGCTACGTTCTGGATCAATCTCAAGAACCTTGGCTGTCCAATTTTCAAAAGCTCCAGAAGTAATACGCACCATCTCAGAAATCTCAATATCCATTTTTTGTTTAAGTTCTTCTAAGCCCATGGATTTAAGGATATTTTTGATTTCGGCATCAGTAAGTGGGATAGGCTTGGTACCAGAACCAACAAAACCTGTTACACCTGGCGTATTGCGTACAACATACCATGATTTGTCATCAACAATCATTTCTACCATAACATAACCGGGGAAAACTTTTTTCTTTGTAATTTTCTTCTTGCCATCTTTTATTTCAACTTCATCTTCCATAGGTACTACTACACGAAAGATTTGATCTTCCATACCCATGGAATGGACTTTGCGTTCCAGATTAGCTTTTACTTTGTTTTCATAACCGGAATATGTATGGATTACATACCAATTTTTTTCAGATTCCATTACCTTCAGGGACGCTTAACTACGCCCCCACCCCCTTAGCCTACTTGATGATAAAACGTAAAACTTGAGCAAGTGCAGTATCAATCGCCTTAATCAGACACGTTATTAACATTACAGCAACAAATACCACTACTGTATTGGAAATAAGCTCTTTTCGAGTTGGCCATGATACTTTTTTTAATTCCGCTTTAACTTCACGTAAAAACTTGTTAAAACGTGAAGGATTGGTTTTACCTACAGTTTCTTGGGCAACCATTTTTTCACATCCCTGTTTCATGCTTCCAACTTAAGCATGAAATACTACTGGCAGGGGCGGCAGGAATCGAACCCGCAACCAACGGTTTTGGAGACCGCTACTCTACCAATTGAGCTACACCCCTACTAAAGTAATTTACGTTATAAATTACTTAGTTTCTTTGTGTAAAGTATGTTTTTTGCAAAACTTGCAATACTTATTGAATTCCAATCTATCAGGGTCATTCTTTTTGTTTTTATTGGTCTGATAATTACGTTGTTTGCACTCCGTGCAAGCTAACGTTACTGCATTGCGCATCCTGTACACCTCTCTTACCTGTAAATATGACATCAATTCAAAATGCCACTAATATAATTTAGCATACTTATACTAGCCTGTCAATACCAGTTAAACAGTATCTCTTTAGAAAGTATAGTATTTTAAAACAGTATTATATAACTATAGCCAATCAGACAGAATTTTATACCTTTATTGTTTAAATGTCAACGTAAAAATAATATATTCTTTTTAGTCGCTAATACTAAAAAAACTCCGCCTAAAGACGAAGTTTTGCTTTTATGCTTTTGGTGGCGGCGCAGGGATTTGAACCCCGGACCCTTCGGGTATGAACCGAATGCTCTAGCCAGCTGAGCTACGCCGCCATATAAAATAATTGGTTGCGGGAACAGGACTTGAACCTGTGACCTTCGGGTTATGAGCCCGACGAGCTACCAACTGCTCCATCCCGCGATAACAATATGGTGGATAGGGCTGGATTCGAACCAGCGAAGGCGGAGCCGGCAGATTTACAGTCTGCTCCCTTTAGCCACTCGGGAACCTATCCAAATAAAATGGAGCTGGAAACAGGACTTGAACCCGCAACATCCTCATTACAAGTGAGGTGCTCTACCAGTTGAGCTATTCCAGCATAACCTTTGACAAGGTTTAATTCTATCATACTATGTGTCTTGTGTAAACATTTTTCTTACAAAAATATTTACATCACACTCGGTACTTAAGTATCTTATTACATTTATATCAACTTGTCAATCTTTTTCATGTTTATTTTAAATATTTTTTCAGGACTTTTTTGTTAAATTTTAAAAAAGTAATAATATGAAACAAATGCTAAGATAAAACGATAGTACGCAAAAGAAGCCAATGTTGATTTATTCAAAAACTTAATAAACCACACCACAGATATATACGCTACAAGAAAAGATACGAAGAAACCAATCGCAAACATTTGAATATCAGCCATATTGAGTTTATCCCACACTTTTAATAAATCATACAAGCAGGCTACTGTCATCAATGGGACAGCAATAATAAAAGAAAATTCAGCTGCCACTGCACGGCTTATACCTAAAAAAAGTCCACCAGAAATAGTAGAACCAGATCGAGAAAATCCCGGCCATAGTGCTAATAATTGAAATAAACCGATACAAAAGGCTTGACTCAAAGTAATCTTATCAACATTTGTAACACTAGGGCGCTTTGCCATTTTCTCAGCTACCAACATTAATATCGCACCAAGAATTAATCCAACAATCACAACACCTGGTGAAAATAATGCCTTAATATTTTTATGTAATAAATACCCCACTCCCATAACAGGCATAATACCTGCTAAAATATGTTTGAACGTTAATCCATTACCATAAATACTCAGTTTTCGCGGTTTAAACATCCGAGAAAATGTATCACGATACAAAAAAAGAACCGATAAAATAGCACCAAGTTGAATAAAAACTTCAAACACACTAGCTTTCTCGCCCTCAAAGCCAAGTAGATTTCCTACTAAAATCATGTGACCCGTAGAAGAAACAGGTAAATATTCTGTCACGCCTTCAACAATTCCAATTATAACTGCAACTAAATTTTCGCTCATTACACCACATCCTTTAAGAAATAAATATAAAATTCATTATACCTTAAAATGAATCACATGGACATCCTTTTCCAGATCCAGCGTGCAGAATGCCCTTTATAAAATAAGAAATAATTTGGTTCGACCAAGTCCTCAGACGCAGGCAGGAGCCTTAGTCTTTCTTACCCGGAATCATAAAGCGATATACTTTCTGATTCCGCAAATAAAAAAGTAAGAAAGATTTGACCTATGCCAAATTTTTCTTACTTATCTTAATCATCAATATTTTCCCCATACCCACTCAGACCTTGGTTATCTTTTCCAAACCCAGCAAGTCCTTTGTACATTCCTTGAATATCTTTATCATCACCACGGTTATCTAAATACCGTTCAAGCTTACGTTTAACTCGTTGAAGAGCATTATCAATCGACTTTACATGACGTTCAAGTTCAACAGCAATTTCCTGATATGACTTTCCATCAAGGTAAGCCATCAGTACTTTCCACTCAAGATCGCTTAAAATTTCTCCCATTTTTTCTTCAATATCGATAAATTCTTCTCTACTGATGACTAAATCTTCAGGATCAGATATTTTAGACCCTGATAGTACATCAAGTAAAGTTCTATCCGAATCTTCATCATAAATAGGCTTATTTAACGATACATATGAATTCAATGGAATATGTTTTTGCCTCGTAGCGGTTTTAATCGCAGTAATAATCTGCCGGGTTACGCAAAGCTCCGCAAATGCTCGAAATGAAGAAAGTTTATCAGTACGAAAATCGCGAATTGCTTTATATAATCCAATCATACCTTCTTGAATGATATCCTCACGATCAGCACCAATCAAAAAATAGGATCTAGCTTTCGCCCGAACAAAATTGCGATACTTGTTAATCAAGTAGTCGAGTGCGATTGTATTATTATTATCTTTTGCATCAAGCACAATTTCTTCATCGCTCATATTCTCAAATGAGCCATATAGATCGCATTGAGTATTATAACGCATCGCATCGCCCCCACTCTCCAAATTGCTACACATTCACAAAAAGAAAACGCACTAAAGTATTAGTGCTCTAAGTTATGTGTACATGCCACTTCAAAGCAAATTATACCTTACATTTCTCTAATTAGTCAAGCTTAACTTGTCGTATTTACAATTAACTTTCATTATTCCGTATTCCAAGTTCATTATTTTTCAAAAGATGGCTAGTGAGTTTTTTCTTTACTATTGATCAATACCTGCAAACGGCGGAATTTGTGTACCAACCTTTATAATCATATTCTCGGGTAAGTAATGGTCTTGTGATAAAACTTCACGTTTCATTTCCTGCCCCTCTGCTCGTACTACTCGTACCATCGTAATTACATAGCCAGGTTTTCCGTGCTGATCTATCACACTCTCCCCCAAGTATAAACTCTGGTCTTGCTGTTTAATGATTGCTGGCGCAACATTTTCCTGTCCTATCGATATAATTTCTACTGATTGTTTTATATGATATTTCCCCAAAATACCTACTACCAGTTTATTATCAGCAACTTCAGCCATAATCACCAGCGGATCCGGCGTGTTATTAATAAATCGAAAATCTAAACCATTAAATGCAACAGTAGCATCCCGCCCCAATGGAACATATGACAGTGGTTTTGAGTGATTATACCTTTCTACAATATCTAAATTAGCCAAAAGGACCGCATTATATAAGGTAGATGAGAGTTGACATACGCCACCACCAATACCTGAAACAAATTCACCATCCACAATTTCCAATGCTTCTTTAAAGCCATAATGTTTTTCTCGCGGTCCCACCACTTTGTTAAAAGAGAAAATCTTGCCAGGATAAAGAATATATCCATTAATTTTTCCAGCTGCTACTTTGATATTCGTTGTACGATTTGCATCATTCTGATTAACAATCGTTGTATAGCTACTTATCAGTTCTCGTATACCAGCATTTGCAATATAATCATTTGTAATACTTGGATAAATAGCTGTTACTGGTAATACTATGCTATCACGTTCAGATTTTACTAGCGCATGTAACACAAGAGGCCTAAGTGCATCCGAATCGAGTTTACATCCCTGCTGAAATACCTTTTCGCGACTGTTGTCTCCACTCAAATCGATCCCTTCTAACATTACACCTTTATCTATATTAGAATCATATAGAGGTGTAATGCTAGACAGTAAGCTTAATAAAATAATTCCTAAAGCACATATCGCGGTCATCACTAACCACGTTTTTTTCACTTATTTTTTCATCTCCCGTTGTTTTACAATTTCATACAACAACAACGAACAAGCCACTGAAGCATTTAAAGAATTAATCTTACCTAGCATCGGTATACGGACAACAAAGTCACAGTGTTCTTTTGTTAATCTTCCCATACCTTTCCCTTCGCTGCCAACGACAACTACAATAGGGCCTGTCAAATCGGCTTCATAATAATTTTTTTCTCCATCCATATCCGCACCAACTACCCACATACCGGCCTTCTTTAGCTCTTCAAGAGTCTGTGATACATTACCAATCCTAGCTACAGGTACATATTCTACTGCTCCAGCTGAAGTTTTAGCCACCGTACCTGATAACGGACAACTACGTCGCTTTGGTATCAACACTCCATGTACACCAGCAGCATCAGCAGTACGTAAAATAGCCCCTAAATTATGAGGATCTTCCAATTCATCTAATAGAACAATAAAGGGAGCTTCTTCACTTTCTGTTGCCTTAGCTAAAATGTCCTCCATTTCTGCATATGCTACTGGTGGTACCGTAGCTAATACGCCCTGGTGTTTCTGGCCCTTTGTCATCGAATCTAATTTACTGATTTCTACCTCTTGTACAACCAATTTATTTTCCCGCGCAAGACCTATAATCTCTCTAATCGATCCTTGCCGTTCCCCCTTCGCAACCATTATTTTATTAATAGCTCGGCCACTTTTTAAAGCCTCTAATACACTATTACGCCCTATAATAAACTCTTCTACTGCTGATGCCGATTCTAATTCTGACATAAACCTTCTCCTTTGTGTCATCATCTGACAACATTTTATTTTTCCCTTTTTTTTATAAGCTATGTATGGTTATACCATCTTACTGATCTTCTTTTACCACAACATTAAGGCCTGCTAACACATTATAACAATACTATAATAATAAACCCTCAGATAGCACATAAAGCACCTGAGGGTTTTCAAAGCTTACTTTACCGCCAAGCGTCCACAAGTTAGCTGGCCTTCACTGCAATAGTTACTGGTTATACAAGTCGGTCCAGCCTTTTTAAAGAGTAATGGTGCTACCGTTTTCACTTCTGCTAACATCATATCCGCCAGCTGTCTAATTTCCCACTGTGCACGAACACAACAGCGTAGCTGAAAGAAATGTAACAACGTTCGAGCATTCATTGTTACAACCACTTTCGTTTCCGTCGCATTTGCCAAACAGTACCGAGCATCTTCTTTAGGAATTTTCAAATCAATCAATTCATTATATGTACTACGAATCGTATCCATTAACTGTTCAAACTTTTCTTTCGCCTGCTGATTATTCCGAATCGTTGGAGGCATAATATACTCAAACTCCTGTTCACCAACATAACGTTGAGACTGTTGAGAATAAGAAGCAATTCTATGACGTACCAATTGATGACTTAACACTCTGGAAACACCTTCAATTGCAAAGGTAAAGTTTACATGCTCGAATGTCGATAAATGTCCCATCTCGACAATTTTATTGACCAAATTCTCCACTTGAGATTCTGACATCGTCTCTACTAAATCCTCCGCCCCAACTGCTGAATAACAAAGCCTTGCGGACATTGCTACCATTCGTTGGGGATCTGGAGTATATGAAATTAATTTAATTTTCATGATTTGCCTCCACTATCTTTAGCTGAATTTGTCATTCCCCGGGCAATAACAGCAAATGCTTTTTCCACAATTACTGATAAACGTTCATAATTTTTGCTTAAATACAAATAACCAACTAAGGCTTCAAAACCTGTGCTACTACGATAATCGGCTACCGTAGCGCTTTTAGGTACAGAAGATTTGGCATTACGACCGCGTTTTACAATATTTCTTTCGGTTTCTGTTAGTTCACCTTCGAGTGACTTATAAGCTAAAGCCTGCATCGTAGCCGAGACAATTTTAGCATCAAGCGTATGTAGTACCCGAACCTTATTCTGTTCATAAGAAAGCATCGTAGTACGTACATACAAAGAAAAATAGGCATCACCAATATAAGCTAACACTAAGGGATGTAACTGCTGCACTGGTATATCTTTGTATTTAATCGGTGGGGCTCCGATCCCATCTCCCTGCTCAAAAATATTGTTCATTAAAAACTGAAACTGGTCAAATCTCATCGTTTTTTCCACCTTACCCCTTGAGGTGAATCTTCTAAACTAATCCCAATCGTTCCTAAGCTATCGCGAATTTTATCAGCAAGAGTCCAATCTTTTGCCTGGCGAGCATGCTGACGAATATCAATGATAATATCCATCAATTGTCCAACTAACTCCTGACTCCCATCCATTTTTTCTTTTCCCTGCTGTCTTTCCTTCACCAATATACCTAGTACATCCGCCATCATAAAATACATCTTATGAACGATACGATACGCCTCTACGTTATGCATTACTTTGCCAGTTGTAACTGCATTATAATATACATTAATGTCTTTCGCTAAACCAAACATCACACCAATAGCTAATGCCGTATTAAAGTCATCATCCATCGCTGCATAAAATTCTTGTTCTGCCTGCTTTGCTACTGTTTGCAGGTGATCATCCTCTGCCTCAGCTACCACACTTGGCATCTTTTCTAACTGATAACTATTTTCTACCGCAGTGCGTAACCTTTCTAAGCTACGTTGCGATTCAGATAGACGTTCATCACTAAAATCGAGAGGACTCCGATAATGCGTAGACAGCACAAAGAAGCGTAATACATCTGCCGAGTAATGCTTTAAAATATCTTTTACTAAAAAGAAATTACCAAGTGACTTACTCATTTTTTCTTCATTTACTGTAATAAAGCCATTATGTAGCCAATAACGTACAAAAGGTTGCCCTTCATCAACAAACGCCTCTGATTGTGCAATTTCATTTTCATGATGAGGGAAAATCAAGTCACTACCACCGCCATGAAAGTCAAAACTGTTACCTAGATATTTAAGCGACATTGCGGAGCATTCAATATGCCAACCTGGTCGCCCCTTGCCCCAAGGACTTTCCCACGCAGGCTCACCTGGTTTGGCACTTTTCCATAACGCAAAATCCATAGGATGATTTTTGCGATCATCAACATCAACCCTAGCACCTGCCTGCATATCATCAATATTACGTCCACTTAGTTTACCATATTCATCGAATTTTTCTATACTATAATAAACGTCACCATCAACAATATAGGCATAGCCTTTTTCCACTAAGCGTTTTACGATTTCGACAATTTCCGTCATATGCTCTGATACAGTCGGGTACATATCTGCCCGACGAATATTGAGTTCATCCATAACCTCAAAATAAGAGGCAATATATCGCTTAGAAATCACATCCCATGTTACCCCTTCTTTATTGGCAGTATTAATAATTTTATCATCAACATCTGTAAAATTTTGCACATGGTATACTGCAAATCCTCGATGTTCTAAGTATCTTTTAATCACATCCCATGTTAAAAAGGGTCTAGCATTGCCAATATGTGCGTGATTATAAGGGGTGATTCCACAGACATACATTTTCACCTTACCAGCTTCGACTGGTACAAACTCTTCCTTCTGTCTTGTTAACGTATTATATACTCTTAATGTCATTTTGTTTTCAATTCCTCCTCTAGTTGAGTTATTCGTTTTTCTAATCTGCCAATATTACGTTGCATACAATTCATCATTTCAGCTACCGGATCCGGTAAATCACCGTGTTCTAAGTCAATATTCATTCCATTACTTACCCCACCAACTTTTTTCCCATTATGCCATACGACTTGCCCTGGAATACCAACCACCGTAGAATTAGGGGGTACTTCTTTCAAGACTACTGAACCTGCACCAATTTTAGAATTTTCACCAACAGAGAACGATCCTAATACTTTCGCTCCACTAGCTACTACTACATTATCGCCAACAGTTGGATGACGTTTACCCTTTTCCTTACCTGTACCGCCTAAAGTCACACCTTGATATAAGGTTATATTATCACCTAACTCAGCCGTTTCTCCAATAACAATACCTGTACCATGATCAATGAATAATCCTTTGCCAATGGTAGCACCTGGATGTATTTCAATCCCTGTTATAAAACGAGCCAAATTAGAAATCATTCTTGGTAAAAGTATCCATCCGCGTTTGTAAAACCAATGACTAATACGATGCAACCAAATCGCATGAAGTCCTGGATAACAAAGTAGAACTTCCCACATACTTCTAGCAGCAGGATCTCGCTCAAACACTACCTCAATATCCTCTTTTATACGTTTGAACATACCGTTCCCCTCCTTATAAAAATAACCAACAAAAAGACCACTATCTCATACAGAGACAGTGGTCCGTGATCCCACTCTGCTTAGGTGTACACAACTAGCACACCTCTCAATTGCACAATAACGGTTGCTACCGAGTCAGCTTACTCTCACCTTCAGCTAACCTGTTCACGGGTGCATTTCGGTGCACTTGATCTAGTAGCGCTCTCAGCCAATGACGCCACCTCTCTGCAAGTCAGTATTACACGTACTTATCCCAATCATTACATTTTTTTATTGCTTATTATGAAATTATACTCGGAGGAAATAGCAGTGTCAATTAGATTTTAGCTAATGTTTTATCGATTCTAGTTAATATTCGTTCTCGACCAATCAAAGCAATGATTTTATCTAAGTCAGGTCCATGCATCTTACCTGTCAAGCCAATCCGAATTGGCATAAATACTTTTTTACCACCTAGTTTTAATTCCTTGGTAATACTTTTTAAAAGAGCTTTTACCATAGCAGCATCAACCACTTCTAACGCCTGTAACTTTTGACGAAAACACTCGAACACTTGCGAAACATCGTCATCACGCAATATAAGAGCAGCCTCTTCATTTTCAAATTCAACATCATCATTAAAAAATATATCAATATGATTGACAATTTCCGATGCATGGCTAATATAGTCTTTTAAGACTCCTATAACATTCACTAACCACGCCTTTTGTTCGATTGATATGTCAGCACCAATATAGCCAGCCGCCTGAAGATGAGGCAATGCTATTTCTGTGACAACTTCAGCACTAGCCTTTTTCATATAATGAGCACTAATATAGTTCAATTTATCAACATCAAACACTGCTGGACTTTTGGCTACCCGCTCCATAGAAAATTGTTCAACAAGCTCCTCTAGTGAGAAAAATTCTTGTTCACCTACTGGTGACCAACCTAAAAGAGCTAAATAATTGATAATTGCCTCTGGTAAATAACCTAAATTACGATATTGATCAACCGATGTAGCACCATGCCGTTTGCTCATTTTGGTACGATCTGTTGCTAAAATCAGTGAAATATGTGCAAATTCAGGAGTAGGAAACTCTAATGCTTCATACAAAACAACTTGGCGAGGGGTATTTGACAAATGTTCTTCACCACGAATTACATGAGTAATATGCATTAATGCATCATCAATAACAACTGCATAGTTATAGACAGGAATACCATCTGATTTGACAATAACAAAGTCACCAACACCATTCGAATCAAAGCTTATCGTATCGCGAACCATATCTTTAAATACAATCTGTTGATTTTCTATTACATGAAAACGAACGGTATGCTTGCGACCTTCTGCAACAAATTGGGCTATCTCATTCTCTGTAAGATGACGACAACGTCCACTATAACGTGGTGTTTCCCCCTTATCCAGCTGCGCCTGTCTTTCCGCTTCTAGTTCCTCTTCGCTACAATAGCAATGATATGCCTTGCCATCAGCAATCAGTTTGTCGGTGTAGGTACGATATGTATCCAAACGTTCCGTTTGGCGATAAGGTCCATATGGTCCACCCACATCAGCACCTTCATTCCAGGTAATACCAAGCCACTTTAAAGCATCTTTAATATTTTCTTCAGATTCTTTCGTTGAACGTTCCAAATCTGTATCTTCAATTCTCATAACAAATTTGCCATTATATTTTTTTGCCAACAACCAATTAAATAACGCTGAACGTGCACCACCAATATGAAACGGCCCTGTCGGACTCGGTGCAAACCTCACCCTGATTTCTTGTTGCAACATGTAAACTTCCCCCTAAAAACTTTTTTACATAATAGAGTCCGTTGAAATAACGCCCCTCTATATTTAAAATAACTTTTCACATTACGATTGTACACCTCTTAAAAAGCATGTTCTTCACAATTAGCATCATGCTTTTTATCAGTTCCATATAATTCTAGCAGATTCTATATATTTATGCAAAAAAAGCTTTCCAAGAATTATATTTTTATTTATCCACTTGCAATGATTCTGTCATTGTAGTTTTATTAAAAATAGCCCATCAACCACATCAGGTACAATAAAAGTGGTCATTGTATTATATGACCCTGATACCGGCTTAGCTCCATCAGGTAAAAGAACCAGCCGCCAGATTACTCGGTCATTATAACACAATTCACTAGATGTAGTTCCATCATCTTGACGTATTACATGTATATTCATTGTAAACTCTGCTGCTAGTACTTGTTTAGGATAAGCCAACACAAATAGAGTAAATAAGATACATATTATTTTTCGCATACATAAATCCTCCCATGGTTTGATTCGATATGTTATGCTTCTACTTTTTCATATAAATAATCCAGATTATTTATAATATGTATCAATACACAAAATTTATACAACAACTATTTATCATCACTTTTTCAATTCACAAAATTATAAACTTTGTATAATAAAGAAACTGCCAATCTTTTCAGATTTACAAATTCTTTTGCAATGTACTATGCTTTTTTTATTATTGATGCTACAGCATAAGCAGCAATTCCTTCTCCTTTACCAGCAAACCCTAAACCTTCTGTTGTCGTTGCTTTTACATTTACCTGCCCTATGTCTAATTGCAAAGCAGTTGCAATCCGTTGGTTCATCTCAGGAATATAAGATGCTAGCTTCGGTTTTTGTGCCACAATCGTTGTATCAATATTGTTCACTACATATCCATGTTCAGCAATAATATCTCTTACCCGCTCTAAGAGTTTTATGCTTGATGCACCTTTATACTGGATATCAGTATCCGGGAAATGTCTCCCAATATCCCCAAGCGCCGCCGCTCCTAAAAGCGCATCTTTTATAGCATGCAGTAATACATCTGCATCTGAATGTCCATCTAGTCCGTAAATGTAGGGTATCTCTACTCCGCCTACTATTAATTTTCGATTTTCTACCAATTTATGTACATCATATCCCATACCAAATCGTACCACATCTCTCACCTCACATTCTTTATTATGACGATCACCGTTTTTTTCAGCTACTATTGCCTCAGCAATAATTAAATCTTCAGGTGTTGTCACTTTCAGATTCTCATAACTACCAGATACAACCGTAACACTAACCCCTATTCTTTCAACTAAAGACGCATCGTCTGTACCGAGATATTGATCCTGCATTGCCTGTTTATATGCCTGTCGCAATATATTGGCATCAAAACCCTGCGGTGTTTGTATGGACCATAACGTACTGCGTTCTGGCGTACCTATGACTACGCCACTGTCATTTACTATTTTAATCGTATCCTTAACAGATACAGCTACCACAGCAGCTTTATTTTTAATAGTAGCCTGAATAACATGATCAATACACTCCTTAGTCACAAGAGGCCTTGCACCATCATGTACTAAAACAACATCTGTCTTCTCTGAAATTTCCTGTAGAGCGTTTGCAATGGAATACTGCCGTTCACTACCACCTGCCACCACTTTCCAAGGTTTAATTCCCTCTAAACCTGTGAGCATTTTTCTCACATATATCACTTCTTCTGGCGCTACTACCACAACTAGATTATCAACCGCTACGCATGCCGAAAAAGCCAGTATGCTATATAGCAATACTGGCTTTTCATCCAATAGCATAAATACCTTGTTTATGCTGCTTTGCATCCTTTTCCCTTGCCCTGCAGCTGCAATAATTGCTGTAACCACTATGTTATCATACCTTTCATTTATGACTTATATAAGCAAATTTTTATTTTATAGGTAAAGATTCTATTATGATTGGCAAATCACCTGCTTTTTTCACTAGGAATTCCAATTTAAAGAATGTTGTAGCGTAACATGTTGTTATTTACATACCACTGACATACTATATTTTTGAACCACGATACCAGAAACCTTATTTACTCTAGGCCGTTGTTTAGCCCCATAATTGCAATTTTTACACACTACTCTTCCTATAGGAAAAGTTTTTACTAAAACTTTTCCACATTTTTCGCATGTAAAATTAACCAATTCAAATTCTTCATTACTCATTTATTCTACCTCCATATCATATCACCCTTACAGTATACCATATAATGTTATTTTTTCCTTATTTTGAAAGTAATATTTATGGTATAATCTAGTAAAAACTTGATTTCAAGCAATTCTTGAGATACAGGTAGTTGTTCTTACTTGGAATCAAGAAAGTATTATACTTTCTGACGCCATAAAATAAAAAAAATGTCTTCGATTCTGTTATCATCAGAACCCGAAGACATCGGTATCTATTTTTTTATAATAAATTAAGCACCTTTTTCCATCGCTTTTGGTTTGGCAAAAATCATACGCCCAGCCGCAGTCTGCAATACAGATGTTACTAATACACCAATCGTATCACCAATATGTTTTTTACCACTATCAACCACAATCATAGTACCATCATCCAGATATCCGATACCTTGGCCAAGCTCTTTACCATCTTTCACTACATGCACAACCATCTCTTCCCCAGGCAATACTACAGGCTTTACAGCATTTGATAATTCATTAATATTAAGAACTTTTACCCCTTGTAATTCAGCAACTTTATTTAGATTATAATCATTTGTAACCAATTTCCCGTGCATCACTTGAGCCAATTTGACCAGTTTAGAATCGACCTCTATGATCTCCTCAAAATCCTGATTCGTTATTTCCACAGCTAGACCTAACTCTTTTTGCATACGATTCAAAATATCTAGCCCTCGACGACCACGATTACGTTTGAGCAAATCAGAGGAATCTGCAATATGTTGCAATTCTTCCAAAACAAACATTGGAACGACTAGCGGTCCCTCAACAAAACCACTTACACAAATATCAGCAATACGCCCATCAATGATAACACTCGTATCAAGAATTTTATATTGCCCTACCTTAGTTATTTTTTCCTTCTGCCGTTCTTTATTCTTCCAAGGTAATGATACTAATAATAAAAAGAATTCTTCTCGTTTACTAATAGCAATATTTATTCCTAAATACCCTAAAATAATACTACTAATACTCGGAATATAATTTCCAATAATCGGTATATTCATAAATGCAGATCCGATTAAATTAGAAATTATCAGTCCGATCGCTAATCCTACAGAACCTGCAAGCACATCATATATTGGCATCCTATTCAGTCTTGATTCTACCCAATAAGTAAATTTCCATAAATGTTTTATACAAAATGGTGATAGAAAAAAACCAATAGCAGCACCTGCCAATCCACCTAAGATGGATAGGAAGATAGTTGTTATCGTACCACCACTGCTGATAAATCCGATATGTAAAAATTCACTATTTACCACTGATGAAAAAAAAGTACTGACACTAATCCATTTCGCTGTCATCAGACCTGCAACCGTCGTTAGCAATGTAATGATAAAACGCAAAATTTTATCCAAGTAATTTTACACCTCCTTGCGCTGTTATTTATTATATAAGGTCTTCCACATTATTACAAGTATGTTATGATACTTTTACAATGTAGAAACACTATGTATTATGCCCTAATACTAACAAAAAAATACGTCAGTTACCTGGCGTATTTTCTTGTTCTTGCATTAATTCATCTATCCATTCTTCTACGCTACCTAAATCTTTGCCACAAGCTAATACTAATTCACTCACCATAATTTTTCTAGCTGTTTCCAATAAGCGTCTTTCGCCTGCCGAAAGCTTTTTAGAATTATCTTGTAATATCAAATTACGTACTACTTCAGCTACCTCATATATACTACCAGTCTTTATCTTTGCTAAATTTAAATTGAATCTCTTATTCCAACTAGCAGTTTCTTGAATTGAAGTTGTTCGCAAAATATCTACTACTTTAGTAATTCCAATATCATCAATTACTTCTCTCAGGCCTATATTTTCGACGTTCTTCATAGGGATCATTACTCTCATACCGCCATAAGGCATAGTAAGAATATAATAATCTTGCCGTTGCCCAAACACTTCATGCTCTTCGATTGCTTCAATGACACCAGCACCATGCATGGGATAAACCACTTTGTCCCCAATAGCTAACATAGCATCATCTCCTAATATTCGTAGTATAGCATGAATCTATTTTTTTGTCAAAGTTGTATATTTTAGCATAGCATAATAATTCTTGTCAACTAAAAAATTCTATGATAATTCGATTTTTAGTAATAATAGTTTTATTTTTCCAAAAATTATGCATAACTTTTGATAATAATAAATTATTTTATTATTATCTACTTTCATTTCGGTACAAACATTGACAATCATAGATTGAACTTTATATAATAAAACTCAAAGTGAGGTGTTTCATGATGCATGAAAAATGCTCAGATTTCCAATCTGCTGTTGATGAATATCTTATCCGTCACCGCAGCATTCTTGATATTATGACAAAATATCAAGAAGCAAGTGCCCGTGTGAATCGAGCTTTTGCTAAATCAGTCACCGAATGTGGTTGCGTCAAAGTAAATGCCGCCCGGCAGCAAATACCTCCTGACACTGAATATAGTGATTTAAAACAATTTATGTCCTCGCATTTATCAGGTGAACCATGCGAACAATGCAAAGAAATTCTTACGAAAGAATTAGGACATAGCTTATTTTATTTAGCTGCTCTTTGTAACTTATCAGGAATTAGCCTTAATGAAGTCATGAAGCAAGAATTCAACACTGTCAATACTTTAGGATTTTTCCATTTATCCTAATACTTATTTTGCAACTTTAAAGCCTGATGACTTTCTACACAAAAACGTGACCAATATGGTCACGTTTTTTTATTACATAAAGAGATTCGCATAAGGACATGATACAATTATTGATTCATTTCTCCGGGGGGGTTGTAATTATGAATTGCAAACGAAATCATCTTTTACTTATAGGGGCTATAGTGCTATGTAGTATACTATTTTTTATTCTACTCCCTCTACTACCACTCAATATATTATCGATTCAACAAAAACCTGAATCTGAGCCACAAAAAATTTACGATTATTACATTATTATCGATGAAGTAGATCATCACAGTCTAATGTATGTACCCTTAGTTGTAAACATAGGGGATGAAGTCTTAACAGAAGAAAATAAGCGTTATAAAGTAGTCAAGATTGAAGAAAATCGAGCTTTCGCCCGATTTGTCGAAGATGTAAAGTTAGAACCATATAAGAAAAAATGAAATTTATAATTACTTGTTATTACTGATTACGATCTAACAACACTTGTTCGCGAACTCTTTTTAAACCATCTCTTATTATTTTAGCTCGCACTTCACCAATACCATCAACATGACTTAAATCTGCAACTTGCGCATTATAAATAGGATGAATGGTTTTAAAAAAAGTGACCAATTTTTCTACTATCATCATTGGTAATCTAGGAATTTTCCCTAATATCCGGTACCCTCTAGGTATTACTGGTATATCTAAAATATTTTGGGTTGTTCCATAGCCCAAAATATGACATATAATAATAGGTTCTAAACTTTCCTCGGGTAAAGCCCTTAATTGTGCCCGTACCTGTTCATGTATCTGCGGGTCACTATTGGTACAATAATCTTTGATCAACAGCTCCATCTCATCATACTCTGACATTAGTTCTTCCAATTGCATATTAACTAATCGCCCTTCACTGCCTAGCTCAATCACATTCAGCTCAATTTCTCTAGTAATACGGCTCACTTGTTCAACCCGAATTATAATTTCAACTACATCTACCAGCGTCACTAGATCATCAAATTCAAGAGCACTTAAATTAATTAAGCTTCGTTGCAATACTTTTTTATATTTTTCCAAAGTCTGCAAAGCTTGATTGGTTTTGCTTAAAATAACAGTAATATCTTTTAGCGTATACCGTAAGTTACCCAAGTACATCGTAATCAGGTTCCGTCGTTGCGAGATCGCTATCACGAGCCCTCCTGTTTGTTTTGCAACCCGCTCAGCAGTACGATGCCGTGTACCCGTCTCGGTTGTAATAATATTAGAATCAGGTACTAACTGTGCATTGGCATATAAAATATGTTTTGCATCGGCAGATATAATCAGTGCTCCATCCATTTTCCCTAGCTCATAAAATCCAGCAGGCGTGTATTCACAATTAAGAGAAAAACCGCCATCTCTTATCTCCATTAAAGATTCCTCATTACCTACTAATACCAATACGCCCATTTTGGCTCGTAGGATATTCTCTAATCCCTCTCTCAGTGGTGTCCCAGGAACCAATTTTTGAATCGTTTTAATAAATTTTGTATCCCATAATCGATCTTCGCGATTTTTCATCATATAAATACCGCCTCCATTGCTTCTATCACATTACAAACCCCTACTATTTTTATCTCTTGTTGATTGATTTTTAAACCCTTTACATTACCAGTAGGAATAACAAATCGTTTAAAACCAAGCTTGGCGGCTTCTTTAATCCGAATGTCAACTCTTGATACCATACGAACTTCACCAGTAAGTCCTACTTCTCCCATCACAACGGTCTGAGAATCAAGAGAAATATTACGAAAGCTTGAGGCTACAGCTAAAATCACTGCTAAATCAGCAGCAGGTTCCGTAATTTTAATACCACCTACAGCATTTACATAAGCATCCTGATTGGCTAACATTAGGCCCACACGTTTTTCTAATACTGCCATCAATAAAATAAGACGATTATAGTCAAATCCCGCTGCCATACGTCTAGGCATACCAAAACAGGTTGTACTAACCAACGCTTGTATTTCAATGAGTATAGGTCTAATTCCCTCCATACAAGCCAGCACAACCGATCCTGGTGCACTTTCCGCTCGCTCCATCAATAATAGACCTGAAGGATTTTTAACTTCAAGTAGTCCATCTTCTTCCATAGAAAAGATACCACTTTCATGTGTTGAGCCGAATCGATTCTTGATCGCACGTAATATACGAAAAGCATGACTCTTATCACCTTCAAAGTATAAGACCACATCTACCATATGTTCTAAAATACGTGGTCCCGCAATATTTCCCTCTTTTGTTACGTGTCCAATAATTGCAATGGGAATACCACTTTCTTTAGATAAACGTAGTAACTTTCCTGTAGATTCTCGTACTTGCCCCACACTACCAGGTGCTGATGGGATTTCTGAACTATACATCGTTTGAATCGAATCGATAATCATCAGAGCTGGTTTCAGACGATTGGCAACTAGTGTAATTTCCTCTAAATCTGTTTCTGTCATAATTAATAACTGTTCACTTAACTTATTGAGCCTTTCCGCTCTCATCTTAGTTTGTACAGCTGACTCTTCTCCTGAAACATATAGCACTTTACCATATACCTGGCTCACACTACAAGCTACTTGTAAGAGCATCGTCGATTTACCAATACCAGGATCACCGCCAATCAAAATCAGTGCTCCTGGTACAATTCCACCGCCTAACACACGATCAAATTCTCCTACACCAGTTGCTAATCTAGGCACAGGCAAATTGTCAACTTCCGTAATGGGTCTTGGTTTAGTACCCTCATTACTATTATGACGAATTTTTGTTTCAGACTTACTAACAACTTCCTCCACCATACTATTCCACGCGGCACAACCAGGACATTTTCCCAACCATTGAGGTGCTTCGTGACCGCATTCTTGGCAAACAAAGCGAATTTTGACTTTAGCCAATCTTGTATACCCCTTCCAAATTAAAAACAAATAAGAAAATGAACCCGCTCTATTATTTCTTAGTTAATTCTAATTTTCCACTTTCAGCAATATCAACTAGTACAGTATCACCATTTGTGACTTCATGTCGTAGCATTAATTCAGCAATTTGATCTTCAACCAATTTTTGAATCGCCCGGCGTAATGGCCTTGCGCCATAAGTAGAATCTCGACCAGCTTTTACAAGTTCAGCCTTTGCCTTATCGGTACATGCAAGACTAAGACCATTGTCACGTAACCGCTTATCCACCTCTTGTAACATCATATTCACAATATGAATCAATTCATCATCACTAAGACTACTAAAGACAATCAACTCGTCTATCCGATTGAGAAACTCAGGACGAAACGTACGCTTTACTTCTTCAAGAACTCTATTTTTAGCATTCTTCTCACTATTATCCTCTTTGCTATCCACCATAAATCCTACAGTCCCAGCATCTTTTCGTAAATATTTTGCTCCCACATTGGAAGTCATAATGATAACCGCATTTTTAAAATCTACTCTACGCCCTTGGCTATCAGTCAATCTGCCATCTTCCAATACTTGCAATAAAATATTAAAGACATCTGGATGAGCTTTTTCTATTTCATCTAGTAAAATTACTGCATATGGCTTGCGACGTACCGCATCCGTCAGTTGTCCACCCTCATCGAAACCAATATAACCCGGTGGTGCCCCAATCAAACGAGAGACTGTATGTTTTTCCATATACTCTGACATATCAAGCCGAATCATAGAATCCTCATCACTGAATAAAGCTTCCGCTAATGCCCTAGCTAGTTCAGTTTTGCCAACACCTGTTGGTCCCAAGAAAATAAATGAACCAATCGGACGTTTTGGATCTTTGAGTCCCGCTCTAGCCCGTCTTACAGCCTTTGCTACAACCTCAACGGCTTCATGCTGACCAACCACTCTCTTATGCAATGTTTCCTCTAAATTTAATAAACGTTCGGTTTCCTCTTGTGCTAGTCTTTGTACTGGAATGCCTGTCCATAAGGCTACAATATGAGCAATATCTTCCCCTGTAACCACAAGTTGGTCACTGCCTTGTTGTTTCCATTCTTTCTGTTTATTTTCTAATTCTTGTTGAATATGTTTATCTTCATCTCTAAGGCGTGCTGCTTGTTCATAATCCTGCACAGCAATAGCTGCTTCTTTTTCCGTCTGTAATTGCGCTAATTTTTTTTCTAATTCTTTCACGTTTGATGGTGAAGAAAAAACGGTAAGGCGCACTTTGGCCGCTGCTTCATCTACTAAATCAATTGCCTTATCAGGCAAAAAACGATCAGAAATATAGCGATGAGACAACGTAACTGCCATAAGAATTGCCTCATCCGTAATTGTAACCCGATGAAAAGCTTCATATTTGTCACGAATGCCTTGCAAAATAGTAACAGCATCTTGTACAGATGGTTCATTCACTGTAATTGATTGAAATCGTCGCTCAAGCGCAGCATCTTTTTCAATATGTTTTTTATATTCATCAAGAGTGGTAGCACCAATTACTTGTATTTCTCCACGAGCTAAGGCCGGTTTTAAAATATTAGCAGCATCAATAGCCCCTTCTGCAGCTCCTGCTCCTACCAAAGTATGAAGTTCATCAATAAATAAAATAATATTCTCATCTTGTCTAACTTCTTCCATGATTTTCTTCAGTCTTTCTTCAAATTCACCTCTATACTTTGCCCCTGCCAGTAATGAAGCCATATTAAGAGATACTACACTTTTACCGCGTAATAAATCAGGTACATTATTTTGTATAATGCGCTGGGCTAACCCTTCAGCAATGGCTGTTTTACCAACACCTGGTTCACCAATCAACACTGGGTTATTCTTGGTACGACGACTCAAAATTTGTAATACACGCTCAATTTCTTTATCTCGACCAATTACAGGATCAATTTTTCCTTCTTGGGCTAGTTTATTTAAATCTCGACCAAATTCATCAAGAGTAGGCTTATTAGTCCCTTGCTGCTTAGCCCCTGGAGACGGTCCCTGAGTAGAAGGTGCTGCTCCATTTAAAAGTTCAATAACTCGTTGTCTTACAATATTAAAATTGGCACCTAAAGCTGCTAACAATTGTACAGCTACGCCTTCGCCCTCTTGAATAAGTCCTAATAATAAATGTTCTGTACCAACATAATTATGTCCTAATTCATTTGCTTCCTGAATTGCTAGTTCGATACATCTTTTTGCCCTTGGTGTATAGGCAACTTGCGAACTCATCTCTGTACCACGGCCTATCAGATTTTCTACACCAGTGCGGACAATCTCAATTGTGATTTGTAATGAAAGTAGCACTTTAGCTGCTACCCCTTCCCCTTCACCGAGTAAACCAAGTAATAAATGTTCCGTTCCGACATAATCATGTCCAAACTCTACCGCTTCCTGCTGCGCTAAATATAAAGCTTTTTGGGCTCTTTTGGTGAATTTTCCTACCATTTAAATTCCCTCCTGCTTAATTTTTTCGCGAATGATCGTTGCACGTAATTGCCTACGCTCAACAGAATCTAGTTCCGGTTGATTGCTAAGTTTCTGCAAAAAATTTGGTCTAGTAATGACCATCAGTTCATTAAAATTGCATAACGGACTTTTATCAATAATTCCAAGATCGCAACCTAGTCGTACATCACTAAGCATTGATAATGCTTCTTGCCCTGAAATACTACGAGCATATCGGAGTATCCCATAAGAGCGCCATACACGATCCACAAGCGTATCCGTAGCTTCACGATATAACTCAGCCCTTCCGGCACGTTCATGATCAACAACTTGCTTCACTATATTATATAAATTATCGATAATAGCTTGCTCCGTGAAACCTAATGCTAACTGATTGGATATTTGAAAGATATTCCCATTTGCCTCGCTTCCTTCACCATATAACCCTCTCACGGTTAAACCAATCTGCGTAACAGCATTTACAATATGATTCATCTGTTTAGTCAGAACTAGTGCTGGTAGATGTAGCATAACAGATGCTCTGAGTCCTGTTCCCAAATTGGTAGGGCAAGCAGTAAGATAACCTAATTGCTCATTAAAGGCAATATCATGTTTATTTTCAATCGTATCATCAATTTGATCAGCTAAACTAAACGCCTCTGTCAGATTAAGCCCCGGCATGATCGATTGTATCCTTATATGATCCTCTTCGTTAACCATAATACTAGCGGTTGTATCAACATTCACAAGCAATGCCCGTTTTTCGGCTTTACGTGCATGATCCGGACTAATAATGTATTTTTCTACTAATACCAATCTTTCTAATAGTGGTATTTTTTCTAAATCAACAAACATATAATCCGCTTGTTTCATTGCATTCAGATCATCTAATGATTCGTGCATTTGTGATACAACTTTTGCTAATTGCTCAATATTAGCTCTCTGTGGAAAGGGGATACCTTCCAGATTGCGTGCTAGCCGAATGCGACTCGCTAATACAATATCGTCATCCTCAGCACCATCTTTCATCCAATTGGCAAAAGGTTGATCTAGCAAATTTTCTATCATATTTTGCTATGCCTCCTTATTATCCATACCAATGTTTTTTTCTAAACTGCGAATTTTATCTCGAATGAGAGCTGCTTCTTCATACTCTTCATTGATGACATATTGTTCTAACTCTTGTCTCATTTTTTTTATTTCTTGTTTTACCTTTAGTGCTCCACCACTACGTTTAGGAAATTTTCCAGTATGCCGATTCGCACCATGAATTCTTGTTAATACAGGGCTAAGTTGCTCGCTAAAAGCAATGTAGCAATTGCTACAACCAACCTTTCCTTTATGATTAAAATCACCATATGTCATACCACAATCCTGGCAAATCACTTCGTTTGTAGTTTGCGCATCTGCAAAAAATTCTTGATTAAACATGCCCTTCAAAAAATCTTGTACCTGGAATTGGTTGTCAAATGAAACATTGATTGCACCAATATTTTTTGCACATTCTTCACATAAATGTTTTTCGGTTTTTTTATTATTTTTTATTTGAGTAATATGTACACAGGCTGGACGTTTTTTACAATCACTACACAGCACTTTATACCCTCCTCATAGATCAACATCAATCAATAATTATGATAAGAAATATATCCTTATTATATTTTATTGTAAATTTACATTTTATTCAATTCTTTTATCATAAAAATACTTCACGGTCTTTGCATCACAACATCAGTGCTAAGCACAAACCCGTAAGAAGTCATACGCTGATATAACAAAGAAAACTTGGCTTTCGCCAAGTCCTTGGACCTAGTCATAAGCCCTAGCCTTCTTTATCCGTTATTTTTTCTTTTTCCAGTAATGATATATTAGATAACTTGTCGCCATGATAATCAGCATATTATGAACCACTCTAAATTCAGCGGCAAAGTACTGCGGTTCCCAGTATGATATTGGACTATGTACGCCCAGTAAGGAAATTGGATATAAGAAAAAATTTGCATACGCGGCATGAGTTAAACCATCTATCAGTAGATGTGTACCCCAGCCAATAACAAATGGCTGTCCTTTGTTTATGATCGGTAACAATGTAAAAAGGAATGTAATACCCCAGATCACTACTGAATGCCCAATCAAATCGATTTTAACCGCCCAAGGATATAATGGTAGAAAAGACATCATGATACTTGGGTTCATCACAAGTAAGTCGTTCCACGCTACTTGTCCCTTCCCCAACATAACACTTATTAGCACTAGATAAATATAATCAGGAAACATCGATCCAGCTACAAACTGCCAAACATCAGGACGACGTCTTGTAAAAAAATATAACCAAAAGCCATGATGCCATGTAAACATGCCAACTACCTCTTACTGATAAAGTTACGTTTTTACGCTCTGCTTTATTATGTCCAATCATTATTATTTCTTACATATTTTTATTATCAGTTATATCGTTACCTTACTGACTAATAAGAGGGCTTTACAGCCCTCTTAATAATTACTTACTATTCTCTTGTACTTTTTTTGCAAACTGTAAACCAAAATCAAAACATTGCTTCTGCCCTTCGGCGTCAGCCTTCCACTTAAATGCCAACTGAGATGACTCAACCGTTATACCACTTGCTGCTAACGATTCCTCAATTGTTTTCTGTGCACCACCAGCCCAGCCATAAGCACTAAACGCTCCACCTATCTTATTAACAGGCCGTAATCCTTTTAGATAAGTAAGAAATCCTCCCATTGTCGCTAATACATCATTATGTTGAGTGGGGCAACCAACCAATACGCCACCTGCTTCCAATATATCAGTCATAATATCGCTTAAAGGGCTTGTTGTCAGCCTATGTAACTTAACGGTAGAACCTGCTGCTGCTGCGCCCTCTAAAATTCGTCTTGCCATTTCTTCTGTGGAACCCCACATCGTATCATATACAATCACAATACTATCATTATGATACCCACTACCCCATTGCTGATATTTTTTCATAATATCATTAATATGTGTACGCCATATTACACCATGACTAGGAGCAATCATTTTAATAGGTACTGTTTCTGTTTTACCTAATGCTTTCCCTAATAGTCGATTGTACGGTAGAAGAATATTAGCAAAATATTTTCCTGCTTCATGTATCACATCATGAAGATCATTCTCATCATCAAACCGCTTACTAGTAGAAATATGTTGACCAAATGCATCATTAGAGAATAAAATTTCTTCACCATCAAGATAGCTTGCCATAGAATCAGGCCAGTGTAGCATTGACATTGTAATAAAATGCAATTTTCTACTACCTAGATCCAAGACATCTCCTTCTTTAACAACCTGAAAGTCATATTCTTGATGATAATGTTTTATAATAGATTCCTTACCTTGCGCTGTTAATACAACCTTAGCCTGAGGTGCTTGTTCCATAACAGCAGGCAATGCACTAGCATGATCTGGTTCGGTATGATTACAAACAATATAATCAATTTTTTTAGGATCAATGATCTGACTAATACGTTCTAGTAATTCCTTGGCAAACGGTGCTTTTACTGTATCAACCAAACAAATTTTTTCATCAACAATTAAATAAGCATTATAAGTAATACCTCTTGGTGTTTCATACCCATGAAAATTCCGCATCGTCCAATCAACGGCTCCCACAGAATATACGCCTTTTGCTATCTCAACGTTATGTAACATCATAGTTCCTCCCCTATTTTCCAGTTTAACTTCTATACTAAATTAGGTACGTTTGCCAAAACTTGTTTGGCTTCCTGCATAATATTTTCAATTATTACTTTCGCTGGCTCAATTTTAGTCAGTGGAAGTAATGATTGTCCAGCCTGAACCATACCATTCTCAACATCACCATCAACAGCTGCTAAACGGTTCGTCCCTGTTGCAAGACGAGCAAGTTCATCCTCTGGTGTATGATTCTTTTCAAGTTCGAGAAAATGTGTAGTAAATTTATTCTTAACACCTCTAACTGCATGTCCAGAAAGCGATCCTGTAATTACAGAATCTGTATCTGTTGCAGCAATTAACTTCTGTTTAAAGTTAGGATGTACAGAGCACTCCTCTGCTACTAAAAACCTTGTGCCCATCTGAATGCCAGATGCACCCATAACCAAAGCAGCAGCAAGTCCACGTCCATCAGCAAATCCTCCAGCAACAATCACTGGAATATCAATTTCTGGAATGACTTGAGTCATCAGCGCCATCGTAGTCAATACGCCAATATGTCCTCCTGCTTCCATCCCTTCGATCACAATCGCATCAGCACCCTTATCTTGTACACGCTTCGCTAATTTAACATTAGGTACTACGGGGATTTTCTTAATCCCTGCACTATCAAATTTTTGAAAAAAGGGAACAGGATTTCCAGCTCCAAGAGTAACAAAAGCAACTTTTTCTTCACAAATGATATCAATGATTTCCTCTTTATTATTGGCCATCAACTGTATATTTACCCCAAATGGTTTATTCGTCAATGTTTTGGCCAGACGAATTTGTTCCCTCACCCACTGAGGATCACGTCCTCCCGTAGCAATAACACCTGCACCACCAGCCTCTGATACAGCAGCTGCTAATTTTGCATCAGAAACCCAAGCCATACCACCTTGAATAATAGGATATTTTATATTTAGCATATTTATTAATTTTGTACTCATAATATTATTGTGCTCCTTTTTTACAAATAACTATATTAAGGGAAATTCACTATTTAATTTGCATATTCCTGCAAAGATTTTAGGATTATTATATATATTTCTCTAGAAAATTATTCTTTACAATATTATATAATCAATTTATAATGAAAAGCTGTACAAGAACTATATTAATGGCGTAAATATACTTTTAAAAGAGAGCGCATACGTCTCAGTAATTTTTATAAAGGGGCGATATATTACTATGTTAGGATTAATAGGAAAGCATCTCACTATCGATATGTATGGATGCATTTTTAAAACTCTCGATGATGTTGATTTTGTAAAAGAGACTATGTTGGCAGCAGTAAAAGAGGGTAACATGACACTTCTTAATTTTACTTGCCATAAATTTGAGCCACAAGGATTAACTATTTTAGCATTATTGGCTGAGGGACATATGAGTGTTCACACTTATCCTACAATGAGTTATACTGCTGTAGACATTTTTACTATTGGTGAGCAAAGTTCGCCTAATCAAAGTATTAGAGTATTAAAACAGTCTTTTAAACCTGAAAAAATAAAGACAACAAACATAAAACGTGGTGACGTGGGATCACTTAGTGATATGAAGCCAAAAATTAAACTAAGCACGACTCCCATGCGTCGTGTTCGAGATACAAGCGCTAAAGTCTTTAAATTTTTATCTCGCTCACGTTAATTGAAGCAGCGAACCAAAACTTTGATGTTTTTCCAAAGTTTTTCGTGAGTCGCTTCGTTAGCATCGCAATGCTAACATCATTTAAACTTTACATGACTAACTATTAGCTGAATCAGCCTTTTATGCAAGAAAAAAGCACTCAAAAATGAGTGCTTTTTATCTTAACCGGCAACTACCTATCCTCCCAGCCCGTTTCCAAGCAAGTACTTTCGGCGTATATGGGCTTAACTACTGTGTTCGGTATGGGAACAGGTGGAACCCCATAGCTATCGCCACCGGATATTTGAAGGTATGTTCCTTCAAAACTTCACAGAAGAAAGTTCACAATTTAGAATTAATGCACGTTAGCACGTTGCGCTAACGAATTTATTAAGTCAAGTCCTCGACCTATTAGTACCAGTCAGCTACATGCATTGCTGCACTTCCACACCTGGCCTATCAACCTTGTGATCTACAAGGGGTCTTACTTCTTACGAATGAGAG
>Ga0074193_1000849_pt1 | contig 45154 bp, 45 predicted proteins | sample EPASupsiteHSE605_FD_64523 | JGI IMG/M metagenome (GOLD analysis project Ga0074193, IMG submission 64523) | Bioremediated contaminated groundwater from EPA Superfund site, New Mexico - Sample HSE6-05 | ecosystem: Environmental > Aquatic > Deep subsurface > Groundwater > Contaminated ...
CTCTCATTCGTAAGAAGTAAGACCCCTTGTAGATCACAAGGTTGATAGGCCAGGTGTGGAAGTGCAGCAATGCATGTAGCTGACTGGTACTAATAGGTCGAGGACTTGACTTAATAAATTCGTTAGCACTACGTGCTAACGTGCATTAATCCTAAATTACGAACTTTCTTCTGTGAAGTTTTGAAGGAACATACCTTCAATAATCTGGTAGCGATAGCTATGGGGTTCCACCTGTTCCCATACCGAACACAGTAGTTAAGCCCATATACGCCGAAAGTACTTGCTTGGAAACGGGCTGGGAGGATAGGTAGTTGCCAGTTAGAAAAAACACTCATTTTGAGTGTTTTTTTCTTTTCCTATTGAGAATATGTTTATTATAGAGGCTAGATTGGTGAGAATGCCTCAGATGCTAGGCGTGACGAGCACGTGAGCCGAACATAAGCAGGAAACCAAATCTTTGTAAGAAGATTTGAGTGATTCGCTTAGTTAGAGCTAAGCGATAACATCATTATCTGTACGTGAGGCGAGCGCGCGCAGGAGCAACGACGCAGATGAGGTATTATCGCCAATCGGAGTAGCTATGGGGTTCCACCTGTTCCACTACCGAACACAGTAGTTAAGCCCATATACGTCGAAAGTACTTGGTTGGAAACGGCCTGGGAGGATAGATAGTTGCTGGTTAGAAAAAGCACTCATTTCTGAGTGCTTTTTCCTTTGTAGTTTATTCTTAATTACTTTTCATGTATAATATAGTCAGCATATTATTTTATACGTTCTTATGGACAGCCTAAGTATATGGTGGCTGTTTTTTTTATTTACTAAAGTCCATAAAAATTTTATCTAAAGAGGTATGATTATGAAGTATATTATTGAAGCCCAAAATTTAGCTAAATCATATGGAGATTTTCGTGCATTGAAAGGTATATCATTTGGTATTAGGCAAGGTGAATGTTTTGGATTTTTGGGGCATAATGGAGCGGGAAAATCAACTACCATGCGGATGATTTATGGATTATCAGTTGTGGAGGAAGGTGAGTTATCTGTAATGGGGGAACGAATTCTCTCTTTAACTCCACCTCATATGAAACAGATTTTTGGCATTGTTCCTCAGGAAGATAATCTGGACATTGAATTGACTGTCATTGAAAATTTAGAAGTGTATGGAAGTTATTTCGGGATATCTCATAAGGAGGTTATCAATCGGGGGCATGAATTATTGGAATTCATGGGACTTACAGATAAAATGAATGTAAATGTTGAAATGCTTTCGGGTGGTGCTAAACGTCGCTTAGTAATCGCCAGAGCGCTCATTAATAATCCACAAATTATCATTTTGGATGAGCCTACAACGGGTCTTGATCCGCAGGCACGTCGGCTAGTCTGGCAGAAATTAAGAAAGCTCAAAGAAGGTGGAGTCACTATGCTCTTAACAACTCACTATATGGAGGAGGCCGCTCAGCTTTGTGATCGGCTGGTGATTATGAATGATGGATTGATACTTGCCGAGGGCAGTTCAGAAGAATTAATTAATCAATATGTCTTGCCATTTGTCATTGAAGTTAGAATGTCGATTGACTTATTGCCCCCCAAGATCAATGAAAAGATCGAAGAAATAGGTGCTAGAGTAGAATACATGGCTGATAGTTTATTTATTTTTACGGAGGATAGTCGTGCGATATGGGATAAACTAGATAAAATCGGATTATCACAGCGAGACTGCTATCTTAGACCAGCAACACTTGAGGATGTATTTTTAAAGCTAACTGGAGAGAGGGAAGAAGCATGATGATGGCACTCAAGATTTTAAAAAGACATTTGATTGTCTTTCGTCGTACGTTATGGTCCAATATGGTATTTAATGCGATCGAACCTTTTTTGTACCTTTCTGCCATGGGTTTTGGTTTAGGGGCTTTGGTTCAGGACATAGAGGGTATGAGCTACATTCAATTTATTGCTCCGGGTATGGTTGCTTCGGCATCCATGTGGGCAGCTACATTTGAGTGTACCTATGCAAGTTTTGTTCGACTTCATTATCATAAAAATTTTCATGCGATGCTCGCAGGACCAGCAACTATAGCAGATTTAGTCGCGGGGGAAGTTTTGATTGCCATCATAAAAAATATTGTATTTGGTATTGTTATCCTTCTGGTCATTGGAATCATGGGGCAGATACAATCAGCTTGGTCACTGCTTATTCCTGTATTTCTCATTCTTCCGGGAACTGTATTTGCGCTGATGGCTTTGTCTTATACGGGCATGATCACTCATATTGATTATCTTAATTATTATATTACCCTTATTACAACTCCGATGTACTTATTCGCAGGCGTATTTTTCCCTATATCATCGATGCCAGAGTGGCTACAGATTCTATCTTGGGTTAATCCTCTATATCATAGCGTAGAGGTATGTCGTGCTCTTGTGGTTGGGCAGGTAAGTACTCTATTGTGGCAACATGTTGTAAGTATGATTATTTTTTCAATCTTATTAGCGGCAATACCGGTTCGCTTTTTGAGAAAACGCCTTATTAGTTAATTCAAAGAGTAAGGTATAAAAAATGGGTCTAAATACGCAGTAAGCGATTTAGACCCATTTTTTATGATCGATACAACCCTTTAGAATATCAATAAAAAGGGTTCTTATATAAAATTAAGCTTTGCCGTTGCAGCCAAGAACATGGACTAATTTATGTTGGACTACTTCTTTCACATATGCTCTAGCAGGTGATAGGTATTGTCTTGGATCAAAATGTGAAGGATTAGCAAACATATGCTGTCTAATGCCAGCTGTTAAAGCAAGACGTAAGTCAGAGTCAATATTAATTTTGCAAACTGCCATTTTAGCAGCTTGACGTAACATATCTTCTGGTATACCAATCGCATCTGCTAAGTTGCCACCATTTTTATTGATGATTTCAACATAGCTTGGAAGGACCGAAGAAGCACCATGTAAAACGATTGGAAAATTAGGAAGTCTTGCTTCAATATCTGTTAAAATATCAAAACGTAATTTTGGCTTTGTACCTGGTTTAAATTTAAAAGCACCATGACTTGTGCCGATAGCGATTGCTAAAGAATCAACACCTGTACTTTTTACAAATTCCTCAACTTGTTCAGGATGAGTATACGAAGCATCTTCAGCAGAAACATTTACATCATCTTCAATACCAGCAAGTTGTCCGAGTTCGCCTTCAACAGTAACACCTTTGTTATGTGCATAGTCAACAACACGTTTGGTTAATTCGATATTGTCTTTGAAGCTATGATGGGAACCATCAATCATAACCGAAGTGAAACCACCATCGATACAGGACTTACAAGTTTCAAAATCAGCACCATGGTCTAAATGAAGTGCGATAGGAAGATCCGTGTCTTCAATCGCTGCTTGTACTAAATGTACTAAGTAATTATGTTTTGCATACTTTCTTGCACCAGCAGAAACTTGTAGGATAAGCGGAGCGTTTTCTTCTTTTGCTGCTTCAGTAATTGCTTGAATAATTTCCATATTGTTGACGTTAAAAGCACCAATTGCATATTGACCTTCATAGGCTTTCTTAAACATTTCTTTCGTAGTGATTAATGGCATAGTAGTCCCTCCTCAAGAATTCGATACAGTGATATTTACCATATTTATTATAGCATAAATATATGGAAAAACAATAAAGTATCAATAATTAAATCTGGCTGACTCACTAGCTGCAAGGATGCAAGGAGCTAATCAAGTTTTGTAAATCAATTGGTAGTGGACTCGTTACATGGATCGTCTCTTTTGTTACAGGATGAGTGAAATAAAGTGTAGTAGCATGTAGAGCTTGCCTAGCAATCAAATCAGTTGGTCCACCATACAAATCATCCCCGAGTAGAGGATGACCAATGTGTGATAAATGAACCCTGATTTGATGTGTACGACCTGTTAAAAGTGTTAACTCAACGAGACTAACATTATGTAGATGCTCGATTACTTTGTAGCAGGTAGTAGCATCTTGTCCACTTGGATCAACGATACGCTCGATAATACTATCAGGATGCCGAGCAATTGGTGCATGAATCGTACCTTCTATAGGTAGAATAATACCGGAGGTAAGCGCTACATATTGACGGTTGATATTTTTTATTTCATTACGTGAGAGCAAATGCTGAATATGAGGTAACTTGGCGATCAATACTAAACCTGAAGTATTACGATCTAGACGATGGACAGGATGAAAACCATAAGGTAACTGCTTGGTTTGATAGTAATACATGACAGCATTAGCGAGTGTTGCGAAATGTTCAGAAGTAGTCGGATGTACAAGCATACCAGCAGGTTTATCAATAATCAGCAGATAGGGATCTTCATAACGAATGGTCAGTGGTAATGCTGAGGGGACAATCGTGCAATCTTGTGACCAGTTTACGGTAATCGTATCCCCAGGATGTACGATATAATTGACAGGGATACTTTGATGATTGACTAACAGGGTTCCCGTATGTTTGATTTTTCGCCAGTTCGTAAGAGAAATGCCAATATGATGGCGTAGAAAGTCTTTTAGCGGTATAGGAGGCGTTGATGCAGGTACTAAAAAATCCATTGGATCTCCTTTATAATATGTGATAGTAGATAGTATTTGCCAAAGTAGAAATTATATTGCGGTAATGCTTAATTTCGAGAAGTAGGTAGAAAAAACCTTTAGAATTGATAAAAGGACAATCGAGTGATTGCCCTTTTATATCCCTTATGCTACATGATAGTTTGTGCGAGTGTTATTAGATGTGAAATATGTTCGCGCTCCATAGTTAAAGATTCTTGAAAGTAATCACTCATCGGGTTACCACGCAAACTGAATATATGTTCCAACCGACGATGACGGCGTAGCAAGGCTAATACTAAAAAAAGTAAACATACACGATGCAAAGCAAATTGTCGTTCTTCAGAAATGGCTTCGATTTCCCGCATTTTTGTACTATATTTTTTCATGGCAACATTCATCGCTTCATCATGCATACCGATGAGATGGATGATATCTAGGTAAGCATCCCAGTGATTGAGAGACATATCATCTAGACTATCGCGCATGGTGTCACTGGCTTGCTCAGCTGCCTCTAAAGTCGTATACATTAAATCGAGTTGTTCAATGGCCTCAGCGTGAAGCATGCTCATATGCTCTAAATCCATCGACATCGGTTTTCGGGTAGTTGTTCTTTTCAAAAAGATACCTCCTTACGACAAAGGAAAAATGATCAGCCGATTTAGTGTGATTTAGGTCCAATAAAACGTAGCATTTTGATTGGTACCATCATAGAAAGTGGCTTGCGGTGCATGCAGACATTTACAATAATAAAATCACAACCAACATGACAAAGGGTACCGCAAAATGATTCTTGACGACATATGCGAGCATCAACTGAGAATATGACATCATCACCTAACATACATAATAGGCGATCTTTGAAGGATGTATCAGGATATGCATATGCTTTAGGTGGCATACATTCGTGATGCATCATTGCTGGTTCCATTGGACTGCAACATTCTTGCATTTCATCATGATACCAATGTGGATATTTGCCATCCATAGTTTCGATAGCCTCCTTTATTGACATTTTATTCGAGTATCTGATACATCATATGAAAACAACCTACAACCTGTTACACATTGAGGTTGTAGGTTGTTATAAAATATTAATATTACCGATTTGTTACCGAGATGCGCTAAAAAAAATAGAGGTTGTCCATAGGTTTATAAAATAGAAAGTATAAATTTTTATTCCTATAATTGTAAAATATATTGACAGTTATTTACATATAGATTATAATGAAGTTACTCCAAGAGTTTTTTAGCGTGGAGAAACACCACTAAACCAGCAATAGGTTTGGTGGTGTTTTTCTGTGTATAAAAATAAATGTAAAAAAGAAGAAGCCAACTGCACGGATCATGTTAGAAAATACTAACCTTCGCCTTACGTCCTTATCGGATAGGTTACATCCCTACAACTCCCGATTGCAGTTCAACTTCTTCTTTTTTACTAATATACAATAACCTTAAAAAACCTTCAATAGTAGCAAAGTAATTTAGATATTATTTTTATAAAGCATAAAATCATCACTACATGGATACAATTACCATAAGGTGGTGATTTTGTGTTAGTAGCGCTTTTTTACTTTTGCATATGGGTAGTAGTGGTTACTGTTGGTACTCTATTGTACTGCGGGATTAAAATATTATGGCAACGGATAGTTAGTGCCAAAGGGTAGCTGCCAATAGGTGGCTATTTTTTTTGCCTAAAAATATTACATTATTTAGGATTATTTTAGCTTAACAAGAAGGAGTTTACCATTTATTGTAGAATAAGTAAATTAAAAGTAATATATTATGTTTATGGAAGGAGTAATGACGTATTGAAGAAAACGTTGATTTTATTGACAGTATTTTTGTTGCTTATTTCAATAATAATAGGAGGTTGTAACGAGATGTCAAACAAAACTACAACGTGTACTGAGAAATTCCCTGAAAAACCCATTACTATGATTGTAGGATTTAGTGCAGGGGGATCAAATGATCTTTTAGCTCGAGCATTCGAAAAAGTATCAACTAAATATTTAGGACAACCTTTAGTGGTAGTTAATAAGCCAGGAGGAGCGGGAACAATCGGTTGGAATGATCTGGTTGTCTCCAAACCTGACGGTTATACGCTTGGCATAAGTGGAACAGAAATAATATCACAGCCATTATTCGGAGATACGAAGTATCACTACGTAGCAGCTTTAGATCCGATTGTGCAAATTTCAAATTCACCATTTGTAATGGTAGTCTCTACAGACGCTCCTTGGCAAAATGTTCACGACTTAATCGAATATGCTAGGCAACATCCAGGGGAGTTGAAATTTGGTAATGCAGGTATAGGATCAATGTCGTATATTATTGGCGAAACATTTGTGAAGGCTGCAGATCTTAATATCCAACAAGTTCCTTTTCGCGGGGGTAGTGAATCGACGATTGCTCTATTAGGCAAACACGTTCAACTTGCGTTTATGGCGCCAACATCAGTTAAAGAGCACATTAAAAGTGGTAAATTAAAGGCACTCGCAATATCGTCAGAACAGAGAGTTTCCGACCCAGCTTTAACACAAATACCAACATTTAAGGAACAAGGGATTGATGTTGTATTTAATTATCGGTATGGAGTTGCAGCACCCAAAGAACTACCGCCGGAAGTTAAGCTAAAACTAGCTGAAGGGTTTAAAGCGATAATTTCAGATCCAGAGTTCAAAAACAATATGGACGCTATTGGATTGGAAATCGAATATTTAGGACCTAAAGAAGCCCAAAACGCATGGTTATCCGACGAAACAAAATTTAAAAATGCCATATAAGAAACTGGAATTTTAGATCGAATTAAAGAACAAAAAAATTAATTTGAAAAGGAGAAATATATCGTTTACCCTGTTCGGTACTAATGTGAGAAGCGTCAATAATAAATTCTGAACAAATGCATATTGATAATTATTTACAACTGGTATTATAATTAAATTATCCATAATATAACTTCTCATAAAAACACCGTTAAACCTTTAGGGATGGGGTTAGCGGTGTTTCTATGCCTAAATTTAAATAACCACCTGACAAACTGGTAATACTATACCAAAGGCAGGTGAAAAAAATGAATAGTAATAATAACAACGAAAATAAAAAAATAGAGTTGCTTAATGAAATAGCTAGCAAAACTAACAATGGAGATATTAACGGAAATATAAATATAGGCCACGCTTATGAGCTAGTTAATAAAAATGACATTCAGAATAAAGAGAAAGACCCCCTGTAGGCAGATATGTTCCGTGCTGTTTGGAATATGTACGGTAATGGTCGCCTATGGGGTATGTTGGGTAAAGGATAGCTGCCGAAAGGTGGCTATTTTGGCTTATAGCTTCATTAATTTTATGAATCAAATCCATTTGATACATCATGTGAAAATCAGAAACATAATGGTACTATATAATTTGTCTATAAAAAAGAAATATTGTTATAAAAACAGGCAGGAAAAAATAGTTTTAGTTCGAATTTATAAGTGTTAACTGCTTATGATGATGAGGTGATCAGTATGGGATTTATACAAAATAGTAATATTATTGTATTAGGATTTATCGTTTGGTTATTTATTGCTCCCAAACGAAATAGTTCTAGATATGGTGAACTTTTTTTGGCATATATGACTACTTTATTATTTAGTTTAGTAGGTAGTTCAGAATTAATTATGGTCAAACCGGTCGCTTTCTTCTTTACAATTGGTGGAGTGATTGCATTTTTTTATACTCTATTAAGTAAGACTGTTACAATAGTAATTAAAAAATAAATATTATAATGGGGGTTATATGATGGCTAAAGACTGTTCTTTTGATGTAGTTTCAGAAGTAGATTTGCAAGAAGTCGATAATGCTGTAAATCAGGCAATTAAGGAAGTAGGGCAACGTTTTGATTTTCGTGGCAGTAAATCGACCATTACACTAGATGGTATTCAAATTAAAGTAGTAAGCGATGATGATCATAAACTGAAAAATGTAGTGGAAATATTACAGACGAAAGTCATTAAACGTGGTATTTCTCTAAAAAACTTAGATTATGGTAAAGTGGAATCCGGCTTTAGCGGCACATCTCGCCAAATTATTACCGTCAAAAAAGGTATCGATAAAGAAAAAGCGAAAGATGTTATTTCTTTTATTAAGACGAGCAAACTCAAGGTGCAGGCGCAAGTACAAGATGATCAAGTCAGAGTGACTGGTAAAAACAAAGATGATTTACAAAATGCAATTGCTCAATTACGACAACATGATTTCGGTATTGATTTACAATTTGTGAATTTTCGCTCATAAAAAAAAGCTTCTGCGTGTGCAGAAGCTTTTTTTCTATGAGTGCAGTGAACTCGCTTAGCTAAAGCGGAACATCGACCCACTATAAAATTTAGATGTGATCATTCGTTAATCCTAGCATATCTAATACTTTGAGACTTAAGCTGAGAACGATTGATACGATCGTGGCAAGGGCCATACCTTTCATTGATACAGTACCTATTGTAATATTCGCGCCGCTAATTCCAAGTATCAATACAACAGAGGTCAAGATAAGATTACGAGCATGACTATAATCGACCTTAGATTCCACTAATATGCGTATCCCTGAAGCCGCAATTACACCAAATAACAAAAGGGAGACACCGCCCATGACGGGGACAGGAATACTCTGAATCGCAGCTGCTAGTTTGCCGACAAAAGAGAGAATGATGGCCAAAATAGCAGCGCCGCCAATGACTTGCACGCTATATACTTTGGTAATTGCCATTACACCAATATTTTCTCCATATGTGGTATTCGGGGTAGAACCAAAACATCCTGAAATAATAGTGGAAAGTCCATTACCAAATAGCGAGCGGTGGAGTCCTGGATTTTTGGTCAAGTCGCGACCAACAATGTTACCCGTTACGACTAAATGTCCAATATGTTCAGCGATGACGACCAAAGAAGCAGGTAAGATAATGATCATTGCATTCAGATTCCATTCAGGGGCATAGAATGTCGGAACTGCAAACCATGGAGCAGCAGCGATAGGGGACAAGTCTACCATTCCTAGCATGAATGCTAAAGCATAGCCAGCTAGTACGCCGATGAGAATAGGGATGATCGCGAAGAAACCACGAAATAGAAGAGAACCAAGAATTGTTACTGCCAGTGTAAACATCGAAATGATTATGACATTCACATCTAATGTTTTGGCAGTAAGACCTGCCATATCGGCTGCAACAGGTGCAAGCTCTAAACCAATCACAGCAACGATAGCTCCCATTGCTGCTGGTGGAAAAACAGTAGTGATCCACTTGGTACCAACTATACTAATAATAAAAGAAACTAGAGAGAAAACAATACCTGCGATAATGAATCCCCCTAAGGCCGCATTGTAACCGTATTGTGGTAATATAATAAATACTGGTGAAAGAAAAGCAAAGCTAGAGCCAAGATAAGCAGGAATTTTACCTTTACAAATGAATAAATATAACAGAGTTCCAATACCATTAAATAATAAGATGGTTGCAGGGTTCACCTTAAACAAAATAGGTACAAGTACAGTAGCACCAAACATGGCAAAAAGATGTTGTAAGCTAAGGGGGAACGTCTGTAACAATGGCAATTTTTCTTCGACTTGAATAATACGTGTGTTCATGCAATATCTCCTCATTACCTTTGGTGCACAATAAAAAACTCTCACTAGCGTAAGAGTTTCAAAAGCAGTACAAAAAAATCTGCGTATGACTAGGTATTGGTGCACCTTATTAGCCTCTCAAGACTAAGTGAAAGGTTATTTTATCAAAATGTATCATAAAATATAAAAAATGTCTACGCGTTTGCTAAATAAAATTGCTAAATAAATAATTAGTCAGATTGATCGATTTGGTTTACAATAGGATAATGGGAAAAAAAATCCACGTAGTAAAGCGAAAGGTGGAAATATAGACATGGCTAAGAAGAGAGAAAATCAGACTGGAAAAAGTGTAAGACCAGAAAAAGAAAAAATTTATGTTGATGAATTATATTTCCGTCACGTAGACCAAGCAGAGCGATGGCGACAAGAAGCGGAACGTTGCCAGGCTATAGAAAATAAATTAGTAGAACTTAGCCGTTTGACATATGAAGAATTCGACTATTCATCACAATTAGTACGAACGATTTTTAAAGAAAAAGAAATACCTGATCTTTCATATATGGTAGAAGAAGCGAGAATTGCAGCTGAAAATAAGTTTGTTATGCCGATCATAAAAGTGATCGTTACACTTATTATTTTAGTAGCACTTTTAATTGTTGTGAGAGATACTGTATTGTTATGGTTGTCTGGTGCCGGCGTAATTGGATCATTTATCTATTTATTTTTAATGATACAAAATAGGCACTCTCATATTGAAGAAGTAGTAAGAGCAAAGAAAGAAGAGGTCGATCGTACAATTGAATATGAGAAACAGCAAATAGCGGAAGCAAAAAAGAAACATGAAGATAATGAAGATGAACGTATAAAGAGAATTGAGTGTCTATTGGACGGAGAAATAAGTTCCATATTTGCTAAAATTGAACACGTATTAGTGAACGTTAATTTCCCATTTCACTTGGATCTTGATGTTGAATTATATAACAATATTCCATCAGTGAAACTGTGGTTACCTTCGAAAACGATTATTCCGAGTCAAATATGTACAATCAAACCATCTGGACGGACCAATTATGAGGATAAAGATATAAGGGCTATAAATCGCCAATATGCAGAATTTAGTGCAGCGATTGTGATTCGAATCCTGGCAATTATATACTCTTATATACCAACGTTTGATATTGGTTATGTATATGCTATGTCGAAAGAGGATAAGGATGACTGCCTGATTATGAGTAAATTAGATCGTCAAACTCTAATAAATGCTTGCACTGCTGCGAATGGACTAGCAGGAATTCAAAAGCTGAAGGCAAATTTTGAATGTGATACATTATTAGACTTATTACCTATTAAAATTGATCCTCCTGAAGAATGGAACGGGGCTGAACGACAATCCATACGTTGTTTGCATTTAAATTTATAATAACCCAGATTTTTCAAGGTATGTAATGAACTCATTATAGGCAATATATAAACAGAACCACAAATAAAAAAATTGAATGGAGGTCTTGTGTAATGTCAAGGAGCAAAAAACCTGTGAATCCTGCCGCACAAAAGGCTCTCGATCAATTAAAAGAAGAAACAGCAGCTGAAATTGGTTTAAAGGATTATAATAACACTTACAAAGGTGCTTTAAGCTCGGCTGATAATGGTCGAGTAGGTGGTCAAATGGTACGTAAAATGATTGAGGCTCAAGAAAATCAGTTTAGTAATAAAAAATGAAATAATGTTACAAAATATAAGCAGACTTTGTGTCTGCTTATATTTTGTATGTTTTTTTATTTAATAGAAGCAGGATTTTTGAGAATAGTAGGGAAGTATAAGTATGGTTATAAAATAATGAAGAAATAGTTATTTTTATATTCTAATAATCTCAAGGGGGAAGAATCATGACTTATAGTGTTGCGGCACCGCATGCAAAAGGTAAAAGTGCCACAGATAAAATTTTTGGAGCGAATGGAGCTGCTGTTAAAGCAACTGCTCAATATGGTAAGGATAAAGTGGTAAATGCTACAATTGGTGCTCTTATGGATGAGCAAGAACAATTAGCCTGTATTCCAACTGTTGAAAAGGTTTTTAGGGCATTACCACTTAATAGTATTGTTAGCTATGCACCTATTGCAGGTTCTCCAGATTATTTAAAAGCTGCTATCGAATTGGCATTTGCAGATAATAAACCAGATGCTTACATTGATGCTGTGGCTACAGCTGGTGGAACAGGTGCTATCCATCATACAATTTGGAATTATTCAGAAGCTGGAGATACGGTTTTAACTTCTGATTGGTATTGGGGTCCTTATAAAGTACTATGCCAAGATAGTGTGCGTACATTAGATACATATACTTTATTTGATGAAGAGCAGAAATTTAATATTGCATCTTTTTCTACTAAGGTAAAAGAAATATTAACAAAACAAAACAATTTGGTTGTTATTATTAATACACCAGCTCATAATCCTACTGGTTTCAGTTTAACGGATAGTGATTGGGATCATGTATTAGATTTATTTAAAGAATGTGCTAAAAATACAGACAAACGGATTATTCCATTGATTGATGTTGCGTACATTGATTATGCTGGTGAAAAAAACGCTTGTCGTTCTTTCTTAAAGAAACTTGGTGGTTTGCCAACCAATATATTACCTATTTTAGGATGTAGTATGTCCAAAGGATTTACGATGTATGGACAACGTACGGGTGCTATGATTGGTATTTCTTCAAGCAAAGAAGTAATAGAAGAATTCAAGAATATCAATCAATTTACCAGTCGGGCTACATGGTCCAATATTACTCATAGTGCCATGGCATTAATGGCTACTATTTATCAAGATAAAGAATTGTTGGCACAAACAGAACAAGAGCGCAGTATGCTTTATGCTTTGATCCGTGAACGTGCAGATATTTTCATGCGTGAAGCGCAAGAAGTTGGATTGAAAATGTTACCATATATTGCTGGATTCTTCCTTTCCATTCCCGCTAAAGATCCAGATGCAGTTTGTAAACAATTACATGCGGATAATATATTTGCAGTACCATTGGCTAAAGGGATTCGAGTGGCAGTCTGTGCTGTGACAAAAACAAAAATCACAGGTATGGCTGCTAAAATCAAAGTAGCTATAGAAGTTGTTGAAAAATAAACGTTGTATACGAGGATGACAGTATTATCCACCGATTGATTATTGTATTATCGGAGATACTATAATCAAAGGAGGAGATCAAATTGAGTTATCAACATAAAAATGATCTAAATGACATTACGATGACATTGCCTCGATTGGGTTTTGGGATGATCTCTGTGATGGGGGCTATTGCTTTTTTTATCTTGGGAATTAGATTTGCTTTTCGCCGTGGATCGATTCCGCTTATTGCTTATCGTTTATTGTATATGCTTCGGCATCGGTAATATCAAAAAAAGAGTGAACTATAGTTCACTCTTTTTTACGGAATGATAAAAGATCATATTTTTGATTCTAAATAAGAATGGCAAACAATTGGTGTGCAAAAAAAATTGCATATAATTGTCGAAAAAAGAGCTATATTATTGTTTTATATAGCCATTGGTGGTATAGTATTTGTGGGTTATTCTTATAATAACTTCTATGTATTAGAGTTTACAAAAAACTCTTTAATACATTTTTCAAACATTGAAAAATGGAGGAGTAAGTATGTTTGGTTTAAAATCAAAAGAAGATGAATTTTTTAAATTATTTATTGAAAGTAGTCTTATATTACAAGAAGGGGCCCAGGTACTCAAAAATGTAATGAAAGACTATACGCAGTTGGAAAAAAGAATGCAACATATTACTGATTTAGAGCATAAGGCAGATGATATTAATGATGCGATCATTGATAAGCTAAATCAGACATTTATTACACCACTTGACCGGGAAGATATTTATGCATTGGCTAATATGTTAGATGATATAGTGGATTTTCTTCAGGGTACAATGCAACGTATGGTATTATATAAGGCTGGTAAACCAACAGAGGGTGCTGCGGAACTAACTTATGTATTAGCCGAGTGTACCGAAGAAATGGTACTGGTTTTTAATTGCCTTAAGAATATTAAAGGCAATCAGCATAAAATACTAGAGCATGTGAAAAAAATTAGTGACCTGGAAAGTCAGGGCGATCTGATTTACCGCCGAGAAGTTGCCTTATTATTTGAAACATGTCCGGATCCAATCGAAATTATAAAGTGGAAAGAAATATTGGAACATATAGAAAATGCCCTTGATCATTGTGAAAATATCGGAGATTTATTACGTGGCGTGGTTATGAAATATGCCTGATACATTGATTATTTTTGTTGTTTTATTATCATTGGCATTTGACTATATTAATGGTTTTCATGACACTGCAAATGCGATAGCTACTTCCGTTTCGACTCGGGCTCTAACGCCAAGGGTTGCAGTCTGGATGGCTGCTGGCCTCAATTTTCTTGGAGCTATGTATAGTACAGGAGTAGCGAAGACGATTGGTAGCGATCTCGTTACATCTGCACAGATGGTTAATGAACACATTATTATTGCTGCTATGATTGGTGCTATAATTTGGAATTTATTAACTTGGTGGATGGGGATTCCTAGTAGCTCGTCTCATGCTTTAGTTGGTGGAGTCGTAGGTGCTGTTTTAATTTCGAGAGGCTATGAAGCACTTAAAGTAGAAGGTATCTTAAAAATAGTTGCGGCTTTGATATGTTCTCCACTGATTGCGATGTTAACAGGGTTAATTATTATGTCAGGATTATTTTGGATATTCGGCAAAAAGGCTCCTAATCGTATTAATCCTAAATTTAAGCGCCTTCAGGTTTTAACGGCGGCCATGATGGCTTTTTCACATGGTTCCAATGATGCACAAAAAGCAATGGGGATTATTACGTTAACGTTAGTTAGTACTGGTTATCTAACTTCCTTAGAAGTACCTCTATGGGTTAAAATGGCGGCAGCGACTGCTATGGGGCTAGGGACAGCAGCTGGTGGTTGGCGTATTATCCGCACAATGGGTACTAAGATTTTCAAATTGGAGCCAATTAGTGGTTTTGCAGCAGATTTGAATTCATCAATCGTTATTTTTGGTGCAACGTTACTGCATTTACCAGTCAGTACGACTCATGTCGTATCGGGTTCAATTATGGGAGTAGGTACTGCGAAACGTATTAGTGCAGTACGATGGGGTGTTGCTCAACAAATGTTAATGGCTTGGGTATTAACCATCCCGTGTACAGCAATGGTAAGCGCTTTAGCTTATAAGGTGATTTCTTTATTTTTCTAACGAAAATGATATTATTATAGTACATAATAACAAGCGGCAAATATGCATTTATGCTTATTTGCCGTAATATTATATACGGGAGGTATTAGCATGGAGAAGCCTGTTACTGTTTATTTTATCAATGGAGAGTCACGTCAATATAATGCGGGAGTAAGTTTATGGGAGATTAGTAAAGATGCACAATATTTATATAAGGCATTCATTGTTGCTGCAAAAGTAAATAATGAAATGAAAGATTTGCAATTTAAAGTAAGTCATGATTGCACCATTGATTTTTTAGATTTGAGTACGGAATCTGGTATGAAAGTGTATCAGCGTAGCCTGACGTTTGTCATGATTGTTGCAGCTCAGGAATTATTTCCGCAAGGGCAAATAACAGTTGAGCATTCATTAAGCAAAGGATTGTACTGTGAATTACATATAGGCCAGCCAATTACAGAAGAGCATCTTAAAAGCTTAGAAATGCAAATGCGGAAAATTGTAGATGAAAATCGCATGATTATGATGAAAAGTGTACCGAGGGAAGAAGCAATTGAATTATTTAAGAGTGCGGGACAAAGTGAAAAAGTAAAACATTTACAACAGTTAGTGCGTAAGAGGGTTAGAATTTATTATTGTGGCGAAAGTTTTGGCTATTTCTATGGTACGATGACACCGGATACAGGCAATTTAAAAACCTTTGAAATAAGAAAACATGCAGCAGGCTTTATTTTACGTTTTCCTGAAAAGGGAAATCTTAATAAACTACCCGAATTTGTTCTTCAATCCAAACTATCAGAAATATTTTTAGAGGCAGAACGTTGGGGTGAAATTTTACAGTGTGGTTATGTGGCAACACTGAATGAATATGTGAATCAGAATAAAATAAACGACATTATCAGGGTAGCTGAGGCGTTGCATGAGAAGAAAATTGCACAAATTGCAGACTTTGTATCGGAGCATGAAGAAGTGCGTCTCATTCTAGTAGCTGGGCCATCTTCATCGGGTAAAACTACGTTTGCACAAAGACTAACCGTACAACTGAAAGTAAACGGCTTGCGTCCAGTTGCCTTATCACTAGATGATTATTTTATTAATCGCGTTGATACACCGATTGATGAAAATGGTGATTTTGATTTTGAAAGCATTGAGGCAATTGACTTAAAACTCTTTAATGAGCATTTAATCCGAATATTAAATGGTGAGGCTGTGGAAGTGCCATCATACAATTTTTTAATAGGCCAGCGTGAATACCGTGGGCATATCATTCAGATTGATAAATCCCAACCCATTATTATTGAAGGAATTCATGGTCTTAATGAGCGGTTAAGTACTGCTGTGCCTAGTCAGCAGAAAATAAAAATTTATATTAGTGCTCTAACTCAACTATCGATTGATAATCATAACCGGATTCCGACAACCGATACTAGGTTAATCCGCAGAATTGTAAGAGACAGTCAGTTTCGCTCTCATGATGCTCTTACTACATTAAAAATGTGGGCATCGGTACGGAGAGGGGAAGACCGAAATATTTTCCCGTTTCAAGAAGAGGCCGATATCATGTTTAATTCAGCACTAATTTATGAATTAGGTGTACTGAAAAAATATGCAGAACCTTTATTGAAAAAAATAACACCAGAGCAAGTAGAATATTCAGAGGCAGTTCGTTTATTGAAGTTCTTAAAATATTTTCAACATATTGATGAAGATGAAATTCCGCGCAACTCTATCTTACGTGAATTTATTGGTGCATCATCTTTTCATAAATAAAAAGATAAGAAAATACTTGGCCGAAGCCAAGTATTTTCTTACTTGGAACCCTAGAAAGTGATATACTTTCTGATTCCATAACAAAAAAAGCCCTAACCGTTTGGTTAGGGCTTTTCGAAACTCTTAGCGATGTTTTGCGAAGAATTTTAAAGCGACTTCAGGGAACAATGCATAGGATAAAACATCTTCGATAGATGCATTAGGATATCCTTTTTCTGCAAGTTCTTTAGTCATTTCATCCATTTGTGGAGCAATGTCATCAGCTGGGCGGTAATCAATGATTTTTGCATCGCCAATGATTTTTTCACGAACTTCTTCTGCAACAGGCATTGGAGTCTTACCATATTTACCACGTGCTAAATCTTTTACTTCGCGTGGTACCATTTTATAACGTTCACCAATCATTACATTGAAAGTTGCCATGGAACCAACGATTTGGCTAGTAGGAGTAACTAATGGAGGATAGCCAAGTTCTGCACGTACACGAGGCATTTCTTCAAGTAATTGTTGGTATTTTTCTTCAATACCTTGTTCTTTTAATTGGTTGTATAGGTTGGACAACATACCACCAGGGATTTGGAAGTCAAGAACCTTTGTATCAACATCAAAGGATGTTTTAAGACCAAAGTCAGTAGCCAAGCTTTTCTTAACACCAGCAAAATGAATTGCAGCATCTTTAAGTGCTTGACGATCAAGGCCTGTGTCATATTGAGTGCCTTCTAAAGCAGCAATCATAGTTTCAGTACAAGGTTGAGAAGTACCAAGAGCAAATGGTGACAATGCGCAGTCCATAACATCTAGACCAGCTTCAATGGCTTTTAGATAAGTCATTGAACCCAAACCGCTTGTATAATGAGTATGTAATTGAATAGGTACACCAATTTTGGAATCTGCTTTTAAAGCTTTAACCAAATCATAAGCAACATATGGTTTAAGTAGACCAGACATATCTTTAATACAGATAGAGTCTGCACCACGTTCTACCAATTGGCGAGCTAAAGTAATGTAGCTTTCAACTGTGTGATATGGGCTGATTGTGTATACACATACGCCTTGTACATGAGCACCTGATTCTTTAGCAGCTTTCATAGCTACTTCAAGATTACGTACATCATTCAATGCATCAAATACACGAATAACTCCAATACCATTTTCAACCATTTTTTTAACGAAAGCAGTTACTACATCATCAGCATAATGGTTGTAACCAAGGATATTTTGACCTCTAAGTAACATAGAGATTGGAGTCTTTTTCAAATGACTTTTTAAAATGCGTAGGCGTTCCCAAGGATCTTCATCAAGAAAGCGTAGGCAAGTATCAAAAGTAGCTCCGCCCCAAGCTTCTACAGCAAAGTAACCCATATTGTCAAGGGTTTCTAGCATAGGCATCATGTCAGATAGACGCATGCGTGTAGCCGCAAGTGATTGGTGACCATCCCGTAAAACTGTTTCCATAATTTGTACTGGTTTCTTAGACATAAGTATCCCCCTTTTGTTTTGAACCATGATTCTGGCAAAAAAGATGTCAAATTAGAATAAAATTCGAGAAAATTACATATATAGTTTTCTACAGAATCACTTAGTTAAATATATAACAATCTCGGACAAGTCTAATTTTACAGTATTCAGAATGTTTTTACCAGTAATTTATTAAAAAAAAATCTTGTATATTGTATACAAGTGGTCTTTTGTAATTTATTGACTATTGTGTATTAGTTTTCGAGCAAGTAGTTGCGCCATTGGACTTGAGCCAGCTAAGGAGGACACTTCATTTTCATGACCAAGACGGGCTAATATGGCATATACCTGAGGGTTTTCTACTGGTGTCTGCGCTAGGGCGGACTGCCCATATTGCATGACATATTCACGACCTTGCTTAGCAGGGAGTAGACGTCCTGGACCACCAACGCAGCCGCCTTTACAAGCCATTCCTTCGACAAAGTTAGCGTTTAGTTGGTTGTTTTGTATTTGTTCAAGCAATTTTTGGCACTCGGGAATACCATCTACTTTGATTGGTATTAGTTTTTGTGAATGATGTGGTATTAGTTTTGCTAAAGTAGCTTCAACAGCAGCACTAACCCCACCTGTATAACCATAGACTCGTCCTCCCCAAGAAGCCATTGCTTTTTCTTGATCTTGTTGATCAGCAGGAGTAATTCCTGTGGCTTCAAAGATTGTAGATAATTCTTGGAAGGTTAGAACATAATCAATGGCTCCGGCAACATCAGGTAATAGGGCTTCTGATTTTTTGGCAATACAAGGACCTATAAAGACGACCTTTGCTTCTGGTTCAAATTGTTTAATGACTCTAGCAGAGGCAATCATTGGTGATATAGAGGGCGAAATATGTTCGATTAAGTCAGGAAATTTATTTTCAATTAATTTTATCCATACGGGACAACAGCAGCTAGTAAACATGAAATCATCAGCTGTTTTCACATGATCTTCAAATTCAAAAACTTCTTTCATCGTGATTAAGTCAGCATATAATGCTGTTTCGACTACATCAGTAAAGCCAAGTGCTAATAAAGCCGAACGTAACTTTCCCGCGGTGACATCAGAGCCAAATTGTCCAACAAAAGCAGGTGCTATCGAAGCGTATACAGGGCTGGACTTTTGTTTTAGTAAGTTGATTAGCGGAACAAACTGAGATTTTTCCCCTAGTGCTCCAAAAGAGCAGGCAGTGACGCAGTGACCCTCACCAATACATTTTTCGTGGTCAATTTTCACTCTACCAAACTCATCGTGGCTGATGGCATGCAAGGAACATGCTTTTTCACAATTTCGTTCGCCTTCCTTGCAACGTCTACAAGCTTCAGCGTTGGTAACAATGATTGGTTCGCTACCTATTCCCATTAGAGCTTCTTCATCATATTCATTTAATACATGATCCTGATCATGAGGTGATAATCCCATGGCCATGCGAATTTGGTTGGCCACATAGCGACGTGTTGTTTGATCTTTAAATTCAGTAGAGACCATATTGCAGATTTCTTCACGCTGTTCCAATAAAGTACCTTCCCAGGCAGCTTTGGCTACATGATATAAAATACGTGGTTTAAGATGAATCGTAGCGTTTAAAATAAAAATCCCTCCTCATAATAGTATGCATATAATCTTAGATTTTTATGTATTGTTCTCTTTTAACTTTATAGGAAAAACGAATGATGGTAAACACTTTAATGAATGAATATGAAAATAATTAAGATGATGTATAAAAATATTGATGTAGCAGGATACTATCTATATCGTATATTTTTTTCAGTAAGCTAGAAAAATTGAAAAAGAGGAGTGAATGAGGATATGGCAAATCCTATTGTGAAATGTACTGTTGATCAATGCACCCACTATATGCCTGGAGAGCAATGTATGGCAGCAAAAGTAAGTATTTATAATGAGGAATCTACTGGAGAATCGAAGCATGCTAAAGATACCGAATGCAAATCCTTTCATCATCGTAAAACGATGGGGGATATGTTAGGCGCTCTTCATAATGCTAATATTGGTGGAACGGTATCAGCAGCTTTTCTTGATGGTACACAAGTAACTCCGGTTGTAGAGTGTTTCGTAAATAATTGCAAACATTGGCAGACGGAGAATGTATGTAATGCAGATTATATTGAAGTAGCTGGTATCAATGCAGCGAAGACTCCTGATACAGATTGTAATACATTTGAAAAAAAATAAGTAGGAAGTCAAAATGCCGAAAGCTTATGATAGCTTCCGGCATTTTTAAAGTGATATACAGTTTTTAATGTTTATCGTGGCACCCACATGAACAATCAGCAGAATCAATGTGCTGTTTTTGAGAATCAAAGTGCACTTTTACTTGATTTTTGATATTATCAATATATAAGCGACGTAAGGTGGCTTGTTCAGCACGTTCTTCCTCTGTTAATCCTCCGTCTTTTTGTTTTCTGCCTAATTCATTAATTCTGGAAATCATTTCTGGTGTAATCATAATGATAAAGCCTCACTTTTGGTTAATGTTTTTAATAGAATAAAAGTATCATAATAAAATTCTATATATATATATAGTAATTGTAAAGTAGTTAGCGCAAATAAAATAAAAAAGGATGAATTAAAAGATGAATTTTTATTTTATTTGCAACAGGTGATGTTACGAATAGACGCAGATTGTGATTACTGCTGGCGATAGTGCGAAAAGGCTACATGGATGGCTTATGAGTATTTATTACATTAAAATAAATGGTATAAAAAAATTGTCGAAAAATTAAAACATTATAATAAGGTATTGGCTTTTGCGATAAATGCCGTATAATAAACTATAAACTAATATTTGATAATGGCATTTTTATAGGTTTAAGGTAGTTTATAATTAGATTATTGTCAAAAATACATATGGAGAGTGAGTATATGAAAGCAGTAATTACAATTGTTGGTCAGGATAGAGTGGGTATTGTCGCTATGGTTAGTGAAATTTTATCGGAAAATAATGTCAATATACTAAATATTAACCAAAACATTTTGGATGGTTTTTTTAATATGTTAATGATTACTGATATATCAGCATGTACGGTTACTTTTAAAGAATTACAACAGATTTTAAAGGAAAAAGGACAAAGTATCGGTTTAGAGATTAAGGTACAGCATGAAGATATTTTCCAAATTATGCACCGGATATAGTTGAGGGAGGAACGTTAATGTTAACAATTCAAGAAATATTAGAAACAAATCGGATGATTCAGGAAAATAAACTTGATGTTCGTACAATTACCCTAGGTATCAGCTTACAGGACTGTTGCCATCCTGATATGAAAATATTTTGCCAAAATATTTATGATAAAATAACTTCAAAAGCCCAGAACCTAGTGAAGATTGGTGAAGATATTGAAGCAGAGTATGGTATACCTATTATTAATAAACGTATTTCGGTAACCCCGATTGCCATTGTTGCAGGAAGTTGCCACAGCGATAGTTATGTACCAGTAGCAGAGGCAATGGATGCTGCTGCAAAAGAAGTAGGCGTAAACTTTATTGGTGGTTTTTCCGCTCTGGTTGATAAAGGTTATACAAAAGGTGCAAAGATTTTAATTCAATCCATTCCTGAAGCCTTGGCACAAACGGATAGAGTCTGTTCTTCCGTTAACTTGGCATCGACTAAGTCAGGGATTAATATGGACTGTGTACGTGAGATGGGCGAAATTATTAAGCGTACTGCTGCACTGACAAGCGATCGCGATGCGTTAGGTTGCGCAAAATTGGTTGTATTTGCTAATGCACCACAAGATAATCCATTTATGGCTGGTGCTTTTCATGGAATTGGTGAACCAGAGACCGTCATCAATGTTGGTGTTAGTGGTCCTGGTGTTGTTAAACATGCACTCGAAGATGTTAAGGGACAAGATTTTAGTGCGATTGCTGAAACCATTAAAAAGACTGCTTTCAAAATTACTCGTGTAGGACAACTTGTTGCGCAAGAGGCTTCTAGACGTATGGGTGTGCCTTTTGGTATCATCGATTTGTCATTGGCACCTACACCAGCAGTTGGTGATAGTGTAGCTCATATTTTAGAAGAAATGGGACTGGAAAGTTGTGGCGCCCCTGGAACGACTGCCGCACTTGCATTACTAAATGATGCAGTGAAAAAAGGTGGACTGATGGCTTCTTCCCATGTTGGCGGTTTAAGTGGAGCATTTATTCCTGTCAGTGAAGATGCTGGTATGATTGATGCTGTCAAATGTGGTAGTTTGACGCTTGAAAAACTAGAAGCGATGACTTGTGTTTGTTCGGTAGGACTCGATATGATCGCTGTAGCAGGAGATACTTCTGCAGCGACGATTTCTGGTGTGATTGCTGATGAAGCAGCAATTGGAATGATTAATAATAAAACAACGGCAGTACGGATTATTCCTGTACCAGGTAAAGCTGTTGGTGATTGGGTTGAATTTGGTGGCTTATTAGGTTATAGTCCGATTATGAAAGTCAATACTTTTAAAAATGATGATTTTATAGCACGTGGTGGCAGAATCCCTGCGCCGATACGTGGCTTGACAAACTAGTAGTAGAACCTAGTGGAAATGAGGATAACACTTTTCTGTTAAGGGAAATGGTTATCCTTATTTCTTTACAATAATATTTGGCAATAAGGAGGTAGAAGCATGCGAATTACGAAAGCAATAAAACAGCAGATGATATCGATTTTAGAAGAATATTATCAGGGCACTTCGACTGCTTTAGAGTATTCTACTCCTTTTGAATTATTAATAGCGGTTATTTTATCAGCGCAATGTACTGACAAACGAGTCAATATTATAACGGCACGCTTATTTGCAGACTATAATACACCGGACAGTGTGCGAGGCATGGGACAGGAAAAATTAGAAAAATATATTCGAGATTGTGGTTTGTTTCATAGTAAAGCGCGCAATATTATCGCAACCTGCGAGATATTATGCACCCAATATGACAGTAAAGTGCCTGATAACTTTGCGCAGCTCCTTACACTGCCAGGCGTTGGTAGAAAAACGGCGAATGTAGTACTAAGTCAGTTATTTAATACTCCAGCCATTGCTGTCGATACGCATGTTTTTCGAGTTGCAAATCGATTAGGACTTGCGGTAGGAGATACGCCGCTTGCAGTCGAACAAGGGCTAATGAAAGTCATTCCCAAGGAAAAATGGAGTGATGCTCATCACTGGCTCATATGGCATGGACGGAATGTTTGTAAAGCTAGGAAACCGGCTTGCATGACATGTCCGCTAGAGGCAGTATGCCCAAATAAAGAAAAGTAGAAAATTGCAAGTTGTGCTTGGCGTCATTGATGATATAATAGTATAGCGTGTTTAGTAAGCGTGCTATACTATTAAAGAAATTAAATTGAAATTTTAGGGGGAATGGATACATGTCACGAAGAATAGTCAGTATCGTATTGGTGTTATTAATGCAAGTACTACTAATTGCAGGGTGTTCGGGAAGTAATGGTACTAGCAATACTCCAGAAAAACAAGTAGTGCCTGAGAGTACACCAAAACAAGAAGTAAGCTCAAAAAATAGGGTGGCGAAGTTTGAAACATCAAAAGGCGATTTTACAATCGAATTATTTGAAGATAAAGCGCCAATCACTACGAAAAATTTTATTGATCTTGTAAATAAAAACTTTTATAATGGACTCATTTTCCACCGCGTGATTCCAGGTTTTATGATTCAAGGCGGTGATCCTAAAGGCAATGGTACAGGTGGTCCAGGCTATAAAATACCAGATGAATTTAATCCAAGCTTGAAACATGATGCAGAGGGTATTTTGTCGATGGCAAATGCAGGACCTAATACCGGTGGATCACAATTTTTCATCACGCTCGCACCTACGCCTCATTTGGATAATAAGCATGCAGTCTTTGGTAAAGTCATTGCGGGTATTGATGTTGTGAAGGTAATTGGCAACGTCAAAAGGACAGCAGCGGATAAACCAGTAGAAGATGTTGTGATCAAAAAGATTAGCATTATTGAACAGTAAGGCCTTTTGGTATGGCATACACATATATTGTTCAATGTGCGGATGGCACATTATATACTGGTTGGACTGCAAGTTTAGAAAAACGTCTCATTGCTCACAATAAGGGCATAGGGGCAAAATATACTCGTAATCGCCTGCCAGTTAAATTAGTGTATTATGAATACCAGGAAAATCAAAGCTTGGCGCAAAAGCGTGAGGCGGGTATCAAGAAACTGAAAAAATGCCAAAAAATTGCTTTGATTTGTGAATTTGATAAAAAAATAAATAATGCAGGTGAATAGATTGAGCGTATTAACAGTAGAAAATGTAACACATGGCTTTGGTGCAAGGAGAATTTTAGAAAATGCTTCTTTCCGATTGTTGAAAGGCGAGCATGTTGGATTAATTGGCGCAAATGGAGAAGGAAAATCGACCTTTTTAAATATCATCACGGGGCAACTGATGCCAGATGAAGGAAATGTAACATGGTCGAATCGAGTCACGGTTGGTTATTTGGATCAGCATACGGTGCTACACAAAGGGAAAACCATCCGTGAAGCGTTGCGTGAAGCGTTTCAGTCCATGTTTGATTTGGAAGCGGAAATGTTAGGCCTCTATGATAAAATGGGGGATGCATCGCCAGACGAATTGGATAAAATGATGGAAGAGGTCGGAGAAATACAGACCATTCTTGAGAGCAATAGCTTTTATATGATTGATGCCCGTATTCTTGAAGTAGCCAATGGACTCGGACTGGGCGAAATTGGTCTAGATAAAGATGTAGCAGATTTAAGTGGCGGACAACGGACCAAGGTATTATTAACGAAGCTATTACTGCAAAATCCAACCATCTTGTTGTTGGATGAACCGACCAATTATCTGGATGTAGAGCATATTGAATGGTTACGAAAGTATCTCAAAGAGTATGAGAATAGCTTTATTTTAGTTTCGCATGATATTCCTTTTTTAAATGATGTAGTCAATGTAATTTATCATGTAGAAAATACAGTGCTGACAAGATATACTGGGGATTATGAACAGTTTCAACAACTGTATAACATTCGTAAGGGCCAAGAAACGAAGGCTTATGAACGTCAACAACAAGAAATTGATCGTTTAGAAGATTTTATTTCTCGTAATAAAGCACGAATTTCTACTACGGGACGAGCAAAAAGCCGACAAAAGCAATTAGAAAAAATGGAAGTCTTAGAAAAACCACGAGAAAAAATAAAACCAGTTTTCGGTTTTAAAGAAGCAAGAACACCAAGCCGTATGATTGTTCAGGCAGAGCATCTTGTGCTAGGTTATGATGAACCGTTAACTAGACCTGTGAATATTACACTAGAGCGGGGACAAAAGGTTGCGATTCGTGGTGTCAATGGTTTAGGGAAAACAACATTGCTAAAAACGATTTTAGGTTCGATTAAGCCAATATCTGGGACAGTAGAACTTGGTGACTATCTCCATCCTGGTTACTTTGAGCAGGAATCAACGGAACGTAATACCAAAACTGCGATGGAAGATGTATGGGCTGAATATCCAGGTTTATCCCATTTTGAAGTGCGGCAGGCATTGGCTCGTTGTGGTTTAACCAATGAACATATTACGAGTCAGATGATGGTATTGAGCGGTGGCGAAAATGCCAAGGTACGACTGTGCAAACTAATGCTCAAAGAATGCAATTGGCTAGTGCTGGATGAGCCGACCAATCATTTGGATGTAGATGCGAAGAATGAATTGAAAAGAGCTCTCACGGAATTTAAAGGTACCGTTCTCTTAGTCTCTCATGAGCCAGACTTTTATGAAGATTGGGTCACGGACATTTGGAACGTAGAAAATTGGACAACTAAAATCATATAACTTGATATCTAAAAAACATGGTGTGTAACAAAAAACGTTATACACCATGTTTTTTTTAGTACATGTATAATAAAAAATAGTAATAAAATGATGTAGTTTTAACGAATATTAAAAGGATTTTTGTAATATTTAGCGAAATGTCCCAATACAGTGTCATTGATGTGAAGCAAATGTTGGAGGAATTGTATGAAGATATTAAAAAAAGTCATCCTATTCGGTACTCTGTTTTGTTTGATTTCAACAGTAACGTATGCTGCGACTGCACCATTTCATGAAGGTGATGTGGGGAAAGAAATTTCTGTAATTCAACTCAAACTACAAGAACGAGGATACTATTTACAAAAGATAGATGGCAAGTTTAATGCCCAAACCACGATTGCTGTTAAAAAATTTCAAAAAGAAAAAAAGTTAAAGGTAAATGGTATTGTAGATGCAAAAACATACTCAGCACTAACTGCCAATCCGTTAGTAAGCAAAAATGTGCATTCTAGTAATAAGGCAACAAAGATTACCGATACAGCACTACATTTACTTGGCATTCCATATAAATGGGGTGGGGTAACGACTAAAGGATTTGATTGTTCTGGTCTAGTATGGTATGTATTCGATAAAAATAATATATCTTTACCACGCACAGCGGATGTGCAATATCAGAAGGGAACTATCGTGTCGCGCAATAATCTGCAGAAAGGCGATGTAATCTTTTTTACTACGTATGAACCAGGTGCATCTCACAATGGGATATATCTGGAAAAAGGCAAGTTTGTTCATGCGTCTTCTAGTCGAGGGGTAATGATCAGCGATTTGTCGGAAAATTACTGGAAAACTAGGTATTTTGGTGCCAAGCGCATTGTGTAAAGTATGTTTCTTTGTACTTGACAAATGTATGCAGCATTGTTATATTAATAAGCAGATCATATAATAGCAAATACGATGAATAAGATAAGTAAATTAGTGGCATTTTACAGAGAACTAGGGGGCGGTGTGACCTAGTATATGTACTAATTGAAATACACTTAGGAGTAGCAGGTTGAAACAATCAGTAGACTGTGCCGGACGCCACCGTTATCATAGGCTAGAGTATCGGGTAGTATGCCTCGTACTTGAATTTTTGTAGCTTGCAATGTAGGCAGGGTGGTACAACGGATGATGATAACATTCCGTCCCTTTTTTTAGGGGTGGGGTGTTTTTTTGTTATATTGAAAGCATTATAAATTACAAGGAGGGTTATAAATATGATGATTTCTCATGAGCGAGATGCTATAGGTGATGAACAAAATATGCTTTTAAACGTCAAACAAATTACAATTGTAGGATTAGGACTTATTGGTGGATCGTTAGGACTTGCTATAAAAAAGAGGGTTGGTAGTTCGATCACCGTGATCGGGGTTGATGGAAATCTGGATACTTTGAAAAAAGCAATTGAGGTTGGTGCTGTAGATTGTAGTACGAAGAATCTGATGGAGGCAGTGAAAGATGCAGATGTAATTTTCTTATGTACTCCTGTACTTCAGATTATACCAAGCGTTGAAAAAATGTTGCCCTATCTAAAACAAGGTGCGATTTTAACGGATGTCGGTAGTACGAAAAGCTATTTGGCAACAAGGTTATCAACTCTTTTACCGGTAGGGGTTCACTATGTAAGCGGTCATCCTATGACGGGGCGAGAGCAAAGTGGTATTACGGCAGCAGAGGTGAATTTGTTTCAAGACAAGTGGTATATCCTAGTTCCCGAAGTCTCAACTTGCCCGAAGGCAGTAGAAACGGTACGCCAAATACTGTATTTGACAGGAGCTAGGCTTACCAATATGGATCTGGTAGCCCATGATCAGTGCGCAGCAGTGATTAGTCATGTGCCCCATGTAGCAGCGGCGGCGCTTGTAAATTTATTAGCCATGTATCCTGATTTAGAAGAAAACTTTAAGTTAGTTGGTGGCGGATTTAGAGATACGACTCGGATTGCTTCTTCTAACGCTGATATGTGGGCAGATGTTTGTCTATCGAATGCAGAGCCGATTACCAATAGTTTATTACAGCTAAAGTCTTTGCTCGATGAAGTCATTCAATCGATAGAGCAAGGTGACCGGCAAGCCATTCATCATTTTTTTAAAAGAGCAAAAGTAAGACGTGATGCTTTAATCGAAAAAAGTGACTCTCATACCATCCGTTGATGTGTATGAGAGTCCTTTTTTTTACTGTGTTACTCGATCCCAATTGCTATTGATGATCAGAGCCATTAGCTTTTTGCCTTCAATATCTAGATGGAGACCATCCGTAGCGTAATGAAGAGGAAGAGCGCGGTTCTCATCCATAAAGTAGGGTTCTAGGTCGATATAGTATCTTTGTTTACGAATGAAATTGTTTACAGAGGTAAATTCTTTTTGCCAATCTGGTATGGTTTCTTCACTAAAAGCCTGATTAATGGCTTCTGGATTAATGGGTGGCAGAGTGAGGAAAATTGGACGAATACCATGAACTAAACATTTGTCGCGAATCGCACTTAGTTCTTTGATTACTTGGGTAGCGGGTATACCACCTCGTAGACTGTTCGAACCACCCATGATAATCAGAAATTTAGGATGATATGGAAGTACATCTTTATCAAATCGATTAACCATGGCTTCGCTTGTATCGCCACTTTTACCAATATTAATGGTAGGAAAAGATAAATACGTTTGGAAACTATATTCTAAGTCTGCTGGCGAATAGGAAATCGCTCCTCCGCCATGTGTAATGCTATCGCCAAAGGTGGCGGCATAATTGCCAAGCGTAAGATCCACCGTAAATGGTTCGGCATCAGAATACACACCGACTGGTTTGCCATTGGCATCCAGTCCTCGTACTCGCCAGTAGTATGTTCCGGGAGTAATAAGCGGTTCCTCATCATAATAGTCAGTACCACCTTGTACAAGGTGATGCCTGGTTCGATATTTGGAAGGCATGGTTCCATTGGGATTTTCAGGAGGGGCTGTGGTTAGTTCTACTTCATAAGTAATAGCTTCGATAATCGGAATCCATGAATATACGGGATAAAGAGGCATTGGCATGTTCGCTTCTTTGTAGCCTGCATTCGATATTGGTTTTAAGATCTGCGGTAGCTTATGATTGATAAATATTTCGTTAGCATCAGAGAATACGCCAATCGGTTCGCCGTTAAAATTTAAAGCGCGTACACGCCAATAAAGATGATTGGTGGAATAGCTAGATAAATTAATATGATATCCATTCGTAAATACTTCCCGAGAGGAAAAAATTTGATAACGGGAAGGTTGTATATCATTGGGGTTTTCGGGAGGGGCGCTTAGAAATTCAATTTCATAATAAACCGATCCAGGAATGACTGTCCACATCAATAGTGGAATACTAGGAGCTGGAGTAGCTACGGGGTAGTTTATGATCGAAACGGGCTTAAGGATTTTCACATCATCAGCAGATTTGAGATCTGATATTGGTATGGAATCAGAGTAAAAACCAATCGGTTTATGAAATAAACTATGGGCTGACACTCTTAGGTAGGTGTTTTCAGGAAAGTTCTGATCAAAATTAATTGTATTGTCAAAGGTACGATACTTAGCGATGCGATACGCAGGGATCGATGATGGTGGAGTATTCGGATTACGGTTTAAGATTTCAACTTCATAATAAGCAAAGTACGGTATTTTAGACCAAGTTAATACATATTCATTGGAAATATGGGTGATATCTAAGAGCGGTTTATAATTACTAAAACCTATACGTTCGTTGTTTTCTATAAAATATAATAAAGTCGTTATTAATGTTAGAAAAAGGAGTATTCGTTTCAAAGTTTGAATCACCTACTTATTTGTATAATATAAATTATCCTATCATAGTAGCATACTTTGGTGATTATTGCTATGTACACCCGATTGCGTTATACTTGAAATTATAAAAAAGTAGCGAATATGATTTATCCCCATCCACGACGATTGTCATGAAGAAGATATAGTATAATAATGTATATATAGACTGAAAGAAAATCAACGTAGTAGGAGGTTTATTGATGTCAGAACTCTTGACGGAAGAATTTATTGATCAGTATCCGGATTTTCCTAGTCATATGGATGAACTGGGGAAATTTATATATTACCGTACATACTCACGGTTTTTACCAGAGAAGAAAAGACGTGAAACTTGGAAAGAAACCGTGAGGCGTTCGGTTGAATATAATCATCAACTTGCGTTGCAACATCTGGAAGAAATTCATTATCAAATCTGTTTTAAAGAATTGCAAGAAGAAGCTCAACAGTTTTTTGATGCCATGTTTCATCTAAAACAGTTTCTTTCGGGACGTACGATGTGGATCGGCGGTACAGAAAATATGGTTGCTGTTAAGTATCCATTGGCTAATTTTAACTGTTCTTTTACGAATGTTGTGGAATGGAAGGATCTTGTAGAACTATTTTATTTATTACTAATAGGTGTAGGTGTAGGGTTTAAATGTACAGAGACAATGGCTGGGCATCTTGCTCCTATTCGCAATAATGTGGAGCTGATTCATACTCCTTATAAAGCAGTGCCCAAAGCAAAGCGGCTTGAACATACGAAACTTATGGTAGAGCCAAATGGTCATGCAAGGATTAACATAGGAGATTCAAAAGATGGTTGGGTGGAAAGTTTAGATACTTTCTTCAAAATTTTAACACAAAAGCAGTATGAAGATATTCATACTATTGCCTTCAATTATAATTCTATTCGTCTGAACGGTGAAGAATTATTGACTTTTGGTGGACAAAGCTCCGGTTACAAGCCTTTGCAAGAAATGTTTGAAGGCATTCATAAGTTGTTGAAAGGGGAAATGGATTCTTCTCTTATACCATGGGAAATTGTAGATAGTAAGAAAAGTTATATTCGGATTCGACCGATTGGTGTTTTTGATATCGCAAATATAATAGGTAATAATGTTATAAGTGGCGGGATGCGTAGAACCGCAGAAACCTTTCTCTTTAGTCCAACAGATTTTGAGAGTATGTTTGCCAAATATAGCATAAATGGACTTTGGGGTGAAAAGGCTTTTATTCGTCATGAAGCAATTCAGCAAATGATGATTTCATTAGAAATTCCAGTTCCTAATTGGTTTGAAGAGGTAGGAAGACGTCAATGGGCCGTTTCTTATGGTGCAGGGGAAAGTAAGTATTTTGATAATGCTACAGAGGCTGAGAATTTTGCCAAAACGGTTGTCAATTCTACGATTGACTATCCTGTCAATCAAGGAAGGAAAATTCAGCATCGGAGAATATCGAATCATTCCATTGTATTTTCAGAAAAACCTTCTCGAAGCATGATCGAATTAATTTTTACTATGGTACAAGGGGAAGGTGAGCCTGGTTTTATTAATATGGAAGAAGCAGCTAGACGTAGACCCAATGTACAAGGGGTAAATCCTTGTGCAGAAATTCTACTAGATAATAAAGGCGTTTGTAATCTAACTACGATTAACCTGGTTCAGTTTGTGAAGGATGGAAAATTAGAGATGGATGAACTGACTAAGGCTCAGCGACGTTCCGTGAGGGCGGGACTGCGAATGACGCTAACAACGCTAGAACTTCCAGAGTGGAATCAGGTGCAGCTACGTGATCGTTTGCTTGGGGTATCATTGACAGGTGTGAAAGATGCATTGGCAATGCTTGGCTATGATGACCTAAAAGAAGCAATCCTGCTAAAAACTCTTGGTAATATTGCTCGTGAAGAAGCTGATCTATATGCTAAAACATTACGTGTAAATTCTCCTTTACTTGTTACGACCATTAAACCAGAAGGCACCATTTCGCTTGTTGCGGGTGGAGTTTCAAATGGTCTACATTGGTCTTATAGTCCCTATTATATTAGACGAATTCGGATCAATGCAAAAGATCCATTAGCAAGAACAGTGAAACAACTGGGGTGGAGAATTCATCCAGAAGTTGGTACGCCGGGAGTGACTGTTGCAGAACGCTTGGCAGGGGCAAAAACATGGGTGATTGACTTTCCTGTTGCTTCTGGTGCGAAAAAGACGAAGTATGATGTTTCTGTTGAGCAGCAGCTTGATAATTATTTTCGTTTTCAAGCCGTGTATACAGAACATAATAGCTCCAATACCATTACCGTAAGAAATGATGAGTGGGAAGAAATAAAAACAACTGTTTTCGAAGACTGGGATATGTTTACGGCTGTAAGCTTTCTTGCTATGGATGGTGGAACATATCAATTGGCACCATATGAAATCATCACAAAGGTGCAGTATGAAGAATTAATAAGCAATATGAAGCCATTTGATCCTAGCATTTTGGCCAAATATGAGACCGGAGAAAAATTTGATATTTGTGATGAGGATTGTCCGATTTGATGCTAAATACAGGGTGTGCATTGTTGCACACCCTGTATTTATGATTGGCACTATAAAAATAGGAAAGAATGTAATAGAGTAGTAGCTTTTCTATTTTCGCATATATTTTATTGTGATATATATCAAATTAAAGAAAGGGAAGATGAGGATGGTCTTTCTTTATGCTTTTATTGGTGTGCTTTGCTTGGGGATTGCTCCATTATTTGGTAAAACTGCTTTGGATAATGTCAATCCCACAACTGCTTTTGCCATTCGGACGGTAATTGCTGCGGTGTTAGTTGTACTATGGTTAATTGGTACCAAAACGTATCATGAAATAGCGAATCTATCAAGAACATTTTGGTTATTTATAACAGCAGAAGCTATTTTGGCAGCGGTACTAGGAGATTTAGCTTATTTTTATGCCTTGCAAAAAGGTAAGATTAGTGAGGTATCCCTGATCATGTCTTGTACACCTTTGATAACGGTATTACTTAGCTATTTTATATTTGATGAAGGTATTTCTTTATCATTATTAATTGGTGCTTTTCTGATTACTGCTGGATTGGTAATTATTAATTATCAGTCATAAATAATAAATGGTGAATTTTATCCAGACTTTTATTATCAATAAAGGTAATACTAAGATCGGAGGTGATGTTATGTTTATGAAAAGAAAACACAACATGATAATGGATATGGACATGGACATGCATATGAGATCAATGGTAAAAGTGGCGGTTGCAGGTATTTTGATTTATCAAGCAACAAAGTTTATTGTCAATCAGTTTATGGATGACTAAGTGATAAAAGTAGGTATACTGATCTCCTATTGTGCTAATAATATGGACGGAACCAGTAATCAAAAATGCAGGAGGTAATGTTATGAATAAAAAAAATAATAGTAAACTTCAGTCGAATGCCACTAGTCAAGCACAAAGTAGCACAACGGATATGACAGAACAAGCACAGTCTGTTAGCGCAAAAGCAAAAGCAAGCAAATCAGAATACGGAACACTTACTGCCAAGTCTGATGCTAACAACGATTATAAGTAATGCAAGAAAATATGCCGTGGAATCAATCCACGGCATATTTCATATAGTCAGTTATTGATCTTGTTGATCGTTTAATTGATTTTGTGCTGTAATACCAAGGCGGCTGTTTAGTTGGCTGATATGACGATCCATATCTTGTGTCATTTGTGTAAACATTTGTTTGGCTGTTTGATCATCCGTAGATTGACTAAATGCAGCATAGGTTCCTTTTGCTGATTCAGCAGCAGCAACTGCTTTTTGTAAATCTTTTTGTACAGTCATTGAGTATTCCTCCCTTTTTGAGCGGTAGTACGTACCTTTGTAGTATGATACAAATCTTTAACATTTATGAGTAATATTTTGTTATCTTTTACAAAAAATTAACGAGACATCATTGTTAATTTGTGTTAAGATGGTTTTGAATCCAAATAGTGGTACAGGCTATGAAGTAAAAAGAAAAGTGTAAAGGAGTGTTTGTAATGTGTAACGAAGCAGATATTGAATTGGATGAGGAAATTAAGATCTTATTTACAGAAGACGTTGAAATTCTTGAAGATCGGTTAAATGATATAGTTCTTGCGATGGGGTTACCTGAAGAACAGACCAATGCAGTTTTGAGACTCATTAACGATTCACTAGTAGAACATCACTTTAACCTTCTTGATACTTATGAAGAAGTGCTAGATGAACAAGATGATAGTGACGAAATTAGCGAATGACATATTGACAATATAACGGTGAAATATGCTAAGCAATGCTCTAGTGTCGAAAGGCGGATAGGGCATTGCTTATTTTTGCGTAATAATTCATTTGCGATATAACGTGATTCATAAAGGAATTTGGAGGAATGTGTTGAATAATATACAGCATATTACAATTAAGAATAGAGAGGGGATTTTTGTCCTTACTAGAGTATGTAGGACGCTATAAATAACAAGGGAAAAGTCGGTATACATCTTGTGAATTTTCTGTTAGGGAATTTTTGCAGGGCTTGTTTCTTTGTCCTTATCATATAACAATGGTGAACATACTGAGGAGAGCGTTTTTTAGAGAATCTTTTGTCTATAATATGAGGATCATGTTATGATTTTTAGAGAGTTTTATGTGGTAGCTGAAATGTATAGTAGTAGTGATACTTATTTTCTGTTATGATTACTATAGCTATTAAAAACATATGAGGTGAGTATATGGAGTGCAATATTTTGGTGGTTGATGACATAGCAGTAAATAGGGTAGTCGTTAAAGAAGCCTTACAAAGTATAGAAGGGGCAAATTTTATTGAGGCTATAGATGGTGTAGATGCATTAGAAATGCTTACGAAACATCAAATTAGCTTAGTTATTTTAGATTTAATCATGCCAATTAAAGATGGTTTTGCCGTACTTGAAGAAATGAAAAAAACACCAAGTCTATGTGATATTCCAGTGATTATATATTCAGCTAATGAAGATGTTGATAGTGTGAGTGAGGCTCTAGAGCTTGGGGCATATGATTATTTTACAAAACCACTAAAACCTAGAGAAATGAAAGTGATTTTACCGAAAAAGGCTAAAAATGCTCTTAAGAGTTATGAACAACAAAAAACAATTCAAGAATTAAATTTTAAAATGCAAGTCGATTTGTTGATGGCCAATATTTTGCAACAGTCGTTGTTAAATGAAAAGGCACAAATGAAGAATGCCACTATGTATGGTAAATATCTTCCAACACAAGAAATTGGTGGCGATTTTTATGATTGCTCACAAATTGGTGATACGGTATGGTTCATTATGGCCAATGTTTCAGGAAATGGAGTAGCAGCTGCTATGTTGACATCTATGCTCAAAATAGAGTTTCAACATTGTATTAGAGTGCTACACTCGCCAGATAAAGTACTGAGAGTCATGAACAATATGTTTTGTAAAATTACGCAAAGTGAATATTCGATGACCGCTTTTGTTGGCATGATTGATAAGAATACCTTGTGGTATTCTAATGCTGGGCAGTGCTATCCTCTTGTATTTAATGAAGCAGATCAAAACATAACAATCTTGCGTGAAAGTAATTCGGGTCTGGGCATAGTAAAAGATGAAAAATATACTGTACATACCCTTCCGGTAGCTTCGGGAGATATTATGCTTACCTATACGCAAGGGTTAATTGAGGATAAGCTTATGTTAGATGAATTTGGTGTATATGATGATTTAGCAGATAGTTTTTTGGATTATAAGCACCTTATTTCTAAAGATATTACGGAATTCTTTACCGCTCTTATTCGATTGTTTGGAAACGGTACACAAGAGGTAGTGAGCAATGATACGTCTATGATGTTGGTGTGTCTAAAGTAAGATCAGGGAGAATTTCTTTAATCCTGCCCATCTGGGTAGGATTTTTCTTTTGGTATGTGGAATTATGTAAGAAGAAAATTTATAGGTAAGACAATAATAGGTAATGATAAAGTTTGAGGTGAATAGAATGCATATTGTATTGGTTGAACCTGAAATTCCTGGGAATACTGGGAATATCGCTCGCTTGTGTGCGGCAACAAATTGTGAACTTCATTTAGTGAAACCTTTGGGCTTTTCAATTGAGGATAAGTATTTAAAACGTGCAGGTCTGGATTATTGGCATTTAGTAAAAGTACACTGTCATGAAAATTTTGCTGAAGTTGTAGAATTATATAAAGGTCATAATTTTTATTTTAATACGACTAAGGCTCATAAGAGTTATAGTGATGTACAGTATTTAGCGGATGATTTACTAGTGTTTGGTAAGGAAACAGCCGGCCTACCAGAAGATTTACTCAAAGCAAATCAAGATCATTGTGTTCGCATCCCGATGGTGGATGATGCTAGATCATTGAATTTATCGAATGCTGCAGCTATCGTTGTATATGAAGCTCTCAGGCAACAACAATTTGTAAATCTGAAATATTAAACGTGAAATTTGCAACGGGATGGTGATTAAAAATGTACGCACAATTTGGTCCGGCTGGAAATCCCGATGCTTTTTATGAAGCCGGAAATAAGGCATCTGTGCAGATGCCAGCATGGCTAGGTGGCATGAATTTGACGGCCTATGAATATCAATGTAGTCGAGGAGTAAATATTAAGGAAGAAACGGCTAGGGAAATTGGCTGCAAAGCAATAGAGCATAATATAAAGTTAAGTATTCATGCCCCGTACTATATTAGCTTAGGTACGGAGGATGAAAAGATCATTAAAAATACGCAAAACCACTTTTTTAAGTGCTTAGAGGTAGCAAGGTGGATGGGAGCCGATCGTATTATTTTTCATATGGGCGGACCGGGAAAACAAGAGCGTAATCTTGCAATGCAACAAGTGAAACGTTCTTTTAGTACTATACTAGAGCAAGTAGAAAAGCGGGGCTTAACTGGCATTTATCTATGCCCTGAAACAATGGGCAAGCAAAATCAGTTGGGATCATTGGCAGAAGTCATAGAGCTGTGCCAAATGTCAAAATGGGTTAGACCTGCTGTAGATTTTGGACATTTACACGCTGTTACAGGCGGGAAATATTGTACTGAGCAGGAAATGGAAGAGGTTTTTGATATAGTAGGGGAGCAACTTGGATCTGAAGTGGCTCAGAATTTACATATTCACTTTAGTCGCATTGAATTTACGAAAGGTGGCGAAAAGCGTCATTGGACTTTTGCTGACGAGTTTGGACCACCGCATGAACCACTTATGACCCTTTGTGCTTCACGCGGCTTTACACCAAGGATTATTTGTGAGTCGGCAGGAACACAGGCAATGGATGTAAAAATAATGCAGAAATTATATTTTTTATTGATCAATAAAATGTAATTGTTGTATAATGTATAAACTGTGTGTATTTCGTATATTATAAAAAAGGGAGGCATATTATGAATATTTATGATAAAACGCATGATTTGGTAAGTACAATAAAACAATCTCCAGAATATATGGAATTTATGGCGGTTAAGAAGGTTCTTGATACAGATGAACCAGCCAAAAAAATGGTCAAAGAATTTATCGCAAAGCAAATGGAACTCGAATATGAAATGATGGGGAATAAACCCGAAAATAAAGAAAAAACAGAACAAATACAGCAGTTATATCAATTGATTGCTGCAAATAGTAAAGCATCTCAATTTATGCACTCTTATATGAAATTTCAGCGATTAGTAGCTGATATCTATAAAATACTAGGTGATTCTGTAGCTGAAGGAATGGATTTCTTTGATAAAAAATAATAAAGATAATGAAATACTAAAAAAATTGAGTGATTTAATTCCAAGCAATCGCTTATTGGTCAATGAACCATTGTCAAAACATACTACTTTTAAAATAGGCGGACCGGCAGATTATCTGATATTTCCTGCTACGACAGCTGAAGTAGCGGATATCATGATCATTGCCAAACAAAATGAGATGCCTGTTACTCTTCTTGGAAATGGCTCAAATATTTTGGTTCTTGATAACGGTATTAAAGGCTTAGTGTTAAAATTTGGTAGTGAGATGTCTTATATTCGGCATGTAAAAAATACGATTTATGTTGGAGCTGGGGCAATGCTAGCCGATGTTTCTAGCTATGTAGCGGAGCATGGATTAGGTGGTTTTGAGTTTGCCATTGGTATTCCTGGTAGTATTGGTGGCGCTGTATTTATGAATGCGGGTGCTTACTCTGGTGAAATGTGCCAGGTTGTTACTGCTGTATCAGGGGTTTGTAGGAATGGTGGTGTCAAGCGCTTTGTAGGCCCCGAAATTGTTTTTGGTTATCGGCATAGCGTATTTCAGGATAATGGCTGTGTGATTTGTGAGGTAGAGCTACAACTACAGAAACAAGAAAAGCCAGATATTAAACAAAAAATGGATGACTATACCGTAAAACGTGAGACCAAACAACCACTAGAAATGCCTAGTGCTGGTAGTACCTTTAAAAGACCACCAGGACATTTCGCTGGAACTTTGATTGAGCAGGCAGGATTAAAAGGGTACACTGTGGGCGGTGCTCAAGTATCCAATAAGCATGCTGGTTTTATTATTAATGCGGGTGGTGCAACTGCGAAGGATGTATTGCTATTAATTAAAGAAGTTCAGCGCCGTGTTCATGGGCATTCCGGTATTATGTTACAACCGGAAGTCCGTATATTTGGTGAAGAATAAGCAAAGACTTGGCATATGCCAAGTCTTTTTTATGTCTATTAGAATAAAATGGAGAAGGATTTTCCGAATAATTGTCGAAATATACTGATAAGTAGACAAGGAGAGTGATTGAGATGAAATTAAGTTTTTTAGGTGCTGCAAAAACGGTAACGGGTTCGTCATATCTATTGGAAGTAGGTACGCAAAAAATCTTAATTGATTGTGGCATGTTTCAAGGTTCGAAAACAATTACTGCTCATAATAGGCGTGAGTTTTTATATGATCCTACAAGCATTGACTGTGTATTATTAACACATGCTCATATTGACCATAGTGGATTATTACCTAAACTTTGCAAATTGGGTTTTAAAGGGAAAGTGTATGCAACAAAGGTTACCAATGAATTGTGTGGAATTATGTTGCCTGATAGTGCTCATATTCAAGAATTTGATGCGGAAATTGCCAATCGCAAGGGGGAGCGGGCTGGGAAAAAACCAGTAGAGCCTTTGTATACGATACCAGATGCTTACGCCTGCTTAACACAGTTTATGCCAGTAGATTATGATGCAATCGTCACGTTGTCACCAAGTGTGAAAGTTTGTTTCAAAGATGCTGGACATATTTTAGGCTCCGCTATGTTAGAGGTATGGGTAACGGAAGAAGGGGAAAATACCAAATTTGTATTTTCTGGAGATCTTGGACAACCTGATCAGCCGATTATTAAAGATCCTAGCTTCATTGAGGAGGCTGACTATATTATTGTAGAGTCTACGTATGGCAATCGGTCACATGAAATATATGATAAACAAGAAAAATTAGCTAGTATTATTAATGCGAGCGTAGCACGGGGAGGCAATATTATCATTCCTTCCTTTGCTGTAGGCCGAACCCAGACGATGCTATATTATTTGCATAACCTTTTAAAATCAGGAAAAATACCAGATATGCCAGTGATTATTGATAGTCCACTCGCCATATCAGCGACAGATATCTTCCTGAATAATACAGAGGATTATGACAGTGAAGCCATGGAAATCATACAAAAAGAAAAAGATAATCCACTGCTTATGCCACAACTGCGATTTACTAAGACCGCAGACGAATCGAAAGCGTTGAATGATTTGGATGAACCAGCGATTATTATTTCGGCGAGTGGCATGTGCGATGCTGGACGAATTCTTCATCATCTCAAACATAATCTATGGCGACCAGAAGCTAGCGTATTATTTATTGGCTATCAAGCCCAAGGAAGTTTGGGGCGGCGTTTAGTAGAAGGTGCGAAACGCGTAAAGATTTTAGGTGAAGAAATTAGTGTGAAGGCGACCATTTATAGTCTGGATGGTTTTTCGGCACATGCTGATCAGGGGCAATTATTAACATGGCTTGCTAATTTTAAAAATAAGATAGCCAATATCTTTTTAGTGCATGGTGAATCAGAGGCATCGCTAGCCTTCGCTCAGCTTGTGAAAGAGAAACTAGCAGTTAGTACTTATATTCCAAGTTATGGTGATGTTGCCACTTTAACAGGGAAAGAGTGGCAGATTGAGGAAGCGCATGTCGTGGATCCGGCAATAAAACAACTATATGACTATTTGGATGTACTCGATCGAGAGTATATTGCTCATCGCAAACAGCTTGAAGAAATTGGGGGGGCAGATGCTAGTAAAATTGCAGATATTATGCGCAATTTAGAAAAGTTACAAGGATTTATGAATAAAACGCTAAATAACCTATAAAATAAAATATAATAGCATATTTTTCACAAATATGTAGAAAAAATTAAGATTGGCAATTGACAGCAAGTCTACAGTATAATATAGTGGTTTGTATGCCACAATAAAAGGGTGCAGTATAAACAGCATCCTTTCTTTGTTTATATTTTAGGAGGGCTTAATAAATGAAACGTAATGATTTGCGCAACGTAGCGATTATTGCTCACGTTGACCATGGTAAAACAACTTTAGTAGATGCTATGCTTAGACAAAGTAATGTATTCCGGGCTAACGAAACTGTAACAGAACGGGTTATGGATTCGAATGATCTTGAACGTGAACGGGGTATTACTATTTTATCGAAGAATACTTCTGTAATGCATGATGGTGTTAAGATTAACATTGTTGATACTCCAGGCCATGCCGATTTTGGCGGTGAAGTAGAACGTGTATTGAATATGGTGGATGGGGTATTGTTATTAGTTGACTCTTTTGAGGGTTCGATGCCACAAACCAAATATGTTTTGAAAAAAGCATTGGAACAAAAATTAAAAGTTATTGTTGTGATTAACAAAATTGACCGTCCGGATCAGCGCGTGGAAGAAGTGAGTGAGGAAATATTTGAATTGTTCATGGACCTTGATGCGACTGATGAACAGTTAGATTTTAAAGTTGTATATGCAGCTGCTAGAGATGGTATTGCAAAACTTAACATGGCTGATGAAAGTGATAATTTAGAACCATTATTTAAGCTCTTAATTGAAGAAATTCCTGCTCCACAAGGGGAAGTAGATGGACCACTACAGATTATGGTCACGACTCTTGATTATGATGATTATGTTGGCCGTATTGCCATTGGACGTGTAATCCGTGGTAAAGTAACGAATGGACAACAGGTCGTCATATTAAATGGCGAGATAGAGAGAAAAGGTAAGATTGGTCGTTTGTATACATACGAAGGACTAAAACGAACGGAAACGCAAGAAGTGGGACTCGGTGATATTGTAGCAATTACAGGTTTAACGGATGTAAATATTGGTGAGACGATTTGTGATACTGAAAATCCAGAAGCGTTGCCAACTATTGATATTGATGAACCTACATTGGTTATGGTCTTTAGTGTAAATAACAGTCCTTTTGCTGGACGGGAAGGTAGTTTTATTACTACTAGACATTTACGTGACCGTCTATTTAAAGAAGTGGAAACAAATGTAAGTTTGCGCGTAAATGAAACCGATAGTGCCGATACGTTTGAAGTATGTGGCCGTGGTGAACTACATTTGTCAATTTTAATTGAGACTATGCGTCGTGAAGGATTTGAATTCCAAGTTGGTAAACCAGCAGTTATTTATAAAACCATTAATGGTCAGCGCTGTGAGCCTATGGAATCATTGACAATTGACGTACCACAAGAATTTATGGGTCCTGTTATGGAATCATTAGGTACTCGGAAAGCGGAACTGATTAATATGACGGAAACAGCTGGGTATTTACGTATGGAATTTATCGTTCCAGCTCGTGGACTCATTAGTTTCCGTTCTGAGTTCTTAACTAGCACAAAGGGCAATGGTATTATGCATCATGTATTCCACGGATATGCACCATACAAAGGTGATATTCCTGGTCGTACACGTGGCGCATTAGTTGCATTTGAAGCTGGTGAAACCACTGGTTATGGTATTTTCAACTTGCAAGACCGTGGTATTATATTCGTAGTACCAGGACAACCTGTCTATGAAGGTAGCATTATCGGTGAAAATACTCGGGAAATGGATATGGACGTAAATCCATGTAAGAAAAAACAGGTTACTAATATGCGTACCAGTGCATCTGATGAAGCATTGCGTTTAACAGCACCACGTATATTGAGCTTAGAGCAAGCTCTAGAGTATATTAACAAGGATGAGTTAGTAGAAGTAACTCCAAAGAGCATCCGCTTGCGTAAGGCTATTTTAGACCGTACGTTACGAGGAAGAATGCGCAAAAATTCATAATCTGATTCTAGTATGTATGAGCGCCCTTTATGGGCGCTTTTTTCGCTATCAAGATATAATAATTTTTGAGATATGCTTTCTTTTATTCCCGTTTCTTATATTATTTTATAAAAAAAATGAATATAAGGCAGGATATTATGTTGAAAGCGTCGAAATATTACCATAAAATGGTGAGCGATTCAGAGAAATGTCAGGAGGGCAGAAATAATGGCGCTTAGTATGATTGATAAGTTGGCAAATTATTTGATGCCGCTAGAGGAAGTGGCTACCAAAGAACAATCCATTGAAGAGGTTACTACTCTTCGTAGTTCTAAGAAGACGAATTTACAGGTACATACCAATCAATCAGTGGGTTTAAAAATGTTGATCGTTACCCCAGCGAAATATGGCGATGTACGCATATATGCGGATCATTTAAAAGCAAAAATAGCATTGGTCATTAATCTTACCGATGTTGAGCCTGAGCTACAGTATGCAATTAAAGATTTTATGGATGGCGTTTGTTATGTAATGGATGGTAGTTCCCATAGGATTACCGATTCTATATTTTTATATGTTCCTACGAATGTAAATGTAGATAAAGAATTATATGCATATTCCGTTCCTGCTTATGTAAAACCTAAAAATCAATCAGGAAAGTTTCTATAAGATGAAAATATGGTAATTATTTTTATATCATATTGTCTATGGCTAAATAATACCTATGTTGAATTAAGTAGTGCAGAAAATTTATGATTATTACACACTATAGTAGAGTTTTTATCCAGGATTATATTGATTCTTGTTGCATAATGGGGTTAAGTTTAGTTTGACAAATAACCTTTTTTATTGTATAATAAGATCACTTTAAGAAATAATGTTTTTCTAAACGAAATTTAATATTGTAACTTAAAAAGTAATGAAGGAACTATTTGCATGTAGTATGTTTCAGAGAGTCGGTGGGTGGTGTGAACCGGTAACAAAACGATGCGAGTGTCATTCCTGAACTGCAAAGCTGAACATTTTAGTAGGCTGCGCCGGAATCAGCTCCTTGTGAGTGCAACCGTTATATTGCTGAAGTTGTTAGACTTGATGAGATGTATCTATGTAATATGCTTTTATGTATTACTAGATATAATAAGGGTGGTATCGCGAGAGTAACCTCTTGCCCCTTTGCGTAAGGGGGCAAGAGGTTTAATTTTTTACAACTAAATAAATATATTCAGTTGAATGGAGGCAATTATTATGGAAAAGAAACAATTGGATTGGGAGAACCTTGGCTTTGGTTATATATCTACAGAGATGAGATATGTTTCTAATTACAAGAATGGTGCATGGGATGAGGGTGTGCTTACTACAGATGCAACGATTGTATTAAATGAATGTGCGTGTGTTTTCCAGTATGCGCAGACATGTTTTGAAGGGATGAAGGCTTATACTACTGAAGATGGCCGCATCGTAATCTTTCGCCCAGATCTAAATGGAAAACGTATGGAGGAGTCTGCCAGAAGACTTGAAATGCCAATATTTCCGGAGGATCGTTTTATAGACGCAGTTGTAAAAACCGTTGAAGCGAATGCGGCATATGTTCCGCCTTATGGTTCAGGGGCTACATTATACATTCGTCCGTATATGATGGGAACTAACTCAGTAATCGGTGTAAAGCCTGCAGAAGAGTATCAGTTTAGAATTTTTGTGACTCCTGTTGGACCTTACTTCAAAGGCGGTGTAAGGCCACTTACTCTTCGTATAACTGATTTTGATCGGGCTGCACCACATGGAACAGGTCATATTAAGGCCGGATTAAACTATGCGATGAGCCTTCATGCCTCTGTCACAGCCCATGCGGAAGGCTTTGACGAAAATATGTTTCTTGATCCGATGACAAGAACAAAAGTCGAAGAGACGGGCGGCGCAAACTTTATTTTTGTAACAAAAGATAGTAAGCTTGTAACGCCTAAATCTGAGAGTATTCTACCATCAATTACCAGACGTTCTTTGCTATATGTTGCAAAAGAATACCTTGGATTGGAAGTGGAAGAAAGAGAAGTGCTTGTGGATGAATTGAAAGACTTCGCTGAATGCGGATTATGCGGTACGGCAGCAGTTATTTCGCCTGTTGGAAAGATTGTCAATCATGGAGAAGAAATTTGTTTTCCAAGCGGTATGAGTGAAATGGGGCCTGTAATCAAAAAACTCTATGAGACGTTGGTAGGCATCCAAATGGGACGTATAGAAGCACCAGCAGGATGGATTAAAGTAATTCGCTAGAACTGTTAGAAAAAAATTAAATTCTAAGCAAGAAAGGCAGTACGTTCTTGTTTGCGGTATACAAAAAGCTAGGCGCACTACGAAAAGGGCAGGTTGAAGAAATTGAGGGCACTGAAAAAGTCCCTTTAAGTAAAGAAGGTATATTCTCACGTTATTTGTGGGAACTATACCTTCTTTGCTATATAATTATAGTATCAAATTTTAGTAGGTGGATACTATGATTGAACAA
>Ga0074193_1000850_pt1 | contig 45146 bp, 57 predicted proteins | sample EPASupsiteHSE605_FD_64523 | JGI IMG/M metagenome (GOLD analysis project Ga0074193, IMG submission 64523) | Bioremediated contaminated groundwater from EPA Superfund site, New Mexico - Sample HSE6-05 | ecosystem: Environmental > Aquatic > Deep subsurface > Groundwater > Contaminated ...
AGTTACTATACTGCGAAACATTGCTTTACGGTGGCTGCATGTGAGGTTAAGTTTCCTGTAATAAGCCATCTTTTACCTCCTTACTCTTCACTTGGTTCAAGGTTCAAACCGAGTTCGATTAACTTCTTTTTAACTTCCTCTAAGGATTTACGACCCAAGTTCCTAACCTTCATCATATCTTCTTCGGTCTTGTGAGTTAATTCTGCAACACTGTTAATACCTGCGCGTTTCAAGCAATTGTAGGAACGAACGGATAAATCCAACTCTTCGATGGACATTTCAAGGATCCGCTCGCCATCATTATCTTCTTTCTCAACCATAATCTCTACGTCGGAAATATTCTCTGTTAATCCGACAAATAAGGCTAAATGTTTGCTAAGAATCTTAGCTGATAAACTGGTTGCTTCATCAGGACGAATGCTGCCATCGGTCCACACTTCCAAGTTCAACTTGTCATAGTCGGTTACGTTACCTACACGGGTATCAGTAACCGAATAAATTACCCTTAATATTGGTGAAAAGATAGAATCTATGGGTATGACCCCAATTGTGTGTTCCGGCTTTTTATTTTTGTCGGCCGGTACATAACCGCGACCTCTCTCTACGGTAAGCTCCGCGGTAAAACGACCACCGGGGTTAATAGTTGCGATATGCAGGTCAGGGTTAAGGATTTCCACGTCTGCGTCGTAAATAATATCCGCCGCGGTGACGTGGGCTTCCCCTTCCATGTCGATACGTAGCACTCTAGGCTCATCACCATATAACTTGACCGAAAGCTCTTTCAGTGTCAGGATGATGTCGGTAACATCCTCCTTGACCCCTGGAATGGTGGAAAACTCGTGTAATACTCCGTCAATACGCACGGAAGTAACCGCCGCCCCGGGGAGGGATGAGAGTAGGATCCTCCGCAAGGAGTTACCCAGGGTGATGCCGTACCCTCTTTCGAGAGGCTCGACAACGAACTTTCCGTATCGATTGTCATCACTTAATTCCACGCATTCAATTCTCGGCTTTTCGATTTCAATCATCAAAAGATACCCTCCCTGTATTCTGTCGGCTCTGACTTTATTTGCATCAGCCCATCCATTTTTGATTATGATCCCGGATCAACCACTGATGCTAAACAAATATTGGAGGCGTAGTTGAAAACAGGCGTGTATAAATATTTCCTTCTGTTATAACCGGCAAACTTCCGCCGCCTCCGTTATAGGTATGGTGACAGTTAACCACTAAAAGCAAACTAGCGGGAGTAAAGTTCAACAATCATTTGCTCTTGTACCGGAATATCAATTTCCTCACGATGCGGGTAACGTGCGATGCGACCGGTTGCGGCAGCAGCGTCTAGTTCCAGCCATGCGGGTACACTTTTTTGAGCAAGATCTTCGATTGCTTCTTTTAACCTTGGCGACTCTTTGCTTTTCTCGGTAACAGTAATCACATCGCCTACTTTTACTTGAAAGGAAGGAATGTTAACTCGTTTGCCATTTACAAGGAAGTGGCTATGCCGAGTTAATTGCCGTGCTTCATTTCTAGAAGAGGCAAACCCAAGTCTAAATACGACATTGTCGAGTCTTCTTTCTAGAATGACCAGCAGGTTTTCACCAGTAACACCTTTTTGGCGCTCTGCCTTTTCGAAGTATGCTGCAAATTGGTTCTCCAAAATACCGTAAATGCGGCGAGCTTTTTGCTTTTCGCGCAATTGCGTACCGTATTCGGAGGTCTTTTTTCTGCTTTGAGTCTGGCCATGTTGACCAGGAGCAAAGGCCCGGCGTTCAAAGGCACATTTGTCCGTATAGCACCGTTCACCTTTTAGGTATAGCTTTGTTGTTTCCCGACGGCATAATCTGCACACCGGGCCAGTATATCTTGCCATTTCGTTGATGCACCTCCCAGATATTAAACTCTTCTCCGTTTAGGTGGACGGCAACCATTATGAGGGATCGGAGTCACATCCTTAATCATTGCTACTTCCAAACCGGCAGCTTGTAAGGAACGGATTGCCGCTTCTCGACCGGAGCCAGGCCCCTTTACAAAAACCTCAACCGCTTTTAAGCCATGCTCCATTGCTGCTTTTGCCGCAGTTTCTGCAGCCATTTGCGCTGCAAAGGGAGTGCTCTTCCGGGATCCTCTGAAACCGAGTCCGCCGGCACTAGCCCAAGATAAGGCATTGCCTTTGGTATCGGTTATGGTAACAATCGTATTATTAAATGTGGAACGAATGTGTGCAATACCTTGTTCCACGTGTTTGCGTTCTTTACGCTTGGTTCTTACGACTTTCTTCGCCATGGTTTTTCAATCCCTCCCCTTCTTACGCTTTCTTACGTTTTGCACCGACGGTTCGCTTCGGACCTTTACGGGTTCGGGCATTGGTTTTGCTGCGTTGACCGCGTACGGGAAGACCCATACGATGCCGCCTACCGCGGTATGAACCTATTTCGATCAATCGCTTGATATTTAAAGATTCTTCGCGGCGAAGATCCCCTTCTACCCGGTAGTTCTTATCAATAGCTTCACGAAGTTTTGCTACTTCTTCCTCTGTCAGATCCCGTACGCGAGTACTAAGATTGATACCGGTAGTTGCTAAAATGTCTTGAGACGTTTTCAGTCCAATACCGAAAATATATGTCAAACCGATTTCTACGCGTTTGTCACGGGGTAAATCCACCCCAGCAATACGTGCCATCTAAAAAGCACCTCCTTACCCTTGCTTTTGCTTATGTTTGGGATTTTCGCAAATCACCATAACGTTACCTTTACGTTTAATTACTTTACATTTCTCGCACATGGGCTTTACCGATGGTCTTACTTTCATCCCTAACCCTCCTCTACGCGCGCCCTGCTACTTAAACCGATAGGTGATGCGCCCACGTTTTAAGTCGTAGGGCGTCAATTCAACCGTTACTTTATCCCCAGGTAGTATACGAATAAAGTTCATACGCATTTTTCCTGATATATGTGCTAGTATTTGATGCCCATTTTCCAATTTAACCTGAAACATCGCGTTAGGCAATGCCTCAAGCACAGTACCTTCGACTTCGATAGCGTCGTCTTTGGCCATTCGGTTTATTCAACCTCCTTTGTACCCTGCTCACAGTTTAGTTAATATTTCCGGCCCCTGTGATGTAATCGCAATAGTGTGTTCAAAATGTGCGGACCGCTTACGATCGCGGGTTACGACCGTCCACCCATCCGACAATGTCTCCACTTCGTAGGTACCAACGTTAATCATCGGCTCGATTGCTAGGGTCATTCCGGACTTTAACCTTGGCCCGCGGCTCGGTATGCCAAAATTGGGTACTTGTGGATTTTCATGCATGTTTCTTCCAATACCATGTCCGACATAGTCGCGGACTACAGAATACCCATAGGACTCCGCATGGGACTGAACTGCATGTGATATGTCGGTAAGTCTATTATTGGTAGTAGCCTTGGCTATTCCTGCATACAGGCTTTGCTCTGTCACTTCCAGTAGCTGCTGTAGCTTAGTATCAACTTCACCTACCGGAATTGTTATAGCTGCGTCACCATTATAGCCATTTATTACCGCTCCGACATCAATACTTACAGTATCGCCAGATTTTAATTTTCTTAATCCAGGAATGCCGTGTACCACTTCCTCATTTACAGAAGCACAAATCGTACCGGGGAACCCGTGATAGCCCTTAAATGCTGGCTTCGCCCCGGCTTTCACGATGTAATCTTCGGCTATTTGGTCTAAATAGCCGGTCGTAACATCTGGCCGAATTGCATGCTGGATTTGGTCCAATGCACCTGCAACGATACGACCAGCATCCCGCATATAAGTGATTTCCTGCTCCGATTTGAGGATAATCATAGCGCTACTCTCCCTAGACTCTGACAGATGTCTGAATATACCTTGTCGATATTTTGCTCACCGTCAATCTCGCTATAAAGTCCTTGCTTGCTATAGTATTCAATAAGTGGTTTAGTCTGAGACTGGTAAACGGCGAGACGTTTTTTAACCGTTTCTTCCCGGTCATCGCCACGCTGAAATACCTCGCCTTGACATTTATCACACACGTTTTCACAGGCTGGGGGATTAAATCTATTATGGTAGGTATACCCACATGCCTTGCATACTCGCCGACCGGTCAATCTTTCCACTAGCTCCGTTTCGGGAACTGCGATGTTAATAACCCGATCCAACTTTATATTCATATCCGCCAGAGTTTTGTCCAGTGCCTCCGCTTGAGTCGCCGTACGAGGAAAACCGTCAAGAATAAAACCCTTCGCGCAGTCGGGCTTCATCAGCCGTTCCTTGACAATCCCTATCGTGACTTCATCGGGTACCAGTTGTCCGGCATCCATGTATTCCTTGGCTTTTTTACCGAGCTGCGTACCTTCTTTTACCGCAACTCGAAACATATCACCGGTGGATATATGAGGAATTTTAAAGCTATCCACCAATCTGGCCGCCTGGGTTCCTTTACCTGCTCCAGGGGGCCCCATAAGCAGAATATGCATCCTTTGCCACCCCTTTATTTTAAGAAGCCTTGATAGTGACGCATCAGCACCAGTGATTCAAGTTGTTTCATGGTATCAAGTGCAACACCAACCACAATTAGCAGAGCAGTACCACCAAAATATACTCCTTGAATACCGGTAACCCACCCGATACCTTGAGGCACAATAGCAATCAAGGCTAGGAAAATGGCCCCTCCGAGTGTAATACGCGACATTATCCGATCCAGATACTCGGCGGTGGGTTTACCGGGACGAATACCTGGAATAAAGCCTCCGTATTTTTTCATGTTCTCAGCCATCTCACTGATATTCATCGTCACCGCTGTATAAAAGTAGGTAAAGAAGATAATCAGCAGAGCGTATAACGCCGTGTTCAAGGTCGTGCCCCAAGCAAACCAACCTGCTGCCGTTTTAAGCCATGGCCATGTTGCAAATTGCGCAACAGTCGTAGGAAACATCAGCACAGATGATGCGAAAATGATCGGGATAACCCCGGCTTGGTTCACTTTCAGCGGTATGTGGGTACTATGCCCCCCATACATTTTTCGCCCAACCTGCCGTTTGGCATATTGCACTGGAATTTTACGCTGGCCTTGTTGGATCATAATAACAAACACAATCATGATCAACGCAATAATGGCAAAAAGAATGACGCTAAGGGGACCTATCGTTCCTGCTTTAAGATATTGGTATATCACAGCTATGCCATGCGGTATGGACGATACGATACCGGCAAAGATAATCAGTGAAATACCATTTCCGATCCCTTTATCGGTAATTTGCTCACCGACCCACATGAGGAAAGTTGTACCTGCGGTAAGGGTCAACGCAATAAGCAGCACATCCACATAATCCGTACGCAACAGTGCTCCAGAGCCCCGAAGACCCCAAGCCATTCCTAAAGCCTGAATGAAACCTAACACCACAGTACCATACCGCGTAATCATGGTTATCTTTTTACGACCTTCTTCGCCTTCTTTGGCCCACTGTTCTAAAGTGGGGACCACAATCTGCAGCAGTTGCATAATAATTGATGCATTGATATACGGCGTAATACTCATTGCAAAGATCGTGAATTTACTTAAAGCACCGCCGGAAAAGAGATCCAAAAAGCCGAAAAGGCTTCCTTGTTGAAAAAGCTGTTCAAGTGCGGCGGCGTCGATTCCCGGCACCGGGATGTGGGCTCCAGCTCGAAATACCAAGAACATGGCTACAGTAAACATAATTTTCTGTCTGAGCTCTGTGATCTTGAGTACGTTTTGTAAAGCTGACAGCACCTAGATCACCTCAACTTTTCCGCCAGCCGCGGTAACCTTGTCAATTGCTGTTTTAGAAGCGGCATTTACCTGGACAGTTAGCGCTTTTTCCAGTTCGCCGTTTCCGAGTAGTTTCACGCCTGCTTTAATTTTCTTAATTGCGCCAGTTTCCAAAAGAAGTTCCGGAGTTACCACCGTACCGTTTTCAAAACGATTTAACGCACTTACGTTTACTTCGGAGTATTCAGTCCGGAAAATATTTGTAAATCCTCGTTTCGGCAGCCGTTGGTATAAAGTTTTTTGTCCGCCTTCAAAGCCGGGACGAGTACCGCCACCGGACCGAGAGTTTTGACCTTTATGACCACGGCCGGAGGTTTTACCCAGGCCTGAGCCTAGTCCTCTTCCTACACGGGTACGTACCTTCGTGGAACCGGGCGCGGGCCGTAATTCGCTCAAATTCATAGTGCCTGCACCTCCTTTATGTCTATTCAGCGATTTCCTCAACGTTTAAAAGAAACTCTACTTTTCTGATCATACCGCGAATAACCGGTGTGCCTTCTTGAACAACGGTGCTGTTTGTCTTATGCAAGCCAAGCGCTTTTACCGTATTTTTCTGTTCTTGAGTACGTCCGATTAGACTGCGGGTTAAGGTGATTTTTAGCTTCGCCACAATATCCCTCCTAACCTAACAGTTCTTGGACCGATTTGCCGCGGAGCTGAGCAACATGTTCTGCGCTTTTTAGGCCTTTTAGTCCTTCAAAAGTAGCACGTACCATGTTGTTGGCATTATTAGAGCCCAAGGATTTCGTCAGGATATCGTGTATGCCAGCCAATTCAAGGACTGCACGTACTGGACCGCCGGCAATAACTCCGGTACCCTCACTAGCAGGCCTTAACAGTACGCGGCCTGCGCCAAACCGACCAACTATATCGAAAGGGATCGACTTCCCTTTTAGTGGAACCTGAATGAGACTTTTCTTTGCATCTTCAATGCCCTTACGAATTGCTTCGGGCACTTCCCCAGCTTTACCCAGTCCAAAGCCGACATGACCGTTGCCATCGCCGACCACAACTAAAGCGCTGAAGCTAAACCGACGCCCGCCTTTTACGACTTTGGCAACCCGGTTAATAAACACAACTTTCTCTTTTAAATCAAGGCTACTTGCATCTATTCTGGTCACTAATTTCCCTCCTTTTCACCCTAGAATTCCAGACCTGCTTCACGAGCACCGTCCGCTAAAGCCTGCACCCGACCATGATATATATAACCGCCACGGTCAAATACGACTCTAGTTATACCTTTTTCCAGCGCGCGCTTGGCTACAAGCTCGCCCACGATTTTTGCCGCATCTTTGTTTCCGGTGTACTGGCCTTTGGCTTTGATTTCTTGGTCTTGCGTAGACGCGGAAACCAAAGTAGTACCGTTAGTATCATCGATAATTTGCGCATACATATGATTCAAACTGCGAAATACGTTCAAACGCGGTCTCGCGAGCGTACCGGAAACATTTTTCCGTACCCGGCGATGACGCTTTAAACGTGCAATATTAGAACTGGGTTTTGCACTCAACGTGTTCACTCCCTTCCATGATGCTAATTAAGCAACAAGCACGTTATTTCTTACCTTTAGCGCCAGTTTTACCAACTTTACGACGGATAACTTCGCCTTCATATTTGATCCCTTTACCCTTATATGGTTCGGGTTCTCTAAATCCACGAATTTTGGCCGCCAGTGCACCCACGTGCTCCTTATTGATTCCGGAGACAATAATTTTAGTTGGAGCTGGAACTTGAATGTCAAGCCCAGCGGGTTGTTCAACTTCTACCGGATGAGAATAGCCTAGGGTTAACACTAATTTATTGCCTTGTTTTGCAGCACGATAACCTACTCCAGCGATTTCCAGGTTCTTTTGGAAGCCTTTAGTCACACCAATTACCATGTTTGCAATAAGGGACCGTGATAAACCATGCAATGATTTATGCAATTTATCTTCGGACGGGCGCTTAACGAGAACTTCGCCGTTTTCCATTTCAATAATCATATCTTTATGGATCTCGCGGCTCAATTCTCCTTTAGGGCCTTTTACAGAGACTACATTGCCTATAACTTCAACTTTCACGCCTTCAGGAATAGCAATGGGCGCTCTACCAATACGTGACATGTGCAGCACCTCCTATTTGCTAAGATTTCTATTACCACACGTAGCAGATAACTTCTCCGCCAACGCCTTCTTTACGGGCTCTTTTATCAGCCATAATACCTTTAGGTGTAGAAATAATTGCAATACCGAGTCCACGTAATACGCGAGGAATTTCATCGCCCTTTGCATATACACGCAGGCCTGGCTTGCTAATACGTTTAATACCAGTAATTATTTTCTCACGGTTAGGTCCATATTTAAGGTTAACTCGAATAATGCCTTGTTTGTTGTCTCCGACATATTCAAAGTCTTTTATAAAGCCTTCTTCTTTCAAGACTTGGGCAATCGCTTGCTTAATCTTGGAAGCAGGCATTTCAACCTTATCATGATAAACCGAGTTCGCATTGCGGATGCGAGTCAGCATGTCGGCAATCGGATCGGTCATTACCATACTCAATTACCCCCTTCCTATTGTTTTACCAGCTGGCTTTCGTTACACCGGGAATTGCGCCTTTATAGCTCAATTCACGGAAGCAAATCCGGCACATTTCAAATTTCCGCATATAACCATGGGGACGACCACAAATTTTACAGCGGTTATGAAACCGCACCTTAAATTTGGGTTCGCGCTTCCATTTTTCGATCATGGATGTTTTCGCCACGGGTGTCCCTCCTTTACTTACGCAGTAAACGGCATACCAATTAGCCGTAAAAACTCACGAGCTTCTTCATCATTCTTTGCGGTAGTTACAATAATAATATCCATACCACGCACCGCATCTACTTTGTCATACTCAATCTCAGGGAAAATTAATTGTTCTTTTACGCCCAGACTATAATTGCCTCGTCCGTCAAAGGACTTGGGGGATATACCGCGAAAATCGCGTACCCGGGGTAAAGAGATATTGATAAGTTTATCCAGGAAATCGTACATCCGTTGGCCGCGCATCGTAACTTTCGTGCCGATCGGCATGCCTTCACGGATTTTAAATGTCGAAATGGATTTCCGAGCCCGGGTTATAACGGGTTTCTGACCGGCGATTATGGACAGATCATTAACAGCTGCATCGAGAGCCTTGGGATTGCCAACGGCTTCTCCTACACCCATATTAATGATGATCTTTTCAACCTTAGGTATTTCCATAACGCTTTTATAGCCAAACTTCTGCATCATCGCAGGAGCTACTTCTTTTTCGATTTTTTCCTTAAGCCGGTTAGACATCAGGGGACCTCCTTTCCCGGTTGATTATTTATCCTTATCGATTACCTCATTGCACTTTTTGCATGCACGGGTATATTTGCCGCTTGCCAGCAATGTTTTACCAATACGAGTAGGTTTGTTGCATGCAGGGCATACAAGCATAACCTTGCTGCTGGCTAATGCTGCCTCTTTCACAACGATGCCGCCTTGAGGCATAGTTTGTGATGGCTTCATATGGCGCTTAACTTTATGAACGCCTTCTACGACTATCTTGCCAGCCTTCGGTAGAGCTTCAATAACTTTACCTGTTTTGCCTTTATCTTTACCAGACAATACTAGAACTGTATCGCCTTTTTTTACATGGAGTCTTTCCATAGCCTTCCGTGCACCTCCTTTGGACTAGAGTACTTCCGGAGCAAGTGATACGATTTTCATGAAATCTTTTTCACGCAACTCCCGAGCAACTGGTCCGAAGATACGAGTACCTCTCGGATTCTTTTGCTCGTTAATAATTACTGCAGCATTGTCATCAAAGCGTATATATGAACCATCAGAACGGCGAGCCCCTTTTTTGGTGCGCACTACAACGGCTTTCACTACGTCGCCTTTTTTAACCACACCGCCAGGTGATGCCGATTTTACGGCAGCAACAATTACGTCGCCCACATTGGCGTAGCGGCGGAACGATCCGCCCAATACCCGGATACACATAATTTCTTTTGCCCCGGAATTATCGGCCACGTTCACTCTTGTTTGTTGTTGTATCACCGTTATCCCTCCTTTTTATTGAGAGTTTGGCAAAAGCTTTATTATTTGGCTTTCTGCATAATTTCAACCAGTCTCCACCGTTTATCCTTACTGAGGGGACGGGTCTCCATAACTTTTACAACATCGCCGATATGGGCTTCGTTGTTTTCGTCGTGCGCTTTAAAGTTTTTGGTTACTTTTGCGGCCTTTTTGTAGAGGGAATGCTGAACCGTTCTTTCGATTGCTACGACGATGGTTTTATCCATTTTATCGCTAACCACTTTACCTGTCATGGTTTTGCGTTCGTTTCTGTCGGTCATACCCTGTCCTCCTTTCCTATGCTTGATTCGCTTTCAGTTCACGTTCCCGTATAATTGTTTTAATACGGGCGATAGTTATTCTGACTTCCCGGATACGCATGGGGTTTTCCAATTGTCCGGTCGCGAGTTGGAAACGGAGGTTAAATAATTCATCTTTCAGCGCATCCAACTTTTGCTTTAGTTCTGCGTTGGAAAGGTCTTGGACGTCTTTAACCTTCATTATTCTCACCACCCGCTTCTTCCACAGTTTGTTCTGCTTTTTTAATAAATCTAGTTTGAATTGGCAGCTTATGAGCAGCCAGACGTAGTGCCTCACGAGCTGTTTCTTCCGGTATGCCGGCAAGCTCAAACATGATACGTCCGGGCTTAACTACTGATACCCAACCCTCTGGAGATCCTTTGCCTGAACCCATGCGGGTTTCAGCAGGCTTTGCGGTAATCGGTTTATCAGGGAATATGCGGATCCATACTTGACCGCCCCGTTTAATATAGCGGGTCATTGCAATACGGGCCGCTTCAATTTGACGGTTAGTAATCCAAGCTGGCTCCAGCGCTTCTAATGCGAACTCACCGTAAGCAATGTAATTACCTCTGTTTGCTTTACCGGTCATCCGACCACGCTGCTGTTTACGCCACTTTACACGTTTTGGTAATAACATTATTTTTGGCCTCCTTCTGCAGGAGCGACAGCCACTTTCTTCGCTTCAGGGAGAACTTCTCCTTTATAAATCCATACTTTCACACCGATACGACCATATGTGGTATGGGCTTCCGCCGTACCATAATCGATATCAGCACGAAGAGTATGCAAAGGAATTGACCCTTCGCGGTAACCTTCGGAACGGGCAATTTCTGCACCGCCTAAACGTCCACCAACCGCAACTTTGATCCCTTTGGCTCCCATACGCATGGTGCGGGATACCGTTTGTTTCATAGCCCGACGGAAAGATATCCGTTTCTCTAACTGAGCGGCGATGTTTTCCGCTACTAGGGTAGCATCCAACTCCGGTTGCTTTACTTCTGCGATATTTACTTCAACTACTTTACCTGCAAGTTTTTTCAGGTTGGCTTTTAAATCTTCGATACCAGCGCCACCGCGTCCAATAACCATACCGGGTTTTGCGGTGTGAATAATTGCCTTTACGCGATTAGCGGCACGTTCGATTTCGACACGGGTAATGCCTGCGGTGAATAGTTTTCCTTTTATATAATTGCGAATCTTTACGTCTTCGTGGAGATTCTTTGCATAATCTTTATCAGCAAACCATTTGGCATCCCAAGTTTTGATGATGCCAATGCGTAAACCGTGCGGATTAACCTTCTGACCCACTAGCTTTCGCCTCCTTCTTCACTATTTCTCTTTCACAACCAACGTAACGTGGCTGCTGCGCTTTAGAATGGAAAAGGCCTGACCACGGGACCGGGGATGTATACGCTTCAAGGTTGGTCCTTGATCTGCGTAGGCCTCAGCAACATAAAGCTTTTCCACGTCCATATTAAAGTTATGCTCTGCATTGGCAACCGCAGATTTTAAAACCTTTTCTACGACTTCAGAGGCAACTTTAGGCGTATATTTTAAAATTGCGAACGCTTCTCCAATTTGTTTGCCGCGTATCAGGTCTATAACGATCCGAATTTTGCGCGGCGCAATGCGGATATAACGTGCAATCGCTTTTGCTTCCATGAAGTGTGCCCTCCTCTCTGTTATCTCAGCGAAGTTGATTTTTCGGAACCCGCATGCCCTTTATAGGTGCGAGTCGGCGCGAATTCACCTAACTTATGTCCTACCATATCTTCCGTAACAAATATCGGCACGTGTTTCCGACCATCATGTACCGCTATTGTGTGACCAACAAAGGAAGGTAGAATAGTAGAACTGCGAGACCACGTTTTAATTACCTTTTTTTCACCCTTTGTATTCATAGCGTCGATTTTTTTATCCAGGCTAGGGTGTACATAAGGGCCTTTTTTTATCGATCTGGACAAGGTATAGTCCTCCCTTCTTTACCAGTTCGTATTATTTCGTCCGACGTTTTAGAATTAGCTTATCAGACGCTTTCTTCTTACGGGTTTTACCACCGATAGCAGGTTTACCCCAAGGTGTAACTGGGTGCTTACGTCCGATTGGAGAACGTCCTTCACCACCACCATGTGGATGGTCAATCGGGTTCATAGCCACACCGCGGTTTGCAGGGCGAATACCCAGCCAACGTGAGCGACCGGCTTTTCCGATAGTGATATTCTCGTGTTCAAGATTGCCTACCTGACCTACGGTTGCACGGCAGTTTATATGCACTTTACGCATTTCGCCGGAAGGTAGACGCAGGGTTGCATGATTACCCTCTTTAGCCATAAGTTGAGCAAATGCACCAGCAGAGCGGGCCATTTGCGCACCTTTGCCAATTTTTAATTCAATGTTGTGCACTGTCGTGCCAACTGGAATATTTTTGAGGGGTAATGCGTTCCCTACTTTGATATCGGACTCAGGGCCAGATACGATTACATCGCCAACTTTTAAGCCAATAGGCGCAATGATATAACGTTTTTCGCCGTCGGCGTAGTGCAAGAGTGCAATCCGTGCCGAACGGTTAGGATCATATTCGATTGTGGCCACTTTGGCCGGAATGTTATCTTTAGTCCGTAAGAAATCGATAATCCGGTACTGTCTTTTATGCCCGCCGCCCTGGTGGCGTACTGTTAGGCGCCCCTGAAGATTACGACCGGCTTTTTTGGTCAATCTCTCGACAAGCGATCTCTCAGGCTTATCAGTTGTAATTTCATCAAAACTGGCTACGGTCATAAACCGTCTTGCGGGAGAAGTCGGTTTGAAAGACTTCACTGCCATGCTATTACCTCCTTTACGAGCTTATACTCCCTCGAAGAATTCAATGCGCTGTCCTTCGGCTAGGGTAACGATGGCTTTTTTATAATCAGGACGTCTACCGACAGTGCGGCCGACACGCTTCGTTTTCCCCAAAACCCGAATGGTATTAACGCGGGTTACTTTGACTTTAAAAATTGTTTCAATGGCTTGACGGATTTCAACTTTATTGGCCCTCAAGTCCACGACGAAAGTGTATTTGTTATCTTCGATCGCCCCAGTGGATTTTTCCGTAACGACGGGCCGAAAAATAATATCGCGAGGGTTTTTCATTATATCCACACCTCCTCGACGGTACTAACAACATCTTTTAAAAGCACAAGTTTATTGTGATGTAAGATGTCATATACGTTCAATCCGTCAGCTGTTACTGTTTTTACGCCTGGTATATTGTTGGCGGATTTAACGATGTTTACGTCGCTTTCGCTGGCTACAATCAAGGTCTTAGCCTCGGCGAATTTGAGGTTTTGCAGCACATTAACCATTTCCTTGGTTTTAGGTGCATCCAGATGCAGTCCTTCCAGCACGATCACGTTGCCACCCTCTACTCTAGAGGAAAGCGCACATTTCAAAGCCAGACGACGCACTTTGCGGGGCAGGACCTTTTTATAAGATCTTGGCTGAGGACCAAATGTGGTGCCTCCACCAACCCACAACGGGGATCGGATACTACCGGCACGGGCACGACCTGTGCCTTTTTGTTTCCAAGGTTTACGACCTCCACCACGAACTTCTGCACGCGTTTTGGTTTTATGAGTTCCTAAGCGTTGATTAGCGAGTTGCAGAACAACAGCTTGATGGAGAACTGCTTCGTTAACTTCCACGCCAAAAATGCCTTCGCTTAATTCTATTTCACCGGTTTGTTCTCCGGCAGTATTATATACAGCTACCTTCGGCATAGCAGAGCCTCCTTTCCACTCCTACGATACGTATTCACGATTATTTAACCGGTTTAACGGTATTACGGATTGCCACAAGCGCACCTTTTGGTCCAGGGATAGCGCCTTTAACAAGTATAAGATTGCGATCAGCATCAGCTCTTACAATCTGCAAACGCTGGATTGTAGTTTTTTCTCCGCCCATATGGCCGGGAAGCTTTTTGCCTTTAAATACTTTTCCGCCGCCGCCGCTCATACGAGAACCAATAGAGCCGGGTTCACGATGAGATTTAGAACCATGAGACATTGGGCCACGGGCAAATCCATGCCGCTTAATGGTACCAGCAAAACCCTTACCTTTGGAAACGCCGGTAACATCTACCAATTCACCAGCCTCAAACACATCGGCTTTTATTTCTTGACCGAGTGTGTACTCAGGAGCACACTGCAGGCGAAACTCGCGAGCGAAACGCACAGGCGAAACACCAGCTTTGGTAAAATGTCCTTTTTGCGGTTTGTTTACACGTTTATCTTTAATTGCCCCAAAACCCATTTGAACCGAGTTATAACCATCTGTTTCCACGGTCTTTAACTGGGTTACCACGCAGGGACCTGCCTCTACTACAGTCACGGGAATCAGCTTGCCTTCTTGTGTAAAAAGTTGCGTCATCCCAATTTTTCTTCCAAGGATTCCTTTAGCCATTCGTTGCACCTCCTAACCTGGTATTACAACTTAATTTCTATATCAACACCCGCTGGCAAATCGAGGCGCATCAGCGCATCTACTGTTTTGGGAGTCGGTTCCAGAATATCAATTAAACGCTTATGAGTTCGCATCTCGAATTGTTCCCGGGAGTCTTTATTCACATGAGGAGAACGCAGGATTGTAAAGACATTTTTCTCCGTCGGGAGAGGAATAGGTCCAGATACTTCCGCACCAGTTCTTTTTGCTGTCTCTACAATTTTGGTCGCCGATTGATCTAAAATCTTATGATCATACGCCTTTAAGCGGATCCGAATTTTTTGTTGTTTTGCCATTGTTACTTTCCTCCTTAGCGTCCAGTTTCATGAACGGGACTTACTCAGCGAAAATCCCCCGGCTAAACCGGCAACCTTCCGCTTCATCGTTACCCAACACACGAGACACACTTCTTTTGATCTAATAGCAGCTAGGTCCCGTGCCTGGCACGGCACCTAGCCCTGCAAAATTAAAACTATTCGTTAATGGCGGATACTACACCCGCACCAACAGTACGGCCGCCTTCACGGATCGCAAAACGCAAGCCTTCTTCGATCGCAATTGGGGTAATCAGGGTAATATCCATTTGGATGTTGTCGCCAGGCATAACCATTTCCACGCCCTCAGGCAATTTAACCACGCCAGTTACGTCGGTTGTACGGAAATAAAACTGGGGACGATATCCGTCAAAGAATGGAGTATGACGGCCACCCTCTTCTTTGGACAATACATATACTTCTGCTTTGTATTTGGTGTGAGGCTTGATACTGCCTGGTTTAGCCAGAACTTGGCCCCGTTCAATATCTTTACGCTCAACGCCGCGAAGCAATATACCAACATTATCACCAGCTGTTGCGCTGTCAAGTAACTTACGGAACATTTCTACGCCGGTTACTACGCTGGCACGAGGTTTTTCAGTCATTCCAACAATCTCAATGGTTTCCTGAACTTTTACAGCACCACGCTCAACACGGCCGGTGGCAACTGTACCACGACCAGTGATCGTGAATACGTCCTCGACAGGCATCAGGAATGGCTTGTCAATATCGCGCTCGGGAGTAGGGATATACTCGTCAACCGTGTCCATCAAGCTAAGAATTTTGCCGCACCATTCACACTCACGGGTACCGCAGCCGCACTCAAGTGCTTTTAATGCAGAACCGGAGGTAAACGGAATATCGTCACCAGGAAATTCATAGATGTTTAACAGGTCGCGAACTTCCATTTCCACAAGTTCCATTAACTCAGGATCATCAACCATGTCAGCTTTATTTAGAAATACGACCATTGCCGGAACACCTACTTGACGGGAGAGTAGAATATGCTCACGGGTTTGGGGCATCGGGCCATCAGCAGCCGAAACTACGAGGATCGCGCCGTCCATTTGGGCTGCACCGGTGATCATGTTTTTAACATAGTCAGCATGTCCTGGGCAGTCAACGTGGGCATAATGCCGTTTAACGGTTTCATATTCCACGTGGGCGGTATTGATTGTAATGCCGCGTTCGCGTTCTTCAGGAGCTTTATCAATGGAGTCATAAGCCATGAATTCAGCGCCGCCCGCTTTAGAGAGCACCAACGTGATCGCAGCGGTCAAAGAAGTTTTGCCATGGTCAACGTGACCGATAGTGCCAATGTTACAGTGTGGTTTTGTTCTTTCAAACTTTTTCTTACCCATTGTGAGTGAACCTCCTCAATACTTTGTCGTTATTAACCTTTATTTTTGGAAACAATGGCTTCAGCAATCGATCTTGGAACTTCTTCATAGTGTGCGAATTCCATCGAGTAATTGCCACGCCCTTGGGTACCGGAACGCAAATCAGTTGCGTAGCCGAACATTTCGGACAGAGGTACGAAGGATCGAATAACCTGAGCACCGGACTGAGCCTCCATGCCTTCAATACGACCGCGGCGGGAGTTTAAATCTCCAATAACGTCACCCATATACTCATCGGGGACCACTACCTCAACTTTCATGTATGGCTCTAGCAGTGCGGGGTCTGCTTTAGCAACTGCGGACTTGAAGCCCATCGACCCGGCAATTTTAAACGCCATTTCAGAGGAGTCAACATCGTGATAGGAACCGTCAAATACCGTTACGCGAATATCGAGCATCTGGTAACCGGCCACAACGCCGTTCTCCATGGCTTCTTTAACACCGGCCTCGATAGGATTGATGAACTCTTTTGGAATTGCACCGCCCACGACCTTGTTGACGAACTCGAAGCCTTCACCAGGCTGCCGGGGTTCAACTTGCAGCCAGCAATGTCCATATTGTCCACGGCCACCGGACTGGCGAACAAATTTTCCTTCAGCTTTAGCAAGTTTCTTAATCGTTTCTTTATATGCAACCTGTGGTTTACCCACAGTGCAGTCCACCTTAAATTCCCGTAGCATCCGATCGACGATGATTTCCAAGTGAAGCTCACCCATACCAGCAATAATGGTTTGACCAGTTTCCGTATCAGTATGCATCCGGAAAGTCGGGTCTTCATCAGAAAGCCGTTGTAATGCGATGGACATCTTCTCCTGATCGGCTTTGGTTTTTGGTTCAACTGCAACCGAGATAACCGGTTCAGGAAACTGCATTGCTTCAAGGATGATCATGTTTTTCTCTTCGCAGAGGGTATCACCGGTAGTCGTGTCTTTTAAACCAACCGCAGCGGCGATATCGCCTGTGTATACTTCTGTAATTTCCTCACGGTGGTTGGCGTGCATTTGTAAAATACGACCAATCCGCTCACGCTTCTCTTTAGTAGAGTTATACACATAAGATCCGGAGTTCAGTATACCCGAGTAAACCCGGAAAAACGTTAGTTTACCAACATAGGGATCAGTGGCAATCTTAAATGCAAGAGCCGAGAAGGGCGCAGTGTCACTGGCAGGTCGCTCAGACTCTTCGCCATTATCTAAAATCCCTTTGATCGCCGGAATATCAAGCGGCGACGGAAGAAAATCAACTACTGCGTCCAACAAGGGTTGAACACCTTTATTCTTGTAGGATGATCCACAGAACACCGGCACCATTTTGACAGCGATAGTTGCTTTGCGGATACCAGTTTTGATTTCCTCAAGGGTAAGTTCTTCACCCTCAAGATACTTCATCATCAGATCATCATCGCTTTCCGCGACCGCATCGAGCAAAATCTGACGGTATTTCTCCGCCAATTCAACCATATCCTCCGGTATTTCAGTTGCTTCACTGGTTTTACCAAGATCATCAACATAGCGGAGGGCCTGCATGGTTATCAAGTCGATTACGCCGGTAAAAGTGTCTTCAAACCCGATTGGTAATTGTACAGGCACGGCATTGGCTCCGAGACGGGATTGCATCATCCCAACTACGCGGTAAAAATCCGCACCGGTAATATCCATTTTATTTACATAGGCGATCCGAGGAACCTTATAACGTTCAGCCTGACGCCATACCGTTTCAGATTGAGGCTCTACGCCACCCTTGGCGCAAAGCACGAAGACCGACCCGTCAAGCACGCGCAAGGAGCGTTCTACTTCAACTGTAAAGTCCACGTGTCCTGGTGTGTCAATAATGTTAATGCGATGCCCATCCCATTGAGCGGTAGTAGCTGCGGAAGTAATTGTAATTCCGCGCTCCTGCTCTTGTACCATCCAGTCCATCGTCGCAGCGCCATCATGCACTTCGCCGATTTTGTGCACTCTCCCTGTATAAAACAGAATGCGCTCTGTCGTGGTGGTCTTACCAGCATCAATATGGGCCATTATACCAATGTTACGAGTTTTCTCTAGTGGAAACTTTCTGCCCACTTACAAATTCACTCCTTCGCTGTCACTAACACCACATAGCTAAACCGAGGACTATTAGCAAACCTAGCTTACGCCGAGTCTTACAGACGGCGAAAGTGACGGTTGCCCTTACTAATCAGAAAGTCATACTTTCCGCTAGCATAAAATAGTACTCGATTTTTTACCAACGATAATGCGCAAAGGCTTTATTAGCTTCTGCCATTTTGTGGGTGTCTTCTTTTTTCTTAATTGAGGCACCGGTATTATTAGATGCATCAATAATTTCATTAGCCAAGCGCTCAATCATGGTTTTTTCACCGCGTAACCGCGAATAATTTACCATCCAGCGAATCCCTAATGTCAAGCGGCGTTCAGTGCGTACTTCTACAGGAACCTGATAGTTTGCACCACCGACACGTCTTGCACGTACTTCCAATATCGGCATCACGTTTTTCAACGCGGTTTCAAATACTTCTATTGCTTCTTTGCCGGTTTTTTGTTGAACCAGTTCAAGAGCGCCGTACATAATGCTTCCGGCAACACTTTTCTTTCCGCTAAGCATAACTTTATTTATAAAACGCGTTACCAGCTTGCTGTTATACACGGGATCCGGCAATACATCGCGTTTGGGAACAGAACCTTTTCTCGGCATACTCTTACCTCCTTTTTCCTATCTGTACTATCTACTTGCTAGCTTTGGGCCGTTTAGCACCATATTTGGAACGTGATTGGTTCCGTTTTGCTACACCAGCAGTATCAAGTGCACCGCGCACGATATGATAACGTACACCAGGTAAGTCTTTTACCCTGCCACCGCGAATCAATACGACGGAGTGCTCCTGTAAGTTGTGGCCAATCCCAGGAATGTAAGACGTTACTTCGATACCATTGGTCAAACGAACACGGGCAACTTTACGTAGGGCAGAGTTCGGCTTTTTGGGAGTAGTAGTATATACACGAGTACACACACCACGTTTCTGCGGACACTCCTTCAACGCAGGTGCAGTCGACTTATAAGTAACTTTTTCTCTTCCTTTGCGGACCAACTGACTAATTGTCGGCATAAACACACCTCCTTCCAATAGAATTAAGAAAAACATTGCCCCCCGCAATACTGCAAGGGGCAAATTCCTTTTGTCCCTTACTACTAATCATCAATAACGGCAGCAGCGGCCGCGCCAACCTCAATACCACATGCTTTACCTAAAACAGTCATGGTATCAACCCAGACTACCTCGACGCCTTTGTTTTCACATTGATTATTCAAAGGACGCGTAACATGCTCATCGGCATCTCGAGCCAGATACACAACTTTGGCTGCACCCTTTTCGATAGCCTTGGTTGCCTGTTTGCTACCTATAGCACACTTGCGCGCATTTTTCATCCTGTCAAGCGTCATACTAGACCCTCCCCCTTCCTAAGATCGAAAGAAGGTTACCCAGACAGATACTCAATCATTATAGCACTTCCATTTTAGCATGTCAATAAACCTCTGACTAAATTTGTGGTTCTGCTATATCTTTACGAAGTCGGATATTTGTATAACGCGACATGCCTGTACCTGCGGGAATTAGTTTACCAATAATTACATTTTCTTTCAATCCAAGTAACGGATCAACCTTTCCTTTGATGGCCGCTTCTGTAAGTACCCGCGTCGTTTCTTGGAAAGAGGCCGCTGACAGGAATGAGTCTGTAGCCAACGATGCCTTGGTTATCCCCAGTAAAACAGGACGTGCAACTGCCGGTTCTCCTCCACCTTCAATAACCTTAATATTTTCTTCTTCATAGTTGCTGATGGTAACGTATTCACCAGGTAGTAACCCTGTGTCACCGGCTTCTTCAACCTTAACCTTGTGCATCATTTGGCGCACCATGACTTCGATATGCTTATCATTAATTTCTACGCCCTGAGATTTATAAACCTTTTGTACTTCATGCACAAGATAGCGATGGGTTGCCTGGGTGCCGCTAACCCTCAAAATATCGTGGGGGTTAACAGAACCTTCTGTTAAGCGGTCGCCTGCTTGTATGCGTTCACCATCTTTAACAATCAAGCGTGATCCATACGTTATTTGATAAACGCGTTCTTCACCCGTATCCGGTACAATCGTAACCTTACGCAGCCCTTTGATTTCACGCACCTGGACTAGACCGTCGATTTCTGTGATTATGGCCTGCCTTTTTGGCTTACGTGCCTCGAATAGTTCCTCTACCCGGGGCAAACCTTGTGTAATATCATCACCGGCGACACCCCCGGTATGGAATGTTCTCATTGTTAACTGGGTACCCGGTTCCCCGATAGATTGGGCTGCAATAATTCCTACTGCTTCACCCACGTCAACCATATGGCCAGTAGCCAAGTTTCGACCATAACAGCGACGACATACTCCATATTTCGACTTACAAGTCAGTACAGACCTGAGTGCGACTGTTTTCACCCCGGCTTTTTCAATAAGTTCTGCCCGGTCTTCATCGATGTCTTCGTTAATACCCGCCAACTGTTCTCCAGTTTCAGGGTGTACAACGGCTTCTGCGGTGATGCGTCCGATAATACGGTCTTTCAGCGCTTCAATTACGCCGCTGCCCTCCAGAATTGCCGCAACCACAATACCTTTAATATTATGTTCGCGCAACCTTATTTCACGTACATGAACTGCAATTGCCTGTTCCAGATCGCTGTCAGTCAATACATGTCCTGCGTCAAACAGCACTTCGCCTGTTGCTGGGTGCTTTACAATATCAACTACGGTCCGACCTACAACAAAACGCTTTAAGCTGCTGGTCAAAGTGTAATCTACGGTTTCACGGACAGCGCCCAGACTGATCGTATCATGTCCGGCATATGCCGAAACATCTTCTTCCGTTTGGTCTAGCTCTCCATATACGCTAACTTCGGCCACACCATTGGCAACCAATACATCAAAGGCCCAGTCTTCCAATTGTAGGTTTGCTGCTAATACTACTTCTCCCGTTAGCGGACTCACCACATCCTCGGCCAAAACCCGTCCATACAACTGATTGCGTAGCATATCGACAGCTTGATCAGTCGATCCGATCAAACGGGCACGCTCACGGACAAAGTTTACAATTGTAACATCACAATCATCCTCACGAATGATCACATCCTGTGCCACATCAACCAAACGACGAGTTAAATATCCAGAGTCTGCAGTCCGTAATGCCGTATCCGCTAAGCCTTTCCGAGCACCATGGGTAGAGATGAAGTATTCTAAAACAGTAAGACCTTCCCGGAAGTTCGCTTTAATCGGTAAATCGATAATCCGCCCGGACGGATCTGCCATCAGACCACGCATACCGGCCAATTGACGAATCTGTTGAATATTACCGCGAGCACCGGAGATAGCCATCATATAAACAGGGTTAAATTTATCCAAAGTTGCAAGCAGTGCTTTGGTAACGTCATCAGTAGCTTTGCTCCAAAGAGCAATTACCCTTTCATAACGCTCGTCAGCAGTAATTAAGCCGCGACGATATTGCATTTCAACTTGTTCTACGGTTTTTTCCGTCTCCGCGAGGATATCCTTTTTCTCTGCAGGTACTTGAATGTCTGAAATAGAAATTGTAATGCCCGCCCTAGTTGAAAATTTAAAGCCAAGGTCTTTGATACCATCAAGTAGTTCGGCAGTTTTAGCAGTACCAAATCGGCGGAAGGCTTCAGCAACTATTTTGCCCAGTTCCTTTTTGTCCACAAGATGATTTCTGCGGAGTTCTGGAGGTAAATTTTCATTGAAAATCATCCGTCCAACAGTTGTATCAAGGATTTTATTCTGAACTCTCACCTTTACTTTAGCCTGCAGTTCAACAACGCCAGCATCGTAAGCAAGTAATGATTCATAGTAACTGGAGAATATCTTACCTTCGCCTTTAGCACCATCTTTTTCCATGGTCAGATAGAAACTACCAAGTACCATATCCTGGGTAGGCGTACATACCGGACGACCATCTTTCGGTGCTAGAATATTATGTGCCGAAAGCATTAATAATCGTGCTTCCGATTGTGCTTCAGCAGACAAGGGAACGTGAACCGCCATTTGGTCACCGTCAAAGTCAGCATTGTATGCAGTACAAACTAATGGATGTATTTTCAGTGCGCGCCCTTCTACAAGAACAGGTTCAAAAGCTTGAATGCCCAATCTGTGTAAAGTCGGAGCGCGGTTTAATAACACCGGATGTTCCTTGATTACTTCTTCAAGCACATCCCACACTTCAGGTCGTACCCGCTCTACCATCCGTTTAGCACTTTTAATATTATGCGCATGTCCCGCATTAACTAGTTTTTTCATTACGAATGGTTTGAATAGTTCCAGCGCCATTTCCTTAGGCAAGCCGCATTGGTGCATTCTAAGCTGCGGCCCGACAACAATAACGGAACGTCCGGAATAATCAACCCGTTTTCCTAGTAGGTTCTGACGGAAGCGTCCCTGTTTACCTTTCAGCATATCGCTTAAGGACTTCAGGGGCCGGTTACCAGGACCCGTCACAGGTCTGCCGCGGCGGCCGTTATCAATAAGAGCATCAACGGCTTCCTGTAACATACGTTTCTCATTGCGTACTATAATATCAGGCGCACCTAAATCCAGCAGCCTTTTTAAGCGATTATTTCTATTAATAACGCGTCGATATAAGTCATTAAGGTCAGATGTGGCAAAGCGTCCCCCATCTAATTGCACCATAGGTCGCAGTTCCGGCGGTATGACAGGCACAACATCCATAATCATCCAAGCTGGATCGTTACCAGACTGACGGAAGGCTTCGGCGACCTCTAGTCGACGAATGGCCCGCACCTTGCGCTGACCTGTTACTTCCTTCAACTCTGTGCGCAACTCTCTGGTCATCTTTTCCAGATCAATATCTTCCAGTAACCGTTTAATGCCTTCCGCACCCATGCTGATCTTGAACGCATGGCCATATTTATCACGGTATTCCCGGAATTCATTTTCGGTTAGCAGTTGTTTTCGCATTAGCGGCGTATCACCTGGGTCCAACACAATGTAGGACGCGAAATATAGGACTTTTTCTAAAGCGCGCGGGGACATATCGAGTAATAACCCCATCCGGCTTGGGATCCCTTTAAAATACCAGATATGAGATACCGGAGCTGCAAGTTCAATATGTCCCATCCGGTCGCGACGTACTTTAGAGCGAGTTACCTCAACACCGCAGCGGTCACAGACAATACCTTTATAGCGCACGCGCTTATACTTACCGCAATGACATTCCCAATCACGAGTTGGGCCAAATATTTTTTCACAGAACAGTCCGTCCCGTTCCGGTTTTAGAGTACGGTAGTTAATGGTCTCCGGTTTCTTTACCTCACCGTGAGACCAGCCTCGAATTAGCTCCGGCGAAGCTAAGCCAATGCGCATCGAATCAAAATTATTCACATCCAACAAGGGTCCATCTCTCCCTTCTATTGGTACTAGGGTGTAGCTTACTCTTCATCATCGCCAAGCAGATCGTTTTGTTCTATATCCGCCTTGGACTTTGGTCGCTTGTTAGACGTTTCATCAAAGTCGTCCTCATCTGTGTGGGATTCTGGTCCATTGTCCATATCCATGCCGCCAATTTCGACCATGATATCAAGTTCGTCTATTGTGTCTGCATCTTCTTCTGTAACATCTATAGTTTCAAGGCTATCACGCTCAAAATCGGAAGGCTTACGATCATGTCCGCCAACCAAACCCTTATTGTCTCCCGGTAACGCTAACTCCAATTCCTTGGCTGTTTCAGTAACATCCTCGTCGGATTCACGGATTAAAATCTCCTGTGCATCTTCTGATAGTACCTTTACGTCCAATCCCAGGCTTTGTAGTTCTTTAATCAAAACCTTAAAGGATTCAGGAACACCAGGTTCGGGAATATTTTCGCCTTTTACAATAGCCTCATAGGTTTTTACACGTCCTACAACATCATCGGACTTAACAGTTAATAATTCTTGCAGTGTATATGCTGCACCATAAGCCTCAAGCGCCCAGACCTCCATCTCACCGAAACGCTGACCGCCAAATTGGGCTTTACCACCCAAGGGCTGCTGAGTTACTAAGGAGTAGGGGCCCGTAGAACGGGCGTGGATCTTGTCATCAACAAGGTGGGCTAATTTCAGAACATAAACATAACCTACTGTTACTGGGTTATCAAAGGCTAATCCAGTTCGTCCGTCAAAAAGCATACTTTTGCCGCTGACTGGCAGGTTCGCTTTTTCTAGCGTCTCGAATACTTCTTTTTCCCGCGCTCCGTCGAAAACCGGCGTGGCAACGTGAATTCCAAGCGTTTTGGCCGCCCAGCCCAGATGTGTTTCCAGTACCTGCCCGATATTCATCCGGGAAGGTACCCCCAATGGGTTCAAAACGATTTGGACGGGTGTGCCATCTGGTAAGAACGGCATATCTTCTTCCGGTAGGATTCTAGATACAACCCCCTTATTACCATGACGACCCGCCATTTTGTCACCCTCGGAAATCTTCCGTTTCTGTGCAATATACACTCGTACCAACTGGTTTACACCTGGTGCCAGTTCATCACCATTTTCACGGGAGAACACTTTGACATCCACGATTTTACCAGCTTCGCCATGGGGAACCCGCAAAGATGTATCACGCACTTCCCGAGCTTTTTCACCAAAGATTGCACGCAACAGACGCTCTTCCGCCGTCAGTTCCGTTTCCCCCTTAGGTGTTACCTTACCAACAAGGATGTCTCCCGGGCGAACTTCCGCACCGATACGAATAATTCCGCGTTCATCCAGATCCCTTAAAACTTCCTCGCCTACATTTGGAATATCTCTTGTAATTTCCTCAGGACCTAACTTTGTGTCCCGGGCATCGCATTCGTATTCTTCAATATGAATAGATGTAAATACGTCTTCCTTTACCATTTTCTCACTAAGCAAAATGGCATCCTCGTAATTGTAACCTTCCCAAGTCATAAAGGCGACGAGCACGTTACGCCCAAGTGCCAATTCTCCTTGGTCGGTGGAAGGTCCATCTGCCAAAACATCTCCCTGTTCAACCACTTCCCTCAACGTTACAATAGGTTTTTGATTGATACAGGTCCCTTGGTTAGATCGTGTATATTTTAATAATTTATAAACGTCAAGTGTGCCTTTATCTGTACGCACATGAATTTCATTGGCTGTAACCCGTTCCACAACACCAGCATTTCGTGCCAATACACAAACGCCGGAATCTGTTGCGGCTTTATACTCCATACCAGTACCTACAAATGGAGCTTGGGTCCGTAGGAGTGGCACCGCCTGCCGCTGCATGTTGGCTCCCATCAGTGCCCGGTTTGCATCGTCATTCTCCAAGAACGGAATCATCGCGGTAGCTATGGATACAACTTGCTTTGGAGATACGTCCATATAGTCAACCCGTTCCGGTGGTACAACTAAATTATCATGCCGATATCGCACCCAGACGCGCTGGCTCTTGAACCAATCATTTTCTAATAACTCGTTGGCCTGCGCAATTACCAATTCGTCTTCCTCATCAGCAGTGAGATACTCAATTTTTTCAGTAACGATCTTGTTATCTTTATCCACTTTGCGGTAGGGTGTTTCGATAAACCCGAATTCATTAATCCGTCCATATGTACTCAAAGAGCCAATAAGACCGATATTAGGACCCTCTGGTGTCTCAATCGGACACATACGACCATAATGGGAGTGATGTACGTCACGAACCTCGAAGCCCGCCCGTTCACGGCTTAAACCCCCAGGACCCAAAGCACTCAAGCGACGCTTATGGGTTAGCTCCGCCAGCGGGTTAGTCTGATCCATAAACTGGGATAACTGGCTGGATCCAAAGAATTCTTTAATCGCTGCGACCACAGGTCTAATATTTATTAATGCCTGGGGCGTAATAACATCAACATCCTGAATGGTCATGCGTTCTTTTACGACGCGCTCCATGCGGGAAAGTCCGATACGGAACTGGTTCTGAAGTAATTCGCCTACAGAGCGAAGACGACGATTTCCTAAATGATCAATATCATCTGTGGACCCAAAGCCGTCCATTAAATTCAATAAGTAGCTAACTGCGGCAATAATATCCTCCTTAGTGATCGTGCGCATGTTCATAGGTAAGATAGGATTGCAGAGTACTTTTACATCGTTGCCTTCTTTGGTTTTCACCTTAAACTCAAGTAAGCGCCCATCAGGAAATGGTATCTCGTCTTCAATACGATTAATTACCTTTTCATCTATAACGACACCGGCTTCCGTAATAAGCTCACCGGTTTCTTGGTGAACGATAGGCTCTGCGAGAGTTTTTCCCATCATTCTCCGCCGCCAGCCAAGCTTCTTGGCTAGCTTGTAGCGCCCTACCGTCGCCAGATCATATCGTTTAGGGTCAAAGAACAGCGTCTCCAGAAGTTGCTTCGCATTTTCAACCGTAGGTGGTTCACCCGGCCGCAAACGCTTATAAATTTCAACGAGAGCCTCATCTTCGGAATCAGTATTATCCCGTTCTAACGTGGCACGAATACGCGCGTCGTCGCCAAACAATTCAAGTATTTTACTGTTCGAGCCGATACCAAGCGCTCTTATCAGAACCGTAACAGGTAATTTCCGTGTCCTGTCCACGCGTACAGACACAACGTCATTTGCATCAGTCTCTAATTCCAACCATGCACCTCTGTTAGGAATAACGGTGGTAGAAAAAAGTTTCTTACCTGTAGTATCATATTGGGCACTATAATATACACCGGGTGAGCGAAGTAACTGACTAACAATAACGCGTTCAGCTCCGTTGATGATGAAGGTTCCGTTTTCAGTCATCAGCGGGAAATCGCCCATAAACACTTCCTGCTCTTTAATCTCGCCTGTTTCCTTATTAATTAGACGGACATTAACACGCAAAGGGGCGGCATAGGTGACATCGCGTTCTTTGCTCTCTTCCACGGCATATTTAGGTTCACCTAAAGTATATCCGATAAACTCCAGCACTAGGTTACCGGTGAAATCCTGTATGGGAGATATGTCATGAAAAATCTCCTGTAGTCCTTCCCGTAAAAACCATTGGTAGGAATTCTGTTGGATCTCGATAAGGTTAGGCATCTCCAAGACTTCATCTATCTTGGCGTAACTATACCGGACGCGCTTTTTGCCTACCGGAATCTGTTTCAACATGAATTCGTTCACCCCTTAGCATAATTTGAGATCTATCCTATTATGATAGATTGGTATAGAAATCACAGGTCTCCACATAATATTAGCGACGACAACTTTAAGCAAGGTTCATAAGTGCTCCCCTATAAACCTTGCTCAGAATGACGACAGCATCAACTTCGCTTCCGATTCGTCTTCCATTATATTACTATTGCCAACCAACCATCGTTTTATACCCGCCGTACAGATAAATAGTAACTATTAACGGGTTATCTGTATTATTGTATCGCATTTTAAAATGATACCATACGGAATATTGGATGTCAAGAAATAGATTCCAAAATCCCCATAAATATACTATACATTCATAAACATACAAAAGGCACTCCTATGAGTGCCTTTTGTATGTTTATGAATGTAGTAGCTAAGTAAGACTACTTCACTTCTACGGATGCGCCAGCTTCAGTAAGCTTTGCTTTGATAGCTTCAGCATCGTCTTTAGTAACTTTTTCTTTAACTGCCTTTGGTGCAGCATCAACAAGGTCTTTAGCTTCTTTTAAGCCAAGGCCGGTAATTTCACGAACAACCTTAATTACGCCAACTTTTGCAGAACCGGCTGCTGTAAGAATTACATCAAATTCGGTTTGCTCAGCAGCGGCAGGAGCAGCAGCACCAGCAGCAGGAGCAGCCATAGCCATAGGAGCGGCGGCGCTAACACCAAATTTTTCTTCAAGGGCTTTCACGAGCTCCGCAAGCTCGAGTACGGTCATTTGTTCAATAGCTTCAATCATTTGATCTTTAGTCATGTTAATATTCCTCCACTTTCATCTTCTAATATTTTTAGTAATCGGAAATCAGTAATCGATGACTGGAAAAACCAGCGAACGATTGGAAAATCTTGTGTTATGCTTCTTTTTGTTTGCGTACAGCTTCAAGAGTGTACACCAAGTTTCGTATATTTCCTTGAAGCACATTGACCAATCCGGTAATTGGCGCTTGCATAGAGCCAAGCATTTTGGCAATAAGCACTTCGCGGGGCGGCAAATCAGCCAAAACTCTAACGCCATTTGCATCCACTACTTTGCCTTCCAAGATCCCAGCCTTAATTACTAAGTTTTTATTACCCTTAGCAAATTCAGACAAAACCTTTGCAGGACCCACTGGATCCTTGTAACCGAAGGCAATAGCAGTAGGACCTTCAAGATGGGCATCTAAGCCTTGTATGCCTACTTCTTGAGCAGCAATACGGGTCATCGTATTTTTCACAACACGAAACTCGATACCTGCCTCACGTAAAGAACGACGTAATTTAGTCGCATCAGCAACGTTAAGGCCACGATAATCCGCCAATACGGCACCTTTTATCGAACCAAGTTTTTCTTTAAGTTCCGCAACTGCCGCTTGTTTTTCTGCAGTAACTGCCATTTGTTATTTCCACCTCCTTAGTTAGAATAGAACAAACTAAAAACCTCCGGTTGAGTACCGGAGGTTTACAAGCATGACTAAATATGCCACGCTTCTTGATCCCCAGCCTCAGTAGGCAGATGCATATGCATCTTTATTTACACCTACAGTCTACAGCCTAATCCTATTGTTCTTTTTTAGCAGATGTTGTTACCTTTAAAGGATTTACTTTAACCCCAGGTCCCATCGTTGTTGATAACGTAATGCTGCGGAGATATTGCCCTTTTGCAGCAGACGGTTTCACTTTGATAAGGGTTTCAAGCAAGGTATTGAAGTTTTCCTGCAGCTTGGCGGCATCAAAAGATACCTTGCCAATCGGAGCATGAATATTGCCGGCTTTGTCAGTCCGGTATTCAATCTTACCCGCTTTGATTTCATTAACAGCACGAGTTACATCAAGCGTTACGGTACCTACCTTAGGGTTAGGCATTAATCCTTTTGGCCCTAAAATTTTACCTAGTTTACCGACCATTCCCATCATATCTGGAGTAGCAACAGCTACATCGAAGTCGGACCAACCCGCCTGAATTTTTGTAACCAGATCCTCTGCACCTACATAATCAGCACCTGCGACTTCTGCTTCTTTAGCCTTCTCACCTTTTGCAAACACAAGTACGCGAGCAGTTTTACCGGTACCATGAGGTAATACGACCGCACCGCGGACCTGCTGATCAGCATGTTTGGGGTCAACTCCCAATCGTACGGCTACTTCAACTGATTCATCGAATTTAGCAGTTGCAGTTTTCTGGGTCAACGCTATAGCGTCTTCTAAGTCATATAATTTATGTTTTTCAACAAGTTTTTGCGCTTCTTGATATTTCTTCCCTAATTTGGGCATCGTTCATTTTCCTCCTTAAATGTGGTATAAACGGATATTTCCTCCCACATTACCGCAATTACTCGGTAATTTCAATACCCATGCTGCGAGCTGTTCCTTCGACCATACGCATTGCAGCTTCAACGCTGGCTGCATTAAGATCTTGCATTTTGGTCTCCGCAATTTCACGCACTTTAGCACGAGATACTTGCCCAACTTTTTTCTTGTTGGGTTCACCGGATGCGGTTTCAATACCAGCAGCTTTTTTCAATAAAATTGCGGCTGGAGGGGTTTTGGTGATAAACGTAAAGGAACGATCCTCATACACGCTAATTTCTACCGGAATAATTAAACCGGCTTGAGCGGCTGTTCTTTCGTTAAACTCTTTAACGAAAGCCATGATATTAACGCCAGCCTGTCCAAGGGCAGGACCAATCGGGGGAGCCGGTGTCGCCTTCCCTGCAGGACATTGTAATTTTACAATTTTTGTTACTTTTTTAGCCATTACAACTACACCTCCTTCTAATATTTCCCATAAATGTGGTTAATGCGGGCGGAGCAGCCCTCCCACAGACCGACTAGCGGCCGATTACTATATTTTTAGAATTTGGCCAAAATCCAACTCTACAGGTGTTTCCCGGCCAAATAGTGAAACCAGCACTTTTAGTTTTCCTTTTTCAGGATTGATTTCCTCAACACTACCAATAAAATTCTCAAAAGGACCAGATACAATACGTACATGCTGCTTCAAAGCAAAATCAAGCCGGGGCTTAGCATCTTCCATGCCCATGGTTTTTAAAATTTGCTTTATCTCGCTCGCATTTAGAGGTATCGGTTTTGTACCAGACCCAACAAAGCCAGTCACACCAGGAGTGTTTCTAACTACATACCAAGACCGGTCATTAACAATCATCTCGACAATTACATATCCAGGGAAAACTTTTTTCTTAGAAATCTTTTTCTTTCCGTCTTTGATTTCTACTTCGTCTTCCATTGGCACCATAATACGGAAAATTTCATTTTCCATACCCATAGATGTTACTTTCTTCTCGAGATTAGCTTTTACCTTGTTTTCATAACCGGAATATGTATGAATTACATACCAATTTTTTTCTGATTCCATGCTAAGGGGTGCTTATAAAGTTTCACCTTACAAGCTGTCCCTCACCCCCCTTAATAGCGAATAACCCATGTAATAGCACGACTTAACACTGCATCCATAGCCCAAATTACGGCAACCATTACCGCCACTGTAATAAAAACTACGCCCGTGTAAGCTTGAAGTTCCTTTTTGTTGGGCCAGGACACTTTTTTAAACTCGCCCTTAACTTCTCGTAAAAATTTGGCCATCTTGGATTTACTGCCCTGAACATTCTCTTGCAGGCTCAATTTCTCACATCCCCGTCTGCCGTAGATACTATACTAATAAAACACATCTTTCTTAGCCATAGTGCCAGTGGCAAGCTTTCCTTATATCATATCTCTGGAAGTGTAAAAAAAAAGATCCTCTATGATAAATATTGGCAGGCCAGGAGGGACTCGAACCCACAACATGCGGTTTTGGAGACCGCCGCTCTACCAATTGGAGCTACTGGCCTACACTTCTTGAAGCCGTTGAATACCTTTGCCTGACTACTTACTGCTGCTCCAGCTATAAGCACACTTCCGTTATAATTTTATGCACCCTGCTTAATTTAACAACAACAGTGTTAATAAAAACGCTGAGCCAGGGCTCCAAAATCATACTTATTTCGTTTCTTTATGAGCCGTATGCTTTTTACAGAATTTGCAGTATTTGCTGAATTCAATTCTGTCTGGATCATTCTTTTTATTTTTAGTAGTTGCATAGTTGCGCTGTTTGCACTCTGTGCAAGCTAAAGTGATACCAACACGCATCGCTTGACACCTCCTGAAAAAAACAAATCCACAAAAACTCCTCTGAGCGTGGTCGCTAATAAAATATATCATAACGAAAAAACAATGTCAACAAAATTCAGCGGATAACTATTTTCATAAAAAAATGAAGCAGCTTTTTTTACGTCTGCTTCATTTATACCCATTTTAAATGCTATTTATGCACTATAAGTTAATTGCAGTTACTACACCTGCACCTACAGTACGACCGCCTTCACGAATCGCAAAACGCAGGCCTTCTTCAATCGCGATAGGGGTGATCAAGGTAATATCCATTTGAATATTGTCGCCAGGCATAACCATTTCCACACCTTCAGGCAGCTTAACTACACCGGTTACGTCGGTTGTGCGAAAGTAAAACTGGGGGCGATATCCATCAAAAAATGGCGTATGACGTCCACCCTCTTCTTTGGACAATACGTAAACTTCTGCTTTGAATGTGGTGTGTGGCTTTATGCTACCCGGTTTTGCCAGAACTTGTCCACGTTCAATATCTTTACGCTCTACACCGCGCAGCAATATACCAACATTGTCCCCGGCAGTTGCACTGTCGAGTAACTTACGGAACATTTCTACACCAGTTACAACGGTGGAGCGGGGTTTATCAGTCATACCAACAATCTCAATCGGTTCCTGTACTTTTACAGCGCCACGCTCAACCCGACCGGTGGCAACTGTGCCTCGACCAGTAATCGTGAATACATCCTCGACAGGCATCAGAAATGGCTTGTCGACGTCACGCTCGGGAGTGGGAATATACTCGTCAACAGTGTCCATTAGGGCAAGGATATTGCCGCACCATTCACAATCACGGGTACCGCAGCCGCATTCAAGCGCTTTTAAAGCAGAGCCGGAGGTGAATGGAATGTCGTCGCCTGGAAATTCATAGATGTTTAATAGGTCACGAACTTCCATTTCAACCAATTCCATCAATTCGGGATCATCAACCATGTCAGCTTTGTTTAGAAACACGACCATCGCCGGGACGCCTACTTGACGGGAGAGCAGAATGTGTTCACGGGTTTGGGGCATCGGGCCGTCGGCAGCCGACACCACCAAGATCGCGCCGTCCATTTGGGCCGCTCCGGTGATCATATTTTTAACGTAATCTGCATGTCCAGGGCAGTCAACATGGGCATAGTGCCGCTTGACGGTTTCATATTCCACGTGGGCTGTATTGATTGTAATGCCGCGTTCGCGTTCTTCAGGAGCTTTATCAATGGAGTCATAAGCCATGAATTCAGCGCCGCCCGCTTTAGAGAGCACTAGCGTAATCGCTGCCGTCAAAGAAGTTTTACCATGGTCAACGTGACCGATAGTACCAATGTTACAATGTGGTTTTGTTCTTTCAAACTTTTTTTTACCCATAATGATCCTCCTTACGATGCATACCTTATTCAGACAATCGTATGTATTCTACAAAAAAAAAAGAAAATCCTCTCGACCATGCCACATTCGAGGGATAAATATCCACAAAAACCATTAAATTTAACATAAAGACGCCAAGACAGAAAATATTTTGAACACCACGACGCAAAGACGCAAAGGGAATTACTTTTTAAACTGGTTATACAATCCTATATAATCTCAATAACAGAAGGATTCAGAATCAATTATTAAACCCTATCCTTTGCGTCTTTGCGTCGTGGTGTTCAATAGTCACTTAGCCTTATTCGAAAATGCGAAAAGACCACCACAACAGTGATGATCTTTTTTTGGTGGCGGCGCAGGGATTCGAACCCCGGACCCTTCGGGTATGAACCGAATGCTCTAGCCAGCTGAGCTACGCCGCCATCTATATGGAGCTAGTGACCGGGATTGAACCGGTGACCTTATCCTTACCAAGGATACGCTCTACCGACTGAGCTACACCAGCTTATGAATATGGTTGCGGGGGCAGGATTTGAACCTACGACCTTCGGGTTATGAGCCCGACGAGCTGCCAGACTGCTCCACCCCGCGACGGTTATTTAGTTAAAAAAGAATGGTGGAGAGGGCTGGATTCGAACCAGCGAAGGCGGAGCCGTCAGATTTACAGTCTGATCCCTTTAGCCACTCGGGAACCTCTCCATTATATAAATTGACTTGGAGCCGACGATGGGACTCGAACCCGCAACCTGCTGATTACAAATCAGCTGCTCTACCAATTGAGCTACGTCGGCGCGTTTGTGACAAAGATTATTATATTATATCTTGTACGCTTTGTCAACATTATTTTTCATTACCCACCGCAACTGCTCAGATTAACATTTGTTAATACCATCGACACTTCACGATTATAGCATAGGCTGTACTTGAGAGCAACAAATTTTTTCAACTTCCATCATGTACTTTTTGGCAGCATCTGCACAACTATTGTAAGGGGTAATTGATTACTACTTGTGTCCATAAATAAATCCAGCTCAAGGCTGGATTTATAGTTCGTCGCTATTCTTCATCGATCATTTCATCATCTAGTACCGGAACTCCCGCCCCTTTACCAAGTCCCGTACTTCGAGAAGGCTTCGCTTCATCCTGTCCTTCAGCCCGGGCATCCAGATAACGCTCCAGTTTTCGCTTTACACGTTGTAATGCATTATCAATTGATTTAACATGTCGTTCCAAATCTCCTGCAATCTCCTGATATGATTTGCCGTCCAAATAGGACATCAGCACTTTCCATTCAAGATCACTGAGGATTTGACCCATTTTTTCCTCAATATCAATAAACTCTTCCTGACTGATTACCAACTCCTCGGGATCCGAGATTTTGGAGCCTGAAAGAACATCCAACAGTGTACGATCCGAATCTTCGTCATATATTGGCTTGTTTAAAGATACGTAAGAATTGAGGGGAATATGTTTTTGCCTTGTAGCAGTTTTAATAGCGGTAATAATCTGACGTGTCACACATAATTCTGCGAAGGCTCGGAACGAAGAAAGTTTGTCATTACGAAAGTCACGAATAGCCTTATATAAGCCGATCATTCCTTCTTGAATGATATCTTCCCGATCCGCCCCGATCAAAAAGTAAGACCGTGCTTTTGCTCTAACAAAATTGCGGTATTTATTGATGAGGAATTCCAATGCGGCTGTGTTATTATTGTCTTTGGCGTCAAATACGATTTCTTCATCAGTCAAGCTTTCGAAACCTACGAAAACATCACGTTGTACACTGCTCCGCACTCGGATCGCCCCCATTCTAAATTCTCAGACCGCCCGGAACTCATAAAGGCACTCAAAGTGCACATTGTTTAGCCATCTACAGAACACATTATATATTAGGATCGCGTGGCTAGTCAAGCTGTCTTTTCTCGGGCGAATACGAGGACTGACGTCTTCGTATCTCCTCCAATCTTTGTTTTACATCTGATTGCAGCTGTGATTCCAGAGTTCGGCGCTGTGGGCTCACCGCCCCATGCTTGTCGACTAACTGATGGGCTGCATCCTTAATAGCCTTACGCAGTTCTCGAACCGACATTCGATATGCACCGCTTCCCAAAATAGCCGTTTGTTCAGCCCTGTCAGCCGTGGCCACAAACACACACTTGCCACCATCGCGAGCCAAATCATAAACCATCTTTTCAATAACGCTGTCTGCTGTTTCGCCATCCTTACTAAATATCACTTGAATGCCCGACATTTTAGTACAATGCCCCTGTCCACCTTTAACCATATGCGCATCAAAAACAGTAATTATTTCAATACCGGCAAACCCCGCAAAACTTGCCATCCATTGAACCAAGCGATCCCTGGCATGATCTAAGCTGATATCTTTTATTTTAGCCAATTCGGGCCAGGCGTTTATCACATTATAGCCATCAACGATTAAAACATCCATTAGTTTCTCCCCTGCTAAAACCCTCCAGGTATACTTGTCCCTTTTTGAAGATGTCTCTTACTCAACGCTTTATTTAGCTTCCTTTTAACTCATCTTTTGCTACGTTTTTCTTTTTCCCTGGCTGTTTTTCTGATTCCTTTTTCAATGGAGACATCGTAGTCGCCGCCGGGGGAAGATCGATCTTTGTTGGTACAGGTTTCGTACCTACACGTATAATAGCGTTAGTAGGCAAATACTTATCTATGGATAACACCTCACGGCGAACTTCCTGCCCGTTCAGTGTCCAAATGCGCAACGCTGTTGCCTCGTAACCTGGCAGGCCCTGCTTCTCCTCCTTCGTTTCACCAATAAATATCGAAGGATCGTCCTTTTTGGTTACACCCGGAGGTATCTCTCTCTGATCAATAACCCAAATTTCAACAGTTTCCCCGACGTTATCTTTACCGAAGATCCCCATCTTTAGCTGATTCCCCTTCACCTCAGCTAAAATTAGCACGGGTGTTGTTGTAGTATTCGTAAATTTAAAATCAAGATACCCATAGGCTACGGTTGCATCTCTACCTACTGGAACATAAGACAGTGGCTTTGAATGATTAGTGCGCTCCACAACGTTTAATCCAGCATATAAGACCGCATTATAAAGCGTAGAAGAAACCTGACAAACACCGCCACCAATACCCGGCACGAACTCACCGTCCACAATCTCCATGGCCTCTTTAAAACCATGTGCAATATCTCTCGGTCCGACCACCCCGTTATATGAAAATACTTCACCGGGCTGCAGCAATGTTCCGTTGATTTTTTCAGCTGCTACGTAGATATTCAATGTCCGGTTTGTATCACTAGCGTTAAAATAAGTTGTATAAATTCCTAATAAGTCCTTTATTCCCGATTTCTCAATATCGCCTGCCGTAAGATGCGGACGTACTTCCTCCACTACAAGGGTCTGATTTTTTTGTTCTCGGAATTCCCTGAGGATTAGCTCCTTACTTCTATTAACATCCAGGCGGATCCCAATTTGCTCAGGAACAACAGCACCTGTCGCTAAACTAAGCGATGCATTTTTAGCCGGCCGATCGATCTTGGAAGCCCACTCTGCTAAAATATTATTTAACTTAACTTCATTATATTGGATAACTAATGGAACATCGTGTCCTTGCTTGCGCGCCCGAAATACCGCGACTGCCCGTTGCCAAAAAAATCCTTCCCGCCCATACCGCCAAGCCGCTTCCACTGTTGCGGCTTCGTTAATGCTATACTCCACTGCTCCCGGGTTAAGCGTGTATTTCTGACCCTGATAGAAAAAAACAAGTGGGTTTTTAGAGATACTCCTTCCCCTATCATGTACTAATTTTTCAAGCTCTGCCCTGCTTGCTCCACCCAGATCGTACCCGTCCACCTTTATGCCTGCAAAGACAGTGGTAGCATTAGTCATTACAGCCACCCCGACCCCCAGGAAAACCGCTAACCCCAATAAGCAACACCCTATAACCCACTTTTTCATGGTTATACTTGCTCCCTTTGCCGCAATATTTCATAAAGCAATAAAGATCCCGCCACAGAGACATTCAACGAGTTGACTTTCCCATGCATCGGTATGCGTACGATAAAGTCGCATTGCTCTTTTACCAAACGCCCAATACCTTTGCCCTCTCCCCCAAGCACAACCACTAAAGGTCCGGTCAACGCACTTTTATAATATACCTGTTCGCCATCCATATCGGCACCGACCACCCAATAGCCCCGTTTTTTCAATTTTACGATTGTTTGTCCGATATTTCCGATTCGGACTACCGGTACATGTTCAATAGCTCCGGCAGAAGTCCTGGCCACGGTGGCAGTAAGCATAACCCCTCTTCTTTTCGGAATTAATACTCCATGCACCCCTACTGCATCGCAGGTACGTAAGATAGCACCAAAGTTATGAGGATCCTCCAATTCATCCAACAATACAAGTAACGGTTGCTCCTGACCTTCTTCAATGATTGTCAGCAAATCCTCAAGTTCAACATATTCTTTAGCTGCAACTGTCGCGACAATCCCTTGATGTCGCACACCTGGGACAAGCCCGTCAAGTTTAGCCGAATCAACTTCCTGAACAACAATCCCCTGTTCTTTAGCAAGTTGGATAATGTCTCTAAAGGATCCAGGTCTACTATTACCCGCGATAAATATCTTATTGATATGACGGCCACCTTTAATGGCTTCAGTTACAGGATTACGGCCAGCAATCGTTTCAGCGGACATAAATACCCCCCTTTTTTTAAATAGAGAGCAGAGATGGGGGCCAGGGACCAGCTATAAACGCTCCTGACTCCTACCCCTACTCCCTACACTAACTCACAACAGCTAATCATAACGCAGACCTAACTATCGCTCAAATGCTCTCTCCTAACCTCATCAACCCGCCCGCAAGTCATTGCGCCCTCCGGACACGGACCCGTAAGACATTCGGGCCCGGCATGTTTAAACAACACCGGAGCAACACCCTGTACTTGCCTTAGCATTTCCTTAGCCAAAGCGCGTATCTCCCATTGAGCTCGGTTACAACAGCGTAATGCGAAAAAATTCAAGAGCGCTCTCCCGTTCATCGTCACGACAATTTTTGTCTCTGTTGCATTAGCCAGTACATAACGGGCATCTTCGTGGTGAACACCTAGTCCCACCAATTCATCATAAGTCTGCCGTATCTCGTCCATCAATTGACTAAAACGAACTCTAGCTTCTGTGTTTTTAGCTATGGAAGGAGGAATGATATATTCAAAATCATGTTCCTTTACATACCGCTGGGATTGCTGAGAATACGAGGCGATTCTATGACGTACTAACTGATGGGTAAGCACTCGGGAAACACCCTCGACGGCAAAAGTGAAACTAACATGCTCCATCGTAGAATGATGTCCTGAACTCATAATTTTACCCAACAAGTTATTAATTTGTTCAACCGTCATTGTTTCACGAATATCTGCCGCGCCAACAGGCGAATAACAGAGTCGGGCCGCAGCGGCTACGGTACGCTCTGGTTCTGGCGTATGATGCAGTAACACAACTTTCATTTTCTACTCCCCAAAATTCATAATTAATATATTGAGTATATCCTCATCCTATGATTTATTAGTAATAACTCGTTGTCCCTCTACTACCGATCGATGCAACACTTCCAACAAGCGCTCATCCTGTTCTGTTAAAAACAAATGTCCCAACATTGCTTCAAATCCCGTGGCATGACGATAATCAATCATGACAGCGTTTTTTGGCGTGTGTCCAACTTTAGCGTTACGCCCGCGGCGGGCCACAGCGTTTTCCTCTTCCGTTAGATCAGCCTCAATCCCCTTTAGGACTGCCGCCTGAGTTGAGGCTTTGACCAATCCTGTCGCCATTTTATGTAGATTGCGCACCTTTGTCTCCCACTGCAACAAATATGTTCTTACATATAATTCATATACAGCATCACCCACATAGGCTAACACCAAAGGATGCAGCTGATTCACCGTGGGCAGAGACCCCGTTGCTGCCGGCACCGATGTGTGCTCAGAAATACCGGTGGCCATTTTTTCTCGCCAATGTTCTAATAAGCTTCGTTGCATTATTTCTTCATCCACCTTGGCCCTTGGGGTGTATCTTCCAAGGCAATCCCGATTTGCTGCAGGCGATCTCGCACTAGATCTGCCGTTGTCCAGTCTTTAGCCTGTCGAGCTTGTTGCCGAATATCTATGATAACCTGCATGAGGCTTTCGACTAATTGATCGTCGCCCTCCGTCTTTTCCTGTTTTTCAAAGAAACCAAGTACCCCGCCAAGCTCCAGAAAAACGTCCTCTGTTTTCTGCATAGCATAACAGAGTTCTAGCTCAGGTAATTGATTGTTTTTGTTTATCAGACTGTTTGTTTCCCGTGCCAAATCAAATAACACCGCAAGAGCTTGGGACGTATTGAAATCATCATCCATTGCCGCGCAAAAATCATGTCGGGCTTTATCCAGCTGCTCCAGATGCCCCATTACGGCGGCATTTAGAGCTGTGGGGCAACTCTCCGGGACGTGACCTCTTATAAGTCCACGGACCGCATCCAGCATATTTCTTAATCTTCCTAACGCACGTCCCGCCTCCGCTAACTTAAGATCACTAAAGTCCAGCGGACTTCGGTAATGGGTTGAAAGCACGTAAAAGCGCAGTACCTCCGGCTCAAAATGCTCCAAAATATCCTTTACCAGGAAAAAATTTCCTACAGATTTGGACATCTTCTCTTCATTTACAGTAATAAATCCGTTATGCAGCCAATACTGTACAAAAGGTCCTTCGCCCACACACGCTTCCGATTGTGCTATCTCATTTTCGTGATGGGGAAAAATAAGATCACTGCCGCCTCCATGAAAATCAAACCCATTGCCCAGATATTTCTGTGCCATGGCTGAGCATTCAATATGCCATCCCGGGCGTCCCTGTCCCCAAGGACTTTCCCATGCAGGCTCTCCCGGTTTAGCACTCTTCCATAATGCAAAATCCATAGGATGTTGTTTGCGTTCGTCTACATCTATCCTCGCCCCTGCTTTCATATCTTCAAGGGTCCGTCCGGATAGTTTTCCATAACCCTCAAATTGATTTACACTATAATACACATCACCATCGGTTTGGTAGGCAAAGCCCTTTTCCACCAATGTCTTAACCATCGCGATAACCTCAGGAATATGTTCGGACACCTTAGGATAGATATGCGCCCGTTTAATATTTAAATCATCCATCGCTTTAAAAAAAGCTTCTATATATTTATTAGCAACTTCATACCACGGACGTCCCTCTTTATTGGCCGTATTAATAATCTTATCATCAATATCTGTAAAGTTTTGTACATGCTTTACCGCATACCCTTGGTATTCAAAATAGCGGCGAATAACGTCCCAGGTCAGAAAAGGTCTTGCATTCCCGATATGCGGATGATTATATGGTGTGACTCCACACACATACATTGAAACCTTGCCTGGTTCCCGGGGTACAAACCGTTCCTTCTGTCTTGTCAAGGTGTTATATACTCTGATTGGCACTTTTTTCCCTCTCCTCTTCGAGTTCTGCGATCCGCAGTTCCAGTTTGATCAAACTACGCTGCATACATAAAAGCATCTCTGCCACCGGGTCCGGTAGGTTTTGGTGATTTAAATCAACACCCGTCGATAAGGTGCCCACCTTCTTCCCTCCCTGTATCACAACACGCCCAGGGATACCAACCACGGTTGAATCTGGCGGCACTTCCTTCAATACAACAGACCCCGCTCCAATTTTGGAGTTATCCCCTACTTTAAAGGAGCCTAGCACCTTGGCGCCAGTAGCAATTACGACGTTATCACCGACGGTAGGATGGCGTTTCCCCTTTTCCTTGCCAGTCCCCCCTAGCGTGACACCCTGATACAAGGTGACGTTATCCCCAACTTCTGCCGTTTCACCAATAACCACACCCATGCCATGGTCAATGAATAAGCCTTCTCCTATTGTAGCACCAGGATGAATTTCTATACCCGTAATAAAGCGGGCGAATTGGGAGATCAAACGCGGTAATACAACACAACCCCTTTTATACAGCCAATGACTGATCCGATACAACCAAATAGCATGTAGACCAGGGTAACACAACACCACTTCCAACACGCTTTTAGCGGCTGGATCTCGGCCAAAAATAGCCTCAATATCTTTACGTATTCGTTTTAGCATAACGACCCTCCTTCTTTAAAAGAAAAAAGCAAAAGAACCCCCTTCTCTTCTACAGAGACGAAGGTTCGTGGTCCCACTCTGTTTGAACCGGTTACCCAGTTCCACTTGTCGACGCCTAGACGTCATGCCGGTAACGGCGGCGGCCGAAGAGGCCTACTGCTAGTAGTCCATTAAGTCTAAAACCATAATACCTTCCGAATTTATTTATTCTTTTAGACTTAACGGACTACTAGTTCAGCCCTTAGTTCAAGGGTGCATTTGGGTAATTTCTTAAGCCAGTATCGCTCTCAGCCTAGGCGATCCCTCTCTGTGATAAGAGCATTACCTACTCTCCCAATCATAACCGTTTTACTGGGAGTGGGGAGTAGAGAGTGGGGAGTAGGGTTCAAATACCCCTATTCCCTATTCCCCATTCCCTACTCCCTATTTTGCTTTCAGTATATTATATAAATGAGTTGACGTGAAGTAGCTAATTAATTTTTGTTAGCATTGTATTTATCCGCTGCACAGTACGCTCTCTCCCTAAGATAGCAACAATACGATCCAAGTCTGGCCCATGGGCTTTGCCGGTTAGGGCAATACGGATCGGCATAAATACCTTCTTTCCGCCTAATGTTAATTCTTTGGTAATCGTCTTAAGGAGTGCCTTTACCGAGGGGGCATCCAACACCGGCGCAGTCATTACCTTGTCTTTAAAAGCTTCCATGACCTGAGGAATTTCCGCCGACCGCAACAATTCCATAACTTCGTCATTCTCAAATTCCGGAGAGTCATCAAAAAACACGCCCACATGTTCGGTGATTTGGCCGACAAAACTCAAGTAATCCTTCACTGTCTCCACAATTTCTTCAAGCCAGGCCCGTTGTTCCCTCGTATCTGCTTCGGTAATAAAGCCGCTCTCCAGTAGATGCGGTATTGCCATATCCGTTAACTGGGCTATAGACAGTTGCTTTAGATAATGGCTGTTAATCCAATTCAGCTTATCCGTATCAAAAACCGCCGGGTTTTTAGCAACTCGTTCAAGAGAGAAGTTCTGCACCAGTTCATCCAACGTGAAGAATTCCTGTTCACTGGCTGGTGACCAACCTAAAAGCGCCAGAAAGTTAATCAAACCTGCCGGTAAATAGCCCTTATTTTGATATTGTTCAATAGCCGTCGCACCATGCCTTTTGCTCATTTTAGTTCGATCTTGACCAAGAATCAAAGAAATATGCGCAAACTCAGGCGGATTAAAAGTCAAAGCTTTATAAATTAGTAACTGGCGGGGTGTATTGGATAAATGTTCTTCTCCACGTACAACATGGGTAATCTGCATAGTGGCATCGTCAATAACGACGGCATAATTATAAACAGGAATACCGTCGGATTTTACAATTACGAAATCCCCAACGCCATCGGATTCAAAGCTAACTTGTCCCCGGACCAGATCCTGGAACGTAATAACTTCTCCTTCCGGAACACGGAAGCGCACCACCGGCTTACAGCCCTCAGCCTCGTATTTAGCCCGTTCCTCTGCGGTTAGATGTCGGCACCTGCCCGAGTAGAGGGGTGTCTCCCCTTTTTCCATGAGACGTTGGCGTTCCTCTTCCAATACCGTCTCGCTGCAATAACAGTAGTAAGCTTGTCCTTTTGATAGTAGTTCTTCCGTGTAACGGGAATAGATATCCAACCGCTCAGTCTGACGGTATGGACCATACTCCCCACCAATATCAATCCCCTCATCCCAATCAAGTCCTAGCCAACGCAGGGCATCTTTAATATTTTCCTCGGATTCCTTGCTTGAACGTTCTATATCGGTATCTTCAATCCGCAATATTAATTTTCCACCTGTTTGCCGGGCAAGGAGCCAATTAAAAAGCGCTGACCTTGCTCCTCCGATATGAAAAGGTCCTGTGGGGCTTGGAGCAAATCGTACGCGTACTGGTTTTTCCATCTAACTTCCTCCTGTATATGTACCTGTAATATTAACTATCTTGTATTCGCGCTTGGAAAATTTTATCCTTCTATAAAACAAAAAATTAACCTGACAACATCAGGTTATACGTCGTCTAATTAACCAGAGAGGGCACATAAGCACACCATATGAAACCACTACACGTGACTAAAAAATTCTAACCGCAGAGACGCAGAGAAAGAAATTAAGAATATTTATTCTTGCCTGAACCGCAGCAAAAACATGCCGTTAACAATCTCCGGCGAAAGTATCTTTTTCTGTATCCCCCGTTGCATCGTCATAACTGGCAATACATCTTCAGCACCTAATTGCAGCCGAAAAGCAACCTGTTCGCCGCAGAAAAGTTCCCCTGTCATTACGCCATCTTCCGCATAAAAACGCATCGTAAAATTAAAATCAGCCGCTTCTGCTTGCTGTATCGTTATAACAGTAAGTACTATCGCCAGTATAAACAATAACAAATATTTTCGCATATAACCATCTCCTTTATAAAAAACAAATAGGATAGTAATACTATCTACTAATTATTCGCCTTCTATGCAGGAGATTTTATCGGCTGAACGTGAAACACTTCAAATGCCAACCTTGTTTAGGAAATAATTGTAGCTACAGCCTGAGCAGCAATACCTTCTTCATGTCCAGCAAAGCCTAACCCCTCTGTTGTGGTTGCTTTTATGTTTATGCTCTCCACACTAATTTTTAGTGTTGTAGCTATATTAATGATCATCCCCTCAATATACGGCGCTAATTTAGGCCTTTGTGCAATAATGACGGCATCAATATTATTAATTCGATACCCTTTTTGTCGCAGAATGTCCTGCACGTGACACAAGAGCAGCAGACTTGAAATACCCCGGTATTTCGGATCACTGTCAGGAAAATGGCGGCCAATATCACCCTCTCCAGCCGCTCCTAAGAGCGCATCCATAATTGCATGCACCAATACATCTGCATCAGAATGTCCTAGGAGTCCTAAGTGATGCTTCACTTCCATACCGCCGAGTATTAGTTTCCTTTCTGCGACCAAACAATGTACATCATACCCAATCCCTATTCGCATTGTTTTCTCCCCCTAATAATGGTCTCTGCGACAACTAAGTCCTCCGGGGTAGTGACTTTTAAATTATTATAATCTCCCATAATCAACCTTACTTTAACCCCTATCCGTTCAACAAGTCCAGCATCATCTGTTGCGACAACTGCTGCCAGCTCTGCCTGCCTATATGCTTCCTCAATAATATCCCGCTTAAAGACTTGCGGCGTCTGAACCGCCCACAAATTCGTCCGATCTGGTGTTTCCAGGACAAAACCCTCTTTATTTCCAATTTTTATGGTGTCCTTGACAGGCACAGCAACAATTGCAGCTCCCGTCTCGTTCGATGCTAGAAGCACTTCCATTACCAGCTTTTGAGTAACCAAAGGACGAGCACCATCATGTATGAGGACTAGCTGCGTATTTACGGGTATCTCTTTTAAAGCGTTCGCAATCGAATGTTGCCTCTCCGCCCCCCCTGGAACCACCTCTTTAATTTTACGATATCCATATGTATTAATAATCGTTCGTGTTTGTTGAATATCATCTGCTCCGACGACGACAATTATGTCATTAATGCCCGCGCATGCTTCAAACACATCCAAAGTATGCGCAAGTATCGGACGATTATTGAGCAGAATAAAAGCTTTGTTAATTCCCTTTGCCATCCTCTTACCCTGACCAGCAGCAGCTATAATCGCAGTAACCACAAGGTTTATCCACCTTTCTGACCTACGTCTATATTAACTATATTCCCATTCTATCTACTTCTTTAAAACTCCTTTTATTAAATAAAAAACCCGCTACGCGGGCCTTAAAAAATTCTAACCGCATAGACGCAGAGGGCGCAGAAAAAGAAATTAAACAATATTTATTCCCTTTGCGTCTTTGCGTCGTGGTGTTAAATC
>Ga0074193_1000854_pt1 | contig 44917 bp, 42 predicted proteins | sample EPASupsiteHSE605_FD_64523 | JGI IMG/M metagenome (GOLD analysis project Ga0074193, IMG submission 64523) | Bioremediated contaminated groundwater from EPA Superfund site, New Mexico - Sample HSE6-05 | ecosystem: Environmental > Aquatic > Deep subsurface > Groundwater > Contaminated ...
ATTATCCCTCGATCCTCTTCTCTTCTTATAACTCTTCCTGCAGCTTGCATTACCTTATTCATTCCTGGATACATATATGCATATTCAAAGCCTTGATTATTTTTTCCCTTAAAATAGTCATTAATTATATTTCTCTCTAAACATATTTGAGGTAGCCCAACTCCCACAATTATTGTTCCTATTAACCTATCTCCTACTAAATCAATTCCTTCTGAAAAAAGTCCCCCCATAACCACAAACCCAACTAAGCTTTCCACATTACCTTCTCTAAAATTCTCCAAAAAGCTTTCCCTTTCTTCTTCACTCATAGAAGTTTCCTGATATATGGTTTTAATGTTTGGATTTTTTTCAGAAAATCTTGTATAAACCTCTCTCATATATTTATGTGATGGAAAGAAAGCCAGATAGTTACCACCCTTAGCTTTAACAACTGTATTCAAATCTTCAAGTATTTTGTCATAAGTGAATTCTCTCATTTTGTAGGTGGTGGATATATTAGAATCAATTGTTAAGCATAGATTTCCTCTACTAAAAGGTGAGTTTAACCTTAACTTATAAGCTTCTGAATCCCCACCTAATATGTCTATAAAATAATCCATGGGCAGCAATGTAGCAGAGAAAAACACCGTGGACTTGCCCCTTTTAGAAGCTTCCATTAATAAATAGGATGGATCAAGACAAAACAATTTAAGCTTTAAGTTGTTATTTTGCTTTTCTCCATAAGTCACATAACTTTCATCATAATATTCAGAAGTTCTTATAAAAGCTAATGCTTTAAAATAAAAATCTAAAAGCTTCTCTTTGAATTCATTATTTTTATCTTTATTTTCTAATAACCATTTTTCAGCTTTTGGCATTAGATCCATTAGTAAATATATTATTTCCATTGGAGCTTCCTGCTCTATATGCTCATTATCATTTACCTCACAAAGCTTCCTTATTTCAATCATATGTGAGTTTAATTTATTTAAGGTTCTAGAAATATCCTTTGAATAGTCCATGCTTAGCTTTTTTAAATTAAGTATCTCTTCTTTATTTATTTCTGCCGAAAACATTTCTCTTGCTCTATCTACCAAATTATGAGCTTCGTCTATTAACAATGTAAAATCAGTTGTTCCTTCTAAGAAAAACCTCCTTAGATATACTCTAGGGTCAAATACATAATTGTAATCACAAATGATACAATCTGAGAAAAGAGCTAACTCCAGTGAAAATTCAAAAGGACAAATCTTATGTTTTTTTGAGTATTCCTCTAGAGTTTCTCTTGAAAAATTTTCTTCATTTAAGTATACATCTTTTATTGCTTCATTAATTCTGTCAAAATACCCCTTTGCAAAAGGACATTCTTCAGGATTGCATGCCGCCTCTGGTTTAAAGCATATTTTATCCTTTGCTGTAATTGTAAGGCTCTTAATTTTTAGGCCTTTTTCTCTCAAATTATTTATAGCTTTCTCCCCAGCTGTTCTTGTTATAGTTTTTGCGGTTAAATAGAATATTTTTGATGTGTGTCCCTCTCTCATTGCTTTTAAGCTTGGAAATAAGGTTGCTATGGTTTTCCCTATTCCTGTTGGTGCCTGTATAAATATCTTTTTGCCTTCAGTTATAGTCTTATACACTGATACTGCTAGTTTCCTTTGCCCTTCTCTATAATTTTCAAAAGGAAACTCTAGACTTTTTATTGAATTGTCCCTATAATTCTCCCACATGCTTAGAGTTTTTGCCCATTGAAGATAGCTATTTGCTATTTGGAGAAAAAATACTTCTAGCTCCTTGAAGCTGAAAGCTTTAATAAATCTTTTAATCTCTTTAGTATCCATTTGATAATATGTAAGCTGAACATATATATTTTCCAAAGCTTTTTCCTTAGCATATATAAAGGCGTAAGTTTTTGCCTGAGCCCAATGTATCAAATTAAAATCTTCATTTATAAACTCTATTGGTATTGTAGTAGTTTTTATTTCATCTATTGTAATTATTCCCTCTTTATCAATTATTCCATCCGCACGTCCACTTATCTCTAGTGATATATCTTCTTTTTCAAATATATATGAAAGGGATACTTCAGCCATATATTCCTTTGGAGCGGCTTTCTGTATTTTCTGATGCACCTTTATAGCATCTGTATTTCTAGAACTGCCTGTAAATGTAGAATTCAAGTCCCCAGATCTAAGTATAAATTCTACTAGATTTCTAACAGAAATTTTTATTGTGTTCCCATTGCTCATAGCTTAGCCCTTTCTTCTACTCTTTGTTATAAACTATAATGACTTACTTATATATTACATTATAAAGTAAGTTATATTAAAATTAATACCCTAAGTTTTCAGAAATAAAACTTAGGGTATTATGCATCATTGCTGCTACTTACTGATTATTAAAATCTAATCATCCTTTATCCTATAAATATATACTTGCCTCACTGTCTTATCAAAAAATTTATTTAAATAACTGAATAGTGATACATATAACCTATTTTCAGTATGCTGTGCCATATATAAATCATATTTTTTTATTTTATAATTGAAACCCTTATCATGAATTACTTGTGTGTGGTAAGGATAGTTATTATTATCAGGATTTCCGTACTGAATCACGTCTCCTTCCTTTAATATGGTATACAATCTATCAAAGTTATTCACTGCCTCTTGAACGGTTATGGCAATAGAAACAGCAGCTCTATTGTGTCCAATTCCACCCTCACCTGCCCAATGTCTCCTAAAATACCTAGCAGCTCTCCAGCTTATAGCTATATTTGTTAAGTTTTTAGTATCCTTTGTTCTGCAAAACCATGATTCCACCTTATCCCACTTTGTGCCAATCTCTTTCATACCTCCAGCTCTTAATACTTGAGAGATGAAATTTGCACAATCATCCTGTTCAAAATATGGATATTCCTTTACATTTGGAAATAACGCATACTTTTCAGCATATTCTTTTGCACGTATTCTATCATAGTCATAGTTTATGCCCGTAACAAAACTCCCATTATTATATTCTCTCATAGATAATCCTCTAATATAATTGATACTAGTATATTAATACTTACTCTATTAGATTTTTATTACAAAAAAGTCGCTAGTGTCTAATCTCTAGATATCTTTATACCCTATAGAGACCAACCCCTAGCGACTGGCTAATTAAGTTTTACTTTGTAAATTTATAACACTTTACTTAAGAAATCTTTTGTTCTTTCCATTTTAGGATTATCAAATACTTCCTCTGGCGTTCCTTCCTCTAATATTATTCCTTGGTCCATAAGAAATACTCTATCTCCAACTTCTTTGGCAAATCCCATTTCATGTGTCACAACTACCATGGTCATGCCTTCCTTTGCCAGCTCCTTCATAACCTCTAAAACCTCTCCAACCATTTCTGGGTCTAAAGCTGATGTAGGTTCATCAAATAACATAACATCTGGAGACATAGCAAGAGCTCTTGCTATAGCTATTCTTTGCTTCTGACCTCCTGAAAGTTGTTTTGGATAAGCATTTGCCTTATCCTTAAGTCCAACTCTTTCTAAAAGTCTAAATGCAATTTCCTCTGCCTTTTCTTTAGGAATATTTTTAACCTTTATTGGTGCCAAAGTAATATTATCTAATACACTTAAATGAGGAAAAAGGTTAAATTGCTGAAAAACCATCCCCATCTTTTCTCTTTGTTTATTTATATCATTTTCCTTAGAGGTGATAGATTGTCCCTCAAAAATAATTTCTCCCTTAGTTGGGTCCTCTAAAAGGTTAAGGCATCTTAAAAAGGTGCTCTTCCCTGAACCTGAAGGTCCTATGACAACAACTACTTCTCCCTTTTTAACATGGGTATTTACTCCTTTTAATACTTCTACGTTTCCAAAGCTTTTGTGTAAACCGTTAACCTTAATCACTAACCTTCATCCTCCTTTCAGCTACTCCTAATAATTTAGATAAGGAAAAAGTTAATACAAAATATATTGCAGCTGCAGTTATTAAAGGTGTAAATATTTTATAAGTTGTTCCCTGAACTACACTTGCACTAAACATAAGCTCTCTTATTCCCACAACTGATACTATTGCTGATTCCTTAATTACTGTAATAAATTCATTACCTAAGGCAGGGAGAATGTTTTTAATAGCTTGAGGTATAATTACAAATCTCATAGACATCTTATGATTAAGTCCTAAAGACCTAGCTGCCTCCATTTGGCCTTGATCAATGGACTCAATACCTCCTCTAATGATTTCAGCTATGTATGCTGTACTATTAATAGTCATTGCAATGACAATAGATACGAAGCTTACTAAGTCATTCCCAAAAACCTGTATCTGAGGCATAGTATATCCCGAATTTTGGATTATTTGAGCTACTCCATAATAAAGAATGAATACTTGTACAATTAAAGGGGTTCCCCTTACAATTTCAATATATACAGATGCAATCCTTTTTAAGGCTTTGCTTTTGGATAATTTCATTAACGCAAATAGGGTACCAGTTACAGAACCTAATAGAACTGTAAAGAAAGATAAGGCAATAGTAATTCCTGTTCCTTCAAAAAAATACCCTAGATAGGTAGATAAAAACTCCGATATTCCCACCACAAATTCCTCCTTGAATAGAAATAAATTCTTACTATATTAAAACTCAATAAAAGATAATGGTATTTTTCCATTATCTTTTATAATAAAGCTTATTTAATTTAAATCAATAGTAATTTACAATTAATACTAATTTTTATTGAATTAATGAAGTTGCATCTATTACAAACTTATCAATTTTTCCTTCTGATAATAATCTATCTACAGTTTTATCGATGGCAGCAACTAAATCTTGTTGTCCTTTTTGAACTCCTATTGCTGAGCCTCCATCTTCTTCTCCTACTTTAATATCTGATATAGCCAAGTCAGCGTTCTTATCTACATGTCCTTTTGCTACTGGATATTCCATTATTATTGCATCAACTTTGTTAGTCTTTAAAGACATAACTAATTCTGGAATCTTTGCTAGTGATGTTACTTTAGCATCTTTAACTTGTTTTTTAGCTATATCTTCTTGAATTGAAGTTGATTGAGCTCCAACTCTTTTTCCTGTTAAGCTATCTACAGTTTTATATTTATCTTTATCTGCAGTTCTTACTACAACACTTTGTATTGCTCTATAATATATCTTTGAAAAATCTACTTCTTGCTTTCTAGCATCTGTTGGAGTCATTCCTGATATTACCATATCTACTTGACCTGTTTTTAATGCAGGAAGAAGTCCTTTAAAGTCCATGTTCTTAATTTCAAGAGTTACTCCTAAGTCCTTAGCAATTTCTTTAGCAATTTCAATATCAAATCCAACAATTTCATTTTTTCCATCTTTTATTAATACGAATTCATAAGGTGCATAATCAGCAGAAGTACCTAAAACTAACTTCCCTGCTTTCTTTATTGCGTCAACCTTTACTGATTCTGTCTTCTTTGTATCATCAGTTTTTGCAGTTTCAGTTTTCTTTCCGCAGCCTACAAATGCAAGACTTAAAATCATTACAAATGCTAGTAATATAGCACTGGTCTTTCTTATTTTTTTCATTTTTATTCCCCCTAGTATTATCTTCCGCATCATTATACATCACCATTTATATTTATTCAAGCACTTTATATAAATTATTTCTTCTGTAAAATTGCGAAAATGTGGAATATATTTCTATTAATCAATATCTATTCTATAAATCTTCCTATCGCCCTATATTTATTATATCTCTTGTCTAAAGTTTCCTCTATATTATCGATTAGGATTTTAAACGGAATCTTAAGAAGTTCATCTTTTACTGTTTTTGCCATTTGGTCCACATCCTTATGTGCTCCACCTTTTGGCTCTTCTATAATTTTATCTATTATATTATGCCCTTTTATATCTTGGGCCGTTATTTTCATAATAGCTGCGGCTTCCTTTACCCTTGAAGAATCCTTCCATAGGATACTAGCAAAGCCTTCTGGGGTTAAAACAGAATATACTGCATGCTCAAGCATCCATATTTCGTCAGCAACAGATAGGGCTAAAGCTCCACCACTACCACCTTCACCTATTACAATTGATATAATAGGAGTCTTTAAAGAAGACATTTCCATTAGGTTTCTCGCAACAGCTTCTCCTTGTCCTCTTTCTTCTGCATCCATTCCAGGATAGGCCCCTGGTGTATCAACAAAGCATATTACAGGTCTTTTAAATTTTTCAGCCTGCTTCATTAACCTTAATGCTTTTCTATATCCCTCTGGTCTTGCCATTGCAAAGTTTCTTTTTAAGTTTTCATTCATATTTTTACCCTTTTGTTGTGCTATTATGGTTACCGGCATACCATTTAGCTTTCCGATTCCCCCAACAATGGCAGAGTCATCTTTAAAATATCTGTCTCCATGAAATTCTATAAAGGAATCAAATATTCTTTCTATATAATCAAGAGCTGTAGGTCGTTCTAACATTCTTGATAGAGTCAGTTTATCCATAGGAGATAAATTACTATAAACGCTTTCCTGAAGCTTTTTAAGTTTATCTTCTAATCTAGTAATTTCAAGAGATAAATCTACTTCTTTTGTGTTAGAAAATTGCTTTAACTCTTCGATTCTATTACTAAGTTCATTTATTTTCTTTTCACTTTCCAGCATCCTAGGGTCCTCCTTTCTAAAGGCGACAGAAGTTATATTATAAATTTATAATATAATATTAATGCATTTCTAATATTTTATATAATACCTTTTTTAACTCTAAACGATGAACTATTTTATCTAAAAAACCATGCTCTAATAAGAATTCAGCACTTTGGAATCCTTCCGGCAGCTTTTGTCTTATAGTTTGCTCTATAACTCTCTTACCGGCAAAACCTATTAAAGCACCTGGTTCTGATAATATTACATCACCTAACATAGCAAAGCTAGCAGTAACTCCCCCTGTAGTAGGGTCTGTAAGAACGCTAATATATGCAAGTCCCTTTTCCCCATGTCTTGCAATAGCTGCGCTGGTTTTAGCCATTTGCATAAGTGAAAACATGCCTTCTTGCATTCTAGCTCCTCCAGAAGCCGTAAACATAATTACAGGAAGTTTATCCTTTGTTCCTCTTTCTATTGCTCTTGTTATCTTTTCTCCTACTACTGACCCCATACTGCCCATCATGAAATTACTGTCCATAACTCCCATTACTACATCTTTTCCAAATATCTTGCCATAGCCAGTTATTACTGCCTCATTCATTTTTAGATCTTCTTTAAAACTATCTACCTTTTCCTTATACCCATCAAAATCTAAAGGATTTAAAGTAGTCATACCTTTATCAAGTTCTCTAAAGGTACCAGTATCTAATATATATTCTATTCTTTCCTTTGCGTTCATCCTGTAATGCTTGCCACAAGAAGGACAAACTTTAGCATTTTCCTCTAAATCTTTCTTATATATTGTTTTACCACAGCCATCACATTTAATCCACATACCATTAGGTATGTTAGGCATAGCAGTGTTTTCATCTTTTGTATTTGTAATCTCGTTATTTTTTAATGTTATATATTTAGTTTTTCTTCCTAAAGGATTAAATTTAAACAACAATACTTCACCTGCCTTAAACAGCCATAAATGCTGTTTTGGAATAACTTAAAAATTAATAATTAAATTCTTTAGCGATAAATCCTGTATTATAATCCCCTTTTTCGAATATTGGGTTATATAATATTTCCAGCTGAAACTCTATATTTGTATCTATACCTTCAATTAAAAATTCTTCAAGTGATCTTCTCATCTTGGCAATAGCTTCTTTTCTATCCCTTCCATGAACTATAAGCTTTGCAACCATAGAATCATAAGTTGGAGGAAGTATATATCCATGATATATTCCACTATCAATTCTTACTCCATTTCCACCTGGCATATGCTCAATATTTATTTTACCTGGAGATGGTCTAAAGCCCAATTTAGGATTTTCTGCATTAATTCTACATTCTATAGCATGACCATTTATTTTTATATCTCCCTGCTTTAAGGAGAGTTTTTCACCTGCTGCTATATTTATTTGTTCTTTTATAAGGTCTATTCCTGTTACCATTTCAGTTATAGGATGTTCTACTTGTATTCTCGTATTCATCTCCATAAAGTAAAAATTATTATCTTTATCTAATAAAAATTCAATGGTTCCAGCACTTTCATAGCTAACTGCCTTAGCAGCCTTGATAGCCACATTTCCCATTTTTTTTCTTAGCTCTTGAGTCATTACAGGGCAAGGCGTCTCTTCTAAAACCTTTTGGTTTCTTCTTTGAATTGAGCAATCCCTCTCTCCAAGATGAATTATATTACCGTAGGAATCTCCAAGAATTTGGAACTCTACATGTCTTGGATTTTCAATAAATTTCTCCATATACATAGTATCATCTCCAAAGGATACTCTAGCTTCTCCTTTAGCAGAATCAAAAGCCTTTCTAAGCTCTTCTGAATTTTTTACAATCCTTATTCCTCTTCCGCCCCCGCCGCTAGATGCTTTAATCATAACAGGATATCCTATTTTATCTGCAGCTACTAAGGCGTCTTCTAAAGTATCTACACTACCCTCAGTACCCTGTATTACTGGGACTCCACAGCTCATCATTATTTCTCTAGCCTTTGATTTATTGCCCATATTTTCTATGGCAGTTGCCTGTGGTCCTATAAAAACAATATTGCAGTCCCTACACATTTGAGCAAATTTGCTGTTTTCTGATAGGAAGCCAAACCCTGGATGAATTGCCTGTGCTCCACTTAATACTGTAGCACTCAGTATATTCTCCATATTTAAATAGCTATCCTGTGCCTTTGCAGGTCCAACGCAAATTGCTTCGTCAGCCATGTTTACATGTAATGCATTTTTATCTATTTCAGAATAAATTGCTACAGTGTGTATTCCCATTTCCCTACAAGCTCTAATTATTCTAACAGCAATTTCTCCTCTGTTAGCAATTAAAATTTTATTAAACACATTTACACCTACTTCCCTACAGCAAACACTAACTCAGCTTCCACTGCCTTTTGTCCATTTACAGTAGCTATTCCTTTACCAATTCCAGCAGGCCCCTTCATTTTTATTATTTCAACCTCTAATTTGAGTACATCTCCTGGAACAACTTTACGTCTAATCTTAGCCTTGTTTATTCCACCAAAATAAGCAATCTTACCCTTGTACTCTTCCATACTTAGAAGAGCTATAGCACCCACCTGTGCTAGTGCTTCTATAATTAGAACACCTGGCATAACTGGTTCCTCTGGAAAATGGCCTGCAAAGAAATACTCATTTATAGTAACATTTTTATAACCTACTGCCCTTTTTCCAATCTCTAGCTCTTCCACCTTATCAACAAGTAAGAAAGGATATCTATGAGGTATAATCTCTTGAATTTCCTTAACTCCTAGTGCCATATATTTTCTCTCCTTTATAGCTTAGCTACTTTAAATAGTGGTTGACCGTACTCTACCATTTGTTCATTTCCCACTAATACTTCTATTATTTCAAAGTTATCTTCCGCCTCTATTTCATTCATAAGCTTCATGGCTTCTATAATACATATTGTGTCACCTTTATTAACCTTTTTTCCTACCTTAACAAAAGGCTCTTCCTTTGGTGATGCAGAAGCATAAAAGGTTCCTACTATAGGTGATTTAATAGTTAATGCGGTTTCTTCTGTTTTTTCTTTGTCACTTACTTCTACCTTTGTATCTATGCTTGCTTTTTCAAAGCTAACTTCCTTCATAACTTCATTTGCATTTACTGTAGTTTCTATATTCTTAACAGGATCAGTGCCTTCAAACTGGATTTTTTCTCCCTTGCCCATCTTTATACTGATTCCTTCAGTTTCAATTTCAAAGGAAGTCAATTTAGAATCACTTACTGTCTTAATAAGCTCCTGAATACTTTTATAATCCATGTTTTTACCTCTCATCCCATTTCTTTAAAACTATTGTTGAATTATGTCCTCCAAAACCTAATGAATTAGACATAGCGTATTTCACGTCCTGCTCTCTTCCCTTGTTTGGAACATAATCTAAATCACATTCTTCGTCAGGTGTTTTATATCCAATAGTTGCTGGTACAAAGCCCTCACTTACTGATTTTGCACAGATTATAGCTTCAATAGCTCCTGCTGCTCCCAATAAGTGTCCAGTCATTGATTTTGTAGAGCTTACTGGAATCTTATAGGCATCTTCTCCAAAAACAGTCTTAATAGCAGCCGTTTCAAATTTATCATTATATGGAGTACTTGTTCCGTGAGCATTAATATATGATATTTCTAAAGGTTCTATTCCTGCATCTTTTATAGCTTGCTTCATAGCTCTAGCTCCGCCTTCTCCGTCTGGTGCAGGTGATGTCATATGATAAGCATCACAAGTAGCTCCGTATCCTACAACCTCAGCATATATCTTTGCATTTCTCTTCAAAGCATGTTCAAGAGACTCAAGAACTAGTATTCCAGCTCCTTCTCCCATTACAAAACCATCTCTTTCCTTATCAAAAGGAATAGATGCTCTAGCTGGATCTTCACTTGTACTTAAAGCCGTAAGTGAAGTAAATCCTGCTAAAGATAATGGAGTAATTGAAGCCTCAGCTCCTCCTGCAATGATTATATCAGAACTTCCATATCTTATATTATGGAAAGCTTCTCCCACTGCATGGGTACCTGTAGCACAAGCAGTAGTCAATGATAAACAAATTCCCTTTGCTCCAAATTTAATAGCAACATTTCCTGCTGCCATATTGCTAATTATCATTGGTATAAAGAATGGAGATATTCTATTTGGGCCTTTTTCCAAAAGTTTTATATGTTGCTCTTCTATAGTAGAAATACCACCAATTCCTGAACCTACAATAACTCCGAACCTTTCTTGATCTATGGCTTCTAAGTCAAGTCCTGAGTCTTTTACTGCTTCTTCTGCGGCAACCATTGCAAATTGAGAAAACTTATCCATTCTTCTAGCTTCTCTTTTATCCATAAGTTTGTTTGCATCAAAATCCTTAACCTCAGCTGCAATTTTTACCTTATATTCACTTGCATCAAAAAGTGTTATTTTATCTATTCCACACTTACCTTCTTTTACGCTATTCCAAAAAGTACTTACATCATTTCCTATAGGAGTTACAGCTCCTATACCAGTTATAACTACTCTATTATTCATTTCTATTTACCTCCCTTAAATGTGCATTCCTCCATCAACACTAATAACTTGACCTGTTATATAGGCTGACATATTAGAAGCTAAAAATGCTACGGTATTGGCTATATCTACCGGTTCTCCCAATCTGTTAAGCGGTATACTAGATTTAATATTTTCTTTAACCTTATCTCCAAGAACCTCTGTCATATCTGTTTCTATAAAGCCTGGTGCTACAGCATTTACTGTTATTCCTCTGCTGGCTATCTCTTTAGCTACAGATTTTGTGATTCCAATTATCCCAGCCTTTGCTGCTGCATAATTCACTTGACCTGCATTTCCTGATAAACCTACTACTGATGAAATATTGATTATCCTTCCACTCTTTTGCTTAATCATTACAGGTACTGTGTGTCTTATACAATTAAATGCTCCTTTAAGGTTAACTTCAATAACCTTATCAAAGTCTTCTTCCTTCATTCTCATAATAAGAGTATCTTTAGTTATTCCAGCGTTATTAACAAGTATATCTATTGAGCCTAGACTTTCTTTTGCTGCATCAACTATCTTCTTAGCTTCTTCGAAGCTACTTACATCTCCTTGAACAACTATGGCCTTTACTCCCATTGCTTCTATTTCTTTAGCTACCTCTTGAACTGAATTTATATCACTTCTATAGTTTAACACTAAATTGCATCCAAGTTCAGCTAGCTTTAAAGCAATTGCCCTACCTATTCCCCTGCTAGCTCCTGTAACTATTGCATTTTTGCCTTTTAAATTAATTATATCCATCAAAATCCTCCTATAAACTGTTGTATCCTAGATACTAAGCTTCCTTTAAAGCTTCAACCACAGTATTTAAAGAGCTCATATCTTCTATATTAAATATTTTAACACTTTTGTCAATTTTCTTAATAAAGCCACTTAAAGCCTTTCCAGGACCAATTTCAACAAATATGTTTATCCCATCTTTTATCATGTTTTCTATTATGTCTTCCCACAATACAGAGCTCATTACTTGCTTTCTTAATAGCTCTTTTATAGCTTCCTTACTTTCTATATAGTTTCCAGTAACATTTGTCATTACTGGTACCTTCATATCCTTAAGCTCAATGTTTTCAAGTTCCTTATAAAGTCTTTCCCCTGCTTCTTTTAGCATAGAAGTATGGAAAGGTGCGCTTACTGATAAAAGCATTGTCCTTTTAGCTCCTAGTTCCTTAGCCTTATTACAAGCAGCTTTAACAGCTTCTATTTCCCCGGCAATAACTATTTGTGAAGGACAATTATAGTTTGCCACTTCCACTATCCCAACTTCTTTACCATATTCACAAGCTTCATTTACTTTATCTCTATCTAAGCCCATAACTGCAGCCATAGTTCCTACTCCTGCTGGTACAGCCTCCTGCATAAATCTTCCTCTTTTTTTTACTAGCTTCACTGCATCTTTAAATGCAAACACTCCACTATACACTAAAGCTGAATACTCCCCAAGGCTAAGACCAGCTACAGCTTCAGCCTTAATTCCGTTCAATTCTAATGCCTTTAAAGCTGCAATACTTGTAGTTACAATTGCCGGTTGAGTGTTTTCAGTCTTATCTAAATCCTCTTTACTACCTTCAAAGCATAATTGACTTATAGAAAATCCTAAAGCCTCATCTGCTTCCTTAAATATCTCTCTACATTCTTCTATATTATCGTAAAATTCCTTGCCCATTCCAACATATTGAGCTCCTTGACCTGCAAATACAAATCCTATCTTATTCATTGTAACCCTCCAGCTTAGTTTATATAAAAAACTTCTTAATCAAATAATTCAATCTTTGTGTTTTTCATTATACTAGTAGCTTCGCTAAACATTTCTTCTATTATTTCTTTGCAGCTTTGTTCTTTTTTTACTAATCCTGCTATCTGTCCTGCCATCACTGATCCCATTTCTACATCGCCATCTACAACTGCTCTTGGTAGAGCTCCTCTACCAAGTTCCTCAAGCTTTTCTAGATTGTCGCCCTCTTTTTCAAGAATAGCATATTCTCTTGTAAGTTTATTTCTTAAAACTCTAACTGGGTGTCCTGTAATTCTTCCTGTAACTACCGTATCAATATCCTTAGCTCTAAGAACCCTGTCCTTATAATTTTGGTGAACATTACACTCATTAGATACTAAGAATCTTGTTCCAACTTGAACTCCTGAAGCTCCTAACATAAAGGCTGCTGCTACCCCTCTGCCATCTCCTACTCCTCCAGCGGCTATTACAGGTATCTTAACTGCATCTACCACCTGTGGAATAAGAGTCATAGTAGTAAGCTCCCCTATATGACCTCCAGCTTCACCGCCTTCAGCTATTATAGCATCTGCTCCACTTCTTTCCATTCTTCTTGCTAAGGCTACTGAAGCAACTACAGGTATTACAGTAATTCCATGTGCTTTCCACATCTCCATGTACTTTCCTGGACTACCAGCACCTGTAGTAACTACTTTTACTCCTTCTTCACATACAAGCTTTGCTACTTCGTCAGCGTTACTACTTAAAAGCATTATATTAACTCCAAAAGGTTTATCCGTAAGTTCTTTAGCCTTTCTTATTTCTTCTTTAATATGTTCCACAGGGGCATTAGCTGCTGCAATAATTCCGAGTCCTCCAGCATTTGATACTGCTGCTGCAAGAGAGCTGTCAGCTATCCAAGCCATTCCCCCTTGAATTATGGGATATTTAACTCCTAATTTCTTGAATAAAGAAATATTACACATATTACCCTCCCTATAAAATGAGACTGCCGGTATAAAGCAGTCTCGTTTATTTCAATACCTTATTATTCAACCTTTGAACTTATGTAATCAACTAAGTTCCCGATAGTTTTAATTCCTTCTAGATCTTCATTAGATATTTCTAATTCAAATTCTTCTTCAAGTTCCATAGCTATTTCAAAAATATCTAGAGAATCAACCCCTAAATCTTCTTGAAACTTAGAGTCTAATTGTATTTCTGCTTCACTAATTCCTAAGTGTTCTGCTATTGCCTTTCTTACTTTTTCAAATATCATGATAAATCCTCCTAAAAATTAAAATTTTATTATTAAATTAAGCTTTAAGTAGCTAACTCCACTCTATTAATTGTCCACCAAAGGTAAGACCCCCACCAAATCCAACTAGGATTATCTTATCTCCACTGGTAAGCAAACCCTTCTTATTAATTTCATCCAAAGCTATAGGAATACTTGCACCTGAAGTATTTCCATACCTATCTAAATTTACATAGAATTTTGAATTATCAACCTTAAGCTTTTTAGCTACTAGCTCAATTATCTTTGCATTTGCTTGATGAGGAACTATATATTTAATATCTTCAAGGGTATAGGGAGTGTCTTTTAATACTTCCTCAATACACTTGATCACTATTTTTGTTGCAAATTTAAATATTTCCCTTCCGTTCATAGAAACAAATTTGTCCATGTCTTTATTAGACTTACAGAAAGGATTGTTTAGTTGCACTGCCGGTAACATTAGGTGTTCCCCTCCAGTACCATCTGAGCCTGTATACAGACTTATTATTCCTGGCTTATCACTTCTTTGAAGTACGACAGCTCCTGCTCCGTCTCCAAATAATATGCAAGTATTTCTATCTTCCCAGTTTAGTATTTTTGATAAGGTTTCAGCTCCTATAACTAAAGCTGTTTTTATCTGTCCTGTCTTTATAAATTGAGTAGCAATACTTACAGCATAAATAAACCCTGTACAAGCTGCACTAACATCAAAACAGGTAGCATTTTTAGCTCCTAACTCCTTTTGAACCATGCAAGCTGTAGATGGAATAAAATTATCTGGTGTTGCTGTGGCTACTATAATTAACTCTATATCCTCAGCACTTATACCAGCATTTTCTATAGCCCTTTTACCGGCCTCCAATGACAGCATTGAGGTTTCTTCCCCAGTTGAAACTCTTCTTTCCCTTATTCCTGTTCTTTCTACTATCCATTCATCGTTAGTATCTACAAGCTTTGATATATCTTCATTTTTAACAACATTATCTGGAGCATAACTTCCAGTTCCTAGTATTTTCACTTCAAACATAATATTATTCCTTCTCACCTTGATTTTTTATTATATACTTATTTGTGAAGAATGTATTTAGTTTACTTAGAGCAGTAGTTAAAATTTTTTCTTCTTCTTCAGATAAATCTTCAATAGTTGCAGCAATCATGTCAGAATGAAATTTTTCATGTACTCTATAAGCCAATTTGCCTTTTCTAGTAAGTATAACTTTTACAACCCTTCTGTCATTTTCACATCTCTGCCTTTGCACATAACCTTTTTTAACCAAATTGTTTATGGCCGTTGTAAGTGTTCCCACAGTAATACCTAAATCTCCAGCCACCTCTGACATGGTTCTTGGATTATACATTCCTATGGTGTCAATGGTATGAACCTCTGTGACTGAAAGGTCATTTAATTTTCCAGACTTCAAGGCTGATTGCTCTATAGTTAAAATGTCATTAAAGGTGTCTACTAGTAATTCATTTAGAACAGCTTTTATAGACTTTCCCACCATATCACACTCTTTCCGTCCATTGATTATTTTATAATATATACTTCGATAATCAAATATTTTGATAATCAAAGTATATATTATATTATAAATTCTGTCAACGTAAAGTTAATCTTTTTGAAATATGCCCAAAGTTTAGTAAAATATAATATTACTATAGTTTTTATTTAATAATTTTCGTTTATTGTATATAATATACTTTGATTAAAACTATATTTGATCTAGTTATTCATTGAGATAAATTCTACACTTTGTTATAATTAATGATTATAACTACTATATATAGTGTTATACAACTTAGAAAGGGTGGGATTTAATGAGCACTTTCATGTTTAAATATAAAAATACCGAATTCACTCCTGTAAGTAATATATTTATAGATAAATTTATGTCAAAAGCAAGAGGCGAATATATTAAGGTATATCTTCTTGGGCTTAGATACTGTCTATCTGGTGAACTAGGTGCAAACTCCTTTAGTCTTGCAAACACCTTAAACTTACTTGAAAGCGATATTATGAATGCTTGGAATTATTGGAACGAAGAAGGGGTCATTAAAATTACTGAAATAGATTCATTGGGAAATTATTCTATAGACTTTTTAGATCTTAATTCCTCCCTAGAAGAACCTAAGGAAGAGATTAATCTTTTATCAGAGCTAAAAAATAGCTCAATTAAAGATATGATGGAGGATATAGAAAAGCTCTTAGCAAGACCCTTATCTAGCAAAGAAATCACCTTATACTTAAGTTGGCAAAAAGATTTCAGTTTTTCCCCAGAATTAATACTTCTGCTAATTCAATATAGTGCTTCTAAGGGAAAAACTGATTATAGATACATGGAACGAATAGCTATTTCTTGGCACGATGCTAAAATAAAAAATATTGATGAAGCTCAGACTTTCATAAAGGGAAGAGAAGATAAGTGGCTGAACATGAAAAAAGTACTAAAGTATTTAGGTATTCAAAATATGGAAGTCATGAAGCCTCAAGAACAGATGATTGAAAAATGGCTTGATATATACAATTTTCCACTTGAAATGATATATAAAGCTTGTGATATCTGCTTTGAAAGGATAAATAAATGTGACTTTAAGTATATTGACGGAATCTTAAATAGCTGGTTTAGAAACAATATACAAACTCTTAGAGATGTTGAAACAAAATCTAAAGCTAAGCCTAAATCAGGCTTTAATAAGAACAATAATTACAACAATTATAATAACAATACCAATTCCTCATCTAATACCTTTACTAATCGTAAGCAAAGTTCTTATAATATAGATGAAATAGAAAGAAAATTATTAGGATGGGATAATAATGATTAAAGGTTATAAAGCTCAAATATTAAGTATATATGAAAAAATTAGAGAAGAAGAGTTAAACCTTTCAAAAGAAAGAAGAAAGGAAATCACTGAAAAGCTTCCAGATGTTTTAGCAATCGAAAAGCAAATAAACAAATTATCAATCGAATTATCCTTATCCTCTTTTAAGTCAATAAAAAATAGAGACTCATATATTAACACCCTTAGAGAGGAAATAAACGACTTGCGAATAAAAAGATCAGAACTCCTAGTATGCAATGGATATCCTATGGATTACTTAAATCTTCATTATAGATGTTCTAACTGTAAGGATACTGGTTTCATAGGAACGACTCCTTGCTACTGCTACAAGGAAAAACTTGCTGAAATTTACTATAATAGTTCTGATCTTAAATCAATATTAGCAAGAGAAAATTTTCATAACTTTAATTTCGATTTATTTTCTAAGGAACGTAGTGAGAATTATCCTTCTAGCCCTAGAAAAAATTTAGAGAACATAGTAGAAAATTGCATGATTTTTATAAACTCTTTTTACTCTAATAAGGATAATATTCTTTTTTATGGTACTCCTGGAACAGGGAAAACATTTTTAACTCATTGTATAGCTAAAGCATTATTAGATAGTGGAATTTTAGTTGCCTATAGGACTGCTAATAGTTTAATAAGTGACCTTAGAAAAATAAGATTAGATCACGATAGCAATCTTGAGGATTTACTACTTAACTGTGATCTTTTAATTATTGATGACTTAGGTACTGAACAAATTACTAACTTTACTCTAACTGAGCTGTTTAACTTAATTAATGAAAAATTATTAAGAGAAAAGAAAATGTTAATTTCAACAAATTTAACTTTAGATGAAATATTAAAAACTTATTCTGATAGAATAACTTCGAGGCTACTCGGCAACTTTACTGTTCATAACTTTTATGGTAATGACATAAGGATAAAGAGCAATTTAGATAAAAAGAACATAGCTCTTAAGTGATTTACAGTAAAAAAAGACTTTAAGATAGGTAAAGGTGATTCCCCATGGTAGATGAACATATAGAAGTAGAAAAAATTATTGAGTATTATAAAAAAGAAATAGATAGTAATAATGAACAAATAGAAACTATAATCAATAATTTCTTAAATAGAATAGATTCCTCTGTGATAACCCTTGCTGTGGACTATGCTATATTAAAGAATAAAAAAGAAGCAAGTTTTATTATAGATACTTTAAATCAATGGATAAGATTTGATCTTACTACTTCGGATAAGGTTAAAAATCACTTAGGCTTATCTTCCACTTCTTCCAATAGCCTGAGTAGCTCTGAAGAAGCCTATTATATGGTAGAAGATATTGAAAAAGAGGAGATTATAAGATCTTTTAAGAAGAAAATTGGTAATAGAATAGGCATAGAAAAAGAACTCTTAGACCTATGTAAAGAAGTAGATCCGAAAATAGTAACCTTATGTATAAGTTATTGTAGTAAAAATAAAAAAGCTGATTTACCATCCTTTATGAAAACAATAAATGAATGGAAAGCAGCTGGATTAACTACCTCAGAGAAAGTAGAAGTTTTTTTACGGGATAACAATCTAAGCCTAGGCTACACTTCTACGAGCTTGAAGCCTAATAATGTTACGGACAACAAAAACAAGAAAACTGGATTAAAAGTTTCTAAGTCTCATTTAGGAAAATTAAATAATATTGAAGGCATTCTTAATAGTAAAATAGAAAAAGAAGCTACTAAGGAAACATTGTTTAATGAAGATTCCTTTAATCAAATAGAATATTATTATAGAAAATACTTTAATGATGATAACATTGAAGTAGCTAATATCAGAGGATTCTCCAGGGAAATAGATAACAGTATTATTTTTAGATCCCTAGTGTATGCCAAAAGTGTAAATAAAAATACCTACAAATACTTAGAAAGCTTTGTACATAGATTAAAAGAGAAAAATATATTAACTCTGCAGGAACTTAATAATTATTTAAAATAGTTTTCTGGAAAAGAAAAAAACCTTAGATTAAATTCTAAGGTTTTTTTGGTGCTGGCATCAGGAATTGAACCCGAAACCTACTGATTACAAGTCAGTTGCTCTACCAATTGAGCTATGCCAGCTTATTATGGCGACCCAGAAGGGACTCGAACCCTCGACCTCCGGCGTGACAGGCCGGCACTCTAACCAACTGAGCCACTGGGCCACAATTTAAAAACTTATGGTGGGCACAACAGGGCTCGAACCTGTGACCCTCTGCTTGTAAGGCAGATGCTCTCCCAGCTGAGCTATGCGCCCATAAATTTATTGGTGACTCCTAGGGGAATCGAACCCCTGTTACCACCGTGAAAGGGTGGTGTCTTGACCGCTTGACCAAGGAGCCTTATTATATTCTGCCTTGCGTATAAGTGGCTTTGCTTTCACACCCGACGAAGAATATAATACAATAAATTTAATATAGTGTCAACACATTTTGTACATTTTTTTATTTTATTTAGTCTATTTAAGAAATTTCACGCACTTATTTTGAAATTTCTCTAGGATATAGATAAATTACTTATTATCAAAATTATATCCTATAGTTTCCATAATTATTAATGCCGTATCTTCAATAGCTCTCTTAGTAACGTCTATGATCTTACATCCTAACCTTCTCATAACTCTATCGGCAAATTCCAATTCATTTAGTATTCTTTCTCCATTAGCATACTCAATTTCCTTAAAGGCAGTTTTTATCTTTATTAATCTATGTTTTCTTATTTCCATAAGTTGTAGAGGATCTATAGTTAATCCTACAATTCTTTTTCTGTCTATTTCAAATAAATCATCTGGCAAAGGTATTTCCGGCATTAAAGGTATATTTAAGGCCTTTATTCCTTTATTAGCTAAATACATGCACAGTGGGGTTTTAGAAGTTCTAGAAAGACCTATTAGTACTACATCTGCATTTTTCAATCCATTATAGCTTTTGCTGTCATCGTATTGAATTGCAAATTCCATGGCTTCTATTCTCTTAAAATAGTCATCATCCATCTTCCAAACTGCTCCTGGTTTATAGTCTGGTTGCTTTCCTATCATTCTTGATATTGTACTTATGCAGGGTCCTAGAATATTTATTATGTTAATTCCTCTTTGAATACATCTTTCAATAAGAAACTCTCTAACATCCACTAATACAATGGTACTTACTATTAAAATATTTTTAGAGTCTTTATCTTTTAAATTATTCATAAATTCTACAACGTCTTCTGTACTCTTTATATATGGAACTCTTTGAACCTGAATATCTCCATTAAATTGATTTGCAGAAGCTTTCGCTACAAGCCCTGCAGTTTCACCTATAGAATCTGATACAGCATATATTATTAGAATAATAATCTCCCCCTGTCATTAGGCAAATTAAAAATACCTTATGATAAAATCATAAGTGTCTTTTATCCATATTACAACATATTGTTTATTAAATATTTAATTTTTATGTGGTAAAATAGAATGAAATAAAAAATTTATCTTTATAAGTCAAAGGAGAGATTATTTTGATGCATGAACTCATAGTAATCGGTGGAGGAGCATCTGGAATTGCAGCAGCGATTACAGCTAAAAATCTTGGAATTGACGTGGCTATACTAGAGGGAAACGGGAGAATTGGTAAAAAACTTCTTACGACAGGTAATGGAAGATGCAATATTACCAATGAATGTACTGATTATAGCAGATACCATAGTGAAACTCCTAATTTTTTTGAACCAGCCCTAAATTCCTTTAATCTTGTAAAAACTAAAAACTTCTTCAATGAACTGGGTTTGCCCTTAGTAACCTTAGAAGATGGTAAAATGTATCCTATGTCTCTTCAAGCTTCTTCAGTTGTTGACATTTTAAGAGCTTCTCTAGAAGAAAAGGAAATTCCTGTTTATCTAGATACTAAAGTAAATGATATAAAAAAAGATTCAAAAAGCTTTACTATATTATCTAATTCATCTGAAAAATATTTTTGCCATAAACTTATACTATCCTGTGGAGGAAAATCTGCACCAAATACTGGTTCTGATGGCTCTGGGTATTCTCTAGCAAAAAAATTTGGACACAGCATTATAACTCCACTGCCTGCTCTAGTTCAGTTGAAGTTAAATTATCCAAAACTAAGAGCCTTATCAGGGGTTAAATTTGAAGGTTCTTGTGATATTTTAATAGATGGAAAACCTGCTAAAAAAGAATATGGTGAGATTTTATTTACGGATTATGGAATATCCGGTCCCCCTATCCTTCAATTAAGTAGATTAGCTTCAAATGCACTTTCAAAAGGCTCAAAGGTAACTTTAAAAATAGATATAGTAAATAACATGAGCCTTGTACAATTAAAACTCTTTTTAGAGAATCACTGGGGAACCTTTGGATATAGGAGTATCCTCGATTCTTTTATTGGAGTTATTAATAAAAAGCTTATACCAATAATTTTAAAGGAAGCCTCCATTGACAACATACATAAATGCTGCTGGGAGCTAAGCTGGAATGAAAAAGAAGCTATTTATTCTCTTTTGAAGGAATGGGAATTTACTGTTATAGATACAAATGGATTTGCAAACTCTCAAGTAACCGCTGGCGGAGTAAACTCTATGGAAATTGACCCCCATAGTCTTCAGTCAAAGCTAATTCCTAATCTTTATTTTACTGGTGAAATAGTAGATGTAGATGGTGATTGCGGCGGCTTTAATCTTCAATGGGCATGGTCCTCTGGAGTAGTAGCTGGTAGGCATGCAGCTGAAAATAGGTAATGCAAAAAATAGATTAGAGATTAGCTTGAATACAGCTAATCTCTTTTTTCTCAGCTGAGTCTTAAATGAATGTTGATTTTTACATTCATTTAAAGCTTTCCATTAGTCCGTTTAGGCAATTTTTAAGATTGTTGAGCTCATTATAATAAGAATTGTTTTCGAATTATACGAACTCAAACAATCTCTTAAAATATAGCCGTTTTTTCCCAAACAGTTTCTCCAAGAGTAATTCCAATCTCATCTTTATTAATAATTTTGTGAAGAAAAACTACCTTGTCCTCACTAAATATTGAATCCGTCTCTATTCTAATATTCTCTCCATACTTAGTTTCTTTCTTATAAACAATTTTTATGTTCTTTAAAGTATAATTTAGCACTATGTCTAATGGAACACTCTCAATAAGCCATGCTGCATATTTTTCATTATTAACATGACCATTTGTATCTATGTCACTGTACCTTGTCTTAAACTCTACAGTATTTTCAATCTTTGATAGCTTTCTTGCATCTTCAATTTTTATTATCTCATTATTTTCTCTTATCCCATATGCCTCTAACAAGTCTTCGCTTACTCTAATAGGCTTTCTTTCGTTAATATCAATCAAAAGCCATATGGAATTAGCTCTGACTAATACATTTCCCTCATAATCTCTTATTTCAAATTTTCTGTAGGCATAAAATTTATTGGCTCCACAAGGTTCTGTTCTTACTATTACTTTTTCTCCATAAGAAGGATATTTTTCTACATGTATATCCCATTTATAAAGAATCCAAGCCATATTATTTTTTATCATATAATCTATTCCAATACCTAGGGTTTCACTTTGGTAGGTAGCTATATCATTAAAATAATCTATAAAGCTTGTCATAAGGGCTTTTTTTCTATAATCCACTTCATAATAATGTATTTCATATTCTTTCTCTGATATTTTTCTTCCCATTGTAAATACCTCTTTAAAATTTAACTGCTATTTTTTCTAATACCTTTGCAGTTTGATTTATTTCATTTATAGCTGCTGTAATTTCCTCCAAAGCAGCAGCCTGTTCTTGGAAATTTTCATTAACTTTATCTACATCATCTGTAACAGTAGCTACAGATTTTTGAATTTCTTTTATTACGTTCTCAATTTTCTTTATAGATTGACTGCTTGAGCTTGATAACTTTCTTATCTCTTGAGCAACTACACTAAATCCTCTACCAGCATCTCCAGCTCTAGAAGCTTCTATAGCAGCATTTAGACCCAAAAGATTTGTTTGATTGGCTACATTCCTTATAAACTCCAGAACAGAATCTGTATCTCTAGTCCTATCATTGGCATGATTCATATTATTTAAAATGTTTTCACTTGATTTTCCCGATTCTTGAATACCAGAAGATATGTTACCTATTGCAAAGGTTATTTGATTTAAAGCCTCGGATAAGTTCTTAGATAATTCAAATATCTCTTCTTGTTTCTTTAGACTTTTAGCAATTGCAATATTTCCCACTATTTTACCTTTATTATCTGATATTGGAATTGCTATAGTCTTTATTGGAACTCCATAAACTTCCTTTGGAACGACAGCATTAATAACCTTCTTTTCATGAATTGCTCTATAAGACCCACTGCCTGGAGATAGCTTGTCTCCCGTTTTTCCTTTCATTGGAATGTTAGTATCATTAACAAGCTTTAAGCAATATTCGGTATTATTGATTCCAAATATCGTATCATCCTCTAAAATAATTTTTAATTGTGGAATAAGCTTATTAAATGCATCCATTATTTCGTTTTGTTCAATAGATGTTATCATATAAACCTTTTAAACCCCCTATATATTTATTTTCCTACTAATATTTATTATTCCACATAATAATTATATACTATTTATAAAAATAAACCTATATTTTATATAATTTTCTTTAATTGTAAACATAAGAATTTTACAACATAAAATTCTTATGAATAGCAGTCAAAAAAATAAAACTGCCCTTATTGGTTGCAGTTTTATTTTTAACTTGATGTTTAATATCAAGATTATAGGTCTTTATTTAAAGCCTCTAATAACTTTTCTATATCCATTCCATGAACCATAGCTGCTTCTGCTAAAGTTTCACCTTGTGCTGAAGGACAGCCTACACATCCCATTCCAAAGCTCATAAGTATTGCTGGGCTACTTGGAAAATTTCTAACTATTTCACCAATAGTCATATCCTTAGTTATCTTCATAATTTTCACCTCACTTTAATATACGGTTATATTATACCATATTTGTCGGGATTAATACATATTATATAGAAATAGATTGCATTTAACAAGTGTTTTTTTAACATTTGTAATGCAATCTATTAAAAATTAATTTTAAATTAAAGTTCACAGACTTCTATAGTTTGATTTCTCTTTGGTCCAACTGATACTATAGATACTTTTGTTCCTGTAAACTCTTCTATTCTCTTTAAATACTTTTTAGCATTTTCAGGTAACCCATCATAGCTGCTAGCATTTTGTATACTATCATCCCAACCATCAAGTTCTTCATATATTGGCTCACATTTAGCTAAATCTTCTAAAGAAGCTGGGAAATAATCTATAATCTTACCTTCAAATTTATATCCTGTACAAACTTTAATCTTTTCTATACCAGCAAGAGTATCTATTTTAGTAACAACAAAACTTGTAAGACCTGAAATTCTAGCTGTACTCTTTAATATTACTAAATCAAGCCATCCACATCTTCTAGCTCTACCTGTTGTTACTCCGTATTCATGACCTTTTTCTCTTAAATATTCTCCCATTTGATCTTCTAGCTCAGTTGGGAATGGTCCTTTTCCTACTCTTGTAGTGTACGCTTTAGCAATACCAACTGCTCCGGTTATTACAGTTGGTCCTATGCCAGCTCCTGTGCAAACTCCTCCAGCAATTGTGTTTGAAGAAGTTACATACGGGTATGTGCCATAATCTATATCAAGTAATGAACCCTGTGCTCCTTCAAATAGTACGTTCTTGTTATCCTTTATTTCTTCATATATTCTTACGGATATGTCTGTAACAAAAGGTTTTATTCTCTCTGCAAAAGCTAAATATTCGTTATACACTGCAGCAAAATCCAGAGTTTCCCCTCCATAAAGACTTATGATAGCATTTTTGTCTTCAATGTTTTGCTTAAGTTTTCTTTCTAAAACCTCTTTATTAATTAGGTCACATACCCTGATTCCGCTTCTTTCAACCTTATCTGTATAACATGGGCCTATTCCCTTGCCTGTAGTTCCAATGTCATCTTTGCCTCTTGCTTTTTCCTTTAAACCATCAAGGATTCTGTGGTAAGGCATTATTACTTGGGCCCTATCGCTTATTATAAGCTTATTTGGAGTTACTTTAACCCCTAACTCCTCCAAGTAATTAATTTCATCAAATAAAGCTTTTGGATCAATTACAACTCCATTACCTATTACATTTAACTTATCATCGTATAGTATACCTGAAGGTATCAAATGCAACTTATACTCTTTGTCTCCAACTATTACAGTATGTCCCGCATTGTTTCCTCCTTGGAACCTAACAACCACCTCAGCCTTTTCAGCAAGGTAATCTGTCATTTTCCCCTTTCCTTCATCTCCCCACTGGGCCCCTAGCACTATAAATGCTGCCATGAAATTTCCTCTCTTTCATTATAAAATATAACTTTACCAAATTTATTTTTAAGATTTATTTACTATGTCCCTTGCAACTATTACACCAGTAACTGAAGCTTGCATAAGTCCTCTAGTCATACCTGCTCCATCACCAATTGTGTATAGATTTTCAATTTCTGTTTCAAACTTATTATTTGTTTCAAATTTACTTGAATAGAACTTTACTTCAACTCCATATAACAAAGTGTTTTTGCTATAAAGTCCTGGAGCAATCTTATCGAAAGCTTTTAAAGCTTCAATAATTGAAGTTAAATGTCTTTGAGGAAGCACGAAGCTTAAATCCCCTGGAACTGCTGATTTTAATGTAGGTCTTGTAGTAGACTTCTTTAACCTAGCTTCATCAGTTCTTCTTCCATTTAGTAAATCTACTAATCTTTGAACCATAATAGGTCCACCGGTTAGCATGTTTCCAAGTTTTGCAATGTATTTACCATAATCTATTGGTTGATTAAAAGGCTCTGTAAAACTTGTAGAAACAAGCATTGCAAAATTAGTATTCTCAGTTCTTAATTCTGCCTGTGAGTAGCTATGCCCATTTACTACAGCAATTTCATCATCATAATGCTCTTCTGACACTACCCCACCTGGATTCATGCAGAAGGTTCTTACTTTATTATCAAAAGTATCAGAGTAATAAACAAGCTTTGCTTCATATAAGTCTTTAGTTAAATGGTCCATTATAGAATTAGGTACCTCTACTCTAACCCCAATGTCTACAGCGTTATTTTTTGTACTTATGTTGTGTTTTTTTGCTTCTTTAGAAAGCCATTCTGCTCCTCCGCGTCCTGGAGCTACCACAATGTACTTTCCTCTAATCTCCATTTCGCCTTGTTTACTCTTAATAACTATTCCAACAGCTTTTTTATTTTCAACAATTAACTCTTTAGCCTCACTTAACTCACAAAAATCTGTTTTTGTGTTATTTATTAAGTGGAGATACATGCCTTTTAGAACATCATAAGCAAGCTCAGTTCCAAGATGTCTAACTGGGCATTCTACTAATCTAATGTTATGTTTACTTGCTTCATATTTAATCTCTTCTACTCTTTCATTATTTAATCCATGTACTGTTTCATTTGCTCCAAAGCTTAAATATATGTTGTCACAGTAGTTGATTAACTTCTGAGATTCTTCTTCTGAATAATATTCTAAAATTCTTCCTCCAACCTCTGGACTAAGAGAAAGCTTTCCGTCTGAGAAAGCTCCAGCTCCCGACCATCCAAAAGTAATTCCACATGGGTTACAGTTTACACATTTCCCTGTATCTCTTGCTGGGCACTTTCTTTTTTCAATACTTCTTCCTTTATCTATTATCAAAACATCTAATTCTGGATTCAACTTTGTAGCTTCTAGAGCAGTAAAAATACCTGCTGGGCCTGCTCCAATTATTATGACATCATAAATATTTTTCAATATTCATCCCCTCCCTATACATAGTATCAAAGCTCTATTATTTAGTCAATATTGAATACGAATTATTAAAGGATGTTTATGTTAAACATTCGTATCGTATCAAATTATATAATTTCCATTTTTACTTATTCATGTTTTTAGCTTTGTCTACACATTTTTCCATTGCCTCTATAACTGCAGCTCTCATTCCACTTTTTTCAAGAGAATATACAGCTTCAATAGTAGTCCCTCCTGGTGAACAAACATCATCCTTTAAGCTTCCGGGATGTTTACCTGTTTCTAATACCATTTTTGCTGAACCATATACTGCTTGAGCTGCCATTTTATATGCTTTATCTCTTGGAAGTCCCTTTAAAACAGCTCCATCAGCTAAAGCTTCAATGAACATAAAAACAAAGGCTGGAGAAGATCCTGTAAGCGCAGTAACAGTATCCATATGTACCTCTTCTATTACTTCAACTTTACTAAAACACTGAAATATTTTTTTAATATCTTCTAATTCTTCACTGGTTACATTTTTGTTAGGACATAAAGCACTCATACCTTCTCCCACCAAGGCTGGAGTATTAGGCATTACTCTTATTATCTTTCTTTCCTTACTTCCTAAAAAGCTTTCAGTGTTCTCTAAAGTTATACCTGCCGCGATAGTTATAATTATAGTATTTTCATTTATGCTCTCTTTTATTTCATCAATTATATCCTTATATTTATTAGGCTTTACAGATAAAAAAAGTATCTCAGAATACCTTACTACTTCTTCATTATTCTTTCCTATTAATATATTAGTTTCCTCTTTCATCTTTTCTAGCTTAATATTATCTGGATCCCCAGCAATTATGTTTTTACTTTCGATTAAATTAGATTTCACTATCCCCTTGATCATTGCACTTGCCATGTTGCCACAACCAATAAATCCTATTTTCATATTATATAGCCCCCTATTAAATTGAATTCAATATTACTTTTGTGATATAATTTGTTAAATTAACAATATACTTATTATACACCTTTTACCCTAAAAATAATTAATTTATTGTCTAATATAATAGAAAAAGGGGGCAAAACTGTTTAACAGTTGAAATTAACATGAATACTTCTAGACTTGAATATTTAAAAAATGTAAAAAGAATTGTAGTTAAGGTTGGTTCTTCTACTTTAACACATTCAACCGGGCTACTTAACTTAAGCAGAATTGAAAATTTAGTAAGACAGCTTTCAGATGCTCATAATCGTGGAATTGAGGTTATACTAGTATCATCAGGGGCCATAGCAACTGGTGTAGGTAAGCTTGGGCTTAAGGAAAAGCCCAAAACCATTCCCGAAAAACAAGCTTGCGCTGCTGTTGGTCAGGGAATCTTACTTCATATGTACGAAAAGCTTTTTTCTGAATATGGAAAGATAGTTGCCCAAATACTTCTTACTAGAGAAGATATATCTCATAGAATGAGATATTTGAATGCAAGCAATACCTTTTATGCTTTACTTGAGCAAGGGGTTATACCTATAGTAAACGAGAATGATGCTATTGTAGTAGATGAAATAAAGTTCGGAGATAATGATACTTTATCTGCTATGGTTGCTAGTCTTGTAAATGCAGATTTGCTAATATTACTTACTGATATAGATGGGTTATATGATTCTAATCCTAAGACAAATCCAGAAGCAAAATTTATTAGTCATGTAAAAGAAATTACCGAGGAAATAATCGCCTCAGCTGGTGATACTGGTAGTTCTCTTGGTACTGGTGGAATGATAACTAAAATTCATGCCGCTAAAATTGCAACTTCTTCAGCTTCCTCAATGATCATAGTCAATGGGGATGCTCCTAATGTAATTAAGGAAATACTAGATGGTAAAGAAATAGGTACATTTTTTGAAGCACAAAACAGGCCTTTGAAGGCTAAAAAGCACTGGATGGCATTTGGAACAAAGCCCAATGGGAATATAGTTATAGATAATGGTGCTGAAAAGGCATTATTAAAATCTCATAAAAGTCTTCTGCCAAAAGGAATACTCTCTGTTCAGGGTACTTTTTCTGAAGGTTCGGTAGTATCTATATTAAATTCCAAGGAAGAAGAGATCGCTCACGGCATAACTAACTATAATTCTTCTGAAATAGATGCTATAAAAGGCTTAAATTCTTGTGACATAGAAAAAAAGCTAGGTTATAAAAATTATGATGTGGTAATTCATACAAACAATATGGTAATATTAAAATAATTGGGAGGAAATTTCATATTATGGATATAAAGGAATATGTAATAGAAAAAGCAAGTCTTGCAAAAACTGCAGCTAGAAAAATGGCTATTATCAGTACTGACACTAAAAATAATGCCCTACTCGCAATGGCAGATGCATTGATAAATAATATTGATACTATCATAGAAGCTAATGGGATTGATATGTCCCTTGGAAAAAGCAAAGGCTTATCTATTTCTTTACTAGATAGACTTATGCTAGATAAAAAAAGAATTGAAGCTATAGCTCAAGGTCTAAGAGATGTAGCTTTTCTAGATGATCCAATAGGAGAAGCTCTTAGAATGTGGAAAAGACCTAACAATTTAAAAATAGCTCAAGTTAGAGTTCCTTTAGGCGTTATAGGAATAATATATGAAGCTAGACCTAATGTAACTGTAGACGCTGCTGCTCTTTGCATTAAATCAGGAAATGCAGTTATTTTAAGAGGAGGCTCTGAAGCTATAAATTCAAATAAAACAGTGGCAAAAATAATTTCAGAAGCTGGAGAAAAAGCCGGTCTACCACAGGGTGCTATTAGTCTCATAGAAAATACCAATAGAGATGCAGTAAATGTAATGCTAAAGCTTAATAAATATATTGATGTAATTATACCAAGAGGTGGAGCAGGTCTTATTAATACTGTTGTCCAAAATTCAACTGTACCTGTAATTGAAACCGGAGTTGGGAACTGCCATTTATATGTTGATGACTCTGCAGATTTAGTAAGAGCCATAGATATTACTGTAAATGCTAAAACTCAAAGACCTGCTGTTTGTAACACAATAGAAACTTTGTTAGTTCATAAGGATGTAGCTGAAAAATTTCTTCCTGAAGTTGCAAAGGTTTTAGAATCACTTAAGGTAGAATTAAGGGGATGCCCTGTTACTCAGAGCATCATAACCTGCAAAGCCGCAACTGAAGAAGATTATGAAACAGAATTCCTAGACTTAATCCTAGCAGTTAAAGTAGTGGATTCTCTAGACGATGCTATAGAGCATATATATAGATACAGCTCTAAGCACTCTGAATCAATACTTACAAATAATTATGCTAATTCTCAAAGGTTCTTAAGTGAGGTAGATGCTGCTGCTGTATATGTAAATGCTTCAACTCGCTTTACAGATGGCTCAGAATTTGGCTTCGGTGCAGAAATAGGCATAAGCACACAAAAACTCCATTCAAGAGGACCAATGGGATTAAAAGAACTTACCTCTTCAAAATATATAATATATGGAGAAGGTCAAGTAAGATAAATTATCATTTTTAATTTTATGGGAGGTTTATGTTATGCCACACTTATCTATCAATGGGGTAAATTTATTTTACGAACTTAAGGGGAATCTAGAGGCAGATGAGACCGTAGCTTTCTTTAACGGTGTTATGGCTTCTACAAGCAGCTGGGCTTTTCAAGTACCAGTATTCGAAAAACTAGGTTTTAAGATATTATTGCATGACTTTAAAGGTCAACTTATGTCTGAAAAACCTAAAGGGCCTTATAGCTTTAAAGCACACGCAAAAGAAGCAAAGGAGCTAATGGATAGCTTAGGTATTAAAAAGATACATATAGTGGGTACTTCTTATGGTGGGGAAGTTGCTATGAGATTTGCCATAGATTATCCTGAATATGTAAAGAGCATTTCAGTAATAGATTCTGTAAGTGAATTAAATGAGGTTTTAAAATATTTTGTTGAAGGCTGGAAAACCCTTGCTGAAAGTAAGGATGGAGAAAAATTTTTCTATGGAATGATGCCTTCCATATACGGAAATGAATTTATAAAAGAAAACTTATCCATGCTAAAAGAAAGAGCAAATGCTTTAAAATCGGTACCTAAAGACTATTTTGAAGGACAAATAAACCTTTACGATACTTTTAGAGATGATGTATATATGACTGATGAATTAAATAAAATAAAGTGTCCTTCTCTTATTATCTGCGGTGAAGAAGACATTTTAAAACCTAAAAAATTTTCAAAAATAATAGCAGATAATATTCCTAATTCTGAATATGCTATTATACCTAGCTCAGGTCATGTTACTATTTTTGAAAAACCTAATGTATTAAACTCTATGCTTTTAGGATTTATTATAAAAAATAAGTAATTTCTTGGGGGCCTTTATGAAAAATAAAGGAAAATACTATATGATTTAATATTTATAAAGTACTGATTAATGGAAGCCAGATTATTTGGCTTCCATTAATCATTTAATATATCAATAAACAATATTCTAAAACATAGCCTTTTATTAAGTATTGACAATACTAATATCATTATTGTAAACTATATTTACAGTACTGGTTTACAATAATGATAGAGGTGAATTACTTATGAAAATGAAAACAAGAGATATGATTTTAGTTTCCCTATTTGCTGCACTAGCTGCTATTGGTGCTTTTATAAAAATTCCTTTCACTCCAGCTCCTATTACCTTGCAGTTTTTATTCACTGCTCTAGCAGGAATAATGTTAGGTTCTAGGCTAGGTGCAGCTTCACAAATTGTATATGTTGTACTTGGACTTGTAGGTGCTCCTGTATTTACAAAACCTTCAGGACCTTCATATATATTTGAACCTACCTTTGGATATTTAATTGGTTTTATAATATCCGCTTATGTAATTGGAAAGCTTTCTGAAAATTATAAAAATCCTAACTTTCAAAATCTAATGTTTGCTTGTTTATTAGGCATTGTAGCTATGTATGCAATTGGTGTACCATATTTATATATTATACTTAAATATGTATCTCATACTTCTATAACCTTTATGGCAGCATTAAGAAGTGGTTTTATCCTATTTATTCCTGGTGATTTAATAAAATGTATGGTTACCTCTATTATAGGGGTAAGGATTATACCTATTTTAAAAAATCAAATACTAAAAACTCCCTAATTCTGCTTAGCTAGATTAAAAATATAAAGGAGCATTTCATTTTTATGCTCCTTTATATATATCCATAAATTCCCCTAACAGAAACTTCCCCAGAAATTATTTCTTCTACTTTTCCGTTTTCAAATTCAACTACTAACCTGCCCTCATTAGTTAAATCTAAGGCTTTTGCCTTTACACTGCTGCCTTTTTGAATTATTTTGATTTCATTACCTATTAAAGCAGAATTTTCTTTGCACACCTTTATTGAACTTTCAATATCACCATTATTTAGAAATTCTTCATATAGTTCTTCGAAATTATTTAATATATTAGCTATAAGTTCTTTTCTTTTTATATCATGCCCTTGCTCAATCTTAATTGACGTAGCAACATTTCTAATGTCCTCTGGAAAATCTATTTCTTCTGTATTAACATTTACACCTATTCCTATTACAGCATAATTAACTCTATTTAATTCTGCACTCATTTCTGTTAATATTCCACAGATCTTTTTCCCTTTTAAAACTATATCATTAGGCCACTTAATAAGAGTTTTAATACCCATTTGTAAAGCAGCCCTGCAAACAGCTGCAGCACCTATTTGAGTTACCTTTGCCATATGTATAGGATCCACCTCTGGTCTTAGTATTATAGACATCCATATGCCCTTGTATTTTGGTGACACCCAGTTTCGTCCAAGTCGTCCCCTTCCCATAGTTTGCTCTTCACTAATAACTATAGTACCTTCTTTTTCTCCTTCGGTCGCTAATTTTTTAGCCTCATTATTAGTAGAGTCTATAGATTCTAAATATATAATTTTTTTACCAATAAATTTTGTATTTAAATGTGGTGCTATTTCTTGAAAAGTTAATCTATCTGGGGAATTCATTAGCTTATATCCCCTTCTAGAAACAGACTCAATATTGTAGCCCTCTTCCTTTAATTGCTTTATATATTTCCAAACAGCTGCCCTTGTAACTCCTAGGACTTCACTTATTTTTTCCCCTGATATAAAATTATTTTCATTCTTTTTTAATAAGTTTACAATCTGCTCTTTCACAAAAACTTCCTCCTTATTTTGTATTTATATTATATCATTTTTAATAAATTAGTGTTTATATTTTACTTTAATAAAGAAATAATATATAATATAGTTAAATATTATACCCCCCGGGGCTATATGTAATTATTAATAAGGAGGTTTTCACATGGAAGCAAAAGAATTACTTGATTATAAGAATTGGGTAGTGGTAGGAAAAATATCTGATCCCCAAAAATTTCCCTTTAAGATATTAAGATCTTTAGAAGAAGGAGCTTATAATGTAAAGGGCGTTTATTCAAAAGATGAAAGCGGAGAAGCTTTTAAAACTTTAAGTGATGTTCCTTATCAAATTGACGTAATGGATTTATGCATTAATCCAGCTCTTGGAATAGAAATTGTAAAGGAAGCTAAAAAACTAGGCATAGACAAAGTTCTACTTCAACCAGGTACTGAAAGTGACGAAATTTTAGATTACTGTAAAAAAGAAGGAATAACTGCTATACAAAGCTGTGCTTTAGTATTATTATCTCATCATAAAAATATTAAAACTTATCATAGTTAAGGTAAAAGGATGAAGCGCTGCTTCATCCTTACTATTATTTTAAAAAGTTTTTATACTCACATATCAGGCCAAGAAGAAAAATGCAGCTGATACAACAATTCCGGCGTATATAAGATCTATTAAACAGTATCCCATTATGTCCTTAGCGTTTAGTCCAGCGATTGCTAGCGCTGGTAAAGCCCAGAATGGTTGAATCATATTAGTCCACGCATCTCCCCAAGCAATACCCATTGCAACTACTGATGGTTCTACTCCTATTTTAACTGCAGCTGGCATCATAATAGGTGCTTGAACTGCCCATTGTCCACCACCGGATGGTACAAAGAAGTTTATAATACCAGCACTTAAGAATGTAAATAGTGGGAAGGTTTTTGGTGTTGAAATAGCAACGAAAACATTAGCTATTTCTGCAGCAAGTGACATTCCTGCAGCAGATTTTCCTACCATCATACCCATTATACCTGCATAGAATGGGAATTGTAGTATAATTCCTGCAGCTCCCTTAGCTGCTTCAGTAATGGCACCAACAAACTTTTTAGGAGTTCCATGAAGTAATACCCCTAAGAACAAGAAAATAGCGTTAACGATATCTAAATTTAAATTAAATCCTTTATCTATAAAATACTTTATTATATAAGTGAAGCCCATAAGTGCAACAAGTAAAGAAATTGTTCTGCTGTTTTCTATTTTATCAGCAGGTGTCATATCTTGTTTTTTCATTTCTATTATTTCTTCTTCAACTAATAGTTTAGGGTCTACAACAACAGTATCTTCTTTATTAGGCATCATAGCTTTATTTAATAATGGAAGAGTTATTAATAATATTGCAAGTGCTACTAAGTTGTAAGTTGAAAATAATGTTTGACTAGTTGGTATTGCATTGGTTATAACTCCCGCTGTAGCTTTTTTTACAGCATCTCCTCCACCTGCTACTGTTAGTGGTATAGAACCTGAAAGTCCAGCATGCCAAACCATGAAACCTGAATATGCAGAAGCTATAAGTAATCTATAGTCTACACCCTTAACTTCTCTTGCAAGCTCTTTAGCAAAGATCGCTCCGATAATAAGACCGAATCCCCAATTTAACCAACAAGCTACTGTAGAAATAAGAGTAACAAAAATAATTGCTTGCGCTCCTGTTTTAGGAATTTTAGCAAGTCTCTTTAATCCTCTTTTAAAAGCTGGAGCATTTGCAAGAGCACTTCCTGTAACTAGTACTAATGCCATTTGCATTGAGAAAGCTAGTAAGCTCCAAAGACCATTACTCCAATGTCCTACCATTTGAATAGGGGTTTGTTTTGTAACTGTAATTCCTAATATAAATACTAAAAATGTTAATAAAACCGCAAAAATAAATGGATCTGGTAAATACTTTTGAACTACATTTACGCAAGCCTTGGTAATTTTTTTAAACATTGATATACACTCCCCTTTTTTATATTATTTTTAATGTCAATACTAAACTTATTAATTACTAATCCCATTAATTCCAATCATATTAATAATCTTATTATTAATAAGTTTAGCATTGAAAATATTACCTTATATTTCCATAAGTTTTAAGTCATCAGCAATAATTAGTTCTGATTCAGTAGCAGCTTTTACATCCTCTACTGTATACCCTTCTCCAATTTCCCTTAATATCAAGCCTTCCTTAGTAACTTCCATAACTCCCATCTCGGTTATTATTAAATTAACTTGCCCTGCTGCAGTTAGTGGAAGTGTACATTTTTTTAATATCTTTGGGCTTCCTTTTGCAGTATGTTCCATAGCAACGATAACTTTTTTAGCACCTACAACTAGATCCATAGCTCCACCCATTCCAGGAACCATTTTACCCGGTATCATCCAGTTTGCTAGGTTTCCTTTCCCATCTACCTGAAGTGCTCCGAGAACTGTCATATCAACGTGTCCACCTCTTATTATTGTAAAAGACATGGAACTATCAAAAAATGCAGCTCCTGGGCGAATAGTAACATATCCCCCTCCAGCATTAACAAGATCTTTATCTTCCTTCCCTGCTTCAGGTGCGGGCCCTATACCCACAAATCCATTTTCCGATTGAAGAGTAACCTCAATTCCTTCTGGTATGAAGTTAGCCACCATTGTTGGAAGACCTATCCCGAGATTCACAACGTCTCCATCCTTAAGTTCCTTTGCTACTCTTCTTGCAATTATTTCTTTTAGATTCTTCTTTTCCATATTACTTGTCCTCCTTTACAATATAGTCAACAAATATTCCAGGAGTCATTACATCATTTGGATTTATTTCACCTACTTCAACTAAATTTTCCGCTTCAACAACAACTATATCAGCAGCAGTAGCCATTAGGGGATTGAAGTTTCTAGTCGAATAGTTATAGTAAACGTTTCCTTTTTTGTCGACTTTAGTTCCAAATATTATTGCTATATCAGCTTTGAGAGGTTTTTCTAAAATATATTCTTTATCATCAACTGTTATTTTTTCTTTTCCATCTTCTACTATAGTTCCAGTTCCAGTAGGTGTTAAAAATCCTCCAAGTCCAGCTCCACCAGATCTTATTCTTTCTGCTAAGGTTCCTTGTGGCACTAGTTGAACTTCCATTTCTCCAGCATTCATTTGCCTGCCTGTTTCAGCATTAGTTCCAATGTGACTTGCTATTACTTTTTTAATTTGTTTATTTACAACTAACTTACCTACTCCTCTATCTACAAAAGAAGTATCATTACAAATAATCGTTAAATCCTTTACTCCTTTTTCAACTAAGGCATCTATAATTTGGCATGGACTTCCCGTAGCGAGAAACCCTCCTACCATTATTGTGGTACCGTCTTTAATCTTTGAAACGGCTTCTTCAAGAGTAATTAGCTTATTCATGTGCTCTCCTCCTTTATAATATATATATTATGAATTGCATTAACTGCAATCACATACCACTAAAATCATATTGGCAATTACATTATGTATATATGTTAACTATTTAAATTTATATTTCCAATTATATTATACTAATTTATAAATCATTTAATTACATATTGTAGATTGTGTTATACAAATTAATTAACCGTCTAATTATATATTATAAATTATATTATGCACACAAATAAACTGTTTAAAGTGATTTTATATACTATTTAGTATATAAGAATATTATACTCCAAAATTTTTAATAGTACATACTTAATTTAAATTTTGATTAATTTTAAAATGCAGTAGAATATTTAATAATGATTAATAAAAACAGAAAGCACTAAATCAAATATATTTGATTTAGTGCTTTCTGTTTTGGCTATTATATATTATATTATATAGCTTTAGGAGGCATTACTTTTGCTTGACCTTCTATAACTACTTTTCCCTCTTGATTTGTTACAGTTGTCTTAAGAACTAATCTGTTCTTTTCGGCATTTCTTTCAATAACTTCTGCTTCAGCTGTAACTGTATCTCCCATTCTAACTGGAGATAAGAATCTTACCTCTTGGCTCATATATATTGTTCCTGGACCTGGAAGATACATTCCAAGAACTGTTGAAATTAAACTTGAAACTAACATTCCATGACAAATTCTGCCTTTGAACATTGTTTTTTCAGAATCTACTTGATTAACATGTGCAGGATTTAAATCTCCAGAAATACCTGCAAATAGATATACATCTGTTTCTGTCATAGTTTTTGTAAAGGAAGCTTTATCTCCTAATTGAATTTGATCAATTGTTTTTCCTATCATATTAATAATTTCCTCCCATAAATAATAATTTCACTTATTATTTTTACCAAAGCATTAATTTTTTAGCTTCATTTTTTAATTCTTCTCTAAAATCAGGATGAGCTATTGAACATAAATCATTAACTCTTTCCTTAATCGTTTTTCCTTTCAAACGAGCAACACCATATTCAGTAACAACATATTCCACATCATTTCTAGATAAAGAAACTGCCGCTCCTAATTTTAATGTTGGAACTATTTTGCTTATAGGGTTTCCCGTTGCTTTATCAACAGCAGTTGAGTATAGAGCAATTATAGATTTTCCTCCAACGCTTCTTTGTGCACCTATTGCTGTATCAGCTTGACCGCCAGTACCACTAAATTGTTTTGAGCCAAGAGATTCTGAACAGCATTGTCCTGTTAAATCTATTTCTAATGTAGTATTAATAGATACTTGTTTGTAGTTTTGTCCTATAACATATGGATCATTTACATAGTTACCATTCATTATAGCAACTCCTGGATTTTGATCTATGAAATCATAAAGCTTTTCTGAACCAAGAGCCATTGTAGCAACTGAAATACCTCTATGCAATGTTTTTCTGCTGTTTGTTATAACTCCAGCTTCTATAAGATCAATCATTCCATCATTAAATAATTCAGTGTGAACCCCTAGTTCCTTCTTATGCATAAGAGCTCCTGCAACTGCATTTGGGATTCCACCTATTCCAAGCTGAATTGTAGAACCGTCTTCAACTAATTCAGCAATGTAGTTTCCTATCATTTTGTCCTTATCAGTACTTGGTGCATATGGGAAAACTGGAATAGCTCTTGCAGTTTCATATACAAAATTAACATCGCTAATGTGAACGTTTGTATCACCAAAAGTTCTTGGATAGTTTGGATCTATTTCAAGTATAACTATATCAGCAGTTTCTAATAATAATTTTTCATAAGTTGCTGATAAGGATAAATTAAAATATCCGTGTTTGTCCATTGGAGTAGCTGTTCCAACAAACATTTTTGGTGCTTTAGTATTTATTCTATCTGTTGCTGATCTATGCAGATGATTTGGTACAAAGTTCGTAGTTCCAAATTCATGAGCCTTTCTTAAAGGTGGTGTATAAAACCAAGCTGCATTTATAAAATGTCCAGCCATTTCTGGATTTCTAAAGAACTCATAATCTCCCATGTTAAGGCAGGTAAATATACGAACATTTTCTACTCTATCCTTAACTTCGTGAATCCTTGCCATAAAGTCAAGCGGTTCCATTGCAGCAAGCCCTGCAACTACATCCATATTTGACTCAACTTTTTGAAGTGCTTCACTTAAAGCTATGAGCTTCTTTTTATATTGTTCATTATAATTCATATCTATCCCCCTATTACTTATTTTCACCAGTTGAATTTTTCTCTATGTACTGTATTTATTACTCTTGTACTGTTCCCCATCTGATTACGTTTGCAGCCCATGCATATCCTATACCAGCTGCTATCATAGAAACTATTGTACCCTCTTTAACTTTCCCTTGTTGAAGAGCTAAGTGTAATGATAATATTTGGTCTACTTGTCCTATATGTCCATAATCACTTAAGTATACTGATTGATCTTCTGTTAATCCTATATTATTTAACATTCCTAAATGCTGAGAATATTTAAAATGAAGAACTGCAAGATATCCTACATCTTTTCTTGTTAAGCCTGACTTTTCAAGCGACTTGTCTATACAATTCATCCAATTTGGCATAGAAATTACGTTTAGTGCATCCTTCATATGCTTGGCATCCAAAAGTCTTAATGATTTATATGCTTCGTCTATATTGTCAACTGTCATTGGATTTACTATACCACCAATTTCTACACCAGCATCTCTAGCTAATGAACCGTCTGACATTATATGAGATCCTAAAAGTTCATTCTTTCCATAGTTCTTTTTAAGTATAATAGCTCCAGCACCTGCACCAAGATTATACATCATTGACATGTCCTTATCAGTGTAGTCAACAAAGTCTCCGTTTCTATAACCACCAACTACCATAATAGTATTTACATCATCGTCAGTCATAAGCATATCTTTAGCAATTTTCATTCCAGCAACACATGTACAACATCTTTGTTGAATATCAATTGCCCAAGCATTTCTTGCTCCCATTTTTTCCTGAATATAAATTCCTGAAGTTGTTAATGGGTATTCCTTCCACTCTTCACCCATGCATAATATTACATCTATATCCATTGGGTCTACACCAGTATTTCTTAAGCAGTCAAGAGCTGCAGCTGCACCCATTTCTTGTGTTCCATCTTCTAAGCTTTCTCCTGGGACACTCTTTTGATTAACTCCAAGTTTTGATTTAACCGCTTCCTCAGTCCATACTCCATTTGTTGCATCAGCAATTTCTTTTGCTGTCATTATTTTTTTTGGCAAATAAATACCTGTCCCCACAATACCTACATGTTTTCTCATTGTAACACCTCCTGAATTACTTTCATCGTTTTTAATGTAAGCAATAATCATGCCACATTTTCAAGACAAAAAAACACAAAATACAGGATAAAACAATGTAGTTTTATTGTTCTATCCTGTATTTATTTGAAACAGTGTATGTATTTGTTACAATTATAGCTCAAGTTCATACTCTTCTATTTTTCTATATAAAGAGGCTCTCGGTATATTTAATTTCTTAGCAACCTCGCTTTTATTGTTATTACATTCCTTTAAAGTTTTAATTATTACTTCCTTTTCAACAGAATCTAAAATCTGCTTTAACCCTGATTCCTCAGACATATTAGCAACAATATTGTTTGACTTACCCGTTTGTTTTAGCATGTATGATGGAAAATCCTCTTCTGTAATATCCACCTCTTCTGCATTAACTGAAACTTTTTCAACTATATTTCTTAATTCTCTAACATTGCCTGGCCAATTATAGTTAGCAAGAATAGCCATACAATTTTCTGGCATACGTCTATAGATTCCTGTTTCTTTATAAAATTCTCCTAAAAACTTATCTACTAAATCAGGTATATCTGTTTTCCTCTCCCTTAAAGGCGGAATTTCTAAGGTTAAAACGTTTAATCTATAATATAAGTCCTCTCGGAACTCTCCCCTTTCAACCATTTCCTTAATGTTTCTATGTGTTGCGCATACTACTCTTACATCAATTTTAACAGGAGTTTTAGATCCAATAGGTTGTACCTCTCTTTCTTGCAAAACTCTAAGTAATTTTGCCTGCATATGCAATGGCATTTCACCTATTTCATCAAGAAAAATGGTACCTCCATTAGCTAATTGAAATTTACCTATATTACCACCTTTTTTTGCACCTGTAAAAGAACCTTCTTCATATCCGAAAAGCTCAGCTTCAATAAGATTCTCTGGAATAGCAGAACAGTTTATCCCTACAAAAGGTTGGTCATTTCTGTTACTTTCATTATGTATAGAATGAGCAAATAATTCTTTACCAACTCCACTTTCACCAAATATTAAAACATTAAGATTAACTCTCGCAATTTTCTTAACTTTACCTTTGCAGTTAATTATGGCTGTCGAGTTTCCAATAATATTACTTAGAGTATATTTCGCTGAGTTTAATCTTGCAATAGTGCTTTTATAAAGTCGCAATTCTTTATCTAAAACCTTATATCTATCTATTACCTCTTGCATAGCAGAAATATCCTCAAAAAGAATCATTCCAAAGCCACCGCTTAAAGATCCATCATCGTCAATAACAGGTATCCTATGTACTATGGCATCTCTTCCATTAGAAAAAGTATGTTTCCAGGCTATTTCTGCCTGTCTAGATTCCAAGGTATCTAAAAATCTTGAAGTTTTCTCTACATGAGTAACAATTTGGCCAAGAAATTCTTCCTCAGTCTTCCCAAGAAAATCACAAAAAGCTTTATTTATATATAATAAAGTGCCGTTTTGATCTATCACGTCAATAGGAACTGGCAACTTTCCGAAAACTGTATTGCAAAAATCATAAAATTCTTTCGATTTAAAAAACTTTGCCAAGCTTCTCATCTCCCCCACAGTATCTATTGCTATTATAACAAATTTTTTGCAATTATACAAAATACATATAAAATAATTATTGATAACGACTACATTTTTAGACTGACAGACTAATAGATACCAGTGTTTCTAAATATATGAAATTCGGAGTAAAAAATTGTTAAATAAAAAAACCACTAGCCTAAATAAAGCTAATGGTTTTACCTGTTACATATTACTTAATTACTATAGACTTCTTATAAGTTTTTAAGAATCCTACAAGAATTGATGCAAATTCAATAGGTTTCTCATACATAGAACTATGACCGGCATCTTTCATAATAACCATTTTAGAATTTTTTATTCTTTCATGTATTGCTACTTGATTTTCTAAAGGAGTAAGAATATCTAAATCTCCTCCCATAATTAACGTAGGCACTTCAATTTTATGAATTTCATTAGTAATGTTTAAGCTATGTGCACTTCTAATAGCCCTTCTGAAGCCTTCATACCATTCTGGAGTTAGTGTTTGATTGAATAATTCTGCTCTTCCCTTTAGCCATTCCGAATTTTCTCTATAAAATTTTGAAGAATATATAAATGGCATTGTAGCATTAAAGAATACTAGTCCATTATTGGTGCTTGCAGCATAATCCCAAGCTTCTTCCAAGTCTTGCATTAAAGCATTAGTTTCACTTACAGTATTAGCTAATAGAAGAGTCTGTACTCTATCCTGATATTTTAATGCAAACTGCATTGCAACTTCTCCACCAAAGGAGATTCCAAATAAATGTACTTTACCTAGGTTAAGCTTGTCTATTAATTCTTTTAATACTTCTACGTGTAACTCTTGTGTATAAGGCTTAGTTTCTTTAGTTGAAGCCCCTTGATCAAAAAAGTCAATAAATATGGCTTGATAATCTTCAAAAGCTTCCTTAAATGGTGCCCAACTTAAAGTACTCATCATAATCCCATTTAGAAATAGTAATGGTTCTCCATCTTTTTTTCCGCACACTTCATAATTTATTTCATAACCCATTACATTAATTTTTGGCATCTTTGTCACTCCCATCTCTTTTATTACTTTAAACCCTTTTATGTAAAAAATAAACCCATAGATTTTTCAAGCATAAATCATGCCAAAAATTTTCAGGTTATTTTTGCCTTTATTTTATGAAAAAATAATTATAAAAGAAGTAAAAAATTTTTTTAATTTTTTACTTCTTTCTATTTTACTTCTAAAAATTTAAATATTCTTGTACTGCTTTTTTCATATCCTCTTTATTGCATACAGTCTTATGAACAACTTCCCTTTTATTAATATCTTTTATAGCTGCAGGCTCTTCTTTATTTAAAAGGCTGCTCATTTCATTTACTAACTGAAAGTCATTATAATCTGCATATTTGTTGTCTATTGAATTCATAACAGCATATGTAAATTTATAAGGACTTGCAGTTGATACCACAACAGCTTTTGTATTATCCCCTGAAGCTTTTACATATCTTTCATTCACACTATATGCTACAGCAGTATGGGTGTCCATAATATATTTGTCTTTATTATATAAGTCACTTATTGCCTTTTTAGTTTCTTCCTCAAATGCATAGCCTCCGAAAAAATCTTTTAAATTATTTCTCATGACATCATTTATCTTATAGCTTCCCTTAGAATCCAAATTGTCCATCAGATCCTTAACTATTTTTGAATCTTCACCACTCAAAACATATAATAACCTTTCTAAATTGCTAGATATTAATATATCCATAGAAGGGGAAATAGTTGTAAAAAACTCTCTTCCTTTATCATAAACTCCTGTACTAATAAAATCATATAGAACTTTATTATCATTTGATGCACATATTAACTTATTTATTGGTAATCCCATTTCCTTTGCATAGTAGGCTGCAAGTATATTTCCGAAATTTCCTGTTGGTACAACTACATTTAAACCTTCACCATCAGTTATTTCTCCCTTAGAATAAAGCTTTAAATAAACATAAAAATAGTAAACTACTTGAGGAACAAGTCTTCCAATATTTATTGAGTTAGCAGAAGAAAATACGTAATTATTTTCTTCTAATGTTTTCAAAAATTCTTCATCTCTGAAAATTTTCTTAACTCCACTTTGTGCGTCATCAAAGTTACCTTTTATTCCAACTACGTGAGTATTTTTTCCCTTATGAGTTATCATTTGCATTTTCTGTATTTCGCTAACTCCTTCTTGAGGGTAAAATACAATTATTTTAATTCCAGGTATATTAGTAAAGCCTTCTAAAGCAGCCTTTCCTGTATCTCCAGAGGTAGCTGTAAGTATAACAATTTCTTTCTCTAAGCCCTGTTTTTTAGCTGATGTAGTAAGAAGATATGGTAATATTGATAGTGCCATATCCTTAAAGGCAAGTGTTGGTCCATGAAATAATTCTAAAAAGTAAGAATCACCAACCTTAACTACAGGTGCTATCTCTTCTGTATCAAACTTATTGTCATAGGCATTATTAACACAATATTTTAATTCTTCTTCAGTAAAATCAACTAAAAATTTGCTTAATATATAGTAAGCAAGTTCTCTATAATTCATACTTGCAAGATCTTTTAACTTCAAATCTATTTTCGGAATTCTGCTAGGAACAAATAAACCCCCATCCTCTGCAATTCCCTTTAGTATAGCTTCTGATGCAGATATGCCGTTTTGTCCACCCCTAGTACTTTTATAATAAATTTTTTCTTCCATAATTCCACTTCCTCTACTATCCGTATTTTATTCCATTTTCTCTACTCTAATTATGTTTTCTACTTTATCTACAAAGCTTAGAGAATTGATTTCTTCAATAGACCTATTGATATTTCCTTCAAGAGTTTTATGAGTTACAAATACTAAAGTTACATACTCTTGTCTTTTGCCCTTTTGTATTACAGATAGTAAACTTACATTATGTGCTCCCAATATACTAGATATTTTACCTAAAACTCCCGGTTCATCTTTTACAGTAATTCTAATATAATACTCTGAAGTTGTTTCTTCCATCTTTCTTATGTGTTTTAAATTTCCACTTTTGCTTTCGCTTAGCTTAAATATTGGATCATTTACATTTCGTACAATAGATATAACATCTGCAACAACAGCACTTCCAGTAGGAAGATCTCCTGCACCTCTACCATACATCATTAACTCTCCAACAGCGTTTCCTTTTATTAGGATAGCATTAAAGGAGTCATTAACATTAGCTAATGGATGCCTTTCAGGTATCATTGTAGGATGAACTCTTAATTCAAGTACACCATTCTCATCTTTAACAATTGCTAAAAGCTTAATTACATAACCAAATTCTTTTGCATACTCAATGTCCATAGCATCTATTTTGCTAATTCCTTCTCTGTATACTAAATCTGGATTAACAAGCTTCCCAAAAGCAAGGTAAGTTAAAATGCTTAGCTTATATACTGCATCATATCCTTCAACATCTGATGTTGGATCTGCTTCAGCGTAACCTTTCTGTTGAGCTTCCTTTAAGGCTGTGCTAAAGTCCATGTTGTCTAAATACATTTTTGTTAATATGTAATTTGTTGTGCCATTTATTATACCTATTATTTCCTCAATTTTATTTGCAGTTAAGCTTTCATTAATTCCATTAATTATTGGAATTCCCCCAGCCACACTGGCTTCATAGCAGAATCTTACCCCTTCTTCCTTTGCTGTTCTTATAAGTT
>Ga0074193_1000856_pt1 | contig 44841 bp, 42 predicted proteins | sample EPASupsiteHSE605_FD_64523 | JGI IMG/M metagenome (GOLD analysis project Ga0074193, IMG submission 64523) | Bioremediated contaminated groundwater from EPA Superfund site, New Mexico - Sample HSE6-05 | ecosystem: Environmental > Aquatic > Deep subsurface > Groundwater > Contaminated ...
CCCAAACCCCGACAGCCCTGCCGTGGGATTCACCCCAGGTCGTAATTCGAAACATCTGCCCGAAAACGTTTCCAGCCATGCATCTTAACTGGTTTTTTTGCTATTTGATCCTTGGGGTCGCTGGAGGGAGGGTTCAAGATGTACAACCACTTCAGAGACATCTTTGTATTCACCCTTCAGCTTTTTGCTGACTTTATGAGCGACAAGGTGTGCATCCTCAAGTGGCATATCCGACTGGACAAGAAGGTGCATATCAACCTTGATATCTCCCATGCTACCACGAGTTCGGATTTTATGGCATCCCTTTACTCCTTCGACTCCCATGACCAGGTCACAAATTTCTTTCTCTTCAATTCTGGACATATCCAGAAGGGCCCTTGAACCTTCTTTAATAATCCTGTATCCTGCCCTAAAAATGAAAAACGCAATTACTACGGCTATTAAAGGGTCCATGAGGGAGAAACCGAGCTTGACGGCAGCCAGACTTACTATAACCGAGAGGGAGACATAAATGTCACTTTTTGTGTGCATGGAGTCTGCTATAAGCACCTGGCTTCTGAGAAGTTCACCCTGCTTATATTCGTATTGTGTTACCAGATAGTTAATACACATCGTTCCGAGAATTATGAGAAAACTTATAGCTGTGACTTCTGGCACGTTTGGGGTAAAAAAACGATTAAGAGCGTTCAGGCATATCTCAATCCCTACAAAGATCAAAAGTAAAGCAATAAAAATGGAGGCTACGGTTTCATATTTTCGGTGTCCATAAGGATGTCCGAGATCCGGCGGACGGGCTCCGATGAAACTCCCAGCCAATCCTATAATATTGGAAACTCCATCAAAAAGAGAGTGGTAGCCGTCTGCAGTCATGCTCAGTGTACTGGTCAAGGTTCCGTAAATTATTTTGGCAAACGCAACTGCAAGGTTCAGAAATAGTACATAGATGAGAACTTGCTGTACTTTTTTGAACTTCTGTAACATACATCTGACTCCCTACATCGAATGTGCGAAGCCGGAAAACAGGCTGCGAATAATAAACAATTAAGAAAATTAATCCTGAGAAAATTAATTTGGTTGAAGACTATCAAGAAGCTATCAATGATATACTGATTTATTTTTATATAAAATTCTGCCTTTTAAAAAAAGGGTAAAAATAAGGGTAAGAAAAAAAGTAGTGTGAAAAAGCAATGTGAAAAGTAATGTGAAAAAGTAATGTGAAAAGTAATGTGAAAAAGTAATGTGAAAAGTAATGTGAAAAAGTAATGTGAAAAAGTAGTATAAAAGCAATGTGAAAAAGCAATGTGAAAAAGCAATGTGAAAAAGTAAGATGAAGAAAAGCGGAAGAAATAGATTTTTTATTCCAAACTTGTCCATTTCATATAAGCTTCCACTATTTCCTGCCCTTCCAGAAATACCAGTCCGTGTTCTTTACCATACTCTTTTGAGTCTTCTTTAGAGAGAGCTTTACCATTACTATCATCAAGCATTTCGCAGACTACCATTGCAGGAGTAATGCCTGCCATGCGGGCAAGAGCAACTGAAAGTTCGGTCTGGCCTTTGCGGTCATCCAGAAGCCCGTCTGCAGCCCTTAGCAGTGCAACGTGCCCAGGGGTTCTAAATTCGTCCCCAAAATGAATTTCATCCCCTGAAAGCTTTTTTTCCGTAATTTCTCCGATCTTCCTGATAGTAAGGGCTCTTTCGTTATCAGGAATGCCGGTTCTGGTCTCCCTGTGATTGACCCAGAGAGAAAAGGAAGAATGAGAATCATATTTAAGATCGCCCTCTTTTTCTACAATTTCCCCTAGCACATCACTGGTTTTACCGGCTTCCCTGACAAGTTCAGCCATAAAAGGCAGCCTGAGCTGTTTTGATGCTACAGGATCTACAGCCACACATATAAGACCGCCTGCATCTTTTCGCATCCATTTCACATCTTTGAAAGTAACCGCTTTAGCAGGAATTACAAGATCAGTTTCTCCTTCCCTTGAGTCCGAATCGTAAATCTGGATCATTTTTCCGGCTCTCAGGGCTTCCAGCGCCCTGTTGATATTTTCATTTCTGTACGTAAGACATTCGTAAACCGTACTTCCGCTCATTTCTGGCTCTCCATTCCCTGTTTTTTTAACTGCACCACAACTCTGTCCCCATCGTTCAATCCCAGGGCGTCTCTTAACTTTACAGGTGCAATAATCTCAATCAAATCCGATGGGTAGTGTGTTCTTTCTGGAGCGACTACAGCAGCCTCTATACCACCAATGACAACTGGATAACATTTCCCGCCTCCGAATGTACGTTCTCCGTCATTGAAACCTTCTACCCGGACAGCCGGCATTTCACGTAAGAGATTTCTAAGAGGTGAACTGCTTTCAGAAAGCTGTACGTTCAGAGTCCCAGGGAAAGGTACAAAATGCAATTTTTCTTCAAATTGCTTCCGGTATCCGGGTATATTTACATAGTACTGGCCTTCGCCGAGGCCCTTGAGCACCTTTCCTTCAAGTTCGAGAATCTCGCATTCCGGAGAAAAGATCCTGCTATAATCGACGTACTCATTCTTAAGAACTTCAATCCCTTTTTCTGTCATTGTTATCAACTGGCCACCGGGAACGATCTTCCTTTCAATCAGCCCTTCTTCTTCCAGCTGTTTGAGCTTTCTTGCTGCGGTTTTGGAGCTCGCTCCTGTATGCTTTTGAAACTCGCTCGATGAGACCTTGATGGTTTTATTTACTGCTCCTATAAGTGCGAGTTTTTTAAGGTATTCAATGTCAGGCACTGTCGGCACCCATCTTAATTTTGAGATGCATCTCAATTATGAGATGTTATACAATGCATTCCGTTATAATAAAACTTTTGATAGCAAAGTCCACCTGATGCCCTTTAAGGAAATTTTTTAGTATTTTCTGGGATTGCTGAAATTTGACATCAATTTTACTGGCAGCTGGCAACAATAAATCAAAAACTCGGAAAATATTATGTCCCGAAAGTTGTCTAAACTCAAATTAACTTCTTATCATTTTTAACACAAAAACCAAGTTCATTGTTTTTATTAATGCATAGGTTTCTGCATTTTACCTGGTCTAGCTGAAGGTTTTGAACTCAGTTTTTTTAACTTCATGCCTCTGTTAGTCATTTCAGTTTCTACATCTTCAAGCAAGGTCCTGAGATCAATCACAACTTCGAGTAAATGAGAATCAGAAGTATTTACAAGCCCTTCGTCAACTGCATGCCTTATTCGTTCTAGCATCTTTATTCTTAAATAGTTGAGAGTATTGGGATCTAGAGGTCTAGAATGTTCAGACTTGTTATCTACCATTCTTTTTAACTCCTCATGTTTTTAAGTAATTATAGGACACAATACACAGAAATGTATAAAAAGAATTATAAAAAGAATCTATAGAGATAGTTTTGAGATAGTTTTTTGTACTCTCTTAAAGTCTTTTTTGTCTGAGAATTAGAGATTTCACATATACATAATCTTAACCATTATCAGGTTTTAAGCAATTCAAATTGCATCATTCTTCTTCCGTGGTCAGCACATCGATATATAGCCTGGCAATATGTCGGTAGATGTAAAGTCTTCGAGAACTTAATCTATTTTTAGCCAGCTGCGTACTTATAATATGTTGATTTCCCGAAGACTATACAGAACCTTATCGTAATCTCAAATCGGGTTTCTACAGAGAATAACTTGAGTTTTTATCAGAGTAATTTCTTTCCTGCATCCGGGCCGGGAGCACACTGGAAGACATCGGTAATCTTGACTTCGATGAGAGTTTTTGCAGGAAGCCCAGGTTTTGCTGTATGCACAATTTCTTTCATTTTTTCAAATTTTTCCCCAGAGTCAATAATATCAGCTTTACCTTTTATCTGGAAACAGCCGCCTGTATCAGGGCCCCAAACGTAAACTGCAATATTTGGATTCTCTTTTAGGTTTTCCAGGGACTTGAGCATAAAATTGTCTGCAATCCAGATTGTTTCATCATCCACAAGCTGGCAAAATCCTATAGGCACTACGTTAGGCACTCCTTCTTTTGAGGCCGTAGCTACGGGAAAGATCTTTACCTTCGAAAACGCAGTTTTCATCTTTTCATCTAATTTTACCATAGTATCACACCCAAGATAATTGTAGTATATATTAATATAGTTAAGCGTCATAATTCTGTATCTATCTTTTGTTTGTGTATTTTAATGACCTTTCAATATATAAATTTAAAAAATTTCTAAAGCCTTGAGCTAATATACAATATCTTTCTCAGGGAGGTTAATACTGATGGTTTTAGAAACTTTTTACTATTCTCTGGTTTCCAGTTTCATTTTCAAATCATGCAAAACAATAAAATTTTAAGAACAATAAGGGCTAATCCCCGTCAGTTTAATGGTGGGATACAGCCCGTCAACCTCAACAAAACACCAAATCTAATTTTTTAGATTTCCTAGGTTAAAGCAATTTATTCAGGTGCATGCACAATAATGGTAAGTTCTCGTCCTTCGAACTCTTTAATTGATTACACCAGCATAGTCAGAATTAAACAATATATAGGCAAAAAAGTCTATAGTTATTATTTATTAACTTAAATAAAACTTTAATATGTTAAGATTGAATAATGTTTTATTTTATATTTATTTTTGAATATGAGTTAAGGCATAATACTCAAATAAATAATTTATGGCCAAATCATTAAACAATAAAAATATTGGAAATTAATCCAGACTCAAAATCCGCTTGAAAATTGCATTGTTAGAGAGAGTGGACATAAAACTTATAAGGAGTTAAGAAAGAGACGTTTATTAAGTTCAAATGTGCTTTCCCGGTTCATACGAACTCCATACTTGCTTTGGAAGGTTTATATGGCAATGCGAAAACTTCTCTTCATATTATCAGTTATTTTGATTTTTTTTTGTTCTATAGGTACTGTTTTTGGAATAAATCCAACTGATAATATATCAGTCCAGTCGGGTGATTATTTGAATTCTGAAGTGAGCAATGTAAATTTTGACTATTATCACGAATTTTGGGGCTTAAACTCGTACGGAAACACCGTAATTACCAGATATGGCAAGCTTCCTGTACTGGAAACTGTGGAACAAAAGAAAAGCTGGAACTCCACTCTTGAAAAACTTAGCAATAAAATAAAAGATACTATTGCCTCTGAATACATGTATCCTCATGGGCAAGTAGTAACATGTGGGGTTAACGATAAGGGATACTTTGTAATTTTATTCAAATATGGTAATGTTGATAAATCGTTAATGAATGAGATATATGCTTTGATAGACAATTCCGCAAGAGGAATGGGCATACTTGGCATTCCAGTAGAATTTGGATATGGTACTTATATTAAGGCGGATATTCCACTAAGTACAGATGTAGAGAATCTTTCTGAATCAGAAAACCACTTTATCGAAGAATATATGAAACAAAAGCATGAACCCATCTACAAAGGTGGAGATATTGCAAATTATGGAACCATTCCTCTGTTTAAAGACGAGAATGAGTACAATGTATGGGCGAATAAATTGGATTTGGTTTATAAGCGCGTTGGTGAAAAAATAGATGCATATATGGATAAAGGTCAGCTTAGATCATTTGGATTAGAGTTAACTAGGCTGCAAGTTGGGATTCCCGAAAATATATCAAGTGAAGAAAAGATGACTATTTCTAAAGAAATTTATCCGATAATTGATGAAGAGGCAAGAAAATTAAATTTGACTGATGTCCCTGTTGCTTTTCAAAGTGTGGGAAACTATACTGATGTAATAGCGAATTCAAACGGAAATTTAACCACGAACTCAAACGGAAATTTAACCACTAACTCAAACGGAAATTTAACCACGAACTCAAATGGAAATAAATCGAGTGATAAGAAAGTTACTCCAGGTTTTGGATTATTAGGAAACTTTATCTGCCTGTATGGTGGATGGAAGTTCAGGAAGAAGTAATACAGGGTTCTTTGTTACAGAAGAAAAAGCTCTGGCAAAAGTACAGCGTAAAATCTCAAAACTTGTAAAAGGAACACCTGAAAGAGCAAAGGCTTTGAAAGCTGTTCAGCGTATTCATGAAAAAATCGCAAACAAAAGAGAGAATTTTGTACAAAAAATGAGTCTTGGCCTGATCAGAACTTATGATTTGATCACTTTTGAAGATCTTAATGTCAAAGGAGTGACAAAAAAATCACTGCCTCGCAAAACATATTGCAGATATAGCATGGTGTAAATTGACAGCTATCACGTCTTACAAGGCAGAATATGCTGGTAAACGTGTAGAGCTTGTCAATCCATGTAACACATTACACATGTGTTCAGGCTGTGATCAAAAGTTAAAAAAGACCTATTGGAGAGAATACACAGCTGTCCTTACTGTGGTCTTACTCTTGATAGAGATCATAATGTCGCTTAGTATTCTCAGACTGGGATTACGGTCTGTAGCGAAAGCTTAGATGCCCGCAACTTCAGTCGTGGGAGTAATCACTTTTATTAAACAAAATCTTTCTAATAGAAAAAGGAAACAAAATAATCAATGTATCAGTTTGAAATGATATTCAAAGGCAATATATTAATTTCTGTTTTTATAATATATGGAAATTCGGATGGATTACTGTTTCTGAAATAAGGAGAAGAGTTTAATAAACTCGGATGACGTTCTATCATGTTTTTATCATTCTTTTAAAATTCAAAAAGGGCTAGACAATATTAAAAAATTTATCTCCAGGGAAAATGTCGCCGGAGAAGTTAAGTATTTAGTATCTTGAATCCATCTATTGATTATACCATGACAAGAGAAATTGAAGTTGAGTGCCCCTCATGCTCTCCTGAAGAAGAGGTAGGGCATGAGGTTTTGAAAGAGGGTCAGAGTCCGCTTGTTCGCTGTCTGGAATGCGGGCAGATTCATGCAGTAAAGCTTAAAACCCCTAAATCCGTCAGTTTGAAAGTGATAATCAGCAAAATGGATGTCACAAATACCTACAAGACTGAACTTGACTCAGAGACTATCCTTCAAGTAGACGATGAGCTGGTTATAGACGATGAAGAAACAGGAGTAGTTATACCTATCCTGATTACTGCTCTTGATGCAGGAGGAAAACGGGTTCAGATTGCCCGGGCAGAAAATACCGAGGCAATCTGGGGTAGGGCCATTGATGAAGTAACTGTAAAATTTTCCGCACAGGCAGGAACTGAAAAAACCGAGGTTCTTGAAAAACGTGTGCCTGGTGATTATGAATTTGTTGTAGGAGCAGAAGAAAGAGTGGGAAATAAAAGTCTTTTCATTAGTAAAATCAAGGTAAGGGATGGGGCATTCCGATCCAGAAAAGGCGATGTTGTGCTTGCAAAATATGTGAAAAGAATTTTTGCGAGAAAGAAATGGGAAGGTTCGGGTCAGCGTGATTTCCGAAGAGGGCCGTGGTAAAGGAAAAGATAAAAGAGAAAAAGAAGAGGAAGAAAAACTCGAAGCAATGCGCAGGCGCCTTGTAGACGATCTTGAGGCTTACCTGCTGCTGAAAGATAACGTCCGTGAGGCTATACTCCATGTTCCAAGGCATAAGTTTGTTCCGGAATATGAGCAAAAAGCAGCTTACATGGACAGACCCCTTGATATCGGTCACGGGCAAACAATCTCTGCCCCACATATGGTTGCGATGATGTGTGAACTCCTTGAACTCTCAGAAGGGCATAAAGTCCTTGAAATAGGGGCAGGCTCAGGATATAATGCTGCAGTGATGGGAGAGCTCGTAGGAAAAAGTGGGCACGTGTACACGGTTGAACGTATAGAAGCCCTTGCGAATTTTGCAAGGGAGAACCTGAGAAAGACAGGATATAAGAATGTTACAGTGCTACTTGAGGACGGTTCAATGGGTTATTCTTAGTATGCCCCTTATGACAGGATAGCTGTGACATGTGCAGCTCCTTATATTCCTGAACCTTTGCTTGAACAGTTGAAGCCTGGAGGCATAATGCTTATTCCTGTGGGGGATTATTCTCAAGAACTTTATAAAATTAAAAAAGACAGCAAGGGACATATATATAAAAAGAGAAAAGGTGGGGTTGTTTTTGTACCCCTGATTGGTAAACACGGCTTCCGAAAAAGCCTTGAATGCTAAAAGTTCTGGTAAGAATAAGTCTACCCTTAACTTATGATAAGTCTACTCTGAATTTCTGATAATTCTACTCTGAATTTCTGATAATTCTACTCTGAATTTCTGATAATTCTACTCTGAATTTCTGATAGTTCTCCCTTAACTTATGATAATTCTACCCTTAACTTATAATAGTTCTACCCTAAACTCCTCTAATTATTTCCTTGAGGTAAAAACCAGGCTGAAAGTTCTGATAAAAGAAGCCAATTCCGATCTTCAATTAGTACGTTTAATATATTTTAAAAAATTAAATTAAGTATTAATAAGTTTAAAATCATCTAATAAATATGGACATCGACAGTTATGAGGATTTTGAGGAAATTCGAGTCAAGGATGTCTATATAGTCGATGTTTTTACAGACCCGACTCCTATAGTGCTTCTTGAAGATTTGCAGGGAAATATGCTACCTATATACATCGGGCATCTCGAAGCTCTCTCAATAGGAAACGTAATTAAAAAGGTTTCTCCGCCCAGACCTCTTGCTCATGATCTTATGCTCAATATTTTCGATAGGCTCGATATAAAAATCGAGGGAGCCTTGATTGATGAAAAAGTGGATAAAATCTATTATGCCAGGCTCCTGATAAGAAAAGATAACAGCATCATGCAGTTTGACGCAAGGCCAAGCGATTGCATTGCCCTTGCCTTGCGTGTTGGAGCTCCAATAAGAGTCAGAAAAAATGTGCTTGAAAGTTCCGAAGTCGAGATGTCAAGACTTGAAGGCGCTCGGGTGATGAATATTTTCGGCTAGATTGGAACATGCAGATTTCATGTGTAGATTCCTTTCATGAGCTGTTAACGTTCATTTACTTTTGCTTACCTTAACGTACCTAAATTTACCTTTATTTACCGTCACTTATTTTCACTTATCTTCTCTTAATCCTGCTTTTAAGGCTGTAAAATCAGTTTTGGAAAAAATCGGTTTTGGAATTATGTTTAGTGATTTTTAGGCATTTCCCTTTCCTTTGAAAAGATTTAAGTTTAAATATTCTTTATAGCTTATTATCCATGACTATCATTGATCTGTAAGCTTCTGTCGGGTACAGAAGGACTATTTTTGATAGCGACTACTGTCTAACACTGCCATTGATCCAGTACTGCCGCTAATCCAGGAATGGAACTAAGACTGGTATTGGCTTAATTTCAACAAGCTTTTAATAAAAGTTTAATTTATTATTCCATAGATGCTCACCAAAAGAATTATACCATGCCTTGATGTGACCCTTGACAGAGCAGGTGGCTGTGTTGTTAAAGGGGTTGAGTTCGTGGACCTGAAAGAGGCCGGAGACCCTGTGGAACTCGCCAAGCGCTACAATGAAGAAGGCGCAGACGAACTTGTTTTTCTGGACATTACAGCTTCGGCTCATGGCAGGAAAACTATGATCGATGTGATCGAAAGGACTGCAGATGAGGTTTTCATTCCTCTTACGATTGGAGGAGGAATAAACTCCATTGATGCAATTCGCCAGATTCTTCGGGCTGGGGCAGATAAGGTCTCAGTTAACACCTCTGCAGTCAAGAATCCTGACTTCATCAAAGAATCCTCAGATATATTCGGAGCCCAGTGTATTGTCACTGCAATTGACTGCAAGCGAAACACCGACATAAAGAACAATCCCGATAAAACTATTCTGGAGCTCGAGGACGGAACGCCTGCCTGGTATGAGGTTGTAATTTACGGAGGCCGGGAAGCTACGGGAATCGATGCCGTGCAGTGGGCAAGAAGAGCACAAGAACTGGGTTCCGGAGAAATCCTGCTCACAAGTATGGATCGGGACGGAACATGTGCCGGTTATGACCTGCCAATCACGAAAAAGCTCTCAGAAGAGCTCGATATTCCGATTATAGCCTCAGGAGGGGTCGGAAACCCTCAGCACATCTATGAAGGTTTCTCAATTGGAAAAGCCGATGCCGCCCTTGCAGCAAGTATTTTCCACTTCAGGGAATACTCGATTAAAGAAGTTAAAGAATATCTGAGGGAAAAGGAAATTCCTGTACGGCTTTAAATTGAAAAAAACAGAAACAGATAGGAGTGGGGAAGAGTAATGGAAATCTCAGAATTTCAGAGACTGATGTCCGATCTGTATGCGCATAATGACAGAAAGAGGGGAGGAAAGGCTACCATGCTCTGGCTGGTTGAGGAAATTGGAGAACTTGCCGAAGCCATTCGCAGGGAAGAGTCAGAAAATATAGAAGAGGAACTTGCAGACTGTTTCGCATGGATAGGAGCACTTGCCAATCTTTACGGCGTGAACCTCGAAGAAGCCTTCCTCAAGAAGTATCCTGGCATGTGCCCTACCTGCAAACAGAAGCCCTGTATATGTACGGATTGAGTACGGTAAACGTATCTTGTTTGAAGAGCCTGATTTTTCCGAAAGCTTATTTTCAGAATTCGGTCTCCATATCTTGGTTGCCTCGGCTTTTGTTCTTTCAAAATTTTTTTTTCATATTATCTTTCATATATTTTGAGATACTTTTTTATTTCTTAGAGGCAATTTCTTATGTGGAATTCTTATATGGATTCTCCATTATCGGGGGATATATATGTCAGAAGCCGACACCATGGAACTTCTTGAGGGTTTGCAGTTGAAGATTCTTAACAACACTGATGAGGATCTTGTGCTCCAAGCTGAGAAAATTGATAAAGGGAAATTTAAAAAAGATCACCAGGCTCCAGCTAAAATTGAATCTTATGAGGAAAAGAGCTTTGAGCTCATTGCATGCGAAGGGAGCTGTGAAGGTGGAGCGGACATTGAAGGCTGGGTTAAGTACGGGCTGGGGTGTACTGAAGGGTACTGTAAAATACACTTCAGATACGTGGGAAAAACAGATAAACTCAGCTACTCGTGTGAATGCCACATGCACGATGGAAAAATGCTCTGCGAAGCTTCAAAAGATGAGAAAGCCGGGAGAACTGTGAGCTGCATAATAGGGCCAAAAGCCTAATACTGAAACATAACCCGACCTGTCCGGCAAGAATCACTCAGGTTGGGCTTCGTTCTTATCTATTTTTACCTATTTTTAATTTTAACTTCTTTTTATAAACTTTAACTATTGGCCTTGTATACAAAAAAGGTATGCCAAAGTTTAATTAAGGGCAGGCTCTCTAATCCTTTCGATGAAGCCTGAAAAACCGGAACTGCTTGCCCCGGCAGGAGGCATGGAAGCTTTTATTGCAGCCGTAGAAAATGGGGCGGATGCCGTGTACCTCGGAGCTCGGGCTTTCAGTGCTCGGGGGTATGCCTCTAACTTTTCAGAGAAAGAGCTTGAAGAAGCCATTGATTATGCTCATCTGAGAGGCGTGAAAGTATACGTAACTGTTAACACGCTACTTAAGGAAGACGAAATAGAAAACGCCCTCAAGCTGCTTTCCTGGCTAAGAAACATCGGGACCGATGCAATCATAATTCAAGACCTGGGGCTTGTATCGCTTGCAAGAAAATATCTGCCTGACCTCCCACTGCATGCGAGTACCCAAATGACTTTGCATAATAGCGAAGGAGTTGAACTCGCAAAAACAATGGGAATAGAGAGGGTAGTTCTCTCAAGGGAGTGTTCGCTTGAAGAGATAATAAGAATTAAAGAAAAAACAGGGACTGAAATTGAGGTTTTCATACATGGGGCTCTCTGTATTTCATATTCAGGTCAGTGCCTTCTAAGCAGCCTTATAGGGGGAAGAAGTGGGAACCGGGGATTCTGTGCCCAGCCATGTCGTAAAAAATACAGGCTGTACTGCGAAGGAAAGCAAATAAAAACAACAGGCAGCTATCTCTTAAGCCCGAAAGACCTTAATACGACTTCAGGTCTGGGAGCCCTTATAGATGCCGGGATTGAATCTTTTAAAATCGAAGGCCGGATGAAAAGACCGGAATATGTTGCAGGTGTCGTCAGGATTTACCGCCGCCTTATTGACAGGTATATTGAAAATCCCGCAGAATATTACGTTTCCGAAGAAGAGCAGGAAATACTTACTCAGCTCTTTAACAGGGGTTTTACTAATGGTTACTTTTTTGAAAATCCACGCTGGGGACTCATGAGCAGGGAAAACCCCCACAACCGTGGAGTTCCGGCAGGTACGGTTATAGGGTATGACAGGCATTCAAACCGTATCCGGGTAAAACTTTTCCAACCTCTTCGTCTCGGAGATGGGATAATGGTTGAAAATGCAGAGACCAGGCCCGAAGATAAAGGAAAAATCATATCCTCAATGTATGTCGGAAAGGGTTCAGTATATAGTGCAGGAGTGGGGGATACGGTAGAAATTCCTTTTGATTCAAGAGCTCCCTCAGGAAGCACGGTATACAGGACGCATGACAAAAAACTTATGGACTCCCTCAAAAAGGAAAGCGAATCAGGAAGCCTGAGGGCTAAAATCCCTGTGTCTGTTACGACAACCGTTATATCTGGAAGACCTATCGGGCTTGAGATAAGAGACAGGGATGCAAACTCAATAACAATTGAGTCCGAATATCTGGTTGAGAAAGCCGAAAAGCAACCAACTTCAAAAGCCAGCATCGAAAAACAACTTTCAAAATTAGGAAACACTATTTTTGAGGCTGCTGAATTTCATATCACGATGGAAGAAGATGTTTTTGTTCCTGTGGGGCAGTTGAACGAGCTAAGGACAAAAGCAGTGGAGCAGCTTGAAAACCTGCGGATTTTCAGGTGGAAACGTAAACCTCTTGATATTCTACAGGTCTGCGAATCTGGGGAAAAGGGATCAGTAGAAAAGGGATCAGTAGAAAAGGGATCAGTGAAAAAGGAATCCTTCGAAAAGGGATCAGTAAATAAGGAATCCTTCGAAAGGGGGTCAGTAGATAAGGAATCCTTCGAAAGGGGGTCAGTAGATAAGGAATCCTTAGAAAAGGGGTCAGTAGATAAGGAATCCTTAGATAAGAGATCCGTAGATAAGGAATTCGTGGAAAATGCAGGCCAAGAAGCCGAAAAAACTATTCAAGGGCATCTTCCTATACATTCCTTGCTCTCGGTTTCCGTTTATTCCCTTGAAGGGCTCAAAGGGGCGCTTGAAGGCGGAGCCGATAGGGTTTATTTCGGCGAGGGACTTTTCAGAAGGCCGGAAATAACAGGGCAAGAAGAAGGTTCGACAAAGAGATCTGAAGCAATTTTTGAGAAAGCTATTGCGGAGACTCAAAAGGCAGGCAAGGAAATCTATTTGATTACTCCAAAGCTTGTAAAAGACTCCAGAATGAAGTCCGTAGAAAAAATCTTCTCTCACGTAAGGAAACTGGGGGCTGATGGGGTCCTTGTTTCAAATCTGGGGACTCTTGGCCTCGCAAAAGCCGGGAAAATTACTTTTATTGCGGACAGTCCTCTGAATATCTTTAACAGCCGTACTTTTGCCTTTCTATTGCAGGAAGGGGCTCAAATGGCTGTAATTTCTCCGGAACTGACCCTTGAGGAATTAAAATGTGTTACATCTCATGGGCCTGCAGAGTGTATTGTTTACGGCAGGCTTGAACTAATGGAATCAGAACACTGCCTTACAGGCGGGCTTCTCGGGAATAACAATGGGCAATGTAATGTCCCATGCAGGTCAGGAAAGTTTACACTGGTAGATGAGAAAAACTACGAGTTTCCCCTGCTCATGGATCATGAATGCAGGATGCATCTCCTTAACTCAAGATCACTCTGCATGCTTGAGTATCTTCCTGAAATTCTCGAAAGCGGAGTTTCAAGCCTCAGGATTGAAACTCTGGGAATAGATAATCCGGATGAGATCCGAAAAGTGACCCGAGCTTACAGAAAAGCAATTGATACTTATCTTGAAACCGGGAAAAAGGGGCCGGAAAATTGCGAGAAGCTTGGAAAGGGCTTTACGACCGGACATTATTTCAGGGGTGTACATTAAAAGCCGAAATTGCCGGAAAAACAGGCTGAAAGGTGAAAGAAATATGGAAAAACTGGAAAAAACGAAGGCTTCGGAAAAAAGAAGCTCCAAAATCTTCTTGTCTGGCTCGATCCGTGGAGGAAGGCAACTGCTTGAAACATACAGGTTTATGTTTGACACTCTCGAAGAGGCAGGGGCTGAAGTGCTAAGCTGGCACGTTGCAGATCCTGAGCTGGAAAAGACCGAAATGAAAATGACAGAAGAAGAAATCTATGCCAGGGATATGGGTTTGCTTGTAAAAAGCGATGCCCTGATTGCAGAAGTAACAGTGCCGTCCATAGGTGTGGGTTATGAAATCTGCAGAGCCCTTGTACTGGGAATTCCCGTGCTATGTGTTTACAGCCCTGATAAAGCAGTCTCGGCAATGGTACTGGGAAATCCAGACCATTTACTTAAGGCAAGAGCTTATCCGGACAAAACCTCACTTAATAAAATTATTACTGAATTTATTCGGTCTTTTTGAGAATAAGACATTCTCCTTCTTTTCGAAAGAAACGCCATTGGATGTCCTGCCAAACCCTGATTGTAATCTTTATGGCTTATAACTGTATTATAAAACTCAATGATAATTATAAATAAGTTGAGCCCCTAAGTAGGATTATGGTAGTTGAAATTATAGAAATTTTAGTACTGATTCTGGCAATCGTAGTGGCCTTTGTCCTGTATAAAGTCCTGAAGACCGCAACCAGCCTTGCAATAAATGCAGTACTTGGGGTCTTAGTCCTTACGGCGGCAAAACTTTTGTTTGGACTTGAAATAGCAATTACCTGGGTAGCAGTTCTTATCTGCGCAATAGGGGGCGTTATAGGAGCGCTTGTTATAATTGTGCTGAATTATCTAAAAATAGCTTTCGTATAAATAAATAGGTAAAAAATTAAAGGAAATTAAAGGTATAAGAAGACTTTTAATAAAACCTTTTAAACTCTTTTTGATAAACTTTTTCTAAGTAATTTTCGATAAAACTTTTTCTAAGTAATTTTCGATAAAATTTTTTTTAAGTAATTTTCGATAAAACTTTTTTCTAAAAAGTTTTCGATAAAACTTTTTTCTAAGTAATTTTTGATAAAACTTTTTTCTAAAAAGTTTTCGATAAAACTTTTTTCTAAGTAATTTTTGATAAAACTTTTTCCTAAAAAGTTTTCGATAAAACTTTTTTCTAAGTAATTTTTGATAAAACTTTTTCCTAAAAAGTTTTCGATAAAACTTTTTTCTAAGTAATTTTCGATAAAACTTTTTTCTAAGTTGTTTTGAGAGAAGGAGTCAAGATTTCCGAAAGATTCCTTTTATCAGATGCCTCCTGTAAACTGTCCCTCTGAAGGTTTTTTCTTTTACTGCATCTTCCAGCTCTATAATCTCTAAATCCTTGAAAAGGGCCCTGACCTCTTCTTTAGTAAAATAGTGATAGATTATTCCATTTTGCCGGGCAAAAGTCCTTTCTTCAAAAGGGATTGAAGTTTCTCCTCCGCAACGCATATCCTTATAGCCAAAGGCCTCAAAGAAGAAAAAACCTCCCTCCTTCAGTATATGACTGAGTTCCGTGACAGCAAATTCCCTTTCTGCTTTGAAGAGATGCTGAAGTACCCCGTAACAGAGAATTCCGTCAAAAATTCGGGTTTTGAAGGGCAGATCCAGGATACTTGCACCAAGGTGCTCTGCAAATTTGCCACTTCTTGCAAGCTGAGCTCTGGAACCATTAAGGGCTGTTAAAGAAATGTCAATTCCTATTGTGTTGTAATGCCTTGCAAGTTCACCAAGGTATCTGCCATTTCCTGAGCCTGCATCAAGAATTCTGGATCCGGGCGGAAGACGAGTCTGGATGTCCTGGATAGGAGCAGGCCCACCCCATTTCAAATGGGTATATTCTTTGTCCCAGGCCAGAAAGTGATTTTTCGTGGAGCTTGCCTGTGAATCTGCGAGGTTAAAAGTGTCTGCTTTATTCATGTTTGCGATTTATCTTGTTTATGCGTGTTTTTCAGGGCTATAATTTGAAGCTTCCTCAAATCTTTCTACCAGGAACTCTTTTTCAAATGAAGATAGGAACCATCCTGCTTTAGGGCCTGAGCTCTGCCCGAGTAATGAAATGTAAATTGCTTTGAAAAGCTCCTTAGGGTCAACCTGCGGAGCAGGAGTGCCCAGCTTTTCTGCAATCCGCTTGTTCAGTTCGGAACCCTCATCCTTTGCAGAGTAGACCAGCATATGGTATTCTTCTCCACTGATTTCGCCTCTTGACTCGATAAGGGCTGCAAATGCTGAAAGAAAGGCTTTCTGACGCTCAGACAGGGTTGCTGCCTGTACAGGCACCTTTTCTTTAACCTTAAACTTGGCAAAGGGTGGAGCATAGAGTTTTAGCCATTTAGATACATTGTCTGTCAGTTCTTTTATGCATTTTTTATCTTCAGTTGAAAAACCTGAACGTTTTACAATTTTCAGGATTCGGTCAAAATCTCCCCTTGCTACCTGATATATAGTCACCATCTGCTTGAAAGGAATTTCAGACTGGCAAATTCCAGTTGCCCTGGAAAGTTCATACACTCTTCTCTGAAAAGCCCCGAGTGCAGGATCATTTTCCCTGAACTGCGTCCTGAGTCGTTCATATTCGTCCACAAGGGTGAGAAGAGGTTGTCCAGGGTCGAATTGAATGTGCTTTTCAGGTTTTGTGCGAATGATCAGGTAGCGAAGAACTTCAGGAGGCACAACTTCCAGCATGTCCGAAATGGAGACAACTACTCCTGTAGAAGAAGACATTGCCCCTTGTTTTCCAAGCATTATCCATTCATAGACAATTGGATATGGAGGTTCGTGCCCGAAAATTTCTCTTACTATCCTCTTTCCGGTATCATAAGAACCACCTTTTGAAGCATGGTCCTTTCCGAAAGGTTCGACAGTCACCCCTAAAACTGACCAACGGGCAGGCCAGTCTACGCGCCAGGTAAGTTTTCCTCCTCCTGCCATAGGTACGGTTCCCGAATGCCCGCATGCACAGACATAGTCCACGGTTTCGGCTTCCAGATCAAAGCCCGTTACCTTCGTGGTTGTGATCCTTCCGCATTGATCGCATCTGGGATTGAAAGGGCTCCAATCAGGGGCTACAGTTTTTCCCGATACTTCTTCCAGGATTTTTGCTATGGTATCTCTTTTAATAAGGGCAGTTTTTATTGCTTCAGTGTATTTGCCTGTCTTGTACATTTCATCTGCCCTGTAAACCTGAGGATTAATTCCAAGTCGCCTGAGAGCTTCCAGGAAAGGTTTCAAGAAATGCTCGGCATAGTTTGCACAGTCTCCGCAGGGACAGGGAATTTCGGAAATGGGTTTTCCCACATGTTCGGCATAACTCTCGGGGAGGAATGGGTAAACCTTGCGCAGGGGATCATAATTGTCAGCAATATAGATAAAGTCGGCATCTGCTCCTTTATCAATTAGAGCCCTATAAACAGCATCTGCAGTCACGACTTCTCTCATGTTGCCTATATGGATGTGTCCAGATGGAGTAATACCTGTAGCAACAAGATGCTTGTCATTCTTTTTTAGCACGTCTTCGGCTATAACGTCTGCCCAGTGAATTGTGTCAGCCATATTTCTCACCAGAATCAAGCCTTTTGAAACAACCCTTTTGAAAAAAGGCTTGACCGAAAAGCCCATCAATTATGTGATTGGCGTGGGGTCGCAAGCCTTTTCGAACAATCCTTTTTTAAAAGGCTTGATCGAAAATCTCTCTATGAGGTATGGTAATGATCCTTTTCAAAAGGTTTGATAGAAACCCGTTGGAAAACTATTAATTTCTGGATAATTATCGCAAGCCTTTTAAAAAAGGGTTTAAGCGAAAAACTTTGAGTTCCCTGCATAATTATCATTTGAACTAATAAACTTTGGGCTTGAAGGCATAAACTTTGAGCTGGGAGGCAAGGAGCTGGAATCCGTTTTATATTTTGCTTTTATTGGCGATAAAAGATGTAAGTGAAATCTAAAAGGAAACCTAAGTGTAAAAAATAAAAAAAGGAGAAAAATCAATGGAGGTTCAAAGGCAAATTAACTCAGAAGTCTGCAGATTTACGGAGATTTAATATGGCACCTTATTGAGTAAGTCAAGTAAACTTGACTTGCCAATAAATAAAAGCACGTAAAAATATATAAATATTTCGAAATGGGTTGAGCACGGATAAAAATCTTATCAATAATAGAACAAGCTAGATGAAAACAAAGGAAATTTGTAGGATCAATATAAAAATAATATAAAAGAATCGAAAATTTGTGAAACTCAAGAAATTAGGATAGCATTGTTTACAACATCCTTGTTTGCTATTGTCTGCGAAAAGTATGGAAAAATCAACAATAAAAAGGATGTTAAATGTTTACTATCAATACTTTTTGTAGTTTCAACAACTTCATGAGTAAATGTAACTCTGCCGTCTACAGCGCAGATACCTTCCGGATATAGCTCTACACGGTGGATTACAATTGAGAATTCGCTGGGTTGTATCAGAAAATGAGTAAAATCTATAAAAATAAAATGACAGCAGGGACGGTGGTCGCTATTTTCCAAGGAAGAACTTTTCGGACCTGCCTGAATGGTTTGATGGTCGTTTTCTGCTATTTTTAGCAGGTCCGATTTTGTCCAGTCTGGATCTTGTTTATCCCTGCTGTGGAGGAACATTCAGGCTGCTGCCTGAGTTTTTTCTTAAGCTATCTGCTTTCTGAAAAGATTGCAGGAATTAATCTTAATATCAAGCAACTTTTCGATATTCATCTTTGCAGCAATACCTTTTGCAGCACCTGGTACTGACGTTACCACACCGATATCGAGTTCTTCACGCAGCTCTCGCATAACATGCTCGTCTACGAGGTCCATCTTATCGACCCCGAGTTTCTTTGCCACGTATTCTTTTGCCTCGCCTATGCGCATGTTCTTTGAGAACTCCATTCTTGCGACAAGGTCTCCTGCAGCCCTTATTCCAGTCATACCTGAAGCCATTATGTGTGCGATCGGCATACCCAATGGGTCGCCGACCCCGATCTATATGCCGTCTACGCCTGCAATTTCTACCATTGCCTTGCTTGCTCTGGTAACCGCATCAATAGGAGGAGTCTCGAGCATAGGAATTCCGCCAACGCCCATGCCCATGTCAACGTGACAGGGAATCGGAGACGCCTCGACAGCTGCCTTCATGAAGGTAACTGCACGGGCAAGGTTCCAGGCTGAAGTTTTGCTGGTATTGGTGTTGCATACTGGCCCGAAAACGTTTGCTCCTGCCTTTGCAATAAGTGGAGCCTGCTGGTGAGGCCACAGCCCTGCAAGGGTAACGCCATCGTACTGAAGGTTTCCGTGCATACCAAGTACACATTCTCCTGCCATGCCTGCTTCAATGTACATGTCAGGGAACTCCTTTCTGAGAGCCTCGATTGCATGGAGTGTGCCGTACATATCCCCATCGCCTGCTGCGCCGGTTGTGTCAAAATTAACACCGTCAGCTCCTGAGGCAAAGAGTTTCTGCATAACCCAGACGGTGTCTCTTGTGAGGTGTTCGGCAGCGTGTTCCATTGATTCCCAGGCTTCCTGAATCTTGAAAGCTTTCATAAGGTCGCCGGGATTCTCAAAAGGCCCATCAGGGGTGTAGTAAAGTCCCATATTTGGCATTGCACCGTAAAACAATGGAATAATCATGTTCTGCTGGCAGACTTCCATTGCCTGGCACTCGTTTGACACGACAGGTTTTACAGGCTTAAAACTGTAATCGATGTGCCCGAGTTCCATTGTGTCGGCACCGAAAGCACGCTCGTGCGTCATGCAGCCAACCAGGCGGCTGGAAGGAATACCGACACCACTATTACCCTGGTCACCGTCAAGCCTTATAGTGCCGATGTCGTGCGTTACGGGAATTTCCATGCCCTGTTCGACACTTACAGCCTTACCGGGCATCATAAGAATTTCTGCAAGCTTGTCAATTTCATCGGCGCTGAGGGCAGAGATCTCACCAAGGTCGGCAGCGTTTGCAGTTCCGGCTTCGATCTCAGCCATGATTTTTTCTTTGGTAAGGAAGACACGTTTTCCGTCTCCCATTCTCAAAGCGTATTCAGTTGCCATTTTTATCCTCCTTTCTTTTTATTAATCAAATTTAGGAAACTGTATTCTGGGGTTCAGAATTTTGATACAAAGATTCTGGCTTGCCAGAGGGCCACTATTGCCAGAATAAGGATCAAAACCATCCAAATGATCTTTGCTTCCGGTATGAAGGAGTTTGCCCAGTATGCATTGTAAGCTTCTAGAGCAGCTGCTGTTTGCGTCATGTTTATCCTCCTTATGGTCACAAATTTCTCAAGCAGGCATCAGAACCTCGGGATCTCCCAAAGTCTGTGATCACATACTTGTGCAGAAGGAATTCTTTTTTGTAAATTCCTTCTTCGTCAATTTTTTGCTCCACATCCTTCAGCATTCCTCCAGACGCCAGTTCAATAATGTCAAAGTTAATGCTGTCTCTGCCGTATGCACTATTCATGCCGTACTCTTCCTGGATTTTTGAAACTATCTCATAGTTCCAGTATTCTTTCCCATCCAGAAGAATCTCCAGAATCCTGAACTTTATAGGACGATTTCCACCCACTTCATTCACCTCTCAGAGTTTCAAGTGCACTTGCATCTTCCGTAAACATGACAAAACTGCCAATTACACAGAGGGTGCCTCCGATAAGGATAGTCCATTGGGGGGCATTTCCAAAGAAGAGGAAAATGAAGATAATGGAACACAGGCCATAAAGATTTCCGATACCCTGGCCTCTTCCAACCCCTATGAGCGGGAAGGATTTGTACCAGCAAACGTAACAGAAACCAAAGGTAATCCCTGCAAAGATCAGGACCAGCAGGGTCATCGGTTCAAAAACCTGGAGTGCGAATGAATACATGGGGTAACCAAAGAGTGCGAGCAAGGGTACAATAATGATCCACCAGATAATGTTTTCTCCAAGGAAGCGAAGAGTTAATCCGGCATCAGGCTCTGAAATGTCAAGTCCTTTGCCTGCAATTGCACCTTCAATTCCCCAGCCTGCGGCAGCCATCAAACCACCCAGATATCCTATCCACTGAACATTACCTGAAGAGAGATCAGAAAGAAGACCACCACCGAAGATTGTAACACCTCCAATAATGATGACTCCTATGCCTATAGCTGCTCTTTTGGATATTTTTTCTCCATACCAGTAATAAGCAAGAATCGATCCCACTACAGGATAAAGAAGACCAGCAACTGCTGCAAATGCTCCACCAATGAAGCCCATAGCAATAAAAGAACCTAGAATTGCCATAGGACCTCCGAAAATAGAGGCAAGGAAGAACCATTTGGAACATGGATGGAATTCTTTAAGGGTTCGGACAAGCTCTCCGTATTTACCAAGTACTCCGTTCCAGATCATCAGTGCAACCATGACCGTAAGTGCATTGAAAGCAGTAATGAGAACAGCAGTTATAACAAGAGCTGTACCATCTCCACCTGTTTTGGCAATAGTTGCCTGCATCTGATCGAACGGGTTAAGCACCCAGACGACAGTACCCGGTAGATACCAGATACCCCAGAATACAGCACAGAAAAGGGCCCACATATACCCTTTACTGATCTTTCTTTTACTTTCCTGTTTTTTTAAGGTTCTCAAATCCACGAAAACTCCCTCCATTTTTCAGAACGCTGTGGAGTTCCCTCAGGACATAATCTCCAGTCCATCTCCACAACCTGAAAGTGCAGCCCAAAAGCTCTTTTTGGGGTTTTCATACCTGGGAATATTTTTCAAGTTTTTTAAATTCAAACTTCTTTTCAACTATTGTTTTTAGCTGTTTTTCAGACTGTATATAAGTTTTCCATCTTTACAATCGTTTCAGCCGTTTTTGTAATATTCCCTTGAGCGGTATGATTTGCAAGAACTGTTCCAGCTATATCCTAAGCTACAGTTTCACAAATATTGCACAAAATAGAGTTGCAGAAAATGTATTCAAACGTGCATTTTCTGCAACTTAATCCATTTACTAAGGCTGCTTTATCAGACGTTCAAAGCTGCTTTTACCTTGGCAACTGCGTCATTAGCGCTTTCACCATAGATATCTGCGCCTATCTTGTCTGCCCAGTCCTGGGTAACAGGAGCGCCACCGACCATGGTCTTTACCTGGTCGCGTACACCTGCTTCTTTCAGCTGTTCCTCAATCTGGATCTGGTTGACCATTGTGGTTGTCATAAGTGCGGAGGATGCGACAACCTGGGGTTTGAGTTCTTTAACTTTTTCTACAAAAGTCTTAATTGGGACATCTCTTCCAAGGTCCACTACTTTGAAACCTGCAATGTTGAGCATGGAAGCTACAATATCCTTTCCGATAGAGTGGATGTCGCCTTCGATGGTTCCGATAGCAACGGTTCCGAGGCTCTTGGTCTGAGACTTGCGCCTTTCCATTTCCGGCGTGATAACTTTTATACCGGCATTCATTGCCTCGGCAGCTGCAAGTACATGGGGCAGGAAAAGTTCACCCTGACCGAATTTTTCTCCTACTTCTTCCATGCCTGCGGTAAAGCCCTTTTCAATGAGCTCTACAGGATCAATCCCTGCAGCAAGGGCTTCTTCTGCGACTTCTGCTGCAAGTTCATCGTCAAAATCGGTAATTGCTTCTTTTGCTTTTGCAATGATTTCTTCTTTGGTTGCCATTTTTAGATCTCCTGAATATCTGGATATTGTAATTACATGCCTCTGAAGGCTTTGTCAGCCTTGTCCACGATTGCCTGCATGTCCTTGAGAATATCTGCATCGATTGGGGTTACCTGGTGGTTTTTAAGAACATCCACTACCTTTTCGTGTGCAACTGTTGCAAGGTCCTTTGAGCCTGCTGCAGCCCAATCTCCAAACATGTGCCTGTCGAAGAGCATTGGGCAGGATGGGTAATCCACAAGCTTCCTGGTCTGTTTAAGAGCCAGGAAATTGTTTCCGATGCCTACTTTCTGGATAGATTCGACTGCGAGAGTTTCTTCTGAGACAGGGATTCCGTGCATGGCTTTCTTGACCATACTGAAGATATCATTGTCAATAACAAGCTGTTCCATTGAGAACGTCATTCCGAGCTCAAGCATCCCGGCTCCGTATATGGTGTTGGCACCAGAAAGAGCAGGTAGAAGGGTTGTTATGGTCTTTTCGTGACCAGCCTGGTCGTCTGGGACCTTGGCATCAGACTAGGAACCTGCCACATAGGAGGGTAGACCATAGAATTGGGCAAGTTTTGCAACCGCAGCGCTTATGAGACCGAGTTCGGGAGATCCTACAGGAGCAGTACCCTTCTTCAGGTCGAAGGTAGTTGTGGAACTTCCATACCAGACCTTAGATCCAGGCACTGTCAGCTGGGCAAGCACAATTCCGGAAAGGACTTCGGCATTGTGAGTTACAAGGGTTCCTGCAAGGTAAACAGGAGAAGAGCCACCGGACATTGCCATGCTCAGGACGTTCACTGGTATTCCAAAGCGAGAACCTTTAATAATGACCTGGCAGGCATTTACACTGAGCTCAAGCGGACTGGTTGGACAGACAAGCATGGAAAAGATTGGTTTCTTCCTGGCTTCTTCTTCGTTGCCGCCGTAGTAGGCTTTTACGATATCCCAGTAGTACTCGACATTTTCGCCTACAGGGTCAATGTGGTGATAGTGCTTTGAGGTGCCTGCAAGTGGAGTAAGGGTCTCGTGGACGTCCTGTGCACCCTGGCCTGCAATGTCTCTTGCAGAGACTGGGAGAGAGAAGTAGTCAATATTTTCGGCCCAGTCACAGAGTTTTGCGATGTCTGCAATATCTTTTTCGACGGAGTCAACGGTTACATACTTACCGTCCTGATACTTGCAGACCTTTACACCGGTACCGAAGCAGGTCCAGTGGACTTTGCCACCGCATTCCTGAACGGTATTAAACTTCTTGTCACGGCCCCAGAGGACAAATCTGGAGGGGGCAAGCTGAAGAGCTTTTCTTACAACATATTCAGGGATCTTTACAATGTTGGTATTTTCGTCGACTTCACAGCCATTTTCCTTGAAGATCTGCCTTGCCTCGGGGTCAGAAACCTGAACACCTGGGTTCATCAGAACTTCCATGGTTGCATAGTGAATTGCCTTAAGTTCATCAGTGGTAAAAAGGTTTAATTCTACGCCATTAAGTGCATTAAATCCAGCAACTGCATTATTTTTTGCCATTTTTTAACCTCCGAATAAGAATGATTTAAACCAGCAACTCTTTTGCTTTTGCAACAGCCTCGGTTGCATTTTCAGCATAGCAGTCTGCACCTATCTTATCAGCCCAGGCCTGGGTTGCAGGTGCACCGCCTACCATGACTTTAACTTTGTCCCTGAGTCCTTCTTCTTTGAGGAGCTCAATTACTCCTTTTTGTCCCTGGAGAGTTGTGGTCATAAGTGCGGAAATTCCAATCATATCAGCATTGACTTCTTTTGCCTTCTCAATAAAGTTCCTGATTGGAACATCACGGCCGATGTCATATACTTCAAAACCGGCAGATTGGAGCATTGTGGATACAATTGCTTTTCCAATATCATGAACGTCACCTTCTACGGTACCGTTCACAATAACACCGAGCTTTGAGCCGGAAGCTCCTTCAGGCATAAGATCCTTAAGAGCTGCAACTCCTGCAGCCATCGCATCGGCAGCCATCATCACATGTGGCAGGAACAGTTTTCCTCTCTCGAAAAGGGTACCAACCTCATTCATGCCTACTGCAAGCCCTTTTTCAATTATTTCGGAAGGTTCCAGTTCTCCTTTAGCTTTTTCAACTACAGCGAGTACTGTATCCTTCTTGCAGGAAATTATAGCATCTGCAAGTTCCTGAAGCAATTCTTCTTTGCTAATGTTGCATCCTCCGTTTTAGTTTTTGAGATATAGAGACTTCTCTCCTGTAATTATCACGAATAATCGTGAACATTCAGGCTGTAAGCTCATGCTTCTGGGTGAAGCGATGGATGTACAGGAAGAAACTCACGATCACCATGGGTGGGAAACCATGATCACCTCAAGCGAGACAATGAAACCATGAAGAATTCATGATTACGCTGATTGGGGTTCATGAGTGTTTTAGCAGATGGGGTGTTTTTTGTGCCATTTTAATCCCGTCTGATAACTCATCTTTCAGATGTCTCCATTACTTTGTTGGTTATTCGTCTATATATATTTTTCTAAAAATTCTGTAATGAAATCGAGGGTATTATTTATAGTTTTCGGTTTTTCAATTTTCATTTGTATATTAAGGAAGAAAATAAAATAAAATTATCAAAAAATATAAATATTAAATGCTCAAAGTGTATTTTTATAAAGTTTCTTTCAGTTCAGACTTCAAGTAACATTCAGCTGGAAACTGCTTACAGGTTGCGTCCCACAAACAAAATTTCCTTGCCTGTGGTCGAAAGGGTCGCAGTCTTATTTCGCATGGTAGTGGATTTTAAATACCCTTTTACATAGACGCTGTCTGTTTCACCTATTCCCTTATCTCTTTATTTGTACTCTTATGTCCGGAAGTAGGTAACCGTTGTATTATGTGTTACTATTTATAACTTTCCACCTGTTGTGATGCAGGTTCTGCAAGTTCTACAAGTTCTACAAGTTCTATAGCCTCCATATCTACCATCGAAAACTGAGCTTCTTTTTGATAAAAAAAGATAATGAAATCAGAAAAGGTAATGAAATCAGAAAAGGTAATGAAATCAGAAAAGATAGTGAAATCAGAAAAGGTAATGAAATCAGAAAAGGTAATGAAATCAGAAAAGATAGTGAAATCAGAAAAGGTAATGAAATCAGAAAAGGTAATGAAATCAGAAAAGGTAATGAAATCAAAAAGGATATATTGATTATTAAGGTAAAATTATAAGCTTTTGGATTCCTCGTACCCTGAAATGCAGAGCTTGTAGGCCCTGTTGACTAGTTCCAGCATTCTGGAATCTTCCCTCTCTATTTTTATTCCGCAGGCGAGGGAAAGGTATTCGGCAAGGTCAAAAATTTGTATTTTTTCATCCTGTCCGGCTTCAATAAGATTCTGCATGCAGCCTCCGCAGTTAGTTATAATTATATCACAGCCCAGTTTTTCGGCAGCTCTGTAGCGGTCAGAGGCCACATCCAGGGACTCAGATGGGTAATTGACCCTTACTCCGCCTCCAAAGCCACAGCAAGCTGAATTTTCAGGGGTTTCATTGGCAAGTTCGGTGCCGTGGATATACTCAAGCACATCTCTTGCTTCTTGATATACTCCCATTGCCCTGGTAAGATGGCATGGGTCATGATAAAAGACTTTATGATTGAGCACAGTTTCTGGAGTGAGTTTTCCTTCCCTTATAAGAAGCTCAAGGTACTGAGAAACGTGCAATACCTGAAAATTAAGTTTCCCAAAAATTCGAGGGTAGATATCTTTAAATGCCTTAAAGCAGCCAGGGCAGGCTGTAATGAGAGTTTTAGCCCCCCTTTTCCGTATTTCATTAATGTTCCGCTGACCGCTCCTCTGAATTGGCCCTGGATCTCCTCCACCCGCAGATACGGCTCCACAGCAGTATTCGACTCCACTCAGGACAGTGTAATCAACTGCGGCTTTATCCAGCAGTGCAACCGTAGCCTGTGCCATGACTTTGTTAATATACGTGCCTGCACAGCCTGGAAAATAGACTACTGAACCTGAGCTTTCCTTATAAATAGGGTTTTCGTCCAGCTCGGCAATCTTCTTAAAGAGATTGTTCTCAGCCTCAGGGTCTACCATTGTCTGCCTGTCTGTAAGTCCGTGTTCACTGACCCACTTCTGTCTGGCAGGAGAAATAAGCTTTTTTATTCCCAGTCCCACAGGACAGGCATCTGTACAGAGTCCGCATGTCAGGCAGCGCATCAGAGAGCTGGCATCAATATTCGAATTTCCTTCCAGATATCCATACAACCGGTTAAGCAAACTCAGGTCATTGTAGCGAGGGCAAACCTTAAGACATTGCCCGCATTTTTTACACTCTAACCTGTGCTTTTCTACGATTTCCATTTTTTAACTCCACATTATTTTAAATTTATGTGACTTATATATAGATCATTCAAACTTCTTTTTTGACAGGAAATCCTTAAAGGTTCCTCCTTGACATGAGTTCTTATAAGTTTTTCTTGATAAAAAATCACTTACAAATCACTTAAAAGTCGTGAGAATTAAACAAAAATCACTTATAAACCATAAAAACCACTCAGGACTCACTGTGAAGTCAGTAAGTAATTGAAATAATCCCTTAAAATCACCAGAAAATCTTTAAAAATTCTCTTTTTGACAGAAACTCTTTTATTGTCCCTGTTTACATTCTGTCTGGATAATTATCCCACCTCAGGAAGCCCTTAATAGCAGATTGGAAGTGCGGAAATGTTTTTTCCCAAAAAGATAAGCTAATATTCAACCATACTATCATCTATATGTAGCTATACACGCAGCTAGTAAAAGGAAGGGGTTAAAAATCTTCGACGAACTCAAAAACAGTGCAAGAACGCTGATAATTCCCATTGCCCGCTTGATTCCTTTATCTCCGAACACTCTCACGTTACTTGGTTTTGCCGTAAGCATCGCTGCAGGAGCAGCATTTGCGCTGGGCAAACCCTTTGCGGGTGGTCTTCTTATTCTTTTTAGCGGAGTCTTTGATATTCTTGACGGAGGAGTTGCAAGGGCAAAAGGTCGGATTACACCTTTTGGAGGTGTACTCGATTCGGTTTGCGACCGTTACTCTGACGGCTTGATGTTCCTCGGGATAATAGCAGGCGCAGTTAACGGCAGGCTTGTCCTTTCTCCTATTGTGCAAATCGAAGGCTGGCTCTGGGCAGGCTTTGCTCTGATAGGCTCCTTCCTGGTAAGCTACACTCGCGCTCGTGCAGAATCCGCAGGCTGTCGAAAACTGTCAGTCGGAATTGCCGAACGTACGGAAAGAATGATTCTTCTGGCTCTGGGCGGAATTTCAGGTTTTCTCAGCTGGGCTCTAGTACTTGTAGCTGTATTTTCCCATATTACTATTATTCAACGAGTCCTTCGGGCAAAAAGCATATTGAGTAAGCCTTCTGAAGTTGATTCTCAAAAACCGTAACAAGCTCGATCCTGCTAAAAGATACAGACGAAGATAACGTTTATGAACAATGGAATACTGTGCAAATAACAGTAAAAGGAATTTCCCTACTCTCTTCTACCGTTACTCATTTATACTACATATTTGATTACAATAGTTGACGATGGTAAACAAAGAAAGAGATTTACCATTAAGAAAGTACAATCTGCTCTGCGGGGCCGTAGGGTAGCCTGGTCCATCCTGCAAGACTGGGGGTCTTGCGACCTGAGTCCAAATCTCAGCGGCCCCACCATAATTTTATTGCCCTAGTATAATTTTATTAATAGTAATTCAAAGCACTTTTATTTTCTATTGCATACTATTCTTGTTTTGTTTTTATTCTGTATTTTAATTTTTAGATTCTCTTCTTTTGCCGTAGTTTACAAGGCACTCATGAAATAGAGTGAAACATGCTTCTAACAAAAGACGGTATAATGCCGAACTAATTAGGCATATACCGATACGCTTATATTGATAGTGCAACTATCTTGCATTGCAATATAGTCATGGTATTACTATAAAACGTAGTGTGCGAAAAGAGGTGCAGCATATTGATACCATCGCAAATGCTCAAAGGAATATTGGAAGGCTGTATATTAAAAATAATCAGCAGTAAGGAAATTTACGGCTATGAAATTTCGCAGCAGTTGCAGAAATATGGCTTTTCAGATATTTCAGAAGGCACAATCTATCCGCTCCTGCTCCGCCTTGAAAAGAATAATCTCATAACGGCAAAATATCGTGAGTCGGCTCTTGGGCCAAAACGCAAGTATTTTTCCATCACACCGGCGGGAGAAAAAGAATTGGAGGCATTCGTGAATAACTGGCAAGAGCTCAATCATGCTGTAAATCAATTATTTCATGTTGGGGAATAATGATGAAGACTGAGGCAAAAATACTGAATCAAGAGAATAATGAACTGGATAAGCGGTTAACTGAAGAAAATAACGTTGTCATGACCGATATGGTATGCTATTTGCGCCTGGCAAACATTTCAGAGCATGATCAGGAAGTCGTAAGGCATGATTTGCTGCAAATGGTCTTATCTGCTCAAGAACGTGGCGAAGATATTAAAACGCTGATCAGTGAAGATTATAAATCCTTCTGTGATGAGGTGATAGCTGCACTACCACAGAAAAGTCAAAAAGAGCGAGTCATAGATCTTATTGATATACTTCTTTTGTCCACATCCATTCTTGGAGGAATCCATATTGTCCTTTCCAAAGAAACAATGGAATTAATTTATAATGCGGTAACAGGTCAACAATTAAATTTTCAGATTTCGATCTCTGTTGGTAATTTGTTATCCTATGTAATTATTATTGCAACTGCTTTTCTCATTATTCACGTTATTGGCAAAAATTTACTAAAGCCAGAAGAAAAGCATAACCAAAGTAAGCTAAAAAGGTTCATAATAGCTGGAGCTATAGGCGGAGGTCTAATGGCTGTTTTTTTGATTATTGCATGGGTTGGCAGGCAAATACTCTTTACAGTTAATGTATTTGCTGCATGTGTATTTATCATAGGGCTATATATTGCTCATAAACTTCTTCAAAAGTTCGTTATAACGTAAAGCAATTTTATGGTTGAGCTTAGCATGATGGAAAAGTGGTGAATGGCAGTTTACCGCTTTTTTGCATACATACCTTCTATGTTGTTGCTTTTGTCATTGATAAAGGCACTATCGTATATTCTCGCAACAACAAACACAACTAAGTACCCACCGCAAAATAACTTAGGAATGATTCAAATATAACATCAAGGGTTTTTGTTGCCAAATGATTATTTAAAGGATATAACTATAGATCAATTCCCAATGAAAATTTGAAGTTATATCTTTATCGTTCCTAAACATAAAATCAGCGCTATTGATGCTATAATAATTGGACGTAATTTGTTGTTGATCTTCATTATCCTGCTCCATTTTCGTAGTTTCAAGTAAAAAATATCGATAGTTAGAATCCGCTTATGTAGTTAAAAACTTTTCAATTCACCCAAATAATAAATATGGTATTCAGGGTTTGGCTCAGAAGATAAGGCACTTTGTATTTGAAAAAAAGTTGGAAATTTGCTTTTTCATCAGGGTTTACTAAAAATTCCTTATCTGCTATTGTCTGAGGATGGTTTATTCCATCAGTGTAAGTAGCTGGTATATCTGGACTGTACATTACTTCATTCCATTCCAACACTCATGCATTAGGATTTATATTGTAACTGACATTCTCAGCGTTATTCATTTCAATAGTTGCAATTACAAAGAAACATCCAGAGTCTGCTTTTTTAAATTCAAAATCAAGGCTTCTGCGTCGAGTTGCAAATTTCCACTAATCTTACATGGTTATTATCTGGAGCATATAATGCTCCCTTTTCCAGTAAATTCTGGACGGCCTCTTCCAACTCAACAACGTGAAATATTTTGCTGGCATAAATTTCTTTTTTTGGAATATTTACACTATAACCGTAATGATCAACTAACCAGAAATACAATTTTCTAGCATTTGGAAACAAACTTATTTCCTTTGCGGTCCGGTTTAATTGCAAACTTGCAGTTTGGGCAGCGTATAGATAAGTGTTCTCCCAAATTGATACCGAGCGGTTAATTAAATCTTTTGTTATCTCTTGCGAAAAGTGCAGTCTTGCCATTGAAGAACTAATTTTTGGAACTACCATACCCATATTCTTGTTTGGAATTGTAGAAAACACTTATATTATTGTTTTTATATTCATGTACTAATAAAATAGAGATAAAAGTATCCATATTATATAAATGCTAGGTGAGGTAACAAAAAAGCAGAAGTAATAACCCTATTTACATATTATGAAATCTGAGATCCTGTTAATTTAAGATAAAAATCCAACCCAAAGGTGGTATGATGTTAAAAAGATATTTAATACACATATTTCTAGTAATATTTCTTAGTTTAACTACCATACCTTGTGTACTATGCGCACAGAGTACAATATCCGTGAATGCTACATCTATAACAGATGCACAGACTTCAATAAATAGTGCAATAAATTCCGTCTCCGCAGGTGCAACATCAAATAACCCGGGATATGTGCTCCTTAATGCTGGCATATATAATATAAGCGGACCGATACGTTTAAAATCCAATGTAGTACTAAAAGGTGCAGGCGACAGCACAATAATCTTTTCTAATGGTTCAGTTTGTACCTCCAATGAAGCACCTGCATATATATATGGGTTAAATGTTTCTAATGTCGAAATATGTAACCTCCAATTCCAGAGTACAGCAAGGGGGCCTCAAGACGGTGGTCATAAGGGCGGTCGATTTTGTATTAATCTAAACTCGACTAACAATAGTACAGTACATGATATTTTATTTACCCCCTACCTTTACTGTGATGGTGTACGAGTGGAAAAGGGTTCCAATATAACCGTGTATAATTGTAGGGCTCGCACAGGACATGACGGAATATCATTCCTTTTAGGTTCGTCCAATTGTCGAGCATATAATAATGATATTGATATTAGAGTTAATACTGGCATCAGGGTAAGAGATTCAAAAGGCATTAGACTTGACCACAACACCTTTTACGGTCTACATGGATCTGGCTGGTGTTGTACTGAAATGGAAGAGAATGTTTCGGCAGAAATAGATCACAATATTTTCCATGATTACAGAGGTTTATCAGGCAACGCTGCAGTCCAACCACGTCATGCAAATGGTTCTGTTTCTGTTCATGATAATGTTTTATGGAATGTTGGGAATATCTCTATGGGTTCGGGTTCAGGGAATATAATGGATCCATCCGACAAAAATGTTAATTATTGGGTATTAAAAGGATATGGATATGGTTCTATTAAATAACCCCACTACAACTTGGGTATTTTTGCAAGAACTACCAAATCGAGGTTCCGTTGCAAAAAATATTTGCTAGGGACATAATAAAATAAAAAAGAGGTAACTATTCAGTCTATGTAAAACAGAATCAATAGCCATCTTCATTAAAACTCAATTGACAAATTTCTGTAAATTGATTTTACTAATAATTTATTCTCTCATTTATTTTCATTCTTTTTATTATTTTCAATAACTCTTCCACGCAGGTAATTTTCCCGGATTTTTTCGATCATTTCCTCATTAGCTTCAATAACAAAGGCTCCTACATAACCGCATTCCTTGCAGTGGTAAACTGCACCTGCATACCCGCCAACTTCATAATATAAATCTGCGTTTCCGCAGACAGGGCAAACTTCTATGAGTTTTTCCTGATCCAGAACAACTCCTCCTTCAAAATGGCTTTCAATACTGAATTGTTAAATATATATAAGAAGGATGATTTTAATAAAGATATCATCTCATTAATCAATACTTAAACGTATTACCAGTATTTATGGAATCCTGACCAGGACATCTAACAAGGATGTCTTACAAAGGTATTCCCCAGTACCTGAGGAATCTTTAGAAACCTGGAATTCCCAATGAAATCCCAATTTTAAACAGAATGATAACAGAATGATTCAAGGCCTACAGTGAGTAAAAAATGACTGAAATGATGACCCCTGCAATGCGCCAGTACTACGAAGCCAAGCAGGCATATCCTGACACCCTGATCTTCTTCCGTATGGGGGACTTCTATGAATCCTTTGGGGAAGATGCAAAAACTATTGCAAAAGAACTCGAGATCACGCTTACAGCCCGAGGCAAGGACAAATCAGGAGAGAGAATGCCTCTTGCAGGAATACCCTACCATGCAATTGACACCTATCTGCCAAGGCTCATAAGTAAAGGGTATAAAGTTGCAATTTGCGAACAGCTTGAAGACCCGAAAAAGGCAAAGGGAGTTGTAAAACGAGGAGTTGTCAGGGTAGTCACGCCAGGTACGGCAATTGATTCTTCAATGTTTTCAGATGCCTCAAACAATTACCTTATGGCAGTTGCTGGTCGAGAAATAGGAAAGTCCGGAAAACATGCTGAAAAGGAAATAGAAATTGGAGTATCCTTTCTCGATATTTCCACAGGAGAATTCCTTACAACTCAATTCAGGGACTCAGAAAGTTTTGAAAAGCTTCTAAGTGAACTTGCTCGGATGCGGCCGTCCGAATGCATCCTTCCTCCATCCTTGTACGGAAATACGGATCTTGCCGAGAGGTTGAGAGCTCAGACTATTGTGCAGGAGTTTGCTCCCGATATTTCCGGAGCAAAGGAAGCTGGAGAAAGGCTGAAGACCCATTTCAAGGTTGCAACTCTTGAAGGCATGGGCTGTGAGAACCTGGACTTTGCAGTGTATTCAGCCTGTGCTGCTCTGGAATATGCACAGACTACGCAGATGCGGGAGCTTACTCATATCAATACCCTGAGAACTTACTCAAACTCCGAATTTATGGTCCTTGACTCCGTAACCCTGAGGAATCTCGAAATTGTGAAAAATGTGCGAGATGAAGGGGACGAAAATTCCCTCTACCGTGTTTTGAACAGTACGAAAACACCAATGGGAAGCCGTATCCTGAAAAAGTGGTTTTTGAAACCTCTGCTTTCCGTAGAAAAAATTAATCATCGGCTCGATGCTGTTCAAGAACTGTCAGCAAATCCTCTGCTCCGCTACGATATCAGAAACTGGCTTTCAGAGGTAAGGGATATCGAACGCCTCGTAGGCAGGGTAGTATATGGAAACTCAAATGCAAGGGACCTTGTATCTCTGAAAAAATCCCTTGAAGCTCTGCCTTCTGTCCGTGATTCACTTCTGGATAAGGTTGAATCCGAAGATTTAAATGAGATTGCAGTCGGGCTTGCATCGTTTTCCGAACTTGAAAATCTGACTGAAATAATAGATCGAGCAATAGTTGACGAACCACCTCTCTCAGTTAGAGAGGGAGGTATGATAAAGTCTGGATACAGTGAGGAACTTGATGAACTCAAGGATATTGCAAGCAACAGCAAGCAGTGGATTGCAAATTTTCAGCAGAAAGAAAGAGAAAGAAGCGGCATAAAATCCCTGAAAGTGGGATATAATAAGGTTTTTGGATATTATATAGAGGTGACCAATGCCAACAGCAGCCAGGTGCCTGATGACTATATCAGAAAACAAACCATGTCAAATGCCGAGCGTTTCTTTACCCCTGAACTCAAGGAAAAAGAAAGCCTTATTCTGACAGCCAATGAAAAAGCTATAGCTCTAGAGTATGAAATCTTTACTGAAATTGTGCAGACACTTTCAGCCCATTCAAAAGAACTTCAGGAAACCGCCGAAAGAATAGGCACGCTTGATGTCCTTGCAGACCTGGCTGAGGTAGCAGAAAATAACAATTATATCAGGCCCCAGCTTACGGACGACTGCAAAATTCTTATCCGGGATGGAAGGCATCCTGTAGTTGAAAATACCGTACATGGCGGCTTTGTCCCAAACGATACCGAAGTGGACTGCAAGGAAAACCAGTTTTTGTTAGTAACAGGCCCGAATATGGCAGGCAAGTCCACTTACATGCGTCAGATAGCGCTTATAGCTATTATGGCTCAGGTAGGTTCTTTTGTTCCTGCCTCCTATGCTTCAATAGGGATTATTGACCAGGTCTTTACAAGAATTGGGGCATTTGACGATCTTGCAAGTGGTCAGAGTACTTTTATGGTAGAAATGGTTGAGCTTGCCAACATCCTGAATAATGCAAGTCCCAGAAGCCTTGTGCTTCTTGATGAGATCGGCAGGGGAACAAGTACCTATGATGGGTACAGCATTGCAAAAGCCGTTGTGGAATTCCTGCATAACAGGGGGAAAGTGGGAGTAAGGGCTCTATTTGCAACTCATTACCACCAGCTCACAGCCCTTGAAGAGAAATTAAAAAGAGTCAAAAATTATCATATCGCTGTAAAAGAAGAAGGTCATGAGCTAGTCTTTTTGCGAAAGATCGTGCCTGGCGCAACGGACAGGAGTTACGGAATCCAGGTTGCAAGGCTTGCAGGCGTCCCTGAAAAGGTAATTGAAAGAGCAAATGAGATTCTCAAAGAACTCGAAAGAGAAAACGTGCTTGAAGAAGCTGAAGACGACAATAATGGGAAAAAGAGAAAAAGCAAAGCTACAGCGCGTTATACCCAGATGATGCTTTTTGACCCTGGAAACAACGGTGAAAATTCAGCAGAGGTAAACAGGCCCAGTCCTGTAGAAACAGCTCTTAGAAAACTGAATGTGGAAGAGATGACACCAATAGAAGCCCTGAATAAGCTCCATGAGCTGAAAAGGCTGCTGAATTAATTGGACTATATCGATTAGAGTCAATTAAAACAGGATTAACGTGGTCGATTAAGGGTCGATTAATGGGTAGATTGAAGATTAATTAATTGCAGGATTAAAGATCATTAAGGGTCGATTAAAGGTCGATTGACGATTAATTAATTGCTGGATTAAAGGTCGATTGAAGGTCGATTGAAGGTCGATTAAAGGATGCCCAATGAAACTTTGGTCTGGACGGAGCAAAGGAATTATGGAAGAACACATTGAAGAAAAGAAACAAGCTAAGGGAAATAAAATTCGGATCCTTGATAAGGATACCATAAACAAAATCGCAGCAGGTGAGGTAATCGAGCGTCCTGCGTCCGTAGTGAAAGAGCTGATAGACAATTCAATCGATGCAGGATCTACGGATATCCGAATTGAAATCGAAAAGGGTGGAAAACGTTCCATTCTTATCCGGGATAACGGATGCGGAATGAGTAGGGGGGATGCCTTGCTTGCATACAAAAAACATGCAACGAGCAAGCTCACGAGGATTGAAGATCTCAACACTATTTCTACAATGGGTTTTAGGGGAGAAGCCCTTTCTTCTATTACAGCGGTTGCGAAGGTCGAGATTCTTACCCGGCCTCCTGAAGAGATTACAGGTACCAGGATAGTGATCCAGGGTGGGAAAGTTCTGGAAACTTCGGATGCAGGCACGGCTCCAGGTACATCTGTGCACGTAAAAGACCTGTTTTACAACACTCCGGCAAGGCAGAAATATCTTAAAAGTGACCGTACCGAGCTTGCCCATATTACAGATACGATAATGCAGCTTGCTCTGGCAAATCCGGAGATTTCCTTTACTCTGCTCAGTGAAGGAAAACCAGTCATAAGAAATGCAGGTTCAAGTGATCCTTTCAAAAGCATTGTAAACCTTCTGGGCCCGGATACTGCTCGTTCAATGCTTCCCCTGGAATACAGGACCGAAGATTTTGAAATTCTGGGGTACGTATCAAAGCCCGAAACCACTCGAAGAGAAAGCGATCAGATTTTCCTGTTCGTAAATACCCGTCCTGTAACCTCAAGAGCCATCAATAAAGCTATTCGAGAAGGGTATTATACTAAAATCCCTAAAGAGCGTTATCCTGTGGCAGTGCTCTCTCTTATTGTCGATCCAGGGGAAGTGGACGTTAATGTACATCCCCGCAAAGCCGAGGTGCGTTTCAGCCGGGAGAAAGAGCTTGGAGATGCGGTCACGTTTGCGATAGAGAAAGTACTTTCTGAGAATGTTCTGGCTCCTGAAATCCGAGATAAAAGAGACCGAACTTTTCAGAAAACGTTCAAGGCTTCAGGCTCTTCGGGTATACTGCAGGTCTCCGAAGCTGCGGAAATTTTTGGAAGGAAGGATGTCGTAAAGGACATCGGAATTCCGGATACCGGTCTTCATGAAAGGGGCAAGGTTGTAAAAGATAAGTCTGAGACCTACGTTTATCCGGTAAAAGATACCGAGAGGAGACTAAAACGTTCCGAGCGTCTCCTGGATTTAACTGCAGAAGGAGAAGCGCAGGAAATCTCAGGTAATAAAAAGCTGGGCATTAAAACCGAGCAGGAAAGGGAAAGAGAAAAAGAAGAAGAGCGTGAAAAAAGAGTAACAGATATTCAAGAGAATCAAACTGAAAAAACAGGTTTGGAAAATAAAGAACTTGGGGATATAAGTACTGAAAAGGGCTCAAAACTAAAAAAATCGAACACGAATTCTTTTGAAAACCTTAGAGTTATAGGGCAGGTGTCTAAGCTATACATCCTTGCTGAAAGGGGAGAAGATCTTGTGCTTATTGACCAGCATGCTGCTCACGAGAGAATTCTTTACGAGCAGGTTTTAAAAATGAAAAAGTCCGGGGTGCAGGAGCTGATCACACCTGTAACCATAGACCTTACCCCTAAAGAGAAAGTTCTTATGGAAGAATACATTCCCTATCTGGAAGAGTGCGGTTTCGGGATTTCAGAATTCGGGGACAATACATACGTAGTAACCTTCATACCTGAGGTTTTCGGACGGCTTGAGGATCCCGAAATTATACACGATGTAGTTTCTGATCTATTAGCTTCGGGAAAAGTTAAAAAAGATACAGGAATTTCGGAAAGGGTCTGCAAGACCATTGCATGCAGGGCTGCGATTAAAGGAGGAGCTGCTTGCAGCCCCAAACAAATGGAAGAGCTAATAGAACAGCTTAAAAAGGCCGAAAACCCTTATTCCTGTCCTCACGGCAGGCCCACTGTTATCACATTTACGAAGGGAGAACTGGACCGCATGTTTGCAAGAATCCAGTAAAATGGGCTGTAATATGAAAAAATAGCAATCCGGGTTGTAATATGAAAAAAATAGTAGTTCAGGCTGTAATATGAAAAAATAGCTGTCCGGCTTTTTATTTATCTCTCGAGTTCAATCTCTCCCGAATTTCTTGACTCAAGTCCGATAACACCTTCTATCTTTAATCTGATCATTTAAAAGTAGTGAGTCTATATTTTAATGAGAAATTTATTTCAAAGTTAAAAAATGAAACTGGAAGACCAAAGTATGAGGATTCTATGGAAATATTATGGAGATATATAATTGGCATGTCCATAATCAATCGATCAATATACTTCTATATTGGGAGATCATTCTTAGTTTCCTATATATTTATATAATAGAACTTAAGATGTAGTACTGTGTCAGATTAGTACTGGCATTTGAAAAAGGCATCATTCCCAAGGCTATTTTTCACACACCAACCCAAATACCCCCCAAATAAAGAACGACTCCCCAATCGTTCAAGAATCCAGGATAAAACCCCATTTCCGAAAAACGACTCCCCAATCCTGGGATGATGCCATCTATTTTCTATATTTTTTCTATATTTTTTCTATATTTTTTCTATATTTTTTCTATATTTTTTCTATATTTTTTCTATATTTTTGACGTCATTCACTTTTATCATGTGTAGTAAAACCAGAAAACGTGGCAAGACTTATCCCAAAAATCAATCGGGTTTTTTTCTGATTTTCACGTCAATACATTTATAATAAAAAACCTCCGAGTATTCTTCCATGATAGATCCTGTGAACAATTTCAAGATCCCTGAAGAATGGATTGTCCGCACCGGGCTTGCCAGGGAAGAACTTGAAGAAAAAGTAGCATCCGGGATGATTGTGGTTCTGAGTGACGGGTCTGTCCTCAACCGAGGATACACTACTGGAACCACAGCAAGTGCTGCTGCAAAAGCAGCGGTTCTTTCCCTTAAGAAAACGGTCGATAATGTATCCGTCCCGACTCCTGTGGGACTGAGAGCTCAGCTTGAGGTCAGTGAAACCTCGCAGGGGCGTGCAATTGTAAAAAAGATTCCGAATGACCATGAATCCGATATTACCCGGGGGCTTGAATTTGTGGGAGAAGCCAGGGAAGCTGAAGGAATACGGATTCTAGGGGGAAAAGGTATAGGAATTGTCAGAAGGGACGGGCTCCAGGTCCCGAAAGGCCAGCCAGCTATTAATCCAAAACCGATGGAACAGATAAAGGCCGCAGTCCAGGAAGCTGTAGAAGAACTGGGCCTGAGTGGAGCCGAGGTTACAATTTCAATTCCGGATGGAGAGAGGATCGGAAAAGAGACCTTAAACAGCAGGATAGGGGTTGAAGGCGGAATTTCCGTACTTGGGAGCACAGGTTTTGTTGAACCCTGGAACGACCACCTTGGGGAAATGAGAGGAGACCTGATCCGCTGCACGGACAGAGTGGTCCTGACTACAGGCCGGATAGGAATGCGCTACTCCCATATGCTTTTTCCTGATTATACAGTCGTTATGATCGGAAGCAGGATCTCGGAAGGGCTTGATTACGCCTCAGGCGATGTAATTATCTGCGGGCTTCCTGGCCTTGTTCTTAAGTGGGGAAACCCTGAGATGCTTGAAGGCAGCGGGTACGCGACCGTTGTCGAGATGCTTAAAAAAGAGCCTGATCACATACGCCTGAAAGAAGCTTTTGAAATGGCAGTCGAGAAAGGAAAGGGCGCAAGAATCGTGGTAATCGACAGGGATGGATCAGTACTAATGGACAGTAAGAATGAGAGTTAATTAAGACAGGAAAAGGGGAAGAAAAATAATGATTGTCGTAGGAGTCGGAGTCGGACCCGGAATGCTCACGGAAGAAGGAATAAGGGCTATAAGGAAAGCTTCTGTGGTTTATGGCGCAAAAAGAGCCCTTGAGATTGCCCAGGAATATATTACATGTGAAGCAAAACCGATTAAGGACTATAAATCATTTCACCTTCTGCCAGCCGATGCAGTCGTCCTGTCTACAGGCGATCCTATGTTTTCGGGACTCGGGAAATTTGCAGGAGAAAAAGATACGGTCATACCCGGGATTTCCTCTATGCAGGTTGCCTGTGCGCGTACAAAAGTGAACCTGACCAACCTCTGCGCAATCACAGCCCATGGCAGGGAATGGGAACCTGCAAAAGCCGAGTTGATTCGGGAATTAAAGAACGGAAGAAATATCTTCCTGCTGCCGGAAGAAACTTTTGGCTCACTTGAGGTCGCAGAAATCCTTAAAGAGCTGGGTATTGAAGCTGAACTTTATACCTGCGAGAACCTCGGCTATCCTGAAGAAAGGATTGCAAAAGGTACGCCTGAAAACCCGCCGGTTCCGGAAACAATTCTTTACGGGCTGCTTGTCGTACAAAAAGGCAATTCTTGAACCGAATACATATTTTCGCTGTCAGATAGGCAGAATCCAGTGGAACCAGTAATTCTGTAAAGTCTATGATTTTCAGTATGCGGGCTGAAACGAGTGATAGCACTGAAATCCATCTCTGGATATCTCCGGATTTAACATGGTATGAGGTTTGACTTACCATGAAGTTTAGCTACCATGACTTACTATGAAATTTAGCTTACCATGACTTACCGTGAAATTTAACTTACTATTAGGCTCATGATCGTATAAAAGATCAAATCTCCAAAAACGACAGCAGTAACAAACCCCGCTGTAATTGAAAGCATAAACGGCAGGCCAGGAGTAACCCATATCTCTTTTTCAATCAAACCTTTTTTCAGATATTCTTCAAGTTCCGGTTTTCGGTCCGCATCGAAGTCGAGGCCTGTACGAGCAAACGTTTTGTTGAGGCTTCCGCTTTCGTCAAGCTCAAATCTTTCAAGCAGGCCAAGGTGTTTTTTAAATTTCAATGAAGAAATCTCTGTCCTGTATCCTATAAACATGTAAAGCGGATTCTTAGCCATCTCAGGCGAGAAATGAAGAAGATTGTAGCCGAACATCCCGAGAGGAACAAGTGTTGTCAACAGAAGAGCATTTCCCAGGACAGTAAATGTGAAAAAACCTATTGGTGGAACTCCTAGTAGAGGATATATTTTTCCTGAAAAACCAAACACCGGATAAGAAGGAAAAAGGATGGAAAGCACGATCAGTCCCTTTGCATCTCCTCCTCCAAAAGCCCCAAATTGAAACAGGATATAGACGATGGTAAAAACAAGAATTCCTGAAGAAAGAAGAGATATGAGGTAGGAAAATCCCTCTGTGAAAATTTGATAAATAACAAACCCCGAACCCGATGTAAGCATGCATTTCCAGACCTTATTTGAAACCCTGCGGGATTTAAGGTCCGAATAACATGAGTACAGTAAAAAGGGCATGCTGAAGAGGATTTTAAGGATTTCTATCATTTCAACCCTGCAATGAAATTAGTTTTTACAGTTATTCATATTTCATACTTATTTACTTTATTGATTATGTAAAAAAAACGCTTCTTGCAGAACAACTGAAAACTTCAGTTCTTATATGAATTTCAGCAGAGTAAAAACGAGCTGAACAGGCTTGATAATAAGGTTGAAAATAGATCGAAAATAGATCGAAAAAAGATCGAAAAAAGATCGAGAAGAGATTGAAAAAAGCTGAAGTCCAGGCTGAGTAAATATAATAACAATCTCATAACGTGTCGGGTCAGCCTCTACCGTTGTTAACAAGCGATAAGCTTATACATAAGAAGTTCTATTTTATGGTGCTTATCCTTTCTAAATTTCAAAAAGCAATGGGCTCGTGGTCTAGACGGTTATGACGTCGCCTTCACACGGCGGAGGTCCTGAGTTCGAATCTCAGCGGGCCCACTATCTGTTTCTTCTTTCTTTTCTAATTTAGAGGTCTTATAAACTTTCTTTTCTAATGCTTCAAGTCTCAATTCTAAGTCTGACTCCTTTAAAAATGCACAGGTTTTACAACAAAACCTGTGCATAACTTGTAAATAAAATTTACAAAACTTTCTATACACTATCTCTCTTTTCATGTGAATCTATTTTTCCCAGGAAATTTGCAGCTATATCCCTTAACTTGTTTCTTTTGTCTTCACGCATTTTGTCCCAGGTGCTTACAAGTAAAGCAGTTCTGTAATTTTTCAGTAGGAAATCCCTTTTTTTGTCAATGAAGGACCAGAAGAGAGCATCCCAGATATCATTCCATTCTCCTCTTTCGTAATCTCCCATCTTCATAAGGTAGGCAGATCCTGAAATGTAAGGCTTTGTAGCAAAAGTTCCCCCATCTGCAAACTGACTCATACCGTAGACGTTTGGGACCATCACCCACTCTGTGGAATCCACAAAGAATTCCATGAACCAGCGGTATACTTCATCCGGGTGGATTTCACAAAGAAGCATGAAGTTTCCAAGCACCATTAGTCTCTGGATGTGATGAGCATACCCATACTTTTGTATCTGCCGGATAGTAATGTCTACAGGTTCGACTCCTACTTCTCCTGTATACCATCTAGAGTCTAACTTCCTTTCGTGCCCAAAAAAATTGCCTTTTATATCGGACGTGCGATACATTCCTCTCATAAATTCCCTCCAGCCAATGATCTGGCGGACAAAACCCTCAAGGCTGGAAAAAGGAAATGTATTTTCATCACTTCCCCCTGCATAATACTTTTCGTAATATTCAATAGTTTTTTCGATAACTTCTTGAGGAGTAAGTAGCCCGAAATTCATTATCGCGGAAAGAACAGAATGATATAGAAAAGGCTCATTACTTGCGAGAGCATCCTCATAAGGTCCCCAATAAAAGAAACGTTCCTTAAGAAAAGAATCGAGCCAAGTAAAGGCATCTTTTCTGGTTGTGGGCAAATAGAATTCCGATGATTTACCTGGATTAGAAGAAAATAGTTTATCAACAGTGGCGATTACATCTTCAGTGTGCTGGGTTCTTGGAGCAGCTCTAACCGTGGGAATTTTTAAATCGCGGGGTATTGACTCTCGGTTTTCCTGATCAAAGTTCCATTTGCCTCCTAGCGGAAGCCCATCCTCGGTTAAAAGTATTTTCAGGCGTTTTCGCTGCCATATATAAAAATCATTAAATCTTAGTTTTTTTCTATTCTTCCTGTACCTTCTGAATGTCTCAACTGGCGTCAAAAACCCCGGCGAGTTCACAATTTCAAGCTTGATATTATTTTGTGCACAAAAATCCCTAATACGATCCCTGAAAAAGGAGTCTTCTATTTCGTAACTTACGATTTTCGGTATCGAGTAATCCTTAAGAACACTTTTCAGTTTTACCTCATAACTTAGATTTTCTTTTTCATCAAGCCTTTCGTTATAATAGGGTGCATCTATTGCAGGAAGCTCCCAGTAGACTAAATTGTATCGGTTGCTTAACCAGTCCCGATAAGAGCGCATAGCTGAAAGCACAAAGACCAGCTTCAACTTATGAAAAGTATAATGAGTACAGAGTCCAGGATCTTCAGCCATGAAAAAAAGGGTCTTCTCATCAGGTTTAAGCCCTATGAGAGAAGAATATAAACAACTTCCTGGAACAAGAGCAAGCTTTTCGTAGCTTCCTCTTCCTTTTCCGGACTCAGTATACACTTTTTTACCTGTTCTGACTTGATCCATATTAATCCCCTATTTTCGATATTGATAGCAGAAAGGGATCTCTTATCCATTGGTAAATGCCCTGGATATTTAGAGGGGTTGCATCAGGATCCTTAGGTATAGATTCTGTCAGCGTATCTTGAATCTACTGGGTGCGTCCAGAAAAGCTTTAGATGTAATGAGAGCAACTGTTAGCTGTCCTCCTGCTATGAACCATTTCCAGGGAGAAGGTATTTTGTATAGAATGCGTCCTGGATTTTTGTACAATTTTCTCCAAGTACTCAGAAAGGTAAATTGCCGGAGCTTTACCGCCTGCATCCCTGAGAGATCCACGAGCCCAAGTCCAGTCATCTAGAGTCTATAGAAAAACATATATTCATTACGGAACCGACTCTATAGCTGATCTGTATTTATTTACAGATTTTATTGGAAGGGGTCAGTTTCCTGCTCAAAAAAGGTTCTATGTTCAATCCCTATGTCATTAAACGTGAAGTTTTACAATTTTTTTGTTGTGGAATATCTAATTTTTGGGAATAATTATTGATCATGTTATGATTTAAAGATTTTATATGGTCGAATTCGTTAAAAGAATCCTTCAAACGGCTGAAGTCATGAGTTCGAATCTCAGCGGGCCCACTCTCTATTTCTTCTTGTCTAAGTCTAAGAGTTTATAGAGCTTTTTTTCTAACACTTTATTAATAAGCTGACACTAAGCTCAAAATTGCTTCTATAACCTCAAAAAAGAACTGATTTTGAAACTAACTTCTATTTTTTACAAATAACAATATAGAAAATGGAAAGTATATTGAATATAAAATGTTAATTTGAAACCCCTTTATTTCCAGTGGAAAAATGGTATAGTATTCCACTTCACTATATCCAGAGATAAAGTCAATGAAAATATGTATAAACATGCAGTTGATGTTCAAACTGAAATCCAGAAAAATTGAAGGTTATTAGCTTATAAATCGTCATCAATTGACCAAGTTCACTTTTTATAACCGAATTTTTATCATATTTTTTATGGTCAATTATGTCAAGCACCAGTACAATTATTTCAGTACCTGAACTTCCTGCTGTAAGTGTGTAAAGCATCCTCCAGATAGTCCAGAATAACTATCAAAGTATTATGATTTACCTGTTATATTTTTCCAGTAGATTTTAACAGCTTTAACGTTTTGCTTTTCATAGATGAGTACGTAATAAAAAGTTATTGATTAATAATTAATTTATATTTACAGGTACATGTTTTCCAGAGATTTTCTGGGCTAATTTCACTTCTCAAAATAGTTATATTTGCTTTGGGATGTAGTCGCCTTTCTTGGGACTTCAAGTCAAGTAATAGATTCTCTTCATTTAGTAACCAATTTTGAAATCTTTCTTTTAATTTTACTAATCAAGAAAACGGTAAAAACAAAAAAATATAAAACAGTACTACTATAGAAAGATTAGTGATAAGTATGAGATTTACAACTTTTTTTGTTTCGTTGCTTTTCTTTATACGTCTTTCTTCAGCAAGTTGTTCAGCTGAAATTATCGATGTCGGCCCAGGGAATTCTTTTAGCCCTACAGGCTCAGACGACCAGAAAGTAATTAACGCTGCCATACAATCAG